>Ga0316201_10002980_pt1 | contig 12313 bp, 10 predicted proteins | sample CS6wburrow_MG_FD_204516 | JGI IMG/M metagenome (GOLD analysis project Ga0316201, IMG submission 204516) | Coastal sediment microbial communities from Delaware Bay, Delaware, United States - CS-6 worm burrow | ecosystem: Environmental > Aquatic > Marine > Coastal > Sediment | place: USA... | reverse complement strand
CGCTTTAGCGAGGCGTTCCGCATCTTCGGGGTCGAGCCAGCTTTTCCCTAACTTTAAGCGCCAATCCACGCGCATAGAGCCGCCTTCGGCAGACTCGACACGACCGATGATCTTCATCTGTTTGACGCCTTCGGCCATGACCTGAGCTTCGTAGTCGAGGTCGATGTAGTTAAAGGTATTTTCCCAGCGCTTGCGCGTGTGCGAGAAAAAAGGAGCTATACGCTCGGGATCTCGCATCAGAAAGTCGTTGGCCTCACGGCGAAACTCAAAGCCGGCTTCTTTGGCGCGTCCCGTCAGCCGAACAAGGGCTTCACGTTCGGCGCTCACGAGCGGCGTTTCATCGCTACGAAAAGCAGGCTCACGCGAAAAATCAGAATTCGTCCAATAAGCAGTCAAACGCAGTCCCGCGCGGATACCTTCAAGACGCGGCGTCAAACGACGTGCGGGACGGGCCTCCACTTCAGCCACTTCCGTTCGAGGCTTTCGCTCGATAGGCGCAGTGGGCTCCTTAACTATAGGTTTTTCTTTCGGCTCGTAGCGCAATGGAGAGATTTCATCGGCAATCAGTTCTTCGATCTCATAGAGACCGGCGGTAGCAACTGCATCGCCAAGCGCTTGGTCGTCCGTCGAATTCCGGACAATGGGGCCATCTTTACCCCATTCAATCACCGCATAACAGGTGTCTTTACGGGCAAACGTACAATGTACGATCGCATCTTTTTCGGCCAATTCGATTCCGGAAATCTGCCCCTTTCGATAGATTTCGCGTCCACGCTGAAGTGCTTCATCATTAAAAGCCTGCTCCCAATCCACACCTACGTTACTGAACCACACTTCAAGCGCGGATTGGTTGTAGATACGACTGGAGGAACGTGTAGACATGCAGACAGAATTAATCCATCATGATAGCTTTTTTTAACACGCCGCCGCAAGGGCTTTTTAGTTTTTTCTAAGAAAGAAAAGAGTCCTGTCTCGGACCAATTAACGCCCAAAACCAAACAAGCGTAATAGAAATTGGAAGATACTAGGTTTTGGTGCAGATTGCGGTGCGCCATAGTCCACGGGCGGCTCGCTAGGCTCTGGCTCTACTGCGGGCGGGCTCGTGGTGTAGACTTTAGGTTCATAGCTAAGTTCCAATCGATAGCCTTCGATAGAGGGACGCCGCTCAACGGCCACACCGACAGTGGCTTCAAGTTGAGCCAGGTAATCTTGACCAGTCGCTTCGAGAAGAATCGGCCCAAAGTAATAACTCAGAGATTCGTGCTCATAGATCACATACCAACCGCTATCGAGGGCGGAGGGGTCGGCAAGCAGTTCGCCCGGGTAACGTTGGTCAAATTCCGACTTGGAAAGAAAGCGGGTATAAGGAATCGCCCCTTCTTCAATCACGCGAATGCCCGGTGCAGTCTGGGCGAATGCGGAGACGAACGCCAAAATAAATCCAACTATAAATAGACCTGCGTATTTCATAATCCCGGAGGAAGGTTAGAACCATAGTCGCCCGCGCCGCCACCGGAGACCGCGCCCGACTGGGAGCCACCGCTGGCTTCCTGACCGCTACTCGAAGTGCTTTGCGCTGCATTGCCAGAGACCGCGCCAGATGCCGCCCCGCTACTCTTCGAGCGATTCACTTCCACCCCATCATCCGGGCTAGTGCCACCGAAGCCAAACTCTTCAAAATTACGCGGTTCTGTGGATTCACCGGAACCGGAACCACCCGCCTGACCGCTGGACGTCGTTTCACCCCCCGCAACAGCACCGCCACCCGAAGGAAAGGAACCCGCTGGCGGTTCCTCGGCTCCACCCGACGAACCCGAGGACTGACCGCCACCGCCTGCCGAGCTTGGGTCAGAGCCCGATTCCCCATCAGGACCATTTGAGGCAGACTTCGATCCTCCCGAAGGAGGATTACCACTACTGGAATCGCCAGTACTACCAGCCTTTGAAGTCGAACCGCTGACGGTCTCGCCTCCACCGATTTCCCCCACATCACTATAGTCCCGTCCACTTTCGGATTCAGATTCAGCGCCGGATGCTTGATCGCTTGAGGATGCAGTCCCGCCACTCTGACCGGAAGCGGAACCGGAGGCACCACCAGTGGATGGCGGCTCAGTGATGCGCCCATCGAAAATATCGGGATCTACTGAGGCAGAAAGCACGGATGCGGAAAGCAGTAACACAAAACAACTCGCAGAAGCGGCTTTAGACCGCCTACCGTTGAAAATACTTACTATAACTTTTCGGAGCATTCGACGGTGATGGTTTGATTCTGTTTCGAGGCATCCACCTTTAACTCGATTTCGACTGGCTTATAGCCGCTGCGGGTACCTTTCACTGTATAGACATCAGGAAACAGTTTTAGCTCCTTCTTACTGAATCGATCCGGAGGCAGAACACCGATAATACTGACATAGGTGCGCTTATCGGAATCCACCATCACTGCGACTTCCGAGCTCTGGGCGTCAATCGCTTTACGTAGACGGGTCTCTTCGGTCAGTTGCGCGGCAGGCGCATTGCTGGGGCGACTCGACATCGCATCGTTGAAAAACTTAGCCGCCAGCGGATAACGGCCCTCTTTCACATATTTGGCAGCATTTGTAAGATTTTGACTGTAGCGAATATTGGCGAGGTAAAGACTGGATGACTTTTCCAGACCGGTACGGGCTTCTTTCGAATCAGGCGCGATGGCCACGGCTTCTTTATAAATATTGCGGGCGCCTTCGTAACGACCGGCCTTGAGTGCATCGTAACCAGAAGCGAGCAGTTCCTCCAGTCGGGCCGCTTTGTATTTCACCTGAAGTTCAAGCAGACGCTTTTGTTGCTCAGCGGTGGGCTTCAGTGCGATAGCCGATTCGAGCGCTTTAATCGCAGCGGCATAGTTGCCCTCGCCTTCGGCGGAATTCGCCTCAACCAGAAGTGCCTGATAATCGCGCTCCAAGATGCGGGCTTCAATTGAACTGCGCTGATGACGGATAAAGGGGTTGTTGGGATGTTGTGCCGCAAGCCCTTCCAATTGGGCGAGGGCCGCTTCAAATTTGCCCGCATTCTCCAGAGCTTTAATCGCCTTAATTTCCTCAGCGATCCCTTCGAGAGCACTCACCATCACCAAACCTTCCGTCGCCTCAGTATTGGCCGAATCGATGCGCAGCACTTCCTTAAAAGCTTCGCGCGCGGCAACCAAATCGTACGCTTCGAGCGCGGCCTTGGCGGATTCGAGGATGCCGCCAACCTGCTGAATTGCGCGGGCTTCGAGATCACCGAGGATCGCACCGGTCATTTCATAGTCATCCACACTCTTTTCAAATTGTGCCGCAGTGAGCGCGCGTAGGCCTGAATTATAGGTCTCGACCGCTTCTCGATAGGTATTTTCAAATGCCGATTTCAAATACTCCAGACGCTTGAGTTCGGAATAGGTCGAGTCGTTGAGAGCGCGGGCCTTCTCTGCGAGAGCGAGGGCCGCGAGCTGGGATTCGGCAATTTGAACAACCCCACGGTAGAGTTTTTCCGCACGATCCAGCTTACCTGCGTCGAGGGCATCGCGGGCTTTATCGGCGTCGCGATTCAGGCTGGCCATAAAATCAAGCGAGACATCTCCCTTTCGAAGGGCCTCAGCAAGATCTTTAGTAAGCAAGCTTTCCGCATGTTCAGCCAGTTTACGTAGGTCAAAATCAGCCACCTCTTCGGGATTTTTACTGGCGCCTGATCCGTCGGTATTCACAACCGTCGGGGAATCGCCACCGATTCGAGAGACAAATAAAACCACAACGGGCAACACGATGAGAGCGCCGAGTAAAATACCGACGATGACGACAGGTTTCTGATTACGAGTCATAAAAATACTGAAAATTAGATAGAATTGAATAACAACAGACTACCCCTTTAATGGCGACGTGAAAAATCTACAGTCTCAACCCAGCAATTAAGGTTCCTTAAAGAACGGAGCCTCGGTATATTTCGCCCGTGTTCGTGCTTGCATGGAAGATCAAAAAATCCACCCTTTCGACCAATTTATGCCAAAACGCACCGACATTCAGACTATTCTTATTATTGGTTCCGGCCCGATCGTGATCGGCCAAGCTTGTGAATTCGACTATTCCGGCACTCAAGCTTGTAAAGCGCTACGCGAAGAAGGCTATAAAGTCGTCCTCGTGAACAGCAATCCGGCGACCATCATGACGGATCCCGAATTCGCCGATGTCACTTACATCGAGCCACTTACTGTCGACGCACTGGAGAAGATCATCGACAAAGAACGCCCCGACGCCCTCCTCCCGACACTGGGTGGTCAGACTGGCCTCAACCTTTCGATGGAGCTCCACGATGCTGGTATCCTTGAAAAATACGGCGTGCAAATGATCGGAGCAAAGCCGGAGGCCATTATAAAAGGCGAGGCTCGTGACATCTTCAAGCAGGCCATGCTCAAGATCGGTCTCGATGTGGCGCGCTCCGCTACAGTCAACAATCTCGGTGATGCGCTGAAGGCTGCGGATGAATTGATCGGCGATTTCCCGATTATTATTCGCCCCAGCTTCACCCTCGGCGGTGCCGGCGGTGGCATCGCTTACAATCGCGAAGAATACGAAACGATGGTGCAGTCTGGCCTCGATATCTCCCCAACGACTGAAGTACTCGTCGAGGAGTGCCTGCTCGGCTGGAAGGAATACGAGATGGAGATCATGCGCGACCATAAGGACCAATGCGTGGTCATCTGCTCGATCGAAAACTTTGACCCGATGGGCGTCCACACAGGCGACTCCATCACGGTGGCTCCGGCCATGACGTTAACTGACAAGGAATACCAGCTCATGCGGGATGCTTCCTTTGCCTGTATTCGCGAGGTCGGCGTCGAAACCGGTGGCTCAAACATCCAGTTTTCGGTTAACCCCGAGAATGGCCGCATGGTCGTGATCGAGATGAACCCCCGCGTTTCCCGCAGCTCGGCCCTGGCCTCCAAGGCAACGGGTTTCCCGATCGCGAAGATCGCGGCAAAGCTCGCAGTCGGTTACAGTCTTGATGAGCTCCAGAATGATATCACTCGCGAAACTCCGGCCAGCTTCGAGCCCACCATCGACTATGTCGTTACCAAGATTCCGCGTTTTACTTTCGAGAAATTCATCGGCGCAGACACCACGCTGACATCCGCGATGAAGTCTGTCGGTGAGGCCATGGCCATCGGTCGCACTTTTAAAGAGTCTTTCCAAAAAGCACTGCGTTCACTCGAAATCGGCGCAAAGGGCTTCGTTGGCCCCGCTAAATTTGCCGAGAAGATCACGGATCTCCAACAAGTCCGCCAAGGCATCGCGATCCCCACTTGCGAACGTGTTTTCTGGCTCCGACACGCCTTCCTTAACGGAATGAGTGACGAAGAAATCCACGACCTTTGCAAAATTGATCCTTGGTTTATCGATCAACTCCGCCAACTCGTCGAAATCGAAGGCGACCTGAGTAAGAGCAGCCTAGCCAAGCTCGACGATGAATTAATGAAAACTTCCAAGGAGGCAGGCTTTAGCGATGCGTTGATCGCAGACCTCGTCGGCTCCAACCGGCAGGCGGTACGTAAGCGCCGCGAAAAGCTCGGCGTCTTGACAAATTTCCGTCTGGTTGACACCTGTGCGGCTGAGTTCGAAGCGTTCACCCCCTACTACTACTCTTCCTATGGCTCGGAAAACGAGATTTCTCGATCCGACAAAAAGAAGATCATGATTCTCGGCGGTGGCCCAAATCGCATCGGCCAAGGCATCGAGTTTGACTACTGCTGCGTGCATGCCTCTTTCGCTCTTCGTGAGGCTGGATACGAGACCATCATGGTCAACTCCAACCCGGAAACCGTTTCGACCGACTACGACACTTCCGACAAGCTCTTCTTCGAACCCCTCACCCTTGAGGATGTGCTCGAAATCTACTACCAGTCCGACTGCGACGGCGTGATCGTGCAATTCGGCGGCCAGACTCCGCTCAACCTCGCAACCGAACTTGAAGCGCACGGGGTCAACATCATCGGCACCTCGCCTTCGATGATCGATGCCGCCGAAGACCGTAACCTCTTCCGCGATATTCTCGACCGTGTTGGCCTCAAGCAACCGGAGAACCGCATCGCGAATTCTCAAGAGCAGGCCTACGAACTGGCCGGCGAAATCGGCTTCCCTATTCTGCTTCGCCCTTCGTTCGTTCTCGGCGGACGCGGGATGTTCATCGTCTACGATATGGACGAGATGAAGAAGATCATTCGCGAAGTATTCGACGTCGCACCCGGCACGCCCGTTCTCCTTGATAAGTTCCTCGAAGATGCCTACGAGCTAGACGTGGACTGCATTTCCGACGGAGAAACCACCGTGATCGGCGGCATGCTCCAACACGTGGAATTTGCCGGCGTCCACTCTGGTGACGCTGCCATGGTGATGCCTCCGCACACACTCTCTGATGCCATGCTAGAGAAGGTCCGTGTTGCGAGTTACTCACTCGCGAAGGAACTTGAAGTGATCGGCCTCATGAACGTGCAATATGCGATTAAGGACGACGAGCTTTACATCATTGAAGTCAACCCACGTGCCTCCCGCACCGTGCCCTTCGTCTCCAAGGCGATCGGCGTACCCCTCGCCAAGCTCGCATCCCGTATTATGGCGGGCGAAAAGCTCAAGGACCTCGGGTTCACCAAGGAAATCATTCCTCCGTACTGGGCCGTCAAGGAGTCCGTATTCCCATTCAACCGCTTCCCCGGTGCACCAATCATGCTGAGCCCCGAAATGCGTTCGACTGGCGAAGTTATGGGCCTCGACAAAGATCTCGGCGTGGCATTTGCCAAATCACAGATGGCCGCGAAGCCCGCTCTGCCAGATTCCGGTGATGTCTTCATTAGCGTGAAAGACTACGACAAGGAACGCGCCGTTGAAATCGCCCGCGACCTCCGCGAACTCGGTTTCGGTATTATCGCGACAGCCGGCACAGGAAAACTTTTCAAGGCCAACGGCATCGAGGTGAAGAACGTCTGCCGCCTCAGTGAAGGTCGCCCGAACGTGATCGACTTGATTAAGAACAACAAGGTCTCGCTCATCATTAATACTCCGCAAGGTACCGTTCCACGACAGAACGAGAATATGATCCGCACGGAAGCGGTGAAGCATAACATTTGCATCATGACTACGATCTCCGCGGCCTCCGCCGCAGTCGACGGCATCCGTTCACTCCGCGAAAAAGGTTACGACGTGCGCTCCATTCAATCTTACAGCCAAGAAGCGAATCCCAAGTAGAAGAGTGAAGGGTGAAAATTGAAGAGTGAAATAAAACATGATATCCGAGAGAGGACTTTCGAGTTCGCTGTTCGGATCATCCGGATGTGCCAGGAATTGGATCAAACCCCAGGAATTCCCCGCACTCTCTCCAATCAAGTTTTACGCTCGGGTACATCCGTTGGAGCGAATGTAGAAGAAGCTCATGGGAGCCAAAGTAAGCCGGATTTTATCTCAAAAATGTCGATCGCATGTAAAGAAGCGCGCGAAACGCATTATTGGCTTCGTCTTCTGGATGTCACCGATACACTTCCGTCCGAGAAACTTAAATTGATCGCCGAAGAAGCCAACCAACTCGTAGCTATATTGACCGCCATCGTTAAAAATTCGCGGGCCAATTCGTAATTTCACTCTTCAATCTTCACCCTTCACTCTTCCCCATGAAGCCGCCAACCATCATTGCCCTCCTTTTTGGTCCGGATAAACCCGGGTTGGTTGCGCGCGTGTCGGGATGGATCTTCGAACGTGGGGGCAACATCCATCACGCGGATCAGCACAAGGATCAGGAAGCCAATGTCTTCTTTCAGCGCGTCGAGTGGTCATGGGAGGGGGACCAAGAAAGCGAGGCCTCTGCCTTTGCCGAATTTGCGACGAAGGAACTCGGGATGAAGGTAAAAATGGCGCTCTCCACGCAGCGCCCAAAAGTCGCACTGCTCGTTTCCAAAATCGATCACTGCTTCCACGATACAATCCTCCGCTTCCGCTCGGGCGAATTATCCGGCGAATTGGCCTGCGTGATCTCCAATCATACCGAACTCGAAGAAGCGACCCGTGGTTACGGAATCCCCTTTCATTATGTGCCGGTCAGCAAAGCGACCAAGAGCGAAGCCGAAGCCAAGCAAATCGAACTGATCCACGATTACGGCGCGGAACTCGTCGTCATGGCCCGCTACATGCAGATTCTTTCGGAGGATTATCTGGAACGCCTCGGCTGCCCGGTGATTAATATCCACCATTCATTTCTACCCGCCTTCGCCGGCGGCAAGCCCTACCATCAGGCGCATACTCGCGGCGTAAAACTGATCGGCGCGACTGCGCACTACGCCACTCCCGACCTTGACGAAGGCCCCATCATTCACCAAGACGTGACTCGGGTAAATCATCGTAACGCAATACCCGACCTCGTCCGTAAAGGTAAAGACCTCGAAAAATCAGTCTTCGCCCAAGCCATTCGCCTCCACCTCGACAACCGCATCTTGGTTTATAACAACAAAACCGTTGTCTTCGACTAGCAGTGAAACTGCAATGAATCATTAATAATAGCTAATCACGTATTATCAGACCATCCTCCTTACCGATTAGCCATCACCCATTACCCATTACCCATTTAATTACCATGAAACGCCCAAAGAAAAACAAAATCCACAATCCAACACTTCCTGATGATCAGCAGATCGACGAGCGTAACCTCGTCGACCTCGAAGACTCCGTCGATATTTCGATCGAGGATCGAATCAGCATGTATTGGATGGAAAACAAGGCTTTCCTCACTGGCTGCATTACCGTACTTGCACTCCTTATTATTGGCTTCAACGGAATGCGAATGTATAAGAACCATGCCGAAGCCAAACTGCAGTCCGACTACGCCGAAGCTCAAGCTAATGACACGCTGGCAAGCTTTGCTAAGGCCAACTCCAATAAAGACCTCGGCGGTCTAGCCGCGCTTACAACTGCAGACGACGCCTACCGTGCCGACGACTTCGCCACCGCACTTGAGTTTTACGGTATCGCAGCTGACGCCCTGTCCGATAACATCCTCGCGGGCCGCGCCGCACTCGGCCAAGCCTTTGCGCTCTACCGCTCGGGCAGCGAAACCGAAGGCCTCGCAAAACTCAACGCGATCGCCGCCAACAGCAGCCTCCCCGAGTCGGCTCGTGCAGAAGCCGCCTACCACTTGGCGATTGAGGCCGATGTCGCCGGACGCAGCGACGAGTTCGACAGCTACGCTTCCCAAGTAAACGACATGGCATTCGCCGGTCAGTGGAAGCAACGTCTCGGCTTCTATCAGCAGCAAGCGAAGTAAATTCTGCACCTACACGACAGAGTTCAGGCCTTTCCCCCGAAAGCACAGGTTATAGCACCTGTGCTTTTTTTATAGTTGAAGCGGGAATCTCCGGGTGCCCACGAAACATTGACAGTCTGCCTTAGGACTGCACAACGTACCCCTGCTTTGTCCAATTTTCCGAGTGGACTGATCCAACGGGAGCAAAGCACATATCTCATCCTGAAAAGAAACGCTTAAAATGAGCACTATTATCACAGACATCCGCGCCCGCCAAATCATTGATTCACGCGGCAATCCTACAGTTGAAGTCGACGTCGAACTCGACTCTGGAATTATCGGCCGCGCTGCCGTGCCATCTGGCGCCAGCACTGGCGAACACGAAGCTTGTGAGCTTCGCGACGGCGACAAGACACGCTACCTTGGTAAGGGCGTCCTTAAGGCTGTTGACAATGTAGACAACCTCATCGCCCCTGAGCTTATCGGCCTCGACGCCTGCGATCAGCTCACGATCGACAAGATCATGCTTGAGCTCGATGGTACGCCAAACAAAAGCAAGCTTGGCGCCAACGCGATCCTCGGTGTCTCCCTTGCAAATGCCAAGGCTGCTGCCGACGCACTCGCACTGCCACTTTACAAATATCTCGGCGGACCCAATGCTAAGGTGCTTCCAGTTCCAATGATGAACGTCATCAACGGCGGCTCCCACTCCGACGCCCCTATCGCGTTCCAGGAATTCATGATTCGCCCAATCGGTGCACCAACTTTCAGTGAAGCCATCCGCATGGGTGCAGAATGCTTCCACAGCCTGAAGAAGGTTCTCCACGATCGCGGCCTCAGCACTGCGGTTGGTGACGAAGGTGGTTTCGCTCCGAAGTTCGACGGGACTGAAGATGCCCTCGACACCCTAACCAAGGCCGTTGAAGCCGCAGGTTACAAAGTCGGAACAGACATCACATTCGCTCTCGACTGCGCATCCTCCGAGTTCTTCAGCGATGGCGTTTACGACTACGCCAAGTTCGAAGGCGAAGGCGGTGCCAAGCGTAACTCCGAAGAGCAAGCGGCTTACCTCGCTGAACTTTGCGCGAAATACCCAATCGACTCGATCGAAGACGGCTGCGACGAAAATGACTGGGACGGCTGGAAAGCACTCACCGACAAGATCGGCGACAAGGTTCAGCTCGTCGGCGACGATCTCTTCGTTACGAATGTACAGTTCCTCCAGAAGGGCATCGACCTCGGCATCGCCAACTCGATCCTTATCAAGGTGAACCAAATCGGCACTCTGACCGAAACACTCGAAGCAATCGAGCTCGGCAAGATCCACGGCTACAACTCGGTCATCTCCCACCGCTCCGGTGAGACTGAAGACAGCACCATCGCGGACATCGCAGTGGCGACCAATGCTGGCCAAATCAAGACTGGTTCCATGAGCCGCTCCGACCGTATCGCGAAATACAACCAACTCCTTCGTATCGAAGAAGAACTGGGCGAAAACGCGATCTACGCCGGTACACTCTAAGCGATCCAAACAATCGATTTACCACAAAGCCCGGCGGCAACGCCGGGCTTTTTTGGGTTCATCTGAGAAGAAGTGAAGTGCCTAATTCAGGCCTATGTCGAGAAATCCTAAATTCTTTATGTCACGTTGCGATTCCTCGCGACAATATGTATGAGTAATTACGACTATGAGCAACAAGCAGGATTTAGACTTCGCCATGCTAGTGCGGGAGCATCAGGCGGGCCTGCGCGCCTTCATACGGTCGCTTGGAGCGGATGATGCTTGGGCAGACGATCTGGCACAGGAGGTCTTTCTGGTGGCGTACCGAAAGCAAGCGGCTTTCGACCAAAGCGCGGATTTTGGCAAGTGGTTGCGCGGTATCGCCCGGCGACAGGTAATGGCTGATTGCCGCAAGAAAGCGCGCCGCGGTCGATTGATGCACGACGGCATTACCGAAATTCTCCTTAATCTCGGCCACGGTGAAGACGAGATTCAACCCGACAGGTCAAAGCTGGTAGTAGCAATGAAGGCGTGTGTCGGCAAGCTATCGGAATCTCAACGCAGCCTTTTGCACACACGCTATGAAAAAGGCCGAAAAGCCAAGGATATGGCTGGGGAGCGCAACCAATCCGCCGACGCCCTCCGTAAACAACTGCAGCGTATACGACTGTCGATCAGACATTGCATCGAAAAGAAACTTGGAGATATCTCACTATGACACGCTACGACGAACTGGTGTCGCTCTTATTTGACGCCGAACCTACCGATTCCGAACTGGAAGAACTTGCCCAGCTCTTGCGCAACGACGAGCGGCTTGCCGCCGATTTCCAGAAGCAGCTATTGATCTGGGATGTCTGGGCACAGGACGCCGTTCCCGAGCGCTCAGCAAAAGCATTCGAGGCATCTTTCCAGACCCGCCTGCGAGCCGAGGCCGACGCCGATACATTCAGTTCGGCCACCGCCCACCATCTACAACGAAAACGCAGGTTGCGCGTCCTTCTTCCGATTTTGGCCGCGGCGGCCATGCTTACCGTAATGCTGACCGTTTTCTTTCTGCAAGACGCCCACCCCGAGAACACCGAATACACCAATAACCAGCCGGCCATAGCCCCCACTCAACAGATATCGATTGTCGGCGAGTGTGTATGTACGCGCTGTACTCTGGGTATCGAGGGCAAACATAACGATGCGATTCGTTACGTCGATCAGGCGGGGCAGGCGCAACTGGTGCTGCTTACGCGAAACCCTAAGTTAAAGAATTACAAAAAAGCAAAGTTCTGTCGTGGTCCGAACCGCATTTATGTTGAGGGAGAAATGATAGAAGAAAACGGCCAACAGCTATTAGCCGCATCCTCGATTTCATTCCCTAAGAAGAATTTTCAAAAATAAAAGATGCTACCATTCAAAGGTAAATACACAGCCTCATTCATGCATCTGATCACTGCCAATCTTTCGTAATGAACTAAAGCACACTCACCCCCCCCGAGGTAAATGATGATGTGATTTCCCCGCAAGTTGTTGTAG
>Ga0316201_10002978_pt1 | contig 12316 bp, 12 predicted proteins | sample CS6wburrow_MG_FD_204516 | JGI IMG/M metagenome (GOLD analysis project Ga0316201, IMG submission 204516) | Coastal sediment microbial communities from Delaware Bay, Delaware, United States - CS-6 worm burrow | ecosystem: Environmental > Aquatic > Marine > Coastal > Sediment | place: USA... | reverse complement strand
GTTCCACGGTTGCCGCACTGGATCTTCTGAAAGACAAAGGTGCGGACAACATAGTGGTCATTTGTATTGTCACCTGCCCGGAAGGCCTGGAACTCGTGGAAGCCGAGCATCCTGACGTGACCGTGTATACCGCGGCTATCGATGACCGTCTCGACGAGAGGAAATACATCATTCCCGGTCTTGGTGACGCGGGAGACAGGCTGTTCGGAACATCCCACTAGCTTGTGGACAGGGGTATGATGGAATTCCATGGCTGAGCTGAAGACCAAGCCTACCAAGGCGAGCGTCAAGGCCTTCATCGATAGCATCGAGGACGGCCAGAAACGTGCGGATGCGAGGAAGATCGCATCGATGATGCGTCGCGCCACGGGCGCTCGCGCGAAGCTGTGGGGTGCGAGTATCGTGGGCTATGGAAGCTACAAGTACACGAACTCCAAAGGGGAGGATTTCGAGTGGATGCTGACAGGGTATTCACCGCGTAAGCAGGCGCTGTCGATTTACATAATGCCCGGTTTCGCGACTTTCGAGCGACTGATGAGCAAGCTCGGCAAGTACAAGACAGGTAAGTCCTGTCTGTACATCAGGCGTTTGAGCGACGTCGACGAGAAAGTCCTCGAGCAATTGATTGGCCGCTCGGTGCAACATATGCGGAAGAAGTACGAGACGAGGTAGGCCGATGAGTGACACGATCAAGACATCAACGCTCAAGGGCACCGAGCTGATTCTCGAGACCAAGTATGGCACCAAGGTCTACGATGCCAAGTTCCTCGTGGCTGCGCTGCTTATTTTCGTCGCTCGTGGCAACGGTAAGATCGAGCCGGAAGAATCCGCCAAGATGATCGATCTCATTGAAGACTATTTTCAGCTGCAGGGCGCCGAATCGCTGGAGTTGCTGACGCGCGCGATCAGCGACATGACCGAAAACCCGGAACTCTCCAGCGAATTGACGAAACTCGCGCCGACCCTTTCCGAGCAGGATCGCGAGGATATTGCCGTGATGGCGCTCAAGGTGATCGCTGCCAAAGGTCGCCGGGACGTCGACGAAATGGAGAGATTCAACGAGGCGGTCAAGTCGCTCGGAATCTCGCCGGAAACCGTGCATAAGGCCTTCGACCGCTACTTCTCAGAAACCATGCCCGAGTCCTGATTCGCCGATGCGAGCGACCATTAGAAACTTCCTGCAGATGGAGTCAGCAGGCGGTATCGTCCTGATGGGCGCTGCCGTGCTGGCCATGATTGTGGCCAACTCGCCGCTGGCTTCGTACTACGATTTGTTCATCGAGACGCCGGTGGAGATCCGCATCGGCGCCTTCGAGATAGCGAAGCCGCTCATACTGTGGGTCAACGACGGACTGATGGCGGTCTTCTTCTTCATCGTCGGACTCGAACTGAAACGTGAATTCCTCGAAGGAGAGCTGGCGCGACCGGCCAACGTGATGCTTCCCGCGATCGGCGCGGTCGGCGGCATGTTTGTTCCTGTCGGCATCTTCGTCGCGCTGAATCACGGTGACACCGAAGGCATGCAAGGATGGGCCATTCCGGCTGCCACGGACATAGCTTTTGCGCTGGGCATCCTGATGTTGCTTGGCAAGAGAGTGCCCGTTTCTCTCAAGGTCTTTCTCGTCTCGCTGGCAATATTCGACGACCTTGGCGCGATCATCATCATAGCGATCTTCTACTCGTCCGATCTTTCTATCACGGCGCTTGCCGTTGCGGCGGCCTGCCTGGTTGTTCTCACGATCATGAACCGGCGCGGCGTCAGCACGGTGTCCGATTACCTTCTGGTCGGCGCCATCATGTGGGTCGCAGTGCTCAAGTCGGGCGTGCACGCAACCCTCGCGGGTGTTGTGCTCGCAATGTTCATTCCCATGCGCGACAGCAAGAACACGGATCATTCACCGTTGTGCGAACTGGAGCACGACCTGCATCATGTCGTCGCGCTCGGGATACTACCGATGTTCGCATTCGTGAATGCCGGCATCTCGTTCGCTGGTATCGGCTTGCAACAGGTCTTGCATCCGGTGCCGCTCGGTATCGCGACCGGGCTGTTCATTGGCAAGCAATTGGGCATATTCGTCCTGTGTTACATCGCAGTAAAAACCGGAATTGCCCGGTTACCCGAAGAGGCCGGGTGGGGCGGCCTGTATGGCGTGTCCGTCCTCTGCGGGGTCGGTTTCACAATGAGCCTGTTCATTGGCTCGCTGGCGTTCGAAGGAGCGGGAGGCGACGCTTCCATTATCTACGACGAGAGGCTCGGGATTATTCTGGGTTCGCTGCTGTCGGGCGTTTGGGGCTATCTCGTGCTGCGCCTGAGCTTGCCCGAACGAAGCCCGGGTGAGACACGGTCGTAACGACCGTGCGGCTATCTCAGCGAATCCTGCAGGGATTCGAGCTCGCCCCAACGCTCGATTCGACGCTCGAGCAGGGTTTCCGTTTCCGCAAGTTCCTGCAGCTTCCGCTGCACGACTTCGCTCTCCTGTGCGTAGAAGTCGGGTTCTGACGCCGCTTTCTGCAACTCCGCTATCCTGACTTCAAGCTCCTCGATTTCCTGTGGCAACACGTCGAGTTCGCGCTGATCCTTGTAGCTCAGCTTGGTCGGCACACTGCGCTTGCGCCTTTCAGCGTGTTCGCGCTTGCGCTTCTCGGCGGCCAGGGGATCATCCGTCTCCGCAAGCCGGTGTCCCTGGCGCAGCCAGTCCCTGTAGCCGCCGACATACTCATGGGCTTTTCCGTCTTCCTCAAATGCAATTGTGCTCGTCACGACGTTGTCGAGGAACTCGCGATCGTGGCTGACTACGATGAGCGTGCCGGTGTAGTCGCACAGGCGTTGTTCGAGGACCTCGAGGGTCTCGATGTCGAGATCGTTGGTGGGCTCGTCGAGGACCAGCAGGTTGGCCGGCCGCGTGAACAGCTTGGCGAGGATCACGCGATTTCGTTCGCCGCCAGAAAGCGCCTTGACCGGCATAGCCGAACGTTTGGGACTGAACAGGAATCCCTTCAGATATCCCACCACGTGCCGGTCTTTACCGTTCAACTTGATGTATGTGCGTCCCTCGCCGACGTTGTAAGCGACGGACTTGTCGAGCTCAAGCTCCTGGCGTAGTTGCGAGAAATAGCCGACCTCGAGGTTGGTGCCGTGTTTGATCGTTCCCGTCTGCGGTTCGAGCTCGCCGAGTAGCAAACGCAGCAGCGTTGTCTTACCGACGCCATTGTTGCCGATCAGCCCGATGCGATCGCCGCGCATGATCTTGGTCGAGAAGCCACTGATGACCTTTTCGTCGCCGTAGCTGTAGGAAACATTTTTCGCGCGGACAACTTTGCGGCCCGACTGCTCGGCTTCATCGATGTAAATGCGCGCCTTGCTATCGACGGTCAGCCGTGCGGCACGCTCTTCGCGCATCTTCATCAGGGCCCGAACGCGGCCTTCGTTGCGCGTCCGCCTCGCCTTGATTCCCTGGCGGATCCAGATCTCCTCCTGCTCGAGTTTTTTGTCGAAGAGCTTGTTGGCCGTCGCTTCGTCCTCGAGCGCCTTTGCCTTGCGCCGGAGATAGTTGTCGTAGTCGCCCGGCCAGCTCGTCAGTTTGCCCCGGTCGATTTCGATGATGCGCGTTGCCAGCCGTTGCAGGAATGCTCGATCGTGAGTAATGAACATCACCGATCCCGGGTAGCTGTATACGCGGTCTTCGAGCCATCGTATCGTCGCGATGTCGAGATGGTTGGTGGGCTCGTCCAGCAGCAGCAGGTCGGGTTTCTGCACCAGCGCCTTGGCCAGTGCGACGCGCCGTCGCCAACCACCTGACAGCTCGTTCATCTTCTTGTCGCCGGGCAGGTTGAGGTCGCTGATCGTGGTCTCGACGCGCTGGTCAAGGTGCCAGCCATCGTGCGCGTCGATCCGCGCGTGCAGGGCCTCGAGCTCCAGCATTCCCTGTTTGTCGAGCTCGAGTTCCGATCGCTCCCTGTACTCGATGAGCAGCCGCTCAATGTCGTCGAGACCCGAGCGTATGATGTCGCGTACCGGGAGATCCATGGCTTTAGGCAGGTCCTGCTCGAGCTGGCTGACAACCAGGCCTGTCCTGCGGGTAATTTCCCCCCTGTCCGCTTCGATCTCGCCGGTAATGAGCCTCAACGTCGTTGACTTGCCGGCGCCGTTGCGACCTATCAGGCACACACGCTCACCCGGCTCGAGCACGAGATCTGCATCGCGCAGGATCAATTGCTCGCCGAATTCGAGTGATACCTGGTCAAATCGGAGGAGGGTCATCGGGCACTTAATATACACTGTAGGAGGGGCATTCTTGTCCCGATCGCGGCAGGAATGCCGCTCCCGCGATACGAAGAATCTGATATGACGGAAGAAAGGTTCGAGGCCATCGAGATCAAGCTGGCGCACCAGGAGGCGTTAGTGGCTGATTTGAACGATGCATTAGCAAAACAGCAGGAAACCATCATGAAACTCGAGGAGCTTTGTGAGGTACTGCGTATGAGAGTCCGATCGCTCAGCGAGTCATTGCCAGAGGGCGGGCCGCAGGACGAACGGCCGCCGCATTACTAGGAAGCAGCATATGTTCAACATGAGTCGGGGAAGCCTGTTCTGGAGCGCTATTTTCCTGGGCGTCCTGATCTGGTCGGGCATCGAGCCGAAAGACCGGGTAACGTGGGCGCTCGAAGTTGCCCCCGCCGTTGTGGGCGGGCTGGTGATGTGGATCACGCGCGAGCGCTTTCCGCTGACGCCCCTGCTGTACGTCCTGATCCTCGTCCACTGCGTCATACTGATGGTCGGCGGCCACTACACCTACGCGGATGTGCCGCTGGGTGAATGGCTGCGCGAGACCTTCGACCAGTCGCGCAATAACTACGACAAGCTGGGGCATTTCGTTCAGGGTTTCATTCCCGCGGTCATCGCGCGCGAACTCATGATTCGATTGAATGTATTCAACTCGGTTGCGTGGCGTAACTTCTACATCGTCTCCCTGTGTCTCGCGATCAGCGCCTTTTATGAACTCATCGAGTGGTGGGTGGCGCTGATCTCGAAGGAAGCCGCAGATTCGTTCCTTGGTACCCAGGGATACACCTGGGACACCCAGTCGGACATGGGCTGGGCTCTGTTCGGCGCCGTACTAGCACTGGCATTGATGGGGCGCTGGCATGACCGCCAGTTGAGCGACAACGGCTTCGTGAGGAAGGCATGAACCGGCGGGTCTGCGCCACCGCGATCATGCTGCTTGCAGCGGGCGCCGCGAATGCGTCGGAGTGTGTCGTGTTGCTACACGGCCTCGCGCGATCGTCGCTCGCGATGAACAAGATGCAGTCAAAATTGCGGGATGCGGGTTTCGCGACCGTCAACGTCGACTACCCGTCGCGCCAGCACACGGTCGAGGAACTCGCGCCCATGGCCGTGAACAAGGGCCTCGAAATGTGCCGCGCGATAGAAGGCGTCACGACGATTCACTTTGTCACGCACTCGCTCGGCGGGATCCTGGTCAGGCATTATCTTGCGGAGAACGAGATCCCTGAACTCGGGCGCGTCGTGATGTTCGCGCCGCCGAACCAGGGGAGCATCGCCGCCGACGACTTGCGCAACGTGCCTGGATTCGACTGGGTGCACGGCCCCGTAGGTCGCCAGCTTGGCAAAGGCGATGAGAGCGTGCCGCTCAAACTGGGCCCCGTGGATTTCGAGCTCGGCGTAATCGCAGGTACGCGCTCGATCGATCCGATTACCTCGGCCGTGTTGCCGAATCCGGACGACGGCCGCGTGTCAGTAGAGGATACGAAGGTCGAAGGCATGACGGACCATGTCGTCGTTTCGCATTCCCACACGTTCATGATCCGCATGCGCAAGCCCATCGAGCTGACCATCCGTTTCCTGAAGACGGGCAGCTTCGACGAGGCCTGAATTGCGGCTGGCTGCCGCTCCTATACTGCCTCGTCCGTCCCTACCAGCGGCTTGAGGTATTGGCCTGTAAAGGAGTTCCGGTTGACTGCGACGTCTTCGGGCGTGCCCGTGGCAATGATGCGGCCGCCGCCGTCGCCACCCTCGGGCCCGAGATCAACGATCCAGTCCGCTGTCTTGATGACGTCGAGATTGTGCTCGATAACGACAATCGTGTTGCCGCGATCACGCAATCGATGCAAGACACCGAGCAGCTGCTCGATGTCGTGAAAGTGCAGTCCCGTCGTTGGCTCATCGAGAATATAGAGCGTCCGCCCCGTGTCGCGTTTCGACAGTTCCTTGGCCAGTTTGACGCGCTGCGCCTCGCCGCCCGACAGGGTTGTCGCGTTCTGGCCCAGGCTCACGTAGGACAACCCGACATCCATAAGCGTTTGTAATTTCTTGGCGATGACAGGCACGTTCTGAAAGAACACGTTAGCGTCCTCGACGGTCATATCCAGTACTTCGAGGATGTTCTTGCCCTTGTAGCGAATCTCCAGCGTCTCCCGGTTATAGCGCTTGCCGCGGCACACGTCGCAAGGCACATAGACGTCGGGCAGGAAGTGCATCTCGACCTTGATGACGCCGTCGCCCTGGCAGGCCTCGCAACGGCCGCCCTTGACGTTGAAGCTGAAACGGCCGGGCATATAACCGCGAGAACGCGCTTCCTGGGTACCGGCAAACAGCTCGCGGATAGGTGTGAACAGGCCGCTGTACGTCGCCGGGTTGGAGCGCGGCGTCCGCCCGATCGGCGATTGCGAGATGTCGATAACCCGATCGATCTGCTCGAGACCCCGAATCGCGTCATGCGGAGCCGGGTTGCGGCTCGTGCGGTTCAGTTCGTCGGCAACCGCCTTGTACAAGGTGTCATTGATCAGCGTCGATTTACCCGAGCCCGAGACACCGGTGACGCAAGTCATCAGACCGAGGGGGATTTCCGCGTGCACGTTCTGCAGGTTATTGCCCCGGGCGCCGAATACTTCGATTTTGCGGTCGGGATCGGGCGCTGTCCGCTCTCCGGGAACCGCGATCTTCCGCTTGCCCGACAGGTACTGTCCGGTGAGCGACTGCGGGTTCTTTTTGACTTCGTCGGGCGTGCCGGCCGCGACGACACGGCCACCGTGCACCCCTGCTCCCGGGCCGAGGTCGATGACGTGATCGGCCGTGAGGATGGCCTCCTCATCGTGCTCGACGACGATGACCGTGTTGCCAATGTCGCGCAAGTGGACGAGGGTGCCGAGCAGCCGCTGGTTGTCGCGCTGGTGAAGACCGATCGACGGCTCGTCGAGAATGTACATGACGCCGACAAGTCCCGAGCCGATCTGGCTGGCGAGGCGAATTCGCTGCGCCTCGCCGCCCGACAGCGTATCGGCGCTGCGGCTCAACGACAGGTATTCGAGACCGACATCCGACAGGAAGCCCAGGCGGTCGCCAATCTCCTTGACGATCTTGTCGGCAATGGTTCCGCGCCAGCCTTCGAGGGCGAGATTCTCGAAAAACTCGCGGGCGTGTCCGACCGACATGCCCGTTATCTCGGGTAGTGCGCGATTGTCGACGAACACGTGGCGTGCCGCCCGGTTGAGTCGCGTACCCTGGCAATCCGGGCAGGCCTGGCTGTTCAGGAAGCGCGTGAGTTCCTCGCGTACGGCGCCCGAGTCCGTCTCGCGGTATCGACGCTCCAGGTTCGGGATGACTCCTTCGAAGCGATGCACTTTCTTGACCTGCATGCCGCGCGAATTGGAGTAGTGAAACTCGATCTTCTGCGTGCCGCTGCCGTACAGGACGACATTCCTGAGTTTCTTTCCAAGCTCGTTGAACGGCGCTTCGATATCGAAATCGTAATGCGCCGCAAGGCTCTGAATCATCTGGTAATAGTAGGTCGTCTTTCGATCCCAGCCGCGAATGGCGCCGCCGGCCAGCGAGAGGCCCGGGTTGACGACTACCCGCTCGGGGTCGAAGAACTGCTTGACGCCAAGCCCGTCACAGGCGGGGCACGCGCCGGACGGGTTATTGAACGAAAACAGCCGCGGCTCGAGCTCGGTCAGCGAGTAGCCGCATATATTGCACGCGAAGCGATCCGAAAATATCAGCTCTTCTGCATCGGGATCGTCCATCCAGGCAATGCGCGCAACGCCATCCGCGAGACGCAGGGCAGTCTCGAATGACTCCGCGAGCCTGAGGCGCAAGTCGTCCTTGATCTTGAAACGGTCGACAATTGCGTCGATGTTGTGTTTCTTCCTGAGATCGAGCTGCGGCGGCTGGTCCAGTTCGTAGACCTCGCCATCGATTCGTGCCCGAATGAAGCCTTGCGCCTGCAGGTCCTTCATGAGCTGCACGTGCTCGCCCTTGCGGTTGTCCACCACGGGCGCCAGCAGCATGAGCCGGGTGCCTGCGGGCAGCGCAAGCACCTGGTCGACCATCTGGCTGACAGTCTGGGCTTCGAGGGTCGTGTCGTGATCGGGGCAGCGCGGAATGCCCGCGCGCGCATACAGCAGACGCAGGTAGTCGTAGATCTCCGTGACGGTGCCCACCGTCGAACGCGGATTGTGTGACGTCGATTTCTGCTCGATTGAGATCGCCGGCGACAAGCCGTCGATATGATCGACGTCCGGTTTTTCCATCATCGACAGAAACTGCCGCGCGTAGGCGGATAGCGACTCGACGTAACGGCGCTGTCCTTCCGCGTAGATTGTGTCGAAGGCCAGCGAAGACTTGCCGGACCCGGACAAGCCTGTGAATACGATTAGCTTATCGCGCGGCAACTTCAGGTCGAGGTTGCAGAGATTGTGCGTTCTCGCACCGCGGATATCGATGGACTTCAACATTAGGATTCTGTGATCAGCGACCAACCTGTTAATATACGCCGCCGCGCAACCGCGGCGCAAAGAACTCATGGAATCATCTTCAGACAAACCTGTTGCCGTAATGCTGCCGGCAGAACGCCAGGCGGTTGGCGTCGTTGCCCTGCTCGCGATGTTGCGAATGTTCGGACTGTTTGCGCTGCTTCCTGTGCTGGCGCTGTACGCGGAGGACTTACCGGGCGCGACGCCCATGCTGATCGGGCTCGCCGTTGGCGCGTACGGCCTGACGCAGGCCGGGCTGCAGATACCGTTCGGGGCCTTATCCGACCGAATCGGGCGTATTCCGGTTATTGTCGGCGGACTCGCGATCTTTGCCGCCGGCAGCATTCTCGCCGGTATGAGTGAGTCCATCTATGGGGTCATCGCCGGGCGTCTCCTGCAGGGCGCGGGAGCTATCTCTGCGACGTTGTCCGCGCTCGTCGCCGACGCGACTCGCGAGCGCGTTCGTACGCTGGCGATGGCGTTCTTCGGTGTCGGAATCGGTTTTGCGTTCATCCTGGCCTTTATCATCGGGCCCGTCATCGCCAGGTTCTGGGGCATACGCTCACTGTTCTGGGTTGCCGCAGGGCTCGCTATTGTCGGCATGCTGCTCCTCAAGCTGCTGCCACAAGGCATCGAAAGGGAGTCGCGGCCGCAGCAATGGAATCTCAAACCGGCGTTTCGCCCGGAGTTGTTGCGCCTGGACCTGTTTGTATTGCTGCTGCATGCGGTAATGACAGCCACGTTCGTTGCAATACCGTTCCTGTTCGTGGCCCGCCTGCAAATGCCGCTCGAGGATTACACGTTGGTGGTCGTCGGCGCGTTGCTCACTTCCCTGTTGATAGCCATCCCGATGATCCTCAGGGACAAGCACCAGGGGCGACAGCGCCTGATCAGCCTGGCCGTGGTGCTGATGCTCGTGGGCCAGGTGATACTGGCATTCACCGGATTCTCGGCAGTTACCGTGTTTGCCGGCCTGGTGCTGTTTTTGGCCGGCTTCTGCTTTCTCGAGGCGGGATTGCCGGCGCGGCTCTCCGTCCTCGCGGACGAGGACATTCGAGGCGCTTCTCTCGGTGTATTTGCGAGTTCGCAGTTCTTTGGAGCCTTTGTCGGCGGCCTGATCGGCGGGCGCTTCCTTGGCGCAGGGCGGCCGGCTGATGTCTTCATTGTCTGCGCGCTGCTCACAGCGATCTGGCTCGCGCAGATCGGCCTGGCGAGGCGCTGAACATGTGGGAGGGGCATCTTGCCCCGATTGTTCGCGGCTGGAAGCCGCTCCCACAAGTGTTTTTCGTTGTGGCAGCGAGTTTTCGGGCTAGTAATTGCCCCGGCAGGCTCTACAATAGTGCCCCCTTTAGACAGCAGAACAGGAGCCGGAATGGCCCGCGGAATCAATAAAGTCATCGTCGTCGGCAATCTGGGGGCGGATCCCGACACCCGTTACATGCCGAGCGGCGGTGCGGTTACGAACCTGTCCATCGCAACGAGCGAGAGCTGGAAAGACAAGCAGACAGGCGAGCAGAAAGAGCGTACCGAATGGCACAAGGTCGCGATGTTCGGCCGCCTGGCAGAGATCGCCGCCGAGTACCTCCGCAAGGGGTCTCAGGTCTACATCGAGGGCAAGCTGCGCACACGCAAGTGGCAGGATCGCGACGGCAACGATCGCTACACGACCGAGATAATCGCCGACGAGATGCAGATGTTGGGCGGCCGCGGTGGTGGTGGCGGTTCAGCGCCTATGCGTGACGACTCCGGTCCGTCGAGTGCGCCGCCTCCGCAGTCTTCATCAGACGACTTCGACGACGACATTCCGTTCTAAAAGGGGACATTCTGCTTTTTCCAGCCGCGTGGGCGGCAACGGAAAAAAGCAGCATGTCCCCATTAATTGCCGTGACAGAAAAGCTCTACATCAAGACCATGGGCTGCCAGATGAACGAGTACGACTCGGACAAGATGGCGGACATCCTGCGCGAATCCCATGGCTATGAGCTGACCGACAATCCCGAGGATGCAGGGCTGCTGCTGGTCAACACCTGTTCGATTCGTGAGAAGGCCCAGGAAAAGGTCTTCTCCGAACTGGGCCGCTGGCGAGCCCTGAAGCAGAAGAACCCCGAAATCATGATCGGGGTGGGCGGTTGCGTAGCCAGCCAGGAAGGCGATGGCATCTCGAAGCGGGCGCCGTTCGTCGACGTGGTTTTCGGTCCGCAGACGCTACACCGTTTGCCGGCGATGATCGAGGATGCGAAATCAAAGCAGGAGTCGATTGTCGACGTCTCTTTCCCGGAGATCGAAAAATTCGACCGGCTACCGGAACCTCGGGCCGATGGACCCACAGCGTTCGTATCTGTCATGGAGGGGTGCAGCAAGTACTGCAGCTTCTGCGTCGTTCCGTACACGCGTGGCGAAGAAATCAGCCGTCCTTTCGATGACGTGATTGCGGAGGTCGTCGCGCTGGCGGGGCAGGGCGTACGAGAGATCAACCTGTTGGGCCAGAATGTCAACGCGTATCGCGGCCCGATGCACGATGGCCAGATCGCCGACCTGGCGACACTGATCTATTACGTGAATGCTGTTGAAGGTGTCGATCGTATACGTTTCACGACATCCCACCCGGTCGAGTTTACGGACAGCCTCATCCAGGCTTATGCAGAGATTCCCAAGCTGGCGAATTACCTGCATCTGCCCGTGCAACACGGATCGGACAGGGTACTTGCCCGAATGAAGCGCGGCCACACCATTCTCGAATACAAGCAAAAAATCCGTAAGTTGCGCGAGGTTCGCCCGGACATTTCCCTGTCGTCGGATTTCATCGTCGGCTTTCCGGGAGAGACCGATAAAGACTTCGAGCAATTAATGAATCTGATTGCCGATATCGGCTTTGACCAGTCGTTCAGCTTTATCTTCAGCGCGCGCCCCGGCACACCGGCCGCCAACCTCGAAGACGACACGCCGATGGATGTGAAGAAGCAGAGACTGCAGATCCTGCAGGCGCGTATCAACCAGCAGGCGATGCAGATCAGCCAGGAAATGGTCGGTACGACGCAGCGAGTGCTCGTTGAGAAGATCTCGAAGAAAAGCGCAAGACAGGTATCGGGCCGGACGGAAAATATGCGCTGGGTCAATTTTGATGCCGAGCCGTCCTGCATCGGCCAATTTGTCGACGTTCTCATTACCGAGGCGCTGCCCAATTCTTTGCGCGGCCGCCTCGTTGACAAGGTAGCGGCTGCCTGAGAATCAGAGTACGCTCAGCGAAACGACGAGAGGTTTTAGATCACACATTGAATGCAGTTCAGATATCTCGGGACGTCGTTCTCGAGCCCGCCGACAACGACCGCCTTGCCAATCTTTGCGGTCAGTTTGATGAACACCTGCGGCAGATTGAAAATCGCCTCGATGTCGAGATCGCCAGCCGCGGAAATCATTTTCGCGTAACCGGACAACCGGGCGCCGCCCAGTTGGCGGGTAATGTCATCGAATCGCTGTTCGCGATGACCGGCAAAGAGCACCTCGACCCCGAAAGAGTCCATATGGCGTTACAGGAGTCCGTTAT
>Ga0316201_10002977_pt1 | contig 12316 bp, 12 predicted proteins | sample CS6wburrow_MG_FD_204516 | JGI IMG/M metagenome (GOLD analysis project Ga0316201, IMG submission 204516) | Coastal sediment microbial communities from Delaware Bay, Delaware, United States - CS-6 worm burrow | ecosystem: Environmental > Aquatic > Marine > Coastal > Sediment | place: USA... | reverse complement strand
CGACGCCTGCCCGAGTCTTTCGCCCGAGTGCGAAGCCCCGTCCGAGAGCGGCTACGTGAACCACCTCATCTTCTCGAGCGAGACGATCATGGGTGAAAACATCTGGCTTCCGTTGGAGCCCGGCGAGTTGATCGGGGTCGATTGGCGCATGAAGCTTCTCCGAACGAACGGTCAGCGCCATCTTGCCGTAGTCAACTGAGCCCCGGCAGGGGCCATCCTTTCTTCCGAAGCCCAAACCTCGATGGATCAGATGTACAAGAGCGAGTTGAATCGCGACGTGCCTTTGGCGCGCCCCGGCGAGCTCGATGCCGTCGACATTGGGCCTCTGTCGATCTGGCCTCCCGTTGTGCTCGCCCCGATGGCGGGTGTGACCAACTGGCCGTTTCGGGCAATCTGCCGAAGGTTTGGCGCCGGTTTGTACGTCAGCGAAATGGTCACGGCCCGGCCCTTGGTCGAAGGTCGGGCCAAGACGCTCATGCTTGCGGAATTTGGGGAGGGTGAGTCACCGAGAAGCCTTCAGCTCTATGGAGTCGACCCGCACTACGTGGGCGAAGCTGTGAAATGGCTCGTCGGCGAAGGCCACGTCGACCACATCGATATGAACTTCGGCTGCCCGGTCCCCAAGGTCACGCGCAAGGGTGGTGGGTCCGCAATTCCCGCGAAGCCGCGATTGCTGGCGAAGATCGTCCGGGCCGCCGTGCAGAACGCCGGCGAGATTCCGGTGACCATCAAGTTCCGAATGGGGATCGACGAGGGCCTGCTCACCTACGAGGATGCCGGTCGCATCGGGGAAGACGAAGGCTGCGCAGCCGTTGCGCTGCACGCACGGACGGCTGCCCAGCTCTACGACGGAGAGGCCCAGTGGGAGGCCATCGGGCAACTGAAGCAATGCGTCCGAACGATTCCCGTGCTCGGCAACGGCGACATTTGGGAAGCCCATGACGCGCTCCGAATGATGCGGAGCACGGGCTGCGACGGCGTGGTGATCGGACGCGGCTGTCTCGGCCGGCCCTGGCTGTTCCGAGACTTGGCAGACGTGTTCGAAGGACGGGAGCCGCAGAACCCCCCGACCTTCGGCGAAGTCGTAGAGGTTGCCATCGAGCACGCGAAACTGCTGAGCCAATGGGCGGGCGAGGTCCCGGCGATGCGCATGTTCCGGCGGCACAGCAGCTGGTACACCAAGGGCTTCCGAGGCAGCGCCAAGCTCCGGTCCCGCCTGATGCGTGTGACCAGCCTCAACGAGCTCGAAGAGGTGCTCGACTCCGTCAACCCCGCGGAGCCTTTCCCTCCCGAGGCCATGCGAGTCCCACGCGGCAAGACCGCCGGTCGCCAGAAAGTCTCCCTCCCCGAAGGCTTCCTAGAGAACCGCCTCAGCGACGACACCTCCCCCGTCTACGTGGACCCTGGCAGCGGCGGTTAACCCCGCCAGCAGCGACAGCGGCGCTGCCTCCCCCAGCGAAGTCGCTGCGATCTTTGGCTGAGAAGAGTCGTGATTCCAATAGTTTGTGGGGGTAGAGAGTGTCCCCTGTGAGGAACGGCCCTACGGTTTCGCTCGGAGGAGTAACGATGTCAGAGCACAGAGCAACCGTTCATTGGCACCGTCAGGGGACTGAGTTCACGCATAAGGAATACACGCGGGATCACCTTTGGAAGTTCGAGGCAGGGAACGAAGTTCGGGCCTCTTCCGCTCCCCAGTATTTCGGGAACATAGAGCACGTCGATCCGGAGCGTGCGTTCGTCGCAGCGCTATCGAGTTGCCACATGCTCACCTTTCTCGCCGTGGCGGCCCGTGACGGCTTCATCGTTGACGAGTACCTGGTCGAGGCGGTTGGAGTCATGGAACGAAACGGAGAGAAGCGAATCGCGATCACTCGCGTGGTCATGCAGCCGAACATCACTTGGGGAAGCGAGCCGCCCGACCAGGAGCAGCTCGACGCGCTTCACGCGAAAGCTCACAAGCACTGCTTCATCGCGAACTCGGTCACTACTGAAATCGAAATCGCCTCGCCTGCCTAGCGGGGATGGTGCGGCCGCCAGGCAGGCGATTCGAACAACGCTACACTAAGTCTTCAACAAACGGCGCCCTCTGGGATACATTCCCAGCTCGTCCAGCAGTACCCGCAGTACTGTCCGTCACCGCAACCCTTGGCGCGGCAATCGAACTGCGAGAGGCACTGGTCGAGCTCGGGCGTTGGAGTCCAGTCGCACTGTCCCCAGGGCTGGATCTCGCAAACGCCGAGCTCTTGGTAGCAAGCGAACTCGGGCAACGCGACACAAGGAGACGCCAGGTCTTGGTTCGCACAGATTTCGGCGTTGCAGCCCGTCGGGCGGCATTCGTCGGGCGGCTGGCAGGCGCCCGCCTCAGGAGGGAGGCAGATCCACTCCGAGCTCCCGTCCGCCGTCTGGCAGTAGTCGCAGGTCCAACCAGCTTCACAGCCATTGGTACGACAGTCGCCGGCCGGCGGCTCGCACCAGCCCACGCAGACGTCGCAAGCTGGGCACGCTGGATCCTGCAAGCAGACCTCGGCCGCGTTGCAGTGCTGCTCGTCGCCGCACTGCTCCGGCCCGTAGCACTTCGGCACGCACTCCCCCTGGAAGTTCAGGATGTGCGTTTCGACCGGGCAGTCGCTAATGCACTCGCCCAGCTCGCAGACGTATCCCGGAGCGCAGTCGATGAGCGCGCACAGGTCCAAGCACATACCGGGCGGAGGGGGCTCCGGGATGCTCGGGTCGACGACGCCATCATCAGGCCATCCTCCGAAGCGCTCACAGTAGTGCCCGGGAGGGCAATCGCTGTCGTCCAAGCACTCGCCTGGATGTGTTTCCGGAAGGATTCTGCACTGAACCTCGAGGTCGCCAAACGGCGTCATCATGACGAAGCCCTCGAACCGCGTTCGCTCTCCGTCACAGACGAGCAGGCCCTCACCGAAGTAAACGTCGTCGAAGATCGGAGGGTCGAGCAGCTGGAAGCTCGCACCGAACGGCTCGCCGAGCCGCATCATCTCATGCGGGGAAATCGCGAGGATACCGATGATGCCAGGAACCTGGGGACTCTCGCATTCCGCTTCGAAGCCATCCTGCCAGCGCGGGTCGACGCGGCACATGCCTTCGCCGAAATACTCCAGGCATTCGACGAGCTCGTGCGTCGGCGTGAAGCCGCACTGTCCGTTCGGTTGCCGCTCGCAGCTGGCCTCTTGGTAGCACTCGTAGACCGGACGCCATTCGCAAGTGCTCGCGATGTCCATACCCTCTTCGACGCAGAGCTGACCACTGCAGCCCGCTCGCATGCAGCCTTCTCCGGGTGGCTCTTCGCAGTACCCTTCATGCTGGATGCCAACGCCGGCGCAGGCAGCCTCGCAAGCGTTGATGTAGTTGCGTCCGTCGCCACCGCAGACTGGCTCGAAGACGCCTGGGCAATTGCAGCGAGTAGGTCCAGGGATGCACCAGTAGGCGTCCGGCTCTGAAGGGAAGCTCGCTGGGTCTGCGCCCGTCGCGTTGCCTTCGTCTCCTGCGGCCCAGGGCGTCGGCATGCAGGCGTCCCCGACGAAGCAATCTCTCGGTGATCCACAATGCATCGGCGCATCGCAGCGACCGCGATGCTCGACCTCGCGCTCGCCGCGGACGGCGTCTTCCACCGAATACGTCGAGCCGTCTTTGCCGCAGACGAACCCTTCGAGCGCGGCAGCGCTGTCGCCGCTGGTTTCACCACAGCCAGCAACCGCCAGAACGACGCCGCCGATCACCACACAAGCCAACCAAAATCGATTCATTGCTTCTCTCCAGTCACGAGGGAACCTCGCCGTTTCTATAAGCAACTTCGGTGCCAGTGTCGGCCACGGGAAAACGGCGTGATTTCGCCGTCCAAAGAGTATCCATCTGTGCCAGCCCGTGCCAGAGCCCGCACCGGGCGTTGCAAAAAGGTTCAGCTTGGACGGGCCCGACGGCGCTCCAAGCGGGCCTGCCTTCTTTCGGCGGCTTCTTCGCCCTCGGCAAGCGCCGTGCCCGCGGCGTGCTCGAGCGCACGGTCGAGATCTTTGCGCCGATGCTCGTAGAGCTTGGCGAGGGAGAGCTGAACGACGGCACGCAGCAGCTCGTCGTCGGCTGCCTGAAGTGCGTCCAAGAGCGCTCGCTCTTCGCCCTCGACATCGCCTCCGCGCCGCGCCATCCGCGCGTTGAGCAAGCAGGCTTCGACGGTGCATGCAGACTCGCCACCACCCTGGGCGGCTGCATCGGCAAAGGATCGGGCGCGTACGCGGTCCCCTGTACGCTCGGCAACCTTTGCGTACGCCAAGTGGTCACGCGGGTCGTCACTGCCGTGCACCTCGTCGAAATGGCCTACCAACTCGGCCAGAAGCGCCGCCAAGGCGATCAGATCGTTTGCGTTGTGCTCGATCACTTTGGCGATGGGGGAGACATCTCCACCATCGAGGTAGTCGAAGTAGAGCTGCGGGATCAAGGCCCCAGAGACGTCGTCTTCCCGGTACATCCCGAGCACCCGTCGTTCGAGCTCTACCAGGCGCACCGACTTCAAACGGGGCCGCAAGACGCGTCGCGCGCAATGCAGCAAGTCCAAGTGCGGCGGCAAAGCCGGCGCCCGGACCCGATTCAAGACGAAACGGTTCCGCAAGAGCGGCCAGTCGAAGGTCTTGCCATTGAAGGACACCACGCAAGAGCTCTCCTGCACCCGCTCGCGAAGCCAATTCAGCATGGGCGCCTCCCGACCGAGCTCCGGAAGGAAGAGCTGCTGGATTCGCATGGACTGGTCCTCGAACCAGGCGATCCCGATCAGAAACGGCACCGTTCCCGTCCCTCCCGCAAGACCGGTCGTCTCGGTGTCGAGAAACAAGGCGCGCTGAAGGTCGATGTCCTCGAGGGAAGGATCCAAGGCGAGCTGCGCCAAACGCTCTGTCGATACCTGGAGCGCTTTGGCAATGGGCGCCCGCCCGTGATGATGATGCGGCTCTAGATACTCGTCGATCAGGTGTAGCTCACCATGCTCGGTTTCGCGTCGCTGCCCCGGTAACGCGCCTCGGACGCTGGCCACGTCGAGCTGCCGGGGTGTCGTTTGCGCGAGTCGCGCCAGGCTTCGTTTGATCGACATCGGTCCTCAGTGGGTGGCGCTCACGCCGACAGCATCTAGAAGACCGAGAACCAGGCGCTTACGCGCCGCCTCTGGCTCGTCATCGCCAGAGGCGTCCGGACCGATGCATCCGGGGCAGCCCTCTTCGCATGCGCAGCTCTCTATCAAATGTCGGGCCCGACCCAAAAGCTCCTCGCGCTCTTCAAACAGGCGTGACGCCAAACCAATCCCTCCCGCAACGGTATCGTAGAGAAAGATCGTAGGGTCGAAGCCCGGACCTTGCCCCTTGCCGGGCGGCGCCTCGTCTTCGTTGCGACAACCGAGCGTGCGGCCTAGATCGCGCGGGTCGATCATCAGCCCCACCGCGCCGACCAAGTGCATCGCCTTGGAAAGCCCTCGCAAGGCATCGACCACTACCGCCCGAGGCTCGGGTTGACTCTGAACGAAATCCTCGGGGAAAGTGAGCCAGTACGCGGTGGTGTGCTTCTGCATCTCGGGTAGGTGCACCTCGCCGTAGCCGACGTTCTCGTGGCTGTGGAACTTGATTTTCTTATAGCCGACGACCTTCTCGATGACGCTCACATCGCCGAGCGCTGCATCGAGCGGCACTTCGCCGAGCTCGACCGTGGCGCGCTGGTCTTCCTCTAGGACCGCGACCTTGCTATGGGTCATCGCGGTCGTGTAGTAGTCCGGCTTCACGCGGCGCACGAAGGCCTTGTGGTTGTCGAAATCGAGCCGCTCGACTTGATACTGCCCGCCCTCGTGCTGATAAATCGCCTGCTCGTGCAACATGGTATGGGTGCTCCGCCAGTCCATCTCGGCGATGGTGCGGTTTCCATCGAGGTCGATGATGACGAAGTTGTCCCAGCTCGCGCTTCGAAGCGACACGTTGTTGGCGGGGTAGCTATCGGAAGCCCAGTGGTAGATCGAGCCGGCCGAAGTGCTGCTGGGATGCACGACGCCGTTATCGGCCAAGTAGTCGAGCGCTTCGCCTAGCGCGTCGTCCGGGACGTCGCCGTATACGTCGTCGGGCTCGAATGGCAGCTCGAAGGCCGCGCACTTGAGGTGCTGAATGAGAATCTCGATGTTGTCCGGGTCGATTCGCGCGTGCTCGATCGGCGCCGAGACCAGCTGCCGGGGATGACGGGCCATGTACTGATCGACCGGATTGCTCGACGAGACCAGAACGGCGAGCGAAAGGTCGCGCCGCCGCCCCGCCCGGCCAAAGCGCTGCCAAAGCCCGGCCATCGTCCCCGGATACCCTGCACAGACGACCGCATCGAGCGCGCCGATGTCGATGCCGAGCTCCAGCGCATTGGTCGCCACGACGCAGCGAATCTCGCCCGCCCGAAGCGCAGCCTCGATGCGCCGACGGGTCTGCGGCAGATAGCCGCCGCGGTACGCGTGAATGGCCGATGGGTCGATCTGGTCGCGCGCCAGCTTGTCGCGGAGGTACTTGAGCATCACTTCGACGCCGTTGCGGGAGTTGCCGAACACCAGAGTCGGCACGCCAGCGCGCACCAAGTCCTGCGTGAGCCGCACCGCGGTCTTGATGTAGCTCTGCCGAATGCCGAGCTCAGCATTGACGACCGGTGGATTGTAGACGACGAGCTGCCGCTGCCCTGTCGGCGCGCCGCTCTGATCGATGAGCTCGACCGGTGCACCGCAAATGCGAGATGCATGCTCGCTCGGATTGCCAATCGTAGCGGATGCGAACAGGAACGTCGGCGACGAGCCGTGAAAGCGCGCAATACGCTGCAGGCGGCGGATGACATTGGCAAGATGGGAGCCGAAGACACCGCGATAGCTGTGGAGCTCGTCGATGACTACGTACTTCAAGTTGGAAAAAAGCCGCGCCCAGCCGGCGTGGTGCGGCATGATGCCCGCGTGCAGCATGTCTGGGTTGCTCAGCAGCACTCCGGCGCGCTGTCGTGCAGCTCGCCGCGCATCGTTTGGGGTATCGCCGTCATAGGTGATCGCTCCAACGCTCAAGTCCGCATCGCGCATCAAGGCGCGCAGCGCTTCTTCTTGATCGCGGGCCAGCGCCTTGGTTGGAAAAAGATAGAGCGCCGTCGCGCTTGGGTCGGAAGCAAGCGACTGGAGAATCGGCAGGTTGTAGCAAAGGCTCTTGCCCGAGGCGGTCGGCGTCGCGACGACCAGGTGCTTGCCTTGGGATGCGAGCTCGAACGCGCGCGCCTGATGGCTGTACAGCTCACAAATGCCTCGCTGCTGCAGGGCCTTGTGCAGCGCGGGCGCGAGAGCGCGCGGCATCGCTGTGAGGCTAGCCTCGTGAGGCTCGACCCGGTGACTCCAGGTGACGTTCCGCCAAGTCCCCCCAGAGCGCCAACGCTCCAGCACCTCGGCCGCCCCCTTGGGTCGCACCCAGGGCTCCTCAACCCGTCGCAAAGGCCCCTGCTCGCGACCTGTGTGCCCCCCCACTGCGCTCATGGACAGCACTGTACGGTTGTTTAGTCAGCCGGGTCAAGAATCTCCAATCGACTTGGGCGCATTCGATTTGGGCCCTACTCTACGCTGAAGATGAATGTGTGCGGGGGCGACTTCGTCGAGCACACCCTACAGGAGGAAGAGAATGAGAATCGTTCCATCTTTGATGATCGCTTTGGCACTGGTCTTCGGCGTTTTTGCCACGACCCTCCCGACCGCAAGCGCGGATCGGGGCGACGAGGCGAAGGGCGCCGCCAAGAAGGGGGCCAACGAAACGGCTGACGAAGCGAAGGCGGCCGCCAAGGACGCCAAGGCTGACGCCAAGGACGCCGCGGCGGACGCTCAAAAGGAAGCCAAGAAAGCCAAGTCCGCGGCTCAGAACGAGGCTGAAGCTCGCAAGGCTGCGCAGAAATCCAAGGCCGAAGCTCAAAAGGCCAAGCTCGAAGCTCAGCGGGCCGAGCAGAAGGCCAAGGCCGAAGCGCGCAAGGCCAAGGCCGAAGCTCAGCGGGCCGAACAGAAGGCCAAGGCCGAAGCGCGCAAGGCCGAGCAGAAGGCCAAACAGGAAGCCTACCGGGCAAAGCAAAAGGAGAAGGCCGAGGCAGCCAAGGCAGCTCGCAAAGAGCGCTACCGCGCACAGGAGGACAAGCGTCACACCGCCCAGCTCAAGGAGATCCAGGCCCGGCGTGACCGCGTCAAGGCTCTCTACGAGAAGCAAATGCGCAACATCGACGCCGCCGAGGAACGGGAAAAGGCCCGCCACGAGAAGCGCGGCGAGCAGATCGACGCCGACTAGCGCTTCACAGCAAGTGCAACCGAAGGCCCGTCTCCATGGAGGAGGCGGGCTTTTTCGTTTGAGGCGGCGCTAGCTGTGACCCGGCAGCGGTGCGTTCGGGTCGTAAGGGATTTCCTCGCCGGCTTCCATGCGCTCCTGCATCTCGTACTTCGAGGGGCAGCGCGGAATCACCTGGTTGGCTAGGAAGACGCCGTCGTTACCAAGCTCGCCCTGGACGGTGACTTGGATGCCCATGCCATCGCGGAACGTGTCGGGTACGACGCACTGCGGAAAGCGCACGGGCATCTCCTTGTCCTCTTTGTAGAGAACGAAACGCCACTCGCACGGGTCCTCGCGAAACTGAATCGACCCTTGCCGGAGCTCACCTTCGACCCGCAGTCGGCGGCCTTCAAAGGAATCGGGCGCGCCCATCACCTCGTGGACCAACTTCGAGTACACGAAAGGGTTGTCGCTGCCCGAGAGCAACCAAGCCGCTGCACCGACGAGCAGCACAAAGACAATCCCGACTTTGGCCGCACCGGGGAGCCCACGCTTGCGTGCAGGTTCCGGTGGCAGGTTTGCTTCGTGCTCGGTCGTCATAGTTCCAATTGTGGTCCGATAACTCGTCGCCCGCCAGGGCGCGCCAAAAGCGGCACGCCCCGACGCCGGCGGCGGCTGATCAGCCCAGAATCGTGAACGAAATGACTAGGGCGTAGATGCAGAGCGACTCGATGAGCGCCAGACCGAGAATCAGAGGCACCAGGATTTTGCCCGATGCGTTCGGATTCCGGGCAATGCCCTCGAGGGCAGTGGCCGCCGCGCGACCCTGACCCAAGCCGCAGCCGAAAGCTGCGATGCCAATGCAGAGGCCGGCTGCCATCGCCTTGCCGGCAACTGCAATATCGCCCTCTCCGCCTTCCGCATCCTGTGCGAAAGCGGTAGCGGTCAAAGCAAGCGGCGCAAACAGGCCGACCAGTCGTAGAGCCATTTTCTTCATTTTCGAGAGCCTCCTCAAAACCCCTCTTCCGAGAGGGAAACTTAGTGTTCTTCGTCGTGTTGAATCGCGAGCGCAATGTAAATGACCGAGAGCAGACAGAAGACGAGCGTCTGCACGGTCACGACCAGACAACCCAGGATGTAAAAGACCACCGGCACCGGCAGCCAAACCATGTTCAAGGCGACGGCAAACAAGCCGACGAAGATGGCGAGCACCATGTGATCCGCCGTCATGTTGGCCATCAGACGAACAGCGAGCGTGATGGGACGCACGAAATGGCTGATGAGCTCAATCAGGAAGACGAGCGGACGGATGAACCAGGCAATCCACCAGGGGACGGGCGGACCGAAGAGGTGGCCGAAGTACTTCGCAAAGCCGTGCTCTTTGATGCCGTAGATGTGGGTCGCAAAGAAAATCACGATCGCCATCGCGAAGGTGGTGCTCAGGTTGCTCGTAGGTGGCAAGAAGCCCGGGACCAGTCCGAGAACGTTCGAAAAGAAGATCACCAATGCGCAGGTGCCGATCAGCGGCAGGAAGTAGCGCGCAGGCTTCGCACCCATCAGGTCGGAGGACATCTTGTAGGTCGCGCCAACGATGGTCTCGATGAAGCCGTAGAGGCTGACTTTGCCTTCGGGAAGGATGTGGTCTTCGGGGTTTCGGAGCCGGCGCTTGACCATGACCGCGACCAAGATGAGACCGAACACCACGAGCGCGTAGGCGAGGACGAATTGGGCGCTCAGATGCGGATTGTGATCGAGATAACTGGGGCCGAATGCCTCGGAGAGCCAGTGCGCGAGCGACTCGTAGAAGGGCAGGAAGCTGAACCATGATTCGCCGTGTGGCATGCCTTACCCCTCCCTCGTGGCCTGGGCTTCTTTGACCGACACAATGGCGCCCGCGTAGAGCATTCCCACGACCAGGGCGCCGAGCCCAACCGAGAAGCCCACTGGGTTGATCGCCAAGCGGGTGAGCAAGGCCCAGCAGACGGCGAGCAGAATGATCAGCTTGCTTGCCAGGAGCGCGACCGCAATCGCGCGGCTCAGGCCTGCGCCGGTGAGGATTTGGCTGACCAGCCAGATGATGGCCCAGGCGTCGACTACTGCGACCAGTCCGCCGACCGCCGCGCCGAAACCGACCTCAGTCCCGCCAATCGCAAACGCAATCGCCGCAAGCAGTACGGCTGCAACGGCCACGTAGCGTGGAGTCTGGGTTTTGAGCTGGTCAATCACGGGGCTTGTCTTCGTCTTCTAGGATTTTCTTTGCTCGGCGGACGACCCTGTAGAGGCTTCTGACACCGGCGGCAAGGCCAAGAGCTAATCCGAACCATTGAAGCCAAGGCTCAGTGCCGAATTTGCCATCCAACCAGCGCCCACCGAAGTAGCCAACGGCGATCGACAGCCCAAGCTCGAGGCCGATTGTCGAGAGGCCGAGAACCTGTTTGAGCTGCTCCCGTTGGTCCCGGGGGATGAACATGGCGAGCACATCTTTTGCCTATAGTTCCAAGGATCAACGCCCAAAGAGCGGGCGGCGTATAGCACGGGCCTATGTGGGGTCAAGGTTGGTCCGAGACCATGCACAGCAGCGAAAATCGTCGATTTTTCAGGCTCGCAGAGCCTCGAAAGCGGCCTTGAATGCCTCGCCTGTCTTGTGCAGCGTCTCGCCGTCGTGGGCCAGAGAGATGAAGGCCGCCTCGAACTGGCTGCAGGGCCAGTAGACACCGTTTTGCAGGAGTGCTGCGTGCCAGCGGCCAAACGCTTCGCGGTCGGTGTCGGCGGCTTCGTCCCAGTTGCGTACCGGTTTCGACCGAAAGAAGGCGGTAATCATCGATCCCACTCGCTGCACGATGATCGGAACAGCCGCGAGGGCGGCGCTTCGCTCGAGCAACTCCTGAACCTCGGCGCCCTTCGCTTCTAGGTCCTCGTAGACGCCGGGACGGAGCAGGTGCTCGATGGTCCTCAGGCCGGCGGCGACCGCGAGCGGATTGCCGCTCAGGGTTCCAGCCTGATACACGGGCCCGACCGGGGCAATCTTCTCCATGATTTCGCGCCGTCCGCCGTAGGCACCGACGGGAAGGCCACCCCCGATGATCTTCCCGAGACAGGTCAGATCGGGCTGGATGTCGTAGCGAGCTTGAGCTCCACCCCAGGCTACCCGAAAACCGGTCATGACCTCGTCACAGATCAAGAGCGCGCCGTGGTTCTGGGTCTGGGTGCGGAGCGCGTAGAGCCACTCCGGGTCGGGCGGGATGCAGCCCATGTTGCCGGCAACCGGCTCGAAGATGACCGCAGCGATTTCGCTGCCCCGCTCGGCGAAGATCTTCTCGACGGCGTACCAGTCGTTGTACGGAATCACGAGTGTCGTTTCGGCGATCGCGGCTGGAACGCCTGCGCTGTCCGGCTCACCAAGAGTCGCAAGGCCGCTGCCACCTTTGACGAGCAGGTAGTCGGCCCCGCCGTGATACCCGCCGATACACTTCACGATCAAATCGCGGCCGGTATAGCCACGGGCGACCCGGATCGCGCCCATGGTCGCCTCGGTCCCGCTGGACACCAGCCGCGACATCTCCATTGAAGGAACCGCATCGCGAATCCGCTCGGCCATGATGATCTCGGCCTCGGTCGGCGCTCCATAGCTAGAGCCCTTCTCGGCAGCGCGCTGAATCGCCGAAACTACGTCCGGCTGAGCGTGCCCGAGAATCATCGGCCCCCAGGACCCGACGTAGTCGATGTACTCCGTCCCGTCGGCCCCCACCATGATCGGCCCACGGGCTTCTTTAATGAAGATCGGCTCTCCACCGACCGCGCGAAACGCTCGAACCGGGGAATTGACGCCACCGGGGATGACTTTGGAGGCACGTGCAAAGAGCTCTTGGGAGACGGGGTCAGACATGAGCGGGAGCCTCCCGATCCAGCCGCCCCCTGTCAAGCCGGTGGGAGGTCACTGGCGCCGGCACTGGCCCCGCAAGACAGCACCCGCGGCAGCGCGAGCCCGAAGGGCGAAGCCCGGCGCAAAGCGCCGGCAA
>Ga0316201_10002975_pt1 | contig 12320 bp, 9 predicted proteins | sample CS6wburrow_MG_FD_204516 | JGI IMG/M metagenome (GOLD analysis project Ga0316201, IMG submission 204516) | Coastal sediment microbial communities from Delaware Bay, Delaware, United States - CS-6 worm burrow | ecosystem: Environmental > Aquatic > Marine > Coastal > Sediment | place: USA: Delaware... | reverse complement strand
GTTTACTGCGATCAGCCTGAAGGTCATCATATTCCCCCTAAAATATACCGGCATTCTCTGGCTTCTGATGCTCACCACCAAATTGATCGGCAAGTCGGCTCATGTAACTGCGATGAGCAGGGAAGAATTCATGGCGATCACAGCAGCAGCCGAAAAAGAAGGTGTCTTTGAACAAAGTGAAAGTGCCGTGATCAAAAACCTACTGGTATTCAAATCGATACAGGCAAAAGACGTGATGACTCCATTTCCCGTGGTCGTAATGGAAGACGAACAAATGTCGTTACAGGAGTTCTATGAGGGGCATAATCAGCTTCGGTTTTCCAGAATTCCCGTCTACCGTGACAAATCCCATAATATAACCGGCTTTGTACTAAAAGATGATATCCTGGAGGAGATTGTGCAGGAAAGAGGCAACAAGGTCCTGGCAGATATCCGTCGGGATATTTTCGTGGTAGAAGATGAAAAACCCATTCCCGAGCTTTTTGAAAAGTTCATCAAGTTAAGAGGGCATATCGCACTGGTAGTGGACGACTTTGGAAATACCATCGGAATCGTGACCATGGAAGATATTATAGAAACGCTGCTTGGTTTAGAGATCATGGATGAAAGTGACGACATTGAAGATATGCAAATCCAGGCTCGCCGGAACTGGGAGCGGAGGGCCAAACGTATGGGGATCGATCTCACCAATAAATCCGAAGACGAGACAGAGGAGTGATCTCTGCTTCATTTTTTTCTTTTCTGAATTACTGCTGAATTAATTAAATTCGTACACATGGATCATTACACCATGGAAACACCGCTAGGGATGCTCCGAATTACCGGTGATGTCGAAGGCGTTGCCGAAGTTGCCTTTGTAGATGAATCTATGAAAGCTGCCGTAGAGATCCCGTTATCGTTAAAGCCTGTCGTAACTCAACTCGAGGAATATTTCAACAAGGATAGAAGTGAATTCGACCTGAAACTGAACCCGAATGGTACCGCCTTTCAGAAAAAGGTGTGGAAAACCCTGTCTGAAGTAAAATTTGGCAGAACCAAGTCGTACCAGCAGATCGCAAATGAATTAGGAGATCCGAAAGTAATCAGGGCTGCTGCATCCGCAAATGGTAAAAACCCTATTGCGATCATAGTTCCGTGCCACAGGATAGTGGGTAGTGACGGATCACTCACGGGTTACGCCGGTGGTCTGCACCGAAAAAAGTGGTTGCTGGAACATGAAAGCTCTATAAAACAAACTGAATTATTCTAAAATAGAAATATGAAATTCCTTAAGAAATTCCTCAAAGTCCTGGTGGTCCTGGTTGTGCTACTGGTAGCGACACTTTACCTAACAGATACAGACTACCTGCTGAAGGCCGTAAGGACCATATACCTCAACGGCCATACAACGGCCTTCCTGGACGATTATAATTATTTCGACAATAGTACTATCGAGGCGGGCACACCCGATAAATGGCCACAACACAAAGAGTACAACAGCGTTGAGGAGACTTCGGAATTGAAAAAAATCAATGCAGAATTAGGTACCATCGCCTATATGATCATCAAGAATGACAGTGTATGGTACGAGAATTATTACGACGGATACGATGCAGAAAGCAAGACCAATTCCTTCTCCATGGTTAAAAGCATGGTGTCGGGAATGCTTGGCAAGGCCATATCGCAGGGATATATCAAAGGACTGGACCAGCCAGTTGGCGATTTCTTCCCTGAATTCAGTGAAGGATTGGCGGCTAAAATGACGGTAGGTGATCTCTCTTCCATGGCCTCAGGAACGAATTGGGATGAAGCCTATTATTCACCCTTTTCTATAACCACTCGTGCGTATTTTGACGATGACCTGAACAAGGTGATCCTCGGGCTCAAAGTAGTGGAAGAACCAGGGCAAAAATTCAAATATGCCAGTGGAGACACCCAGTTATTAGCTATGGTAATCGAAAAGGCCACGGGAATGAAACTAAGTGAATACATGAGCCAATCCTTCTGGAAACCCCTCGGTGCGACCGCTGATGCCCCCTGGCAGGTGGATAGTGAAGAGAACGGAATGGTAAAAGCTTACTGTTGTGTTGCGGGAAATGCACGTGACTTCGCTCGATTCGGGAAGTTGTACAAGGACCACGGAAAATGGAAGGGAAAGCAAGTACTGGATTCGGCTTTTGTAGATCTTTCGGTTCGCCCAAGGTTTCCCAACAGTCCGCAGTACGGTTACGGTTGGTGGCTCTATGACAGCCCGGACGGTAAATCCTTCTTCATGATGCGAGGCCATTTGGGCCAGTATGTAATCGTTAACCCGGAGGACAACGTGATCATTGTTCGCCTGGGACATTCGAAAAGTCCTGATGCAGGTGTAGGGAAATTCACCAAAGACATAGGGATCTACATCGAGGAAGGCTATAAAATGCTCAACGGTAGTTCTTGATAATTTTGTACTTTTAGGATGACTCCCCAATAATTCAATGACCCTATGTTGAATAGAATAAATCCTGAACACATATTGTTCCTGGATATTGAGACCGTACCCCAATTTGAGAATTTTGATGAACTCAACCCGGTAGCACAAGAACTCTGGGGGCAAAAAACGCAGTACCAGCGAAAGGACGATTTCTCCCCGGTAGAATTTTACGAGCGGGCGGGAATTTGGGCCGAGTTTGGCAAGATCATCTGCATTTCGGCTGGATTTTTTAACCTGAAAGGCGATCAAAAACGCTTCAGGGTAACCAGTTTTCACGGAAATGAATCCCTAATTCTCAAGGAATTCAAGAATTTACTCGAGTCCCATTTTAATCGCCCGCATCACCTCTTGTGCGCCCATAACGGCAAGGAATTCGATTTCCCCTACATCGCAAGGAGAATGATCATTCACGGTATACCGTTACCCAATAAACTGAATTTATTCGGGAAAAAACCCTGGGAAGTTCCCCATTTGGACACTATGGAACTATGGAAATTCGGGGATTACAAGACCTTTACATCACTAAAATTAATGGCCCATATTCTGGGCGTACCCTCTCCGAAAGACGACATAGACGGCAGCCAGGTTAGGAATGTTTACTACGATGAGAAGGATATCGACAGAATTATTAAATACTGTGAGAAAGACACGGTAACCGTGGCCCAGATCTTTCTGAGATTGAGAAATGAATCGCTTTTGCAAGAAGATGAGATCATATCGGTATAGCTGTTTTGTTTTTTGTAGCTTTACAGAAGTTCAAAAATCTGATACTATGAAGACTTTCAAAAATAAACTAGGCCTGCTTGGCATGATCTGTACAGCGATGCTGTTCGTTTTAGTGGTTTCCTGCAAGGATGATGCACAAAAGGCATCCTCTGATACCAATAGAGTGGATATAACCCCGGTAAGTGAAAAGATGAATAAGATTCCGGACACATCTGCCGCCGTAGCGAAGAATCCAGCTCATGGCCAGCCTGGACACCGTTGTGATATCCCGGTGGGAGCGCCCTTAAATTCACCTCCTGCTACAAATTCTACATCGCCGATTATTACTAACTCCGGGACACCTGTAAACAATTCGGGAAATGCCAATCCGACGGTGAATCCGCCGCACGGCCAGCCTGGTCACAGATGCGATGTGAAAGTGGGTGATCCTCTCTAACGGATAAATTAATTCAATCGACAGCAACTTAAAAAAAGCCTCCCGTTAATGGGAGGCCTTTTTCGCTGTATATCCCTATTCGACAATAAAATATCCTTTCAGCTTATTCAGCCCAGATTGCAGCTCAATTATGTAGGCAGCCGAACTCAACTGAGATACATCAATCGATTCAATAAAATTCCCGGACAAAACGACCTGGCCGTACATGTTAAATATCTTATAAGAGTCGATTTGCTGAGTGTACGCCACGTTTAACACACCCTGACGTACAGGGTTTGGATAAAGGGTAAACGCATTAATTGTCGTGGCGCTATTTCCAGAAACAGTGATCGGTTCGATTGGTACAACTGGTGCTGAACTCATTGAGCCGGTCACTGATATATTGTCGATAGCCACATCCGCCCTCCAGGTACCTCCCGTCAAGCGGTTGAATCGAAGCTGGGTTCCACCTCCGGTATATGCGGAAATATCTACTGAAACACTGATCCACTGTTCTCCCTGGTTCACGGTCTGACTCCATAATGTGGTCCACAGGATTCCGTCATCAGTGCTGATTTCAAGAGAGATAACTCCCATATCCGTTGTGCCAAACATATGATAATCAAAGGTAACCGCAGCTGTGTTTACATTACTAAGATCAAAACACGGGGAATTTAAAATCGCTCTCTTATCGGGATATCCGGTTCCATTGCCCGAGGCTTCAACATACATGTAGAATGATCCGTTGGATGCACCCGCAGGACCAGTATTGTTGGACGGGGTACCACCACTGATCCTGGTCCAATCGATATCATCATTCGTCTCTTGACTCCATGCTCCAATAGAACTTTCGAAGCTTTCAGCATAAGGGACAAAAATTCCTCCGGCACATCCACTACTTAGTTCATTGAGCAACTTAATGTTATCTATTGCCATATCTGCTTGCCATGTCCCCCCGGTTAGCCGATTAAATCGAAGTTGGACACCACCACCTAAATATTCGGAAAGATCAACAAATTGGTCTTGCCAGGAATTCCCTTGATTTCCGGTTTGACTCCAAAGAGTATTCCAGGTAGTACCGTCATCCGCACTTGCTTCAAGAGTAATAGAGCCAAAATCAGTTGATCCAAACATATGATAATTGAAACTAAAAATAGCGATTGACTCATTGGAAAGGTCATAACAGGGAGAAGTAATAATCGCTCTCTTATTTGGATATCCGGTACCATTACCCGATGCTTCTACATAGATGTAGGCACTTCCGTCTGCTGCAGATGAAGGTCCGGTATTATTTGATGGGGTCCCACCACTGATCCTGGTCCAATCGAGATCATCACTAGCAGACTGTACCCATCCACCAAATGAGCTTTCAAAGCTTTCCGCATATGGATAGCTTGTTGTCCCTCCGGAACATCCTGTGGCCTGGTCTAAAGTTGTAATATTTGTCACGTTGCTAGAAGCCGAAGTATTCCCAGCGGCATCTTTCGCAACCACGGTAAATGAGTATGATGTTGACGGCAATAGGCCGGTAACGTTGAAACTTGTCACTGCTGTATTTCCTATCAGTGTGATTCCTTCATAGACGTCATAACTGGCAACACCCACATTATCTGTGGATGCAGTCCAAGAAAGGTCTGTGGTAGTCTGCGTGGTATTGGAAGCCGATAAGTTTGTAGGTGCGCTAGGAGGAATTGTATCATTCATAGTGGTTACATCTAGCGGCGCGCTTGGTGCTGACTCATTGCCCGCTGCGTCTTTGGCGACTACTGTGAATGTGTATAGAGTTGCCATGGACAACCCGGTTACATTAAAAGCGGTCCCAGCAGTTGACCCCAACAAGCTTACTCCTTCATAAACATCATAACCCGTTACCCCAACATTATCCGTAGAAGCCGTCCAAGACAGATCAAGACTCGTCATAGTGACATTCGATGCTGCTAAATTGGTAGGAGATGTTGGAGCCTCAGTATCCGGAGGATCCAGGGTGGTTATATTTGCCGAATTACTTGGTGTGGAAGTATTCCCAGCGGCATCTCTGGCAACTACAGTAAATGAATATGATGTTGATGGCGATAGCCCGGTAACATTGAAACTCGTTGTGGTTGTGTTCCCGATAAGGACAACCCCCTCAAACACGTCATATCCGGTAACCCCAACATTGTCCGTGGAAGCCGTCCATGTGAGATCAGTTGTTGTTTCCGTGGTATTGGAAGCCGTTAAGTTTGTAGGTGCGCTAGGAGGAACTGTATCACTCATGGTAGTTACATCTAGTGGCACGCTTGGTAATGACTCGTTCCCTGCTGCATCTTTAGCCACGACTGTAAATGTATACAAGGTTGCGGGACTAAGCCCTGTTATATTGATTGATGTACCGGCAGCAGAACCTATAAGGGTCACGCCTTCATAAACATCGTATCCGATTACGCCAACATTATCCGTAGAAGCTGTCCAAGACAGATCTAAGGTATTCATTGTTATATTGGAAGCCGAAAGATTGGTAGGTGCTGTAGGTGCTTCCGTATCTGGAGGATTTAAAGTCGTTACATTGGCCGCATTACTTGGTGTGGAAGTATTCCCAGCGGCATCCTTTGCCACCACTGTGAATGAATAGCTGGTGGAAGGGCTCAATCCGGTTACATTGAAGGTCGTACCGGTAGTTGTTCCTATTACAGCAGCTCCTTCATAAACATCGTAGCCGGTTACACCAATGTTATCGATAGATGCATCCCAACTCAGATCAGTGGTAGTTTCAGTGGTATTGGAAGCCGCTAGATTTCCTGGTGGAGTTGGTGGTGTAACATCCGGTCCTCCTGTGGCGTCCAGGACAAAGTTGTCTAAGGCAATATCCGCCTGCCAGGTGCCTCCTGTAACTCTGTTGAATCTCAGTTGTACAGCACTTTCTCCAAGGTAAGGTGCCAGATCTATGCTTTCAGACAACCATTGATTACCTAGGTTTCCGGATCGGTTCCATATACTACTCCAGGAATTTCCACCATTGGTACTAACTTCAAGATCTATAGTCCCCATATCGGTAGATCCGAACTGGTGATAATTGAAATTAAAGGAAGCCGTGTTACTATTTGAAAGATCAAAGCACGTCGATTCTATAATTGCTCTTTTATTAGGGTATCCCGTACCATTCCCGGAAGCTTCAACATAAATATATGTTGCCCCTTCAAAAGCAGATGACGGACCTGTATTACTTGAAGGTGTCCCATTGCTATTTCGAATCCAGTTGAGATCATCATTGGCAACATTCAACCATTCCCCAAATGAGCTCTCAAAACCTTCGGAATAAGGGAAGGTGTCGACCACAGAATTACAATTCACAGGTGCTGGCGCACCTACCCGTATATTGTCTACGGCCATATCACTAGCAAAATTAGCTCCTGTAGTTGCATCGAAACGAATTTGAACCGTTTGCCCTTGATAAGCACTAAGATCAATTTCCTGAGACTGCCAGCTATTTCCCTGGTCTCCACTTAATGACCATAAATTCGTCCACCCCGCACCATTGTTTATGGTAGCCGATAACGTCCCCATATCCGCACCAAACATGTGATAATTAAATGATAGAGATACTGTTTCATTTCCGGGTAAGACAAGACATGGTGAAGTCATAATAGCCCTGCCATTAAAAAATGAACTCGCTTCGACGAACATGTACAAGAGTCCCTGGCTCGCCCCAGTTGGCCCCGTATTGCTGGAAGGAGTAGCGAAGCGCGTGCGAATCCACGACTTGTCATTGCCAGTACAATTACTAGCGTCTTTCACCCAAACGTTATCTTCAAAGTCCATGGTGTATGGAAAAGAAGTCACTGTCTCCCGGCATATAGGAGGTGTTATTGATGAATCATACAGGCACTGAAGTTCATCAATTGGTTCGACGCCGGTTGAAACCGCATTGCCTGTTGTGAAAAAGAGCGAGGGTGTAGTTTCTCCAGGCGACAATACCTGAACGAATGCCGTTCTTCCACTATTCCCACTAGATGCACAACGATTGTCTCCGCCCACTCGTTTGGCGGCTTGCATAGCAGCCATTAGTTTTTCACCTAGGGTTCCATTTGAATTATTGAATGCATCTCGCATATCGTCCAGCAGGTCTTGACCATTCGTAGTGTCCAGTATATTTCCCTGTATCGAAACCGTATAAAATGAATTATCTATCTGAATATCATTGGCGTAATTGCCGTTTGAGGCTCCTGTATAGCCCGCCGCTCCAGGATTATCTACCCCTACTACTCCATACTGGCGTGTTCCTGGCCCACCACAACAATCGTTGTTCTCGAGCCATGTGATAATCTCTGAAGGTGAATCACCTGCCAACATCCTATTTCGTGCGTTGATCTGATTTGGTTCCTGGTAACTAGCCTGGGAATGAATGGCGCCCACAATATTATCAGGATTGGTAGTGCCATCTGTAATAAGGTCACTCAGAAAGTCGATCCCTCCGGTTATACTTACGCAGCTGCATCCGGCACCCCCCACTTGCCCAGTGGTTTTATCATAGGCGACAATAGAGAAGGTATCCCCTTCACTGTCCCTGGAGTTGTCGATGGTATTGAGGGTTTCACTTTTTCCAGTCTGTGGGGTGGAAAAATTAACTGTAGTTGCGATTAATCCAACGAAGAGAATTAATCCCATAAAGGTTCGCTTGGTTTGTTTTAGTTGGTTCATAAGGCTTATATTTAGTTGCGGAATCCAGTTCCGAGTATCGGGTGATGTAATTACTAACTCTTATTAGAAGGAGAAAAAATTTGAGAATTAAGGATTATTTGTATTACAATTCGATTGTTTTGTTTAATATTTTTGCCATTCTTCTCTGATTTTAGCTAAAACATTAAACATTTTATAATAAATTTTAGTAATCATTATATATTATGCAATTGATTTTAGTTAAAATTCAAAAACGATTATCTATTTAGAATAATTCTATGCAACATATACTGCTTGATGTTACCGGCCTATCCGTTTCCTTCGGAAAGGGGAATAAGCGAACGGAAGTGGTTCATGACTTATCTTTTTCCCTTTCTGAAAATGAAATACTGGGGATTGTTGGAGAATCCGGTTCGGGGAAATCCGTAACATCCCTGGCCATTGCCGGCCTGCTTCCGAAGAAAACGGCCCTTGTTGAAGGAACCATCCGGTTTGAAGAAAAAGATCTCACTAAACTAAGTGCAAAAGAATTCAATAAAGTTCGCGGTAAGGAGATCGCCATGATCTTCCAGGAACCTATGAGTGCCCTGAACCCTTCCTTAAAATGTGGCTACCAGGTCTCCGAGATCTTACAGCATCAGCTTGGCCTTTCCTCCTCAGAATCCAAAAAGGAAGTTATCAAATTATTCGATCGCGTAAAACTCCCGAATCCGAGGGAGATCTACAATCGATATCCGCATCAGATCTCCGGCGGTCAAATGCAGCGTGTAATGATCGCCATGGCTATTGCCTGCAAACCAAAACTCTTAATTGCAGATGAACCCTCCACCGCACTGGATGTGACCGTTCAGAAAGAAATTGTACAATTGCTTAAAGATCTTCAGAAGCAAACCGGAATGAGTATGATCTTCATTTCTCACGACCTTAGTCTCGTTTCGGAGATTGCAGACAGGGTGCTCGTTATGTACAAGGGTGATCTCGTAGAAGATGGCTCGGTTTACCAGGTCTTTAAAACACCCAGGCATTCGTATACAAAGGCCTTGCTTGCTGCCAGGCCAGTACTGAACAAGAGACTCGAACGCCTGCCTACCATAGGTTCAATAGCTGATAAATCTTTCGAACCAAGGGAAATCTCGCCTCAGGAACGTGCGCTGCGGCATAAAGAATTGTACACCAAAGCACCTTTACTTGAAGTGAAAAATGTGAAGAAGGAATTCTATAACAAGGCAGGGGTCTTCCAGCCCAAAAAAGTAACGAAGGCGGTTAACGATGTGAGTTTTAGTGTTTTTGAAGGAGAAACTTTAGGGCTTGTTGGCGAGTCCGGATGTGGAAAATCAACACTGGGCAAAGCAATATTACAACTGGACAAAGCGACTTCGGGAAGTATAAAATACAGGGGGAAAGAATTAAACCATCTGGACAGCAAAGAGATCCGTCACATGCGGAAGGAGATCCAATTGATCTTCCAGGATCCGTTTGCTTCTTTGAACCCAAGGTTAACGATAGGCCAGGCATTGATGGAACCTATGAAAGTACATAACATCGGAACTTCAAAAAAGAACCGTGAAGATAAAGTGAAGGAGCTTCTGGAGCGTGTTGGACTGGATACATCCTACTTTAACCGGTATCCGCATGAACTTTCCGGTGGACAAAGACAACGTGTGGGAATCGCACGAACCATTGCTGTTTCGCCAAAACTGGTTATCTGTGACGAATCTGTTTCAGCCCTGGATATTTCGGTGCAGGCACAGGTACTGAATCTGCTCAATGAACTCAAGGAGGACTTCGGCTTCACTTACATATTCATCTCTCATGATTTAGCGGTAGTGAAATATATGTCGGATCAACTACTCGTCATGAATGCTGGTAAAATAGAGGAAATTGGAGATGCGGATGAGGTCTACGCCAGCCCCAGAAAGGAATACACCAAAAAACTTATCGACGCTATCCCCAAGGGTATCTAGAAAAAAATGGCCCGTTCTAACCTCACAAAGAACGGGCCTACCTTATCTGAATCGTTGCAGATTCGGGGGTAAAGTACTCTGAAAAAAACTACATCAATAAAAACACTTTTTTCGCAACATACAGTACGTTTCTAATCAATCGTACAGTATTCTTTAAGCTTTTAGTAATAGATAACATAAGTAGGTTGTGTCGGTTAATTTTGGGATTGCTAATATGTGAACAATTTTTCGAAAAACACGATGTATAGCATATATAATCGATAAAATGCATATAATTTTAACATTTTTAGATTTAAGCTACGTATTTTCCTACAATAAGATGGGTAGAAGCGCGTTGTGTTCCGAAGTAAAAAAAGGCAAGAATCCGTCTTAGAATTGCATTTCCGGAATATCTCCTTCTACTACGAGGTCACCTTCGGTAGCGGCAATAACATCTTCCACACTTACACCGGGAGCTCGTTCCAGTAGTACGAACTTATTGTCTTCAATCTTTAAAACAGCCAGGTTGGTAACGATCTTTTTTACGCAGTTAACCCCGGTTAAAGGAAGACTGCATTCTTTCAGAAGTTTGGATGCACCTGCCCTGTTGGCGTGCATCATGGCTACAATGATATTTTCTGCTGAAGCCACCAGGTCCATAGCACCACCCATACCTTTCACCATCTTTCCCGGGATCTTCCAGTTGGCGATGTCTCCATTCTGGGCAACCTCCATGGCACCTAGAATAGTAAGGTCTACATGCTGTCCGCGGATCATTGAAAAACTCATAGCAGAATCAAAGAAAGAGGCCCCCGCTAAGGCAGTGATCGTTTGTTTCCCGGCATTGATAAGGTCCGGGTCTTCCTCTCCCTCATACGGAAAAGGACCCATACCAAGTATACCGTTCTCGCTTTGGAACTCCACTTCTATATCATCGCGAACAAAGTTGGCTACCAAAGTTGGGATTCCTATCCCCAGGTTCACATAGTATCCATCCTTTACTTCCCGCGCAATGCGTTGTGCTATTTGTTCTTTTGATAATGCCATTACTCTCTGGATCTTACAGTTCGTTGTTCTATACGTTTCTCATAGCGTTCACCCTGGAAGATCCGCTGAACGAAAATTCCGGGAATGTGAATCTGGTTAGGATCCAATTCTCCTGCTGGAACCAGTTCTTCGACCTCGGCAACGGTAATGGTTGCTGCGCCTGCCATATTCGGATTAAAATTACGGGCGGTTCCTTTGAAGATAAGGTTTCCCGCAGTATCGCCTTTCCATGCTTTTATAAAACCGAAATCGGCTTTGAAGGCATATTCCATTAAATGCATTTTTCCGTTGAATTCCCTGGCTTCCTTACCTTCCCCAACTTCAGTTCCGTAGCCGGCCGGTGTGTAGAATGCGGGAATACCACTTTGTGCAGCCTGGCATCGTTGGGCCAATGTTCCCTGAGGAATGAGTTCCACTTCGAGTTCACCACTGAGCATCTGGCGTTCGAACTCTGCATTCTCACCCACATAGGAGGATATCATTTTCTTAATCTGTTTTTGCTGAAGGAGCAGCCCCAGGCCAAAATCATCAACACCGGCATTGTTTGATATGCAGGTGACATTCCTTACCCCTCTCCGAACCAATTCAGCAATACTGTTTTCAGGAATACCGCTCAGGCCAAAGCCGCCGAGCATAAAGGTCATTCCGTCCTTCACCCCTTCACAGGCTTCCCGAACACTCGCTACCGTCTTATTGATCATGTATAGAAATTTGATGAAAAAGTACGAAAATTAGGCCATTAAAAAAACCCGTCGAAAAGAAATCTAACAGGTTCTTACTAGCTTAATCAAGATCAAATTCGTCCGGTATTTCACCTCCTGAATTTTCGGCCTTCCATTTGGCGCAGTCCGTGGCAATTGAGATCTTATCGGGTTTCTCGAAGGCGGAATCGGAAATATTCAGGGACTCGTCCCCGTAACACTTTTTCATAAAGATACCCCATATAGGTAGGGCCATGGTTGCCCCCTGTCCATAGGCAGTTGTACTGAAGTGGGTGGCCCGATCTTCTCCGCCAACCCAAACTCCTGTGGCAAGGTTAGGTACCATACCCATAAACCAGCCATCACTATTGTTCTGTGTA
>Ga0316201_10002974_pt1 | contig 12321 bp, 9 predicted proteins | sample CS6wburrow_MG_FD_204516 | JGI IMG/M metagenome (GOLD analysis project Ga0316201, IMG submission 204516) | Coastal sediment microbial communities from Delaware Bay, Delaware, United States - CS-6 worm burrow | ecosystem: Environmental > Aquatic > Marine > Coastal > Sediment | place: USA: Delaware... | reverse complement strand
CCGCTGCGAGAGATCGAGGAGGATTTTGAGGGTCTCGACCCGCTTTTCGGCCGAGGGCTGATGCGGGCCCTTGTCGGTGAGCCGGAGCGCGCGAGCCACGCCCTCGTAGTAGAGCTTCCCGTGCGAACGCATCACCGCTTCGAAGATGCGATGGGAGCCCACATGCCCCTTCTCGTCGATGTGCATTTCGACCGCCATACAGAGGCGGTCGCGGTTTGGCACGAGCGACGCAAGATTGGTCGAGAGCTCGGGTGGCAGCATTGGAATCGCGCGGTCCGGCAGATAGACGCTCGTGCCTCGGCTGATCGCTTCGCGGTCCATCGGGCTGCCTTCGATGACGTAGTGAGATACGTCTGCGATCGCGACGATGAGACGGAAGCCGTCTCGTGTGCGCTCGACCCAGATCGCGTCGTCGTGGTCGCGCGCGGTTTCCGGGTCGATCGTGACGAGATCGACGTCTCGCAGGTCCTCGCGATTCTTCAGAACTTCGCGGTCCACGCGGGCGGGGAGGGCGGCGGCCTCTAGCTCGACGTCGTCCGGGAAGACCTCCCGGATCCCGTCGCGGATCTTGATCTTCTCCACCTCGGTCCGTGCGACCCCTTGAGCGCCGAGCACTTCGACGATGCCCACCTCGGGACGGTCCTCGCTCCGCTGTGGAAACGTGACGATCTCGGCGAGAATGACGTCTCCCTTTCGGACGGACTTCGGGACCTTGCCTACCACGCGCATGGGCGAGCGCAGCCGCTCGTCGTCGGGCTCGAAGCTCATCCCCCGGCCGCGCGGGTGCAGCATTCCGGTCACGTTCTTCAGTCGCCGCTCGACGATGCCGACGATGAGACCTTCTCGGCCTTTCGACGAAGGGCGGGCCCTGAGCTGGACCGTGTCCCCATGGAGGGATGGCCCCACCGCATCGGGCGGAATGAAGACGTCGGAGCCTCCGTCGTACACGTTGACGAAGCCATACCCTTGGCGCGTCATCGTCAGCTTGCCCTCGATCACGGGAGTCAGCGGTGCGGCAAGCTGCGGCCGCTCCTCGGCCTTGCGGCCGCGTCCTCGTGTGGTCTTCGCTTGCTCGCGACCTCGCTTCTTGTTCTTGTCGACAGTCAGCGCACGAAAGCGCAAGCCCGGCATCTCGGTCACGAGGTTCTCGTCTTCGAGCAACAAAAGGCGCCGGACGATCTCGTCTTTGGCGCTGCGCGGAACATTGAGCCTTCCGCAGAGCTCTCCAACGTGCATCGCACGGGGAGCGTTTGCCTGCAGAACCTGCAGGATTTCGTTCTTCTCAGGAATTTCTTCGTTCATCATTTCTATCGCAGGGCGTGAACCCCGCCGTCATCCGATCCGAAATACAGTGTGCCGTCGGATCCGATCTCCACCGTCGAGTCGACGTCCTGGCCGACGTTGTATCGCCAGAGCACAGAACCGCTGGGGTCGATGCAGTAGAGAAAATTGTCTTGGGAGCCCACGTAGATGCGACCATCCGCATCGATTCGGGCTGAGGCACGTACTCGACCTCCGGTCGCGACCTTCCAGCGAAGCGCGCCCGAGGGGCTTATGGCATAGACGTGACCGTCGTACGAGCCGACGACGATCGTGCCGTCTCGAGCGATCGCCGGGGTTGCTCGAACCTCGTCGCCGGTCTTGAATTTCCAGCGCACGGCGCCCGTCTCGTCGACTTGAACGATTTCCCCGCGACCCGTGCCCGTGTAGATGTGCCCCTCGTCATCGACCGACGCTGAGCCCTCGATGGCGCCGCCGAGCTGTACCGACCAGGCGAGCGATCCGTCGAGCCGAAGCGCGATCAGCGAACCTTCCGTCGTGCCGATGATGACCAGGCGCGCCGGGTGAATCACCGGGGCGCTCCGAACGTGGTCGGCCGTGGGTTTATGCCAGTGCAGCCGGCCGAGAAGATCGACGGCATAGGCGCCGTTGGCGACGACGTAGACTCGTCCGTCGGGGCCCAAAGTGGCCGATGCATCCACGACGTCGTGAAGGGGAAGCTTCCAGCGGGGCTGTCCTTGGAGCGAAAGCGACACGAGCTCTCGCTGGTGCGTTCCAAAAATGATCGACGAGCCCGCCACGAGCGCGCTCGGGTAGATCTTTTGCCCCGCCGCGTACCGCCACTTGAGCGTGCCGTCGGCATTCAACGCGACGAACTGCCCATCGAGCGAACCGATGTAGACGGTGCCGTCATTTCCCGCGACAGGTGATGCAAATACGCGGGCGCTGGTTTGGTAGGTCCATGCCGGTGAGGGCCTGTCTGACGGGCCGCGGTTCTCGCTTCGACCGGTGTGCGCCGCGTCTCCCATGAAGCCGTTGGCGCTTCGAGAGGACCCGCCGGATTCAGCGACGTCTGGTCCGAGAACGGGTGTCGCGAGCTCCGCGAGGACCTCTTCGACGAAGCGGCACTTCCCTTCGTGGCAGATTCGTCCTGCCCGGCACTCCGCGTCGGACATGCAGGGCGTAGACGGACGCGAACGGGCACCGCTACAGGCGGCGACCATCAACAGCAAGACCAGTGCCAACAGGAGTTGTGGACTGCAGCGCAATGCGCAGGGACTATACCATCGCGGATCCATCGTCACAGTCGCGGCTCGCTACCAGCTCAGAAGCCGAATCTCACTTCCTTTTTGTAGGGCGATCTTCCGACCGTCGGGGCTGATGGCAATGCTGCGGAGGTTGCCGGGAACTTTTTCCCAGTCTGCTGGCCGCAGCCAGAGCCCCGCACCGCCGTCGCGCCAGTCGCGAACGACGACGCCCTCCGGGTGCGGAATCACATAGCGTGCACCGTCCGCGGTAATGCGGGCGCCGCGAATTGGGGCGGGTAAGGGGCTCGTCGTGCCCAGGTCGATGGGCCGACCCGCCGGCTTCGCGAATTGATTGAGTGGCACCACCCGGAGCAAGTCGCCCGATGCGGCAACGAGACCCTGCGGCGCCCAGCCGAGCACCGCCCACTCGAAGACCGTCGCGGGTCGATCGATGGGAGTCCTGCACGGCGCCTTGCTCGAACGCCTCTCGATCGGCGCTCGATGGCTTTGCCGGCCCCGGATTGGACCGATCTCCGCTTCGAAACCCGCGCAGGTCGCACGCACCGACCGGACGGCGAACCGACCACTCGGATCACGAATCGCGGGCACGAGCTCGGCTTCGGAGAGTTGCGTCTTGACTCCCGAGCTGAGCCGGACTTGGCGAGGTGCTCGCCCATCGATCACAAGCGTATCGGCGTCTCGGAAGTAGAGCGAAGCCTGGCCGCCCTCGCTGTCGATCGCGCGCCAGGTGACGACCGCATTGGCTTTCGTTCTCCGCCAAGCGGCTTGAACGAGGTTCCGCTCCTCTGGGCTCGGTTGAAGCGCCGGATTCTGCCACCAGCGCTGCAACTCTAGCGCTCGGACGAAGCTTCCTCGCCGAATCGAAGCGGATATCGCGACCGAAGCAGCGCGTGCCGTCGCTGGCGATTGCTGACATTGCAAGCCCTGGGTTCCTGACAGCCCGACTCGGGCTGCGCCGCTTTCGCGGCAAAGTGCGACAAACGCATCGAGAACGGCAAGTGCGCCGGTGTTAGCGCTCGCGGGGTTCGTGCTGAGCGATTCCCAGGCAGCGTCCGCAAGCGCTTGCAGGCTTGCCTCGGGCTGTGAAACATCCCTCGCGAAGCCGCCCGGCCTGTCCAGCCATGCCAAGGGGACCTCCGTCTTGCCGATGCGCAGGCTTGCAACCACGTCTTCGTAGCCGTCCGCGTCGCGGTCTTCCACGGCGAGCTCGATCGTAATGTCCGCGCTCGATTGCTCATTCGGCGGCAGGACGGTGATCCGTTCTCGCACGCGCGGCTGGGCCTCGGTTGTGACGAGCCACAAGGTGGTTCGATTTCCCGTCTCGCAGCGGTGCTCGACGCGAACAGCAAGCAAAGAGTGCGAAAGCTGACGGATACTCGCGGTTGGTTCGACGCAATGACCAGGCACGAGGAAGGAATCGATGGCTCGTGAGGAGACGTCGAGGCCGCGAGGGTAGGCGGCCTGGAGACGAATCTCTTGTGGATCCGCCGACACTACGACGGCATCGACCGGCTCTTTTCCGTCGAGATTCAATTGCAGCGCGGCCAAGGCGTAGCCCAGTTTGAGAACCAGCGTGGACTCGGCGACGCGAACCTCCACCTGGCCGGGTCCGTAGCTTTCGCCAACCGGGAGCTCCGACGCTCCCTCCTCCACTTCGGCCGCGGTTTCACCGGAATCTTGGCCTGCGTCACGCAGGCCGAAGGGAACCTGCTTGCGGCCGGAGCAACCCCACACGAGACCCCCGGCCACGAACATGAGCAGGACGGCAGCCCGGCGCTGCGATCGGCACAGCTTCATGCGCACGGATTAGCACGCGCCTCCGGACGAAGCCTCAAAAGCGTCACTCGGGCCCCGGTACACAAATCGCGTCGTTTTCGTCGACGGGGCACGAGTCGAGATCGGCTCCACAGAGGGCCGTCGCCCCGAGACAGCGGAAACCTTGCTGACAGTCATCGTCGAAGAAGCAGGGGTCAAAACAGACCAAGGTGTCGTCAATACCGCCGGCAACGCTGGATGGGTAGCAACTCCCAGGGAGACCAACATAGGCTCGCGGGCAGTCCGCGGAGACGGAGCCTTCGGCCGCACAGGTCAAGGTGCAGATGGAATTGACGTAATCGAAGCCGCCAAACTCCACGATGAGCTCTTCGCAAAGCGTCGCGGTCTCGACACAGTCGTCGACAGTGAAGCAAGCGTCGTAGACGGGTGTGAGGAATTCGCTCCGAGCAGGGCTCCCGCAGCCGAGCAATGCTGCGAACATCATTACGGGGATAGACGGCACCGGCATGATCGCGGTTCGAGCCATTGCGCTAGTTTAGCCAGCGCGGCTCGTCGGTGCGACCACCCCGCACCACACCCAGGGAGCCCTTCTTTTTTCGACGTTTCGGCCGACGCCGCCGACTGCTTGGAGGCCTCCGTAGCCACTCGATGAAGGCCATGCCTCCGCCAATGGCGCCGATGTCGGCCGCGAGCGCCACCGCGTCGCCGGAGGTGATGAAGATCAAAACGCTCAACGCGAGCACCAAATAGATGATGTGCACGGGCTTCATGTCGACGACGCCGAACAAGCTCATGCGCCCCTGTCCGCGGTACGACCAGGCGAAGGCGGCAATTGACCCCAGGAGCATGGCCTGCGCCCCGTACAATGCCGATGGATTGGGAACCAGCAGTCCGACGATGAGCGCGAAGATGGCGGATGAAAGCACTGCGACGCCGCAAAGCTGAATGGTGCGCTTCTCACCGAAGCGCTGCTCGAAAGGAGCAAGCATCCACCAGAGAAACACCAGCATGATCAGCATGGAAAACACGGCCTGCGGACCGGTCGGAAAGGCCAAAACATGGGTGCCGAGCTGCCAGAGCGTCGCGACTCCTGGCCGCGCCGTATCGAGCGCGAGAAACGCGAACACGGGCACGCCGGCCCAGTTCTGAAGTAGGATCTGCAAAATCCACGCGCCAAACAACGCGATCAGGAGCTTTTTTACGAACGGGGTGAGTGGCGGAAAGCGGAACACGTGGTTGGTATGGCTATCCTAGGCTTCGTTTGCAAGGGATCAAGGCCCTGGGCATTCCACGCCGGCATCCAGTGTTCGAAAATCCACCGTGCCCACATCGAGGATCAGGTCGGTGCCACCATCGATGGTCGTGATCGGCGTGATTTGGATCGGTGAGCAGTCAACGACGAATTTCAGGCTCGTGGTCGCCCGCCAGCGCGACTTGTACTCCTGCGGGAGCGTGTCAGGCGGTTGTCCAAGAATCTTGCCCGTGCCTCCGCAGCGGTTGCGCGTCACCAGGATGGTGTCGAGGTACGCCTCCCCGTCGATGACCACCGCGTTGGAATCGCTCACTGCATCACATCGCAGGGTGAACTCCGGCGCCGCCCAGAACTGACGCTCCAGATCGTCGATGATCGCGAGCTCGACCAAGGCGATGTTGCCACATGTCTCGGCGGTCGGGTTCTGTCCGTCGACGAGCCAGCGTCCGCGGACGTGCACATCGCAGCCCGACGGATTGAAGCGCACATCGTCGACGCAGCCGACCAGTAGCGCGCCACCCATCACCGCCAGCAGGAGCACGAGCGTTGAAACCCTCATCTGCCGGTAGCCTATCGCGCGCGAAAATGCAGTCAATTCGAGAGTTGACAGCTCGCTTTCCATGCTTAGTTTGCAGCCATCGTTGGAAGATGGCTGAGGCGCGATGGTGGCGTCCCGGCTTGATCCGACCGTTACCGGGCCTGCGAACGCAGGTTGACGGAGGAGTGCATCATGCTGGTTCGTTGGGATCCATTTGAAGAGATGAATCGCCTCCAGGACCGCTTTCTGAGCGGTCGGGGGCTTGCAAAGCAAGCGTTTCAAGTCGCGGTGGACATCCGCGAAGAGGACGACGCCTTTTACGTAGACGCTGAGGTTCCGGGCCTGGCCGCAGATGAGGTCAAGGTCGACGTCGAGAAGAACGTTCTCACGCTCAGCGGCGAACGCAAAGTCGAGAAGGACGAGACCGAGGGCAGCTATCGGCGCGTCGAGCGACAGTACGGCAGCTTCACCCGGTCGTTCAGCCTTCCCGAAACGGTTGACGCCGACCACATCAGCGCCGACCTGAAGGACGGGGTGCTCGAGCTCCGGCTTCCCAAAAAGGAAGCGCCGACGCCGCGGAAGATTTCGGTCAAGGCGTCGAAGTAACGCTTGCACGGGTACACAAAACGGCCTCGTCCCAGGACGGGGCCGTTTTCAATTGCTGCGTTGCCCTTCGGGCTTGCGCTGCCGCGGGTGTGTTGGGGGTGCCGCTGTCGGTGTCAGTGCCAGTGTCGGCGTGTCGAAGGGACACTGCCGAGCGGGTACCCCGCGACCGAGCACGCCCGTCCCGAGCCGTTCTCCGATCGTATGGTTGAGCGCCCGCTAGTGAAAAACCTCGTCGACCAGCAGCCGTTGTTCGAGCTTGTGCGAGGCGCCCGAACCCGTTGCGGGGCTCGCGCTTTCCGGTCGGGCGATGCACCGCAAAGGTTGCTCGGAGCCGAGAATCTCCGGGAGCCGTGCACGCATGAAGTACCAGGCACCCATGTTCCAAGGTTCCTCTTGGACCCAGACCAAATCGACGTCTTTCGGGTACGGGGCCAGGAGCGCTTGGAGCTCGCTTGCTCGGAGCGGATAGAGCTGCTCGACGCGTATGATTCCGATGTCGTCGGCTTTGGTTTGCTCTCGGCGCTCGAGAAGGTCGTAGTAGATCTTCCCGGTGCAGAGCGCGAGGCGCCGAACCTTGCTCGGCTCGACGGCAGGGTCGTCGGGTATGATTCGCTGGAAAGACCCTTCGGCGAGCTCGTCCAGCGTGCTGACGGCGCGGCGGTGTCGCAGCAGGCTCTTTGGGCTCATGACGATCAAAGGCTTGCGCCAAGGCCGAAGGACCTGGCGCCGAAGGCAGTGAAAGAGCTGCGCCGGGGTCGTGAGGTTGACGACCTGCATGTTGTCTTCGGCGCAGAGCAAGAGGAAGCGCTCGAGCCTCGCGCTCGAGTGCTCGGGCCCCTGGCCCTCCATGCCGTGCGGGAGCAGCATGACTAGTCCGCTCAGGCGCTGCCATTTGTCTTCCGAAGAGGAGATGAACTGGTCGATGATCACCTGGGCGACGTTGACGAAGTCGCCAAACTGCGCCTCCCAACAAACCAAGGCGTCCGGTGAGTCGAGCGAGTACCCCCATTCGAAGCCCAGAACCCCCACCTCCGAAAGCGGGCTGTCATGGATCTCCAAGTGTGCTTGGTCGGCGCTCAGGTGCCCGAGTCGAGTGTACCTGCGGCCTGACGTTTCATCGAAGATCACCGCATGCCGGTGGCTGAACGTGCCCCGGCGCACATCTTGGCCGGTGAGCCTGCAACGAACGCCGTCCACGAGAAGACTTGCGAAAGCCAGGTTCTCGGCGGTCCCCCAGTCGACGCCTTCGCCGGTCTCCATGACTTTGACTTGCTTCTCGAGGACGAAGCGCCGGATGCGCGGGTGCGGGGTGAACCAGTCGGGGTAGCTCGTCAGCTTGCCCAGCGCATCGATGAGCCTCGGTCTCGGAAATCGCGTATCGGCATCCGGGACGTCCAAATCGCTGCCGCCGCGGAATTCGGTCCAGAGCCCCAGCATCGACGCCGGGATGAGGTCGTAGTTCCCGTTCTTGCGTGTGTCCTCGAGCGCTCGCTCCAACTCTTGCTGGCGCTGGACCTTGATCTCATCGGCTTGCTGGGTGGTCAGCTTCCCCGTCTTGATCAGGTGGTCGATGTACACCTCGCGGACCGTCTTCTTTCGGTCGATCGCCTCATACATCTCGGGCTGGGTGAATCTCGGTTCGTCGCCTTCGTTATGGCCGTACTTTCGGTAGCAGAACAGATCGAGCACAACGTCTCCGTGGAAGCGCTGCCGGTATTCGGTGGCCAAGGTCACCGCTTGGGCGACGGCCTCCGGGTCCTCGCCGTTTACGTGGAAAACCGGGCAGCGAAGCATCCGGGTGATGTCGGTGCAGTACGAGGTCGAGCGCGAATCCTCGGGGTTGGTGGTGAAGCCAATCTGATTGTTGATGACGACGTGAATCGTGCCGCCGGTTTCGTACGCCGGGAGCCGGCTGAGGTTCAGAGTCTCGGCGACCACACCTTGGCCGACGAACGCAGCGTCGCCATGAATCAAAAGAGGCAAGACGCTGAGTCGGTTGTCATCACCTTTGCGATCTTGCTTGGCGCGGACGCGGCCTTCGACCACTGGGTTCACGAACTCCAGATGGCTCGGATTGAAGGCCAAGGTCATGTGCATGCTGTTGCCGCTCGCCGTCTTACGGTCGAGCGAGTAGCCGAGGTGGTACTTCACATCGCCTGTACCGACGTACTTCTCAGGGTCGTCATCTTCGAACCCGGCAAAGATCTGCCGCACATTCATTTCCATGATGTTGACCATCACGTTCAGTCGTCCGCGGTGCGCCATGCCGATGACCATCTCCTCCACGCCCAGCTCGGATGCGCGCTCGGTCAGGATGTCCAGCATGGGGATCACGCTTTCGCCGCCCTCGAGGGAAAAGCGCTTGGCGCCGGTGTACTTCGTGTGCAGAAATTGCTCGAAGATCTCGGCGTCTGTGAGCTTGGTGAGGATGCGCACCTGTTGTTCGCGACTGAGATCGATGTGGTTTCCAGTGAGCTCCATGCGGTCGCGGAGCCAGTCACGCGCGTCCTGGTTCTCGAGGAAGGTGAACTCGACGCCAATCGTTCTCGAGTAGGTGTCCTTCAAGCGTGCCAGAACCGAGCGCAGCGATTCATTCGGCGGCCCGGCCATGTTGCCCGTTGCGAAGATCGTGTCCGGGTCGACATGGGCGAGTCCGTAGCGCTTCAAAACGAACTCGTCTTTCGGCGGCTTGCGATGTAAGCCCAGTGGGTCCAGGTCGGCGTAGAGATGCCCGCGCACGCGGTACGCGTTGATCAGCGCAGACAGACGAGCCTGAAGCTCGTTGGCCGCAAGTAACTCGGACGAAGGTGGGAAGGAGGTGCGCAGCTCGGTCAAGATGGGCTCGAGCGGCGTTTCCGCGGTAGGCGGCAATAGAACCGAATTTCGTGCGCCGTCGTCGACGGTGGAGCCGTCGACGAGTGTGACGGAGCGTGGCGCCAGCGGCGCGGGTGAGCCGTTTCCATCGGAGGGCTCCTGAGCCGGACTCAGCAGTCCTGTCGCTGTGATGGGCGCCATGATCGTGCCTGCACTCGAGATCTGCGGCCACTCGGTTGGCGCGAGGCTCTCGAAGTACGAGCGCCAAGCTTCGTCCACTGCAAGCGGGTTATCCACCCACTTCAGAAACTGCTCCTCAACCAGTCCTTGGTTTACGCCGAAATCTGCGGTCATCTCCGAGTCGTGGCTCCAATAACCCCGGTTGCCGGCCGAGCCTAACGCGTTCGACTGCGAGGTGCTAGCGCGCGGGCTGGTCACGGTGCCGGACTTGGCACATCATGGGCTCCGATGGCTAGAATCTTCATCATTCTTTGCGGCCTGCTCGGCTTCACCGCCGTGGCCCTCGGGGCATTTGGAGCGCACGGCTTGCAGTCCCGCCTCGGTTCCCTGCCAGACAGCGTCAAGCGCCTGGATTGGTGGAACACCGCCGCTCACTATCACCTGACGCATGCGCTGGCTCTCGCGCTGGCCGCCTGGCTCGTGCATCGGGGCGCAGGTGTCGCGTCGCTGGTCGCGGGCTGGGCGTTCGTCGCTGGAGTCGTGCTCTTCAGCGGCAGCCTCTACATGATGACAATTACGGGTGAGACGAAGCTTGGAATCATCACGCCTTTCGGCGGTCTGCTCTTCTTGGTCGGCTGGGGCGCGATCACGGTCGCGGGGTGGCGACTCGGGGCAGGTAGCTAGCGCTGCTGTTCCTGCTGTGCGCGAATCTGCTCGCGGAGTTGCTCCATGACCTCCGGGGGGAGCTGAGGCTGTTGCTGGCGTCCCGTCGGTGGTTGTGCTGGCGACGCGGGAGGCGGCTCGCTGGGCGCCTGGAACGCCGCGGCATCCGGCTGTAGTCGGTCGGCGAGGTACTGCGAGATCACATAGACCGTGGGCTCGCCCCTGCGGCTAAGGTAGACCTCATCGCCCTGCTCTGTGGCGGCGCCGAGCTCGAGAACGATCGGCTCCGGGTTCCCGGTCGAGGTCAGGGTCACCGTTGCTCGCGGCTCGGTCAGCCCCGCCCTTGCCTCGGAGATGTCTGGCGCCGCGAAATCGGATGCGACGAGCCGTGCTGTGCTCGATACGGTGCGACTCACCTGCTTCGGATCGAAATTGCCGAGGGCTTTGTTTCCTTCGCGTGCGGACCAGGCTTCTCCTTCACGCTCGAAGACGAAAGTCCCCTTTGGCCCTGCAAATCGGATTGATTGGACGTCTTCAGGCTTCACGCTGACGACGTTTCGATCGCGCCAAGCCTTAAGCTCACGGTCAAATGCGTAGCGGAGCGAGCCGCTCGCTCCGAACACCTCGCGGCGCTCGTCGATTCGGACCATGGTCATTCCGTTGCCGTACTTGCCGACCATCAGCTCGCTGAGCGTCTCGTCTCCGGCCTTTACCGTGACCCGCACTGCGTTCTCGTCGTCCACCTGTAGGCGTGCGTAGTGGTCCGGCTTCGTTGCCACCACGCGGCTGAGCTCCAACTCGGCGAGTCGATTGAGCGCAGAGTCGACGTTGTTCTGATCTGCCGCTGCCTCGATGGGCTCGATCACCCGCCATCCATCGTCAACCTTGGACAGTACGACTCGCGCATCTGCCGGTCGGGTGATCTCGAGCGCGGTGATCGCGGCCCTATCGAGCTCGACCGTCGGAATCTCCCCGGCGCTCGTGGATTGACGGTTCCTGCTGTTCACCGCCCAGGCCGTCACGCCGAGCAGCACGAAGAATACCAAGGCTCCTATCGCAATTCGGTTCTTTCGCCATTCCACTGAGAGCATTTCCCCCTGCTTAGAGTTTGAGCGTCTTCTTCTTGCTCAAGCGTTGCCGCCAGCGCAAAAGTCCAAAAAGCGCGAATAGGAATGGAATGCCGAGCGTGTTCAGCCAGCGATAGCCGAGCTTCTTGGAATCCCACGACTCGATCGCAGCCCTGCGCTCTGCCAGTGCCGCCTCGACGCTGCCTTCGTCGCCCTTCTCAGCGGCCGCAAGCGCAGTGCTTTCCGCGACGAGCACCGAATCCGGAATGTCGAGTGCGGGCTCCTCGGTCGTCTTGGCGCGAATCGCAATCAAGTCCGAGTCGGCAGCCAGCCAATCGATCGCATTCAGCGCCAGAGCCAGCGCGGCGTTCATCTGCACGTCGCCTTGCTGGGGGCGTGGCGGCATGAACGCGTCTTCGAGAAACGAGCCAGTGCCGACGACCAGGACGCGGACGTCCTTTTCGGCAACCAGTGGGGTGGGGATGGCGTTGGCATCGTCTTCATCGATCGGGGCCGCGAACGCCGAAGGCAGCTTGCCCTCGATAGCGACCATGAGGTCGAACGGGCCGGCTTCCGCGCTCATCTGCCAGTCCCTTGGGTTGCGTGGCGCGAGTGAAATCGTCTCTCCAGACATCGTCCAGGAGTCTTGCGACGAGCTTGCCAGCACGGTGAGCGTGCTGTTCGCGGGCGGCTCGCCGAGCTCGAGCGGTGCAACGAATGGAAGCATGGGCGAGGCCAATCGGAACATGACCGGGTGCTCGCGCTGCGCTTCTCGGAGTTGGAGCACCGGGATGGGCGGGTACGGCACGAGCACTTGCAGACCCAAGGGTCCGGCCATCGGCGCGCGGCTGCACTGTGCATCGGCCACGAGCTTCG
>Ga0316201_10002973_pt1 | contig 12323 bp, 9 predicted proteins | sample CS6wburrow_MG_FD_204516 | JGI IMG/M metagenome (GOLD analysis project Ga0316201, IMG submission 204516) | Coastal sediment microbial communities from Delaware Bay, Delaware, United States - CS-6 worm burrow | ecosystem: Environmental > Aquatic > Marine > Coastal > Sediment | place: USA: Delaware... | reverse complement strand
TGGTCGGCAAGCAGGCCTGCCTCCTGGCATTGCTGCGCGATCTCAAGGCCCACCGTACCCTGACCGGCAATAATGTGCTCATGATCGTAAGACGGCACAATCTCGGCACCGCGTTCGGCCGCGATGCCACGCGCGATAGCCTCGCGATCGCCCGTGTAGCGATCATAGGTGATCACTTCGCCACCCAGCCTCTGTGTATTCGCGAGCTTGGACTTCGGCGCGTCGTCTGGCATCACGATCGCCGTTGGTATACCCAGCAGCCCACCCGCGGCTGCGACGCCCTGTGCGTGATTACCCGATGACCAGGCTACGACACCGCGCTTTGCCTGCACCTTCGACAACTGACTCATTAAATTGTAGGCGCCACGAATCTTGAATGAGCCGGTACGCTGCAGGCACTCGGGTTTCAGGAGAACAACGCCACCAACCCGCTGCTCCAGCTCGAAACAGCGCAGTAGTGGCGTCCGTACACTGACTCCGGCAAGCCGCCGGGCAGCGTCCTCGACTTGCTGAAGACCGATCACGCGGAAGAGTCGTCCCAGAGTCGGTCAATCTTGGCTGCACAGATAAAATCGTTGTCGGACAGACCGTCAATCGCGTGCGTTGTATAACTCACGTCACAGCTGCCGTAGTTAACGATCAACTCCGGATGATGGCCCTCGGTGATAGCGATCCAGGCAACGGCGTTCGTAAATCCCAGTGTCCGGCTGTATGCAGGAAACTCGAAGCGCCGCGATATTTGCAGGCAATCGTCGCTAAGGACCCAGCCTTCGTGCAGCGCCTTGATCAATTCCCTGGCCTGGCCTGGATCGAGTGGCGCAACACCACCTTCGCAGGGCTTACAGTGCTGGTTCGCGAGCTCCTTTGACATGTATTCTCTCCTGGTGCCGTCGCCAAGTCTGTTTCAATATTTAACCGTAACAACCGCTCGCAATTAGCGCTACAAAAAAAGGCCGACCCGTGAGGGCCGGCCAAGCGGAGACTCAAGACGAGTCACAGGGAAAATCAGTCGGGGTTCGACGCAAGTGGCTGCGCGTCATCGATGAATAGCGTGACGCTGACACGGCGCTCCAGGGCGAGACTGTCAATGTTTGCATCTTGCGCTACGGATTCGCCGTGGGCAGCCGCGTTTATGCGGTCCGGGCCAACGCCAGCCTGCACGAACAGGTCGCGTACGAACTCTACGCGTTTCGCCGAGAGCTCCGCGTTGTACTGCTCATCGCCGCGCTCATCAGCATACCCATCGAGTTGAATCCGGACGTCCCGCATCGATGCCAGGGACCCGGCCAGGCCTGCAAGCCTGTCGCCGGTTGTGTCCGCCAACGCGAACTCATCGGTACGGAATAACAAATCCATGGCAATGCCGGCCTGCAGGAGATTTACGAGTTCGGGGCGGGCGAGCGTCTGCAGGCGTTCGATTTCGCCGCCGAGTGTGCCCAGATCGCCCTCCAGCGTTGCGACAGTCCGCCTGGAATCCTCCAGTGAGCCGGACAGTTGATCCAGCCGTTCGTTTTTCTTGTGCATGGTGTCGCCGATCTTGGCGCCGATCGCGGCACCCACCATGAAGCCAACGGGACCGCCAGCCACGGCGCCAATTATTGCCCCGGAGCCAACGCCGACCGCCTCTTCTCGCGAAGAGCCCGATTTCGCCGAAGCCGGCTGGGCAACCAGCAGCATCAGTGCCGCGGTAATGGTGATAACAGTCGTAGTATTTCGCATTTCAATGTCCTCTTTGTTGCAGCGCCCAGGGAGTGGCCTGCTTCAGAGTTCATTTCACGGCGAAATAGCGGTGACTTAGGGTCGTTGTCGTGCAGAGTGGATGATCAATTGTGGCAGATCGTGGCAGCCGTAACGCACTTGCTATCGGTTCTCGTCCGTTAACGCGACGAAAGTGCCGCCATTTCGCTCGCAGAGGATGCGCATCAAGGTTGCGAATCGAATCGCGGTCGGGGGAATCTGACCGCCTTTGCGGAATCCACGCGGAAAGCCGACGGCGTGCAGTCGTACGCGCCGTTTGCCGTCAGCACCGGCCCGATTCAATCGGTCGATTGTTGCGACGACTGCATCTATCGAGTAGTTGCCCTGAAAGTCGTCGCCGAAAACGTAGACGCTGACCTTCTTGTCGGCCGCCCAGAACTGTGTGATCGCCTCCTGGATCCCGTCGACAGGGTCACTGTCGCTGCTCGCCGTCCAGGATCGCATACGGTTGATGATCGCCTGGCGGCGCCCCGGCGAATCGGGAATCCAGCGGGCCACGTAATCGTCGAACATGTAGCGGCCATCGTCGTTCATGATCTGGATGCCCTTGACGGTCGGATAAGCCTCAAGCGTCTCGCGCACTTTGCGCTGGACGAGCCCCCAGTTGTAGTTCTGCATACTCGGCGATGTATCGATTACAAATATGACGTACTCACTGTCTACCGGGATGCCCGCAACAGCATCTTCATCAGGACGTCGATAGTAAGGCTGGAGGCGCCGCATTTCTTCGGTCAGCCGCTGTTTAGCAGCCTGCAGCTCACCCTCATCAATCGTCTCTTCCTCGTCTTGCTTGGTCGCCTTGTACTGACCACGGATCTTGTTAAGGTCGCCGGAAAGCTCGGCAAGGTAAAGCTGCGTAGACGCCGCATCCTCACTGACCTTCTTGAGCTCGCGGTCAAGGACCGTCGACTCGCCGCGAATCTGGAATAGTTCCTCCTGCAGCAGCGCGATCAGCTGCTCGAGGTTCGTCTCTGACTCCTCGACAACGACCGGCTCGTAGATTTTGCTGAGCACCAGCAGCAGGATGATCGCGCCAAAACCGCAGCAGATGCAGTCCAGAAACGACAGGCTGAAAGCCTCTACACTTCGTTTACGACGCATGACGGCCCCTCCGCATCACGGCCAGTCGCGGCTGACGCTGACAAACGAGCCACCGCTCGTCAGTGCCAGTGACCAGTATGAAATCGGCGCGTTGAGGTCGCCTTCCATGGGATACAGAAGGATGTTCACGGGAATCCCGGAGGGCAGCTCACGAACGGATTTGGCGAATATATTGCCGCGTTCACCACTACTGACGACCGTCTTGCTGGTCGTCTCCGATTCCATCGTCGGCATGCCATCTACCAGCAGGATGATGTTATCCGGACGCGGTGAAAGCTCTTTGGCAATCCTGAAGGCGGCATGCATGTTTGTACCATTCTGCGGCACTGTTCGTCGCAACACGCGCACCGCCTCGTCGAGCTGCGTACCATCGTCCGCTTTCAGCCAGATACCGTCCGTACCCTTTATGACCGGCTCCGCCTTGTTATTGAACATGTAGATCTGATATTCGCTGCCCTGCGCGAACTGCGATGTGAGCCAATCCACACTGGCTACCACCTGTCGCCATTTGCGCGATCGAAGCTGCTCAGCCTCCGGCAGGTTACGGCGCCGCAGAATGTTCACAAGCTTGTCACTGAGCATGCTCGCCGAGCGATCGACCAGAACCAAGGTGCGCTCGCCACCCAGCTTCAGGCCTGTCAGGTACTGTCTATCCCCTTCCCCCTTGAAGGTTCGAATTTGCTCACCCGCAGCATCCTGTTGCTTTTTCAGGGCGAGCAGTCGTTTGACTTCTTCGTCGAGCGACTTGATATCCGACTGCAGCTTCTCCACGCGCTCGATCTTGGCCAGCGTATCGTTATCGTATTTATCGAGCTCCGCCTGCAACTCCTGGATCAAAGCCATAATCTGCGCGATCTGGCTATCCGCATCCTCGATCTCGGTCTGGAGCTTCTGCTTTGTGTTTCTCGCAAGCGCGAGATTCTTTCGCCCTTCCAGTACCTCGATCTCAAGACGATTTGTCTCCGCCATCAACGGCGTGATGTCCGTGTCCGTGGTCGCGTTGACATGCGAGTTTATAATCATGAAGAACAGGATGACTGCCCCGAAACCACAGCTCATGCAGTCGAGGAACGACATACTGAATATTTCGGAGTTGCGACGTTTACGTGCCATGCCGCTCTTCCGCTGTAATCAATCGCAGTTCGAAACCCGGCGTGCCCACTCGAACGACATCGCCCGCCTGCAGTACTGCCGAGCCATCGATGCGATGTCCGTTCAGATAGGTGCCATAGCGGCTGTAATCCGTCACGACACATTGCCCTTTTTCTTCACCGATCGTGCAGTGGCGACGCGATACGCCCGGCATTTCCGATTGAAAGTCCAGCCAGCGCTCCCCGTCGGCGGTCTGCGCGCCGAGCACGAGCAGATCAGGTCCGATACTGTAAGCGTGATTACCAAACAGGAGGTGCGTTGGCCGCCCACCCTGGGCCGCCGAATCGTCGGACTGCACGTCGATAGGCGCCTGGTCCCAGGGCAGATGCCGGAGCAGCGTCAATCCGCCGCTGTTTCTGTCGCTTGGGCAGCGCTGTAGCAGGCCGCGCGCCGTGGCCCCAGGCTCGAGAAGGAACACCTCGCCGCCAACCCGTGTCTTCAGCGTTTCTGCCAGGCCCGGCATGCGTGCCGCGCGCTCCGAGAGCTGAATCGCCGGCGTATCCTCGGCGCGAAACAACGCCCTCAAGTTGCTGACGATGTTCTGGTAGACCGGTGATGCCGCCGCAACCCATTCGATCGATTCAATTTCCGCCTGGTGCACGATGCCGCGATATTCCAGTTGCATTGGCACTGTGTCAGCACTGGCTGCAATGGACAACCACGCCGGCATGCCGTCCTGCAACGCCTGCTCCGTTTCAGCCGTGTGCAAGGGGTCGAATCGCGACTGCTGTACGAAAGCCTCAGCGATGACCTGAATCCATTTATCGTAGAGTGCCAGGATTCCGCAATCATCGATAACCGCCGAACGTTCAACCTGCGCCTGCTCTTCCTGCGTCAGTCTCGTTAACATCGCCATGTGCAGGCTAAGATCGATATGCACCGGCACCGCGTGCTGGTAGTTTCGGCGCGTGGCACAAACCGACGAATCCACCATGGCAACAACGTCGATATTGAGCTCCATGGCAATGCCGAGCAGGAGTCCCAGGTTTTCATTGTTCATATAGGGCGGCACAGCCAGTGCAAGGCTGTCGCCAGGTTTCGCAACCCGTTTCCAGATGTCTTCAAGTTGCCGGCTTACGATGTCCGCCGCAGTCATATGCCTGAAGCGGGGGTCGCTCAGCGGCGTTGTCTTCAGTTCGGACCAGTAACGGTTATTGATGCGGCGCGGCTTGATCCTCGCACTCGAGTACGCCTCATCACCGGTGGCCAGGTGATCGTCTTCGAGCAATGCGAATCCGGGCTCACGATAAAGAATGCGATCACCATCGGTCACCGAAATGGCGAAGTCATTGAGATGTGCTGCGAGCGTGGCCACGATTGAAGCGCTAATCCGCCTTCATGTGGCGAATGACCTTGTCATCACAATACGCCTCACTATCGAAAACAAGACGCTCCTGCACTAGCTGCAGCTGGTGCACAAGGAACATCAGGAAGATGCTGATAAGCAGGGCAATGAACGTCGAGTTGAAAGCAACACCCAGGCTCTGCGTAACACCGGCTATATCGCCTTGTACCGCTTTGTCGGCCTGCGCCAACGCCTCACCGATACCGCGGACCGTGCCGATAAAGCCAATCGACGGGATCGCCCAGGAGATGTAGCGGATCATCGAAAGCTCCGACTCCAGTCGGTCAGCCTCAGATTCGCAAATGGTGTGAGTGCTGGTCGCAACGTCCTGTATGTTCCGCGTCGAGCTGAATCGACGCAACGCATTCAGAAGCGCCCGCGGCAACAGCATCCGTTGGCGATCCTCGGGCAACGCCTGCACCTGCCGGGCAAATTCTCGAGTATCCTCGGGCAGTATGCGCATGCCCTCCGCCACCGGTACCAGGTCGACCTCGAGCAGCCGTCGCTCGCCACCGATCTTCGCCGCCTTGTAGCCCATAATTGCGAGCGCCCAGAACATCAGGATGAAGCACGCTTCCTGCTCGAAGTCCTTGATCAGAACCCAAACGCTACGGTCACGCACGTAGTCCGGGTCAGCTTCCGCAAGCATGTTCTGTTCCTCGATCACCTGCACCGCGTTGGGTCGCACCACCGATACATAAAACGCATGCACGATAATGATCGCAATGATCAGGGCAAACAGCTGGAATACAAACTCAACCGGAATGTTTTTCTTGTTCATCTAAACCCACCTGGGAATGAATCAAATATCTGTTGGGAAAGGTATGGATTGGCCGAACGCCACGTCCTCACTCGGAATGAACTTGTCATCATCTTCCTCCGAGTACAGTTCATCGAGGGGACTGTCTTCGTCATCGCCCGCCTCGGCCGCATCCTCGGTAGATTCGGTGCTTTCTGCCGGAGGCGCTTCCTCCGCCTCTGCGTCTTGCTCGCTCGCATCCTGCGCCCAAAGCGGGATCGCGAGAATCGCAAAGAAGGTCAATACCACTAGTCGGCGCATTCCGGGTCTCCTGATCGCTGGCTTAAGCCTTGGACAACATTTCTACGGAATTGTCTCATGAATTTCAGTCGACATATCTCGCCACACGAAACCCTATATCGGGCCTCGGCGTTGCGCTGTAGTCGCGATAGCTCAGGCGCAGCTCCGTAATTCCGGCATGCCGCCAGCTCGAACCACGCACTACATGGCTGCTGCCGCGCTCCGGACCGACTGGATCGACGAGCGGTTCCTTCACTCCCGGCGTAGGCACCGTATAGAAGTCATTCACCCACTCGGCCACGTTCCCGGCTGAATCGTAGATCCCCAATCCATTCGGCTTGAAGCTGCCCACCGGTGCGCTGGACGCGTAACCATCGTCGTACGCAGGCAGGATCGAGGGTACCAGCGGTCGAGCAGTGAGATCCGCAAGATTGCCGCTGTTCTCCGGCGGCGGCCACTTCGTGCCCCATGCAAATTTCAACGGGCGACCACCGCCGGCGTAGCGCATGGCGAGCACCCACTCGGCCTCTGTGGGCAGGCGATAGCCATCGGGTGTGGGATAAATGGGCACCCATTTATCGAATTCCTGTCGGTATGCCGGAGTACGCCCCTCCTGCTTGCTGAGCCAGTTCGCGTATTGCACGGCGTCTTCCCAGCTGACGTTGGCCACCGGATTCTTGTCGGCCGCGAGCGACGGATGCACATCAGCGCCCGAGTCGTGGTTGGCCCTGAATTCGGCAAACTGCTCGTTGGTCACCTCATGTATGCTGATCAGAAACGGCCGGGTAATCGTCACCGGGACGATAACCTCGTTCGCTCGGCGCCCGGCTTCAGCACGCGATGCGCCCAGCGTAAACGTTGCGGGCTCTATGCGGCGCAAGGTCTGGCCAGCAGCTGTGGTTTCCGTCTGCGCGATTGCATCCCTCGCGATCGCCTCCAACGATCGCAACCGCGCCGAAATTGTCTGTGGATAGCCCGGTCGAGGCGTCACGGTTCGACTCCAGGGCCGGTAGCCTTGCCGCTTGACTTCAATGCGATGCGGCGCGGAGCTAAGACGCAGAGTTGTCTTACCCGTGCCGCGCGCGCGACCGTCAACATAGACAGCAGCGTCGGCAGGCTGCACGCTTACGGTCACAGTGCCCAGGCGAGCTGACAGGTCAACGGTGATCGAGTCGCTTGCCGCCGACTCAAGTCGCAGGCTGCGCGTCGTTACGCCGTATCCCGCCTTCGACATGCCAATTTCATAATCGATATCGGGCGTCAGTGAGAGTGTTAACGGTGACTGGCCACGGTAGCGTCCGTTTACCGTCACATTCGCGCCACGCGGAATGGTCTTGACGAGCAGCTTCGCATCAGCCGGTTCGAGCCTGACCAGCGGCATGGACTGGGCGACATTCGGCTTCGCGACGACGTTGCCATCCCACGCCGCAAAGCCGTCCTTGGAAATCGTGATCTCATGAGTTCCCTCGAGCAATTCGATCACTGCAGGCGTCACTCCAACCTGTTCGTCGCCCGCGAATATGGCCGCGCCGGAAGGCTCCGAGGTAACGGACACGTCAGACCACCGCGGCACCAACTGCACGTACAGGTTTTCAATGCGCTCGAGCCCGGCCATGTCGACAATATCGGTAAACGGCAGGAATCGCGGCGACTCCACTCGCACCGTGTGTGTGCCAGGCTGCAGTTCAAGCGGGCCGAACGGCGCTTTGCCGACCTGGTCATCATTCACGGTAACAATCGCGTCGACGGGCGGCTCTGCAACGACCAGAAGCTGGCCCGGTTTCTTGCGCATGCGCAGGCTCAGCGTCATCGACTGCTCATCGCCGACAACGAAGGACTGGTCGACGTCGTAGTAACCTTGCTTCTTTACCTTGACCGTGTAGGTGCCCTTGCGCAGCAAAGTCCGATCGCCGATCGGGAGACGAAACCAGCCGCCGTCAATATTGAAATCATCAGGACCGGGCGGGTCGATCTCAAACTCGACAGACTTTGAACTGAACAGCAGGTAAGAGGCAAACAGCAGTAGTGCGAGGCCACTACCGAGAATCATCTTTAATGGGCTCTTCCTTGTGATCTCGGTTTGCGCGGCTGTCGCCGCCGCACGCCTGAATGCGGTCGGCGCGATGGCTTCGTCGTCCGGAACTTCTTCTTCGGCAAGTACCGGCGGCTTTGTGACGTAAGCGCTGTCTTCGAGCTTGACGTCGAGCAATATTCGTTCGTCGTCGATTGCCAGACGGATACGGCTGCCAAAGAAAGCGAGCTCATCACCATCCTGCAGGCGACGGCTGGTTTCCAGCGGCTCGCCATTGATGGCAAGCGACGTATCGCGACCAACCGGCTGCACAAAAGGTGCGCCGTCGAGGAGATCCAGCAATGCAACCGGCGCGCCGCCGGGGCCGGGCAGCCGGAGGGTACAGTCAGCGCCGGTACCAACGCGCAACGGCAGCTCGTTTGCACCGAATCTGCGCTTGCCTTCGAGATCCCTGATAAACAAGTGATCGAAATTCAAATCTGTTCCTCGCAACGGACGTCAATCGGTGACATTTCGAGCTCCGGGGCGACCCGGAACTCGCGACGGACGTCGCGAAATCCAGGCCGAATACCAACTGCAACATAGGTACCGGGACGTAACGACAACTGCTTGTTCGTGAAGTTGCCTAGGTTACCGACCCGATAGACGGAAACTGATGTCAGGTTATCGGAGATCAGCGCAACCTGCACCGGCGTCACCGCTCGCTTGAGCAAACGCGACAGTTCGTCGCGCTGCTTTGCCAGGCGGGAACCGATTTCGGGCATGCGCGTGATTTCAACGACCAGCAGTGTCGCTTTCTGCATCACGCTGGGCGCACTCAGCTTGTCCGGGTCAGCTATGAATTGATCAAGGCGTCGGTGCAGTTCGGTCATCTCGCGGGCGCGCGACAGACCATCAATCGCAAAGCTCAGATTGGCGTCAATCTTCAGTATTTCTTCATACGTCGTTGCCGCGGCTTCCCAGTGCTCGTCCTGTTCGAGCGCCATCGCCTCCTGCTCCAGCACAACGATATTGTCGAGACGCAATCCCTGGTCAACCTGCAACAGACCGTCGGCGGGCTCCGGAGACTCGGGAATCAGTTTTTGCGCCATTCGAAATGCCGCACGCGCTGAGGGGTAGTCGCCTGATGCCAGCGCATCAAGACCCTCACTCATGCGCTGATCAAATTCCATTTCCAGGCGCGTCCGCTGTACACGTGCGAGCCCATCGATCGCCGGTTGCCACAGGGGGTCGAGCTCAGCTGCTTGCCGAAAGTTGGCTTCCGCCGCAGCCAGCTCAAGCTCCTCTTCAAAGTCCAGGCCCTGCTCCACCAGCCGCATGACGGCCTCGATGTTCTTGGCACGCTCGTAGCCAGTCCGGGCCTCCGGATCGTTCGCAGTAATTGCGATCGCAAGCTCGTAGAACCGCAGAGCTTCCACCCAGTCTTCGGCATCGAACGCTGCCTTGGCGCCGGATAGCGCTTTCTGAAACTCCGGTTCGATTCGATCGAACAGGGGTTCAAGTATCGCGATCGCCTCCAGGTATTGATCCTGTGCCGCGATGTAGTCCCGCTCCAGGTAAGACTCGTCGCCTTGCTTGTACAACTCTTTTGCGGCCAGAAACGGCTGCCCGGCCCAACGTTGCACGCCGCGCTGTTCCAGGGTCTCAAGGTTCGATAGCAGCTCGCCCAGAGTCATCTCGGCGTTGAATCGCGCCCGGCCTGTCTCGTCGAGGCCACTGTAGTCAGCTTCGTTTTCGTTGAACAGGATTTCTTCGTCGTCGATGCCCCGATTTTCCGGCACATAGTCCCGCGTCTCGCGACGCTCGCCAAGCAGCGACTCGTCGTCCGCAGAAACATCTTCGCCGGCAATGTCCTCTCTATCCTCCCGCAGCGAATCCTCTGTCGTCATTGCCGGTCGCACCGCTGCCGCCTCTTTGTCTGTAACGACGGCTTTTGGCAGCAAGAATACGACCGCAAGCAACAGCACAAGAGACGCGGCAAGCGCAATACCGAGAGTCCGGCCGCTGACCCCTGTGGTGCCCGAGGCTGGGCCTTCCTGCTGTGAAGGCGTTGCCGTTGGGCGCGCCGGATGCACAGATTGCACCGTCTGTACCGGCTCATCCTGCACTGCGGTGCCGGCCGCCAGCTTGATTTTCGCCAGGCCCGGTGGATAGCCGGCTTCCTTCAATCGATCGGCGACCTGCTCAGCCGTCGGCCGTTTCGAGGCGTCTTTGTCGAGCATGGTTGCGACGAGAATCTGCAGCGCCTCGGGCAGCGGCGATCCGTCCATGCTTGCAAGGGCATCAGGCACCAGGCCACTGATGTCTGCTGCGGTGTCGCTGGATGAATATGGCGACTGGCCGCTGATCAGCTCGTAGATCAGGCCACCCAAGGCAAATACATCGTCCGCCGTCTGCGCCGCCTCGCCGGACAAAGACTGCGGACTCTGCGCAATCAATGAACCACCTTCGCGCGCCTCACCGATCGCCGATGCAACGCCAAAATCGCTGAGATAAGGCGCGCCGTTTCGGTCCAGGAGAATATTGCTTGCCTTGATATCGCGATGTACGACACCTTTGGCGTGCGCGTACCGCAATGCGTCAGCTATCAGACCAATCGGGGCGAGAATGAGCTCGGGCGACTGGCCGGCGACCGCGCTGAGATCGGCGCCCTCCACATACTGCTGACTGTAAAACGCGCCGTCCGCTTCGACGTGAAACTCGAAAGCGCGCGCAATATGAGCGTGCATCAAACGAATATTGGTTTGCCATTCAGCCCGCAGACGAGCGACGGCAGCCGAACCTCCGGCGACAATCTTCAGCGCGACGCGGGTGCCTGTCAGGCGGTCCTTTGCTAGCCAGGTCTGGGCCTCACCACCAACACCAAGCTTGCGATCCAGCGTGTATCTTTCCGCTAGCTGGGTACCTTTGACGAGCTCAAGCATTGTGTACTGAAGCAGTCCTGCCCACGTTACTCAGGGGCCTCGGCGGTACGCTTCGGGGCTGCGGTCTCATTGGCGGCGCTGAAACCTGTCTCGGCCTCGTAGATTTCTCTGAGCAATTTGCGCCAGCTCTCATACTGAGCCTGCGCTGTACCCGTCAGACGACGCTCCTGACCCTCGACATTTACAACCATCGGCGCCGCCTCGGCGCCGAAAGACTCCGACAACTCAGCGATCGTATCGAGATGCAGATCCGCTTCGCTGTTTCGCCGCAAACCCCCCATCACTCGATTGAAGCCTTCGTAAATGCCCATGTTTTGCAGGCCACGATTGACGCGTCGCGTGCGGCTGCTTGAAGAGCTGTTGGTGTCGATTGCGAGCGAGCCGGCGAGCACGACCACACCAACCAGCGCCTGCATGCGCGCCGAGCGCTTCACGTCCCGATAGTTGATGGACTCCTGGCGCGCATTCTTGCGCCAGCTGCGATACGGGATGGAAATTCCGTAGTAAAAATTGGCGTAATGCTCATTAAGCGTGTCTACGACGAGCCGGTCACGCTCGCGAATCTGGCGAAGGCGTATGACCGCTGGGTCACTTTCGGCCGGTAGCCGATTGATCTGTAGGACGCCATCCTCACCGGACTTGAGATGTTCGCCGTAGGCGAGCGGCGACATATCTGCGAAGAACTGCAGTTCGGATATCTGGCGCGTCTGCTGCAATTGCCGCGCCGTCATTCCGGCAACGTGCATTTGCAGGTCGTTGGCAAGATCGTTGAAGACCTTCTGGTACGGATCCCGCCGGCGATCCCTGCGCTCCGAGTAGGAGGTCATGCCGGTTCGCGCTTCGTACGACTTGCTAAACCAGTGGCGTCCGGCCGCATCGTTGACCACAACATCCAGCGCAATGAATTCGCCGTCGGACTTTTCAATCGTGCCGTAAATGACGACATCGGTGAATGCGCTACGTGACGGAATG
>Ga0316201_10002972_pt1 | contig 12323 bp, 9 predicted proteins | sample CS6wburrow_MG_FD_204516 | JGI IMG/M metagenome (GOLD analysis project Ga0316201, IMG submission 204516) | Coastal sediment microbial communities from Delaware Bay, Delaware, United States - CS-6 worm burrow | ecosystem: Environmental > Aquatic > Marine > Coastal > Sediment | place: USA: Delaware... | reverse complement strand
GAGTTGCCTCAGCGCTTCGAGCTGTTGCTCGGTCGGCGGCGGGCGTTCGTCGACGACGCGTTTGCCGGTGTCTTGCAGGAACGGGGGCAGGTTGACGTCCGTCGCGCCGGCCCAGGGTGTCGCCCCCTCTTCGGGCTCCGGGGCGGGCTCCTGCGCCGCAGCGGGGGTTGGGGCTCCCCAGGCCGCGAAGCAGACGGCGAACAGCACTGCGCGCTGAAGACGCCCGATCATGGCTCGCCCCCGCCGCCTGGATGCTGGTCCATCACATCGCGGAACTCGTCGTCGAGCGACTGAAGCTCACGGGCTCGCTCGCGAGTCAGGGTGTCGATACGGACCCGGTGATCTTCGCGCCGCGCCCAGGCGACGTCGATCTTGCCGACGTCCGCGCGCAGGACCAGGTCGTAGAAGCGGTCGTGCACACGGTCGAAGTTGAGGTAGGTAATCGCCCCGACGACGTCTTCGGTCTCCCCCTCGAGCGAGCGGAGTGCGGCGCGGTAGCGTTCGAGGTTTGCGGTCTCTTCGTCGACCGTGCTGAGCATCTGGGAGACGCGTTGCCGGACGACGCCAGCGATTTCGGAGTCGCGTTGATCGAGCTGGCGCTCGAGCCCCGCCACACGGGAGAAGGCAGCGTCGTACTCAGGACCGGCAGACCCCGCGAGCTTGCGCTCTCGCCCGACCAGGTCGATGAACTCGCTGCGCTTGACGTCGTCCGCCTGGTATCGCTTGTCGCCTACTCCGACGTGGAGCCGGCCGACTTCGAGGCGACGGCGAATCCAAGTGAGCTGCTCTTCGTAGGCCTTGATTTCGGCTTCGTGCTCGATGAGCTGCGCGGCCAGTGCCTTGCGATCGACCTTCTGCGGATCGACGGCGGGGAGGCCTGCCCTGGAAGCCACGATGCGGGCTTCGAGGCCTAAAATCTCGATGCGCAGCCCCTGGAGGTCACGTTCGGCAGCTCTGAACTCGCCGAGCTTCTCGAGGTCTCGGTCGACGAAGCCCTCGGTTTCGGTGGGCATCTTCAGCAGCTCGGCCTGGGCCGCTCGGCGCCGCGCCACAATCTGTTCGAGCTCGCCCGGCCGCTGGCCGCGGGCCTGGGCCTCCGCGTCGATGAGCGTGCCGCGTGCCCGTGCCGCCCTGTTGCGAAGGCCCGTCGTCCTTTCGCTCTGCCTGCGGAGGTCGCCAAACACGCTGATGCGGTTGGGCGCGCTCAGAGCCGCCCTGATTCGCTCTGCCAGCTCGTCCGTCTCGCGGACCAGTTGCTTCGCCTCGCTCAGATCCGCGAGCATTTCGAGTGCTCGCTCGTAGTCGCCCTCCAGGTCGATCCAACGTCGGGCAGCCTCCGGAAGGAAGTCGTCGATGTTGAAGTCGTCTAGGTTTTCGCGGACAACTGTTCGGAAATACTCGTGAAGATCGGGGTGCTCGCTTCGCTTCATAGCGAGCTCGTCAGCGATTGGACCGAAGGTTGCGCGCACCTCGTCGAACACCACCTCGGCTTCGTCGTAGCGGCCGTTTCGCGCCAGGAGGTCGCCCCGCAGGACCTTGCCGTCCGCATTGAGCGGGCTGTCCGGAGCGGCGACCGAAAGCACCTCGAGGGCTCGCTCCGCCTGGATCGCATCGCCCATCCGAATGTAGGTCCAGGCGAGCTCGAAGAGCGCTTCGTCGAAATTCGTCGAGGTCTGGTCGACGGCCTGGTAGGCCTCGACCGCCTGCTCGAGCTCCTCGGTTTCGTAGTAGAGGCGGCCGAGCGCAAGAAAGGTCAGCTCGATGACCTTGCGCTCTTCCTCGTTGGCAGGCTCGTAGCCCAGGGCGCTGCGAAACGCTGCGATGGCATCGGTGTACTCGCCGCGCAGGGTGTGGATGGTGCCGACGAAATACTTGGAGCGCAGAGAGAATTCGGTGCCGCTCGGGATGGCGATGAAGCCTTTGCGGGCCTGTTCGAGGCGGCCCTGGTCAATTCCGCGAATCTCGGCGCTGACGGGCGCATTGAGCACATCGGCGACCGGAACGGCGCGGTTGTAGAGATACTTCGCGCGGAAGTAGGCGGTGGTGATGGAGAGCGTCGAGGATGGGAGAGCCTCGAGACGCGAGAAGTACCTGTCGACCTCGCGGAAATCGCGCGTGTGGATCGCGATTTGAATCAGGCGGCTGAGCGAGGCTTGTAGATACGGGGCAAAGGTCGGGTCTCCGCTACGGTCGATCACCTCGGAGTAGCGCCGGCGCGCGCCCAAGTAGTCGTCTGCAAAAAACAGCGACTCACCGAGAAGGAATAGGGCTTCGGGATAGGCGCGATGTGTCGGGTGGTGCTCGACGATGTCGGTCAGGAGAATGGCTGCGCGGAGGTAGTCCTCGAGGCGCAGGTAGAGCTCTCCGTCGGTGAGGCGTTCCTCGACGAAGGTCGCGCTCTTGAGGTCGCGAGGTCGAACTCGATCGGCCATCAGGCGTTGCGCGTCCGACTCGAGTTCGGAAAGCTCGCGATTTGCCGAGGTCAGATCCTGCGCGGAGGCACTGGGCGCCACGGACGCAACGAGGCCGATGACTAGGATCAAACCCCGCCAAACCCCTTGCGCTCGCCCCCTGCCTAGTATCGGTGAGGGCGGCGATACGATCGCGCCGCCAGGTCGCATTTACCGTTCGCCCTCGCCGCTTGCGTCGGGTCGAACCTGACGTTCGACCCGCTCGATGTATCGGACCGCCGGCCGCTCTTCGAGTGGTGTGGTCGGACCACCCTTTTCGAAGCCCACGACGTGGACCGTCGAGACCCGGCCTTCGGGCACCGCAAATGTGTAGGTCGAACGCACCTTGAAGCGGTACCCCTTGAGGTACGCGAAGACGCCGAAGCCGTGTCCGCGATACTCGAGGTTCACCGTGAGCGTGTGCTCGCCGGGAACGATGCTCCCGTTGTAGACCTCGAACTCCTTCTGATCGCCGAGCGTGCCTTCTTCGTCGGCCTTGGTGAAGATCGGTGCGCCGTCGAGCGCATAGACGACCCGGACCAGCTTGTAGGACTGCGACATCCGGTTCTCGTGAACGATGACCGACTGGCCTCCACCGACGACTCCTTCGAGCACCGTCTCAGCGAGTAACGAGAGCCTGGCCTTCGAGCGAAAGATCTGTTCTTTCAGCTCGTTGATCCGCTGCTCCAGATCACGAAGGCGGACCGCATACGTGCCCGCGTCGATTGGCTTGCTGGGCGCGCTGGGCACGGCCTCTTCGGCTGCGGCCGGCGGCTCGCTGCCCTCGGCCTGCGCCGCAGCGACGGCCCCCCCCAAGCAAATGCACGCTGCTACCGCTGAGAGCGCAACTGTCCTGCGCATCGCAATTCCCCTCTAAGTGACCACCATCTGAGGCGAAATTGCCCATCCGGCGGTCCCGAAGCTTATACCGCAGCGCGAGCGGCTGGGTCAATGAAGGTCGGCGGCATTTGTGGCTGTGGGTGATCGCCGAGAAGCTCTGCATTGTCATTCACTTGCAGCGGCGCGATCGCCTGGCGCAGCCGCGTTCAGCGCAAGAGGCGGCTGAGGCGCGCCCGCCACTTCGATTTGCGCCCTCCGGAGGCCTGTTCCGCCATATTCCGGGCGCTTGCGAGCGCTTCGGCCAAGTTGGGCGCGATCTGCACGGCCCCGAGAGGAATGCGGGCATCGGCCGCGGCCGCCCTCCAGCGCGCATCGACTCCGGTGAACAGGCATTGGCCGCCTAGCATTTTGGCGATCTCGTCCGCCCCGAACAGGGCGATGGCTCGTTCTCGGTTCGGCTCGCCAAGCTGGCTGAGGTCGACGATCGCCAGCTCCACATCCGCGTCGAGCATGGCTCGTCCGAGCGCGTCGACGCTGTCGCTCAGGACCGAGGGCTCGTGTACGCCCGAGACGATGAGGGCGAACGCCGATTCGTCGATGCGCAGGGGGCTCAGGGACCTTGCGGCCCGGTCGCTGGCGAGCTGGGCGACTCTCTCTTCGCGCCCGAGCACGAATCCCTCGACCGAGGCCTCGAGGGCGCGTTGAGCGAATTCTTCCACGCGGGCCTCGTCCGGATCGTCGACGCAGCGCAGTGCGAGGCGCGTGACTCGAACCGCGGAGGTGGGCGTGAGGTCGAGCAATGCGAGGCGACGGCCGACCAGCGTCAGCACGGTGAAGCACTCACGGAAATCAAAGGACTCGAAGTCGCCACCTGCGCGCTTCTCGACTGGGAGCTCCGTCAAAAGAGGCAGCAGCGGCATGAGCTCGGCGACCAGGCCTTCGAGCGGCACGCCCCCCGTGGGCGGTTTGGCCGCTTCGAGCGAGGCTCGAAAGCGCTCTAGGGCACCGTCCATATCACTCTTTGGCTCGGCCATCGTCTAGCGTGATATAAACCGATGCTGAATGGCTGCCACCATCCTCGTCGTCGATGATGAAAAGAACATTCGGCGCACTCTGCGGATGGTGCTCGAGGGATCCGGGTTCAGCACGCTCGAGGCGTCTTCGGCTGAGCAGTGCCTGGAAATTGTCGAAACTGGCGAGGTCGACCTCATCATCCTCGACGTTCGCCTCCCCAAGATGAGCGGCATCGAAGCGCTGCAGAAAATTCGCAGCCAGCCGGAGACGAGAAAGCTTCCCGTTCTGATGGTGTCCGGCCACGCTTCGCTGGCCGAGGCCGTGCAGGCGGTCCAGCTCGGCGCGACGGATTTCTTCGAGAAGCCGCTCGATCGGGACCGCGTGCTGGTCACGGTGCGCAACGCCTTGAAGACCTGGCAGCTACAGCGCGAAGTCGAGCAACTCCGGGCCGACGTCGAGCATCGCTACGAGATGATCGGCGAGAGCGATGCTCTGCGCGGGCTCTTCGCGCAGCTCGAGAAGGTCGCCCCGACGAACGGTCGCGTTTTGATCTCGGGGGAAAGCGGCACGGGCAAGGAGCTGATCGCGCGCGCCATCCATCGGCTGAGCCCTCGCGCCGAAAAGCCCTTCATCAAAGTGAACTGTGCGGCCATTCCCGCGGAGCTCATCGAAAGCGAGCTCTTCGGCTACGAGCGCGGCGCATTCACCGGCGCGCAAGGCCGCAAGAAGGGCATGTTCGAGCTCGCCAATGGCGGCACCCTGTTCCTGGACGAGATCGGAGACATGAGCGCGAGCGCGCAGGCGAAAGTCCTCCGCGCGCTTCAGAGCGGGGAGATTTCGCGAGTCGGTGGCGAAAAAGCAATCGCGGTCGATGTGCGGGTGCTCGCCGCGACCAATAAAGACCTCGAGCTCGAGGTTCGCGACGGCAGGTTCCGCGAAGACCTCTTCTTCCGCCTCAACGTCGTTCCGATCGTCAGCCCGCCCCTGCGCGACCGGAAGACCGATATTCCTCTTCTGGCCAAGGGCTTTCTTCGAGAGTTCTCGATCGAGAACGGGCTTCGAGAAAAGCCGATCGACGAGGAGGTGCTCGATGCTCTGACCGAGCGCCCCTGGCCCGGGAACGTCCGGGAGCTGCGCAATGTCGTAGAGCGGATGGCGATCCTGAGCGGTGACCGAATTACGCTCGATGATCTGCCGGAGGAAGGGGTCCTCAGCGACGCCCGGCGCGAATCGTCCCCGCCATCGGACATGCCTTCCACCCTGGATGGCTCTGGCGACCGGCTGACTCTGAGGGAGTATCGAAGCCGCGCGGAGAAGGAGTACATCCTGCAAACGCTCGACGAGGTAGCCTGGAACATCTCTCGAGCCGCGACGATTCTCGGGGTGGAGCGCACCAACCTTCACAAGAAGATGCGGAGCTATGGTATCCGTCGGGAAGAGGGATGATTCGTCGAGCGATGAGGCTGGTGTGGACGGGGGCGGTTCTGGCGTTCGTGGCCTACGTGCTTTTTTTCGTGAAGCTCGGCGATCGCACGCCCTTTCAGCATCTGATGCGGGTTGCCGGCACCGACGAGGCCAAGGAGCTCGGTCGCGAGGTGGGTGCTGCGACCGAGCGCATCACCAAGAAGATCGGCGACCAGGTGCACGAAGCCACCAAGCCGCCCGAACAGGACGCAGGCGTGAGCAAGGTGCCGGCGTCGGTCAAGGACAAGCTCCGGGGCATCGCCGACAAGGCGCAGGAGCGCGAAGAGCACATCGAAGCCGCTCGCGAGGCCGAAACGCAGTAGCTCAGCTCAGGGCCATTCGAGCCGCAGACGCTTCATCTTGCGCCAGAGCGTCGTTGGGCTGAGCCCGAGAAGCGCGGCTGCACGCTCCTTGTTGCCCTCGACGTGACGAAGCGCGCGAACGATCGCGTCGCGCTCGACGTCTTTGACGATATCGGCGAGCGACTGACGCCCCGGGTTCGACGTTCGGCCTTTCCCGTTGCTGTTCGCATTGGGCAAAATGTCGGACAGATGAACCTGTCCGTCCTGCGCGAGCGCCACGCCCTGCTCGATCAGGTTTTCGAGCTCGCGAATGTTTCCGGGGAAATCGTAGCCGAGCAGATGATCCATGACGCCGGGCCCGAGCTTGGCTTCGCGCCCCATCTTCTTGCCGTATTTCGCGAGGAAGGTCTCGACGATCGGTGGGATGTCCTCTTTGCGCTCGCGCAGCGGCGGCAGCTCGAAGCGCGCGACGTTGAGGCGGTAGTACAGATCTTCCCGAAAGAGCTTCTCTTCAATCCGGTTTCTTAGGTTCTGGTTGGTCGCCGCGATGATGCGCGCATCGACGTTGATCGAGCTGTTGTCGCCAAGGCGCCGGATTTCGCCCTCTTGAATCGCTCGGAGCAGCTTGGCCTGAAGTGAAGGAGGGGTTTCGGCGATTTCGTCGAAGAAGAACGTGCCGCCGTTGGCCTCTTCGAATAGCCCCTTTCGTGTTTGAACCGCGCCCGTAAACGCGCCGCGCACGTGTCCAAAGAGCTCGCTCTCGAGAAGCGTTTCGGTCAGCGCGGCGCAGTTGATCGAGACGAACGGTCGCTCGGCGCGCAAGGAGTTCGCGTGAATGGCGCGCGCGACCAGCTCCTTGCCTGTGCCGCTTTCGCCAGTGATGAGAACGGTGGCGTCGGTGGGCGCGATGCGAACGATGCGACCCAGGATGTCGCGAATCTCCGCGGACTGGCCGATGATGTTGCCGAAGTTGTATCGTTCGCGGAAATCCGAAGCGACGGCTCTATCCTCCGCGGCGAGCTTCCGCGTCCGCGCGGCTCGGGCGACCTTGGTGAGCAGCTCGTCTACGACGAAGGGCTTCTGAACGAAGTCGTGCGCTCCGAATCGCATGGCTTCGACTGCGTCTTCGACCGTGCCGAACGCGGTCATGACGATCACGTGCGTCAGCGGAGAGGCTTCCCGGGTGCGCTGCAGGACTTCGAGGCCTCCCACTTCGCCCATCTTCAGGTCGGTGATGACGAGGTCGTAGTTGGTCTCCGCGACCATGGTGCAGGCCGCCTCGCCGCTCTGGGCCTGGTCGACGTCGTAGTCGTCCGCTTGCAGCATCTCGGTGAGCATGCTGCGCGCGCTGTCCTGATCATCGACGATGAGAATCCTGGCCATCCCCCAACCGGTTCCGTCAACCCAGACCTTACCGCAAATCCTGCTTTTGCGCTCGGAGTGTCAATCGAGCAGGTGCTGGATTGCCGATAGCACCTCGTCGCGGAACTCGCCGGGGAAGATGAGACGCGGATGCTCGATGCGCTTGTTCCGGAGCTGGCCGAGGAGGAACGAGGCGTCTCCGAGGCGCTGCAGCGGCTGATGGCGGAGCGTCACCCACATGCCGCCGGCGCTTCCATCGCTTGGCTCTTCGTATGGAATGTCGTCGGCGATGTCGAGGCGGACCGTCAGGTCGGCGCGAAGGCCCCTGGCTGCGACGATTTGCCCGGCCCTGGCCTCCGCTTCCTTCCAGCGCTCGGGCTGGCCTTCGGGAAGCGGAACGGTTTTCGGAAGCTCGCGGGAGCGAAGTCGCTTGCTGAGCTCGGCCAGAGTCGAATCGGTGCCGCGCTCCCAGGCGCTCAGGCAGCTGAGCAGCTCGGCGTCGTCCATTCGAAGGTACTCGTCGAGGGACAGTGGTTCGTCGAGCGCGGCTGCTCGAAATGCGGGGAGCAATGGATCGGGAGCGTTGCCGTCGAAGATGAGCTCGCTCACCCGCATGAAGATGGCGCGTACCAGAGCCTCGGCCGCGCGCGTGGCTTTGTGATGATAGACCTGCTGGTACATGAAGTGCCGCCCGAGAAAGAAGCTCTCTGCCGGCGGCAAGCCCTTGCGGCCCTGAATGGCGAGAACCCACCGGCCGTCGACGCAGGCGAAGCTCAGGGCCTGAAGCAACCAGTCGAGGTCGTAGAGCCCGTAGCGCACGCCCGTCATGTGACTGTCGCGCAGCAGATAGTCCGCACGGTCCACGTCCAGCGTTCCGCTGACACTCTGGCTGAGGTAAGCGAGCCGATAGTTGCCGCTGAGCAGGTCGCTGACCCTTTGGGCCATCCCCGCCGAGATCGACTCCAAGGCCTGGTGCACTTCGGTCGAGGGATCGAGCAGGATCTCCTGTGTCCAAACCTCGTGGTGCTTGGCATGGGGCAGCACTTCCTCGAAGAGGTGCGAGAACGGCCCGTGGCCCAGGTCGTGAAGAAGCGCCGCGGCAAGAGCCTCGGCCCTCGCTTCGTCGTCGAGGCGTTGGTCCGCGGGAAGCTCGTCACTGCAGGCGTCGATTCGGTGCAGAAGTGCCTGCATGACGTGAGCGGTGCCGACCGCGTGCGAAAAGCGAGTGTGTTCCGCGCCCGGAAAGACGAGCGAGGCTAGCCCGAGCTGCCGCACTCGACGAAGCCGCTGCACCTCTTGGGTGTCTAGCAAAGATCGAACGACCTGCTCCGCCATGCCTTCGAATGCGATTAAGCCGTGCACCGGGTCTCGGAGGATCACGCTGCACGGTATCACCGCGCGTTCAGAACGCCAGCGTACCGAAGCGACCGTCTCGCGGCACATCGAAGCTCGAACCACGGCGGACCACGGCGATGGTGTCGGGTTGCCAGAGCGGCAAGACGGGAAGATCGCGGGCCAGGATGCGCTGAGCCCGCTCGTATGCGGCGCGTCGTTCCGCCCGATCGATCGTCGTTCTCCCAAGCGTGAAGAGGCCGTCGAGCTCCGGGTTCTCGTAGCGCCAACGGTTTGCGCCTTCACTCTGTGGGCCCGGGATTCTGGAGGAGTCGAAGAACCAGCTCAGCACGTGGGGCTCGATCAGCTCGGGCACCTGAAGCAGCGTCATCTCGAAGTTGCCGCGGTTCAGGTCGGAGATCAGCGTTGCGGCTTCCGAGGGCCTCACGTCGACCTCGAGGCCGACGTCCTGCAGCATCGCGGCGATGGCCCGGGCGACCGATTGGCGAAAACGTTCCGAGGTCGTTCGGAGCACCAGTCGCATGCGCGGTTCAGGGCCTTCGGGGTCTACGAAGCCGGCCTCGTCGAGCAGCGTCCGTGCCTGCTCCGGGTCGAATGCGAGCGGCGGTGCCGCCGGCAGCTCCGCCCAGTGTCCGTTTGGAATCCAGCTGTCGGTCACGCGCGCAAAGCCGCTGTACTTGGCCTGCACCAGAAGCTCTCGGTTGATCGCGTGGCCGATTGCGCGCCGGACACCGACGTCATCGAGCTTGGGCGAGCGGGTGTGGAAGCCGAGATAGAGGGTCGATATGCCGGGGGCGCTGCGTGTCTCGAAACGCATGTCCTGCTCGAACAGGGGAAGCAGCAGAGGCGGAATCGATGCGATTGCCAAGTCGCCCTGCCCGGCCAGCATTCGCAAAGCCCTGGTATTGTCGTCGCGGATCACGACCATTCGCAAGCTCGGCTGCTTCGGCGTCCCCCGATGCCAGTGAGGGTTGGCGCGCAGCTCGAGCACGCCGGGCTCCCGTTTGAGCAGTCGGTATGGGCCCGCGCCGATCGGGATGGGCTCTTCGGGTGTGGCGATGCGCCGAAAGGCATCTTGGCTTCGCACGATCGGGAGCTCGAGGTCGGTCAGGAAGGTGGCGTGGGGTTGGTCGAGGATGAATACGATCGTGCGGGGGTCGGGGACCCGCATCTCGGCGATCCTTCGGTAGGTGTGGGCGTAGCGGCTTCGGAGCGCAGGGTCGACGACGCCTTCGAAGGTTGCGACGACATCTTGGGCGTCGAGTGGGCTGCCGTCGCTGAAGCGCAGGCCCTCGCGTAGCCGCACTTTGAATTGCGTCGGGCTGAGCGCCTCGACCGACTCTGCGAGGTCGGGGATCACTTCGAGGGTCCGCGGATCGATCGTGACCAGGGAGGCAAAAATCAGTCGCGAAACCCGAAGACCGTAAGGGTCGCCGACGAAGCGCGGGTCGAGTTGCTCGGCGTCCCGGGGCAGCATCACGACCAGTGCGTCCCGATCGTACTCGGCCGGCCGGCTGCAGCCGAGGCCGATCACTAGGAGTAGCGCGAGGGCGCTGCTAGGCTGCCGACGATGTTGCAACGGTCGCTTCTCAGTCTTGCGATCATAGGCCTGCTGCTGCTGAGCCCCGGCGCCCATGCGAAGGGGCCCGAGCCGCTTGCGCAGACGATTGGCAGCCTCGTTCGGCAGGCGGGGCTCGGCGATGGACTTGGGATTCATGTCGTTCGACTGCACGATGGGAAGGAACTCTACCGCAATCGGCCCGAACGCCCTCGGAATCCGGCGTCCAATCAGAAGCTCCTGACCTCCGCGGCGGCCCTGCGGCGCCTTGGTCCCAACTACCAGACGGCGACCCGGGTGGAGGGCAGCATCGTCGATGGACGGGTCGCGCAGCTGGTCGTTCGGCCGTCCGGCGACCCGAGTCTAGCTTACGCGATGCTGGCGGTCTTGGCCGAGAACGTTCGCTTGCGCGGGGTGAACACGGTCGATCGGCTCGTCATCGACGACAGCTATTTCGACGATCAGATCCTGCCCCCGGCGTTCGAGCAGCAGCCGAAAGAAGCGGCCTCGTTCCGCGCGGCCATCTCGGCTTTTTCCGTGAACCGCAACAGCTACCTGGTGCACATCGCCCCAGGACCCGAAGTCGATGCGCCGGCGACCGTGCGTGTGCTCGCCGATGAGTACGTGCAGATCGACAATCGCACGGTGACCAGCGCGGGCGGTCCTCCGACCCCGCGCATCGACCACAAGCTCACCGAGGACGGGCACCTGGCCGTCCGGGTCGACGGTGCGATTCCGCTGCGCGCCCGCACCATGTACTACCGACGCCGTGTTCCCGATCCGCGAACGTACGCAGCGAGCCTTTTTGCTCGAGCCCTCAAGAAAGCCGGAGTGGGCGGACCGATGCACATCGAGCATGCGCCCGCACCCGAGCCGCAGGAGCTCCTGGGGCAAGTAGCGTCGCCTCCGCTCAGCAAGATGCTCTATTCGGTGGGCAAGTGGAGCGACAACTTCACAGCCGAGATGTTGCTGAAGGTCATGGGCGCCGAGGCACAGAAGCCAGGAACCTCGGCAGGCGGTGTCGCGGTGGTGCGCGAGGAGCTGGCGAAGCTGGGCGTGGATCTGCAGGGGCTCGTGATGATCAACGGCTCGGGCCTTTTCGACGGAAACCAAGTTGCGCCGCAGCATCTGACCCAGACTCTGGTTGCGGCGTATCGCGACCCGGCGATTCGAGCCGAGTACGTCGCCCACCTTGCCGTCGCCGGCTCCGATGGAACACTCAAAAGCCGCCTCGAAGATCTGCCGCGCCCCAGAATGGTGCGCGCAAAGACGGGAACGCTGAGAGACGTGATCGCCTTGTCGGGCTATGTCCTCGGAGAGCCGGGCCATTCGGTCGCGTTTAGCTTTCTGGCGAACGGGATCGCCGGCAGGCAGGGCGAGGCGAGGCAACTTGCAGATGACATCGTGAGAGCGTTGGCGAACTACGCAATGCAGCCCGACCCGATCCCATAGCAGCGGCGCTGACGCTGGCACTGGCACTGACGCTGCCCCTGACGCTGACACTGGCACTGACGCTGACACTGGCACTGACGCTGACACTGACGCTGACACTGACGCTGACACTGACGCTGACACTGACGCTGGCACTGACGCTGTCACGGACACGGACACGGCCCTACGGCCACAGCCCTACGGCCACGGCCCCCCGGCCCCCCGGCCCCCCGACCCCGGACACCTCCCCCCCCTCTGCTACACCCTCAGCACATGCACCGCCTCCTGCTTCTCCTTCTCCTCTCAGCCTGCGCCACCACCCCAAACCCCTCCACCCAGCCTCCCCCGATGTCTCCACGTGTCGCTGCGACCAAGGCTCACTCCGTCACGCTGCACGGCGATACGCGTGTGGACGAATACTTTTGGCTTCGGGAGAAGGGCGAGGCGGAAGTCACCGCGTATCTGCAGGCCGAGAACGGGTATGCCGATGCGCAGTTGGCGCCGACTGTCGAGCTTCAAAAGACGCTCTACGACGAGATCGTCGGACGC
>Ga0316201_10002971_pt1 | contig 12327 bp, 11 predicted proteins | sample CS6wburrow_MG_FD_204516 | JGI IMG/M metagenome (GOLD analysis project Ga0316201, IMG submission 204516) | Coastal sediment microbial communities from Delaware Bay, Delaware, United States - CS-6 worm burrow | ecosystem: Environmental > Aquatic > Marine > Coastal > Sediment | place: USA... | reverse complement strand
GATCATTACCGGCGCCAAGGTGCACAATTCCGTGCTCTCAACCAACGTACGAGTCGAGCCCGGTGCGGTTGTTGAAGGTTCGATTCTGTTCGATGACGTGCACGTCGGCGCTAACGCGATCGTGCGTAACGCCATCATTGACAAACACGTGGTGATTCCGCGCAATCGTCGCATTGGAGTGGACGTCAAGAAGGATGCCGAGGAGTTCGTCGTGTCCAACGGTGGCGTGGTCGCCATCGGAAAAGGCCACAAGGTCAAGTACGCATAGTCCGTCATCCGACCCGCAGATCAGCCGTGGGCGAGGATCTCCCGGTAGAGCGCGATGTGATCTTCGGCGGGAACCTCCCACGACCAGTCGATGCTCATGCCTCGCTTCTGGATAGCGGTTCTGCGCTGCTTGTGGCGCCAGGCACGTACTGCCCGGTGGAGAGCATCGACCATGCCCGCGGTGTCAACCGTGGCCGCTAAAAAGCCGGTGCCATTCTTCCGATCGGCGTCGGCGTCGACGACGGTGTCATGGAGACCGCCCACATCGGTGACTACCGGGATGGTCCCGTAGGCCATCGCCTGCATCTGAGCGAGTCCACACGGTTCGAAACGGCTTGGCATCAACAACATATCGGCACCGCCGAAGATGATGTGCGAGAGTTGCTGGTTGTAGGCATTCTCGAAGTAGAGGTTGTCGGGCCAGTTGCCTGCGGCCCAGGTAGCCCAGTCGGCCAGATTCCGATCACCCGAGCCCAGCAGTACCAGCCGGAATGGCATACTCTCTGAGTATTGCACCGTCTCCAGTGCCAGATCGATACCCTTTTGGTCGACAACTCGAGTGACCATTCCGACCAACGGGGTCCCGTTGTCTTCCCAGCCTGCGGCTGCCAACAGGGCTGCCCGCGACGCGGCCTTGGCTTCGAGGCTGTCGATCGTGTAGTTGGCTGGAAGAGCATCGTCGGTTGCCGGATTCCAAATGGCGGTGTCGATGCCGTTACGGATGCCAACCAGGCGGTCGCCGAGGGCGTTCAAGGTGTGGTCCAGGCCCATCCCGGACTCAGGACGGCGGATCTCGTCGGCGTAGTTGGGGCTGACGGCAATGACCCGGTCCGCGGTTTGGATTGCCCCGGCCAGCGGATTGATGCCGCCAAAGCATTCGTAGGCCGAGAAGTTATTTTGGAGCAGTGGCAGCCACTTACCTTCGGCCCAACCCTGGTATCCCAGCGTGTGGATGGTGAAGACCGTTGGCGGCGGCTTGCGCAGCAACGCAAGGGCGGCCCCGGTATGCCAGTCGTTGAGATGAACTACGTCCGGTTGGCTGGCTTCCACCAGTCCTGCGACGGCCGCTGAGAACGCCATGAAACGGGCATCATTGTCCGGCCAGCCTTGGCCCAGCTCATCGATGTAAGGGTGCGGGCGGGCCATGCCGGGGACCGTCACCAAAGTGACATCGCCGACGCCCTTGACGACTCCGCGGCGGGCGCTGGCCGGCTGTGCCCAGGCGGGAACTCGTAGCTCGCGGGGCCGTTCCTTGGACAACTTGACGTTGCCGTAATCGGGGAGGATCAGATCGACCGTGACCCCGGCATTGCGTAGCGCGGCCACCAGACCCGAGGCGGCTTCGGCCAACCCTCCGACCCGGGCCAGGGGGGCCAGTTCCGCTGATGCAAATAGAACTTTCATTGGTTTGTCTCACCGTTGATCTGTTGGAGCAGGACCACGGACCATCCTTCCACCGGCCAGGCGTCTTCATGCCCGATGAGGTCTGCACAGGTCATCTCCCGGGAGGTGTCCAGGACTACCTGCCAGCGGAAAGCCTCGAGATCCTCGGGCACGGTGAAGGTTACCGCCTTGGTGTGTGCGTTGAATAGGATGAGGAAGCTGTCGTCTTCGACCTTCTCGCCCTGAGGTCCCGGAGTGGGAATTGCCTTGCCGTTGAGGAAGACGGCCAACGATCGAGCATATCCGCGGTTCCAATCGTCTTCCGACATAGGGTTTCCGTCGGTGTTGTACCAACCGATGTCGCGGACCCCGGCACCGTGTACCTTACGGCCCTCGAACCAGCGACGGCGGCGAAAAACAGGGTGGTCGATGCGGATCCCGATCAATCTCTTGGTGAACCCCAGCAGGAATTGGTCCGCGGCCATCCAGTCATACCAGGCAGTCTCATTGTCCTGGCAGTATGCGTTGTTGTTGCCGCCCTGGGTCCGTCCCATCTCATCGCCGCCGAGCAACATAGGGACGCCTTGCGAGAGCAGAAGAGTCATCAGGATCGACCGCTGACGGCGCCGGCGGAGCTCGATGATCTCTTCATCGTCGGTCGGTCCCTCCGTCCCGGAGTTCCACGACCGGTTGTGCGATTCCCCGTCGCGATTGCTCTCACCGTTGGCCACGTTGTGTTTGTGGTTGTAGGACACCAGATCGGCCAGGGTGAACCCGTCGTGAGCGGTGACGAAGTTGATGCTGGCGTTGGGTCGGCGGCCGGAGAATCCATATAGATCGGACGATCCGGTGAAGCGAGAGGCGAAGTTGGCCAGCGACCAGTCGGTTCCCCGCCAGTAGTCGCGGACCCCGTCACGATATTTGGCATTCCACTCGGACCACAGCGGCGGGAAATTGCCGACCTGGTATCCGCCGTCGCCGACGTCCCAGGGTTCTGCAATCAACTTGACCTGACTGATGATGGGGTCCTGCTGGATCAGATCGAAGAAGGCCGACAGTTTGTCCACGTCGTGCAACTCTCGGGCGAGCGCGGAGGCGAGATCGAAGCGAAAGCCATCGACGTGCATTTCGGTTACCCAGTAGCGGAGGCTGTCCATGATCAGCTTCAGGACGATCGGATGACGGACGTTGAGGCTGTTGCCGGTCCCGGTGTAGTCGATGTAGTGGCGTCGATTGTGGGGATCAATCCGGTAGTAGGTGTGGTTGTCGATGCCGCGAAATGACAGGGTTGGCCCGCTGGTACCCCCTTCGCCGGTGTGGTTGTAGACGACATCGAGGATGACCTCGATTCCGGCGGCGTGGAGGGCCTTCACCATCTCCTTGAATTCACGCACTTGCTCGCCGCGGTCGCCGGACGAGGAGTAGGCCGCGTGCGGGGCCAGGTAACCGATAGAGGCGTAGCCCCAGTAGTTGGTGAGGTTCCGCTCGATGAGGGCGTACTCCGAGACGAAATGGTGCACCGGCATCAGCTCCACTGCAGAGACACCCAGGTCCACCAGATGATTGAGGATCGGTTCGCTGGCAATCCCGGCGTAGGTACCTCGCAGTTCGGGGGGCACGTCGGGGTGAAGCATCGATATGCCCCGCACGTGGGTCTCGTAGATCACTGATTCGTACAGCGGTTTTCCCGGAGGGGTGTCGTCACCCCAGTCGAAGGCGGGGTCGATCACGATGGAGCGGGGCATGTTGGGGGCGCTGTCGAGTTCGCTGATCCGGCTGGGACGTGACGGCTGGTGGGCAAACACCGCATCGGACCAGTGCACGTCCCCTTCGATCGCCTTGCTGTATGGGTCCAACAGCAACTTGGCCGGGTTGAAGAACAGGCCATCAGCCGGCGACCACGGCCCATGGACCCGGAACCCGTAGCGCTGTCCCGGGGCGACACCGGGTACATATCCGTGGTGAGTGAACGCGGTTATCTCTTCGAGACGCAGCCTGATCTCGTTGTTGTCGTCATCAAAAAGGCAGAGTTCCACGCGCTCGGCGTTCTCTGCGTATATCGCAAAGTTGGTCCCGTCCCCGTCATAGGTCGCTCCGAGGGGATGCGCCGAGCCGGGCCAACAGATATCACTCAAGTGCGCGGCGCTACTTGATAAATACGATCGCCGTACTCAGCGACCATCCGGGAGGCCGTGACGAACGGCCCGAGAGTCTTCCAGTTGTGGCGTACCTTTGCCATCCAGGCGGCCGAAGGCGCCGCAGCACCGTCGCCGTAGAACAGGGGCGCAATCTCGTCGGTCAGCACCGAGTAGAGGTGGGAGGCTTCCTCCCGGTCACGGACATAGGGATCATCAGCCGTCGACGAGGGGATCGCCCAGCCGTTGTCTCCGTCGAAGCACTCGTCCCACCAACCGTCGAGGATCGAGAAGTTGAGCGCCCCGTTCAGAGCAGCCTTCTCGCCGCTGGTCCCGCAGGCCTCGCGGGGGCGAATCGGGTTGTTTAGCCAAACGTCGCAGCCGGCATACATGGACCGGGCCACCGCCATGTTGTAGCCGGGAATGAAGACGAACCGGCCACGGGCGGCAGGGTTGCTGCCGAACTCGACCACACGACGCAAGATGGCCTTGCCCGGCTCGTCTGCCGGGTGCGCTTTTCCGGCAAACACAAACTGGACCGGCCGGTCGTCTCGACCGATGATCTCCAGCAACCTATCCACGTCGGCGAGCAGCAGATCGGCCCGTTTGTAGGTGGCAAAGCGACGGGCGAAGCCGATCGTCAGGACGTCGGGGTCGAGTCCGGTGTCTCCACCGACCTGGCGCCCGGCCATCTCAATCATCTCGATCCGACCCTTGCGGAAGTTGTTGCGGATCGTTTCGTCGTCTAGCGCATCTACTTGCTCCCAGTCGGCCGAATCGCCGCGATGCCAATCCGCTCCCATGGTCCGGTCGAAGGCTTCCTGGAGTTCGGGATTGACCCATGTCCTGGCATGGACGCCGTTGGTCACCGAGGTGATTTCCGATCCGCCCGGCACCTCCTGGAACATCACCCGGCTGACCTCACCGTGTAGGCGGGAGACCCCATTGGTCTTGCCGGCGATGCGCACACAGAATGCGGCCATGTTGAAGTGATCGTCTCCTCCCGGCAGGATGCCGAGCCGCATCAACTCGCCCATGTCAACTCCGTAGCGCTCGGCCCAAACCCCGAGATACTTGTGCATGAGGTCGGGGGAGAACCGGTCGATGCCGGCGGGTACGGGAGTGTGAGTGGTGAAGACGATGCGGGGCTTGATCGCAGTCACCGCTTCATCCAACGTGAGGCCTTTGGCGACTTCTTCTGCAAGCAGTTCCAATGCTAGGAATCCGGCATGACCCTCGTTCAGGTGGAACTTGGCCGGCTCGTAGCCAAGCTGGCGCAGCGCCCGGACTCCGCCGACTCCCATTAGTAGTTCCTGCCGGATGCGATGCTCGCGATCGCCGGCATACAAACGGTCGGATACCCGCCTCCCGCGCTCGTCGTTGACATCCAGGTCGGTATCGAGCAGGAACAGGCGGGTCGAGCCAACATTGGCTTTCCATACCCGGGCGGTGGCCTGGCGTTCCGCCAGCTGCAGATCGACCCGGGCGGGGGTTGCCTCGAGTGCCAGGAAGCGCGGGTTGTTGGTGACGTAGCGTTCGCGTTGCTCACCTTCTTCTAGCGCCTGGTGGAAGAAGCCGTCGCGATAGAACAGCCCAACCGCCAGCAGCGGCATCCTGAGGTCGCTGGCCGCCTTGAGATGGTCCCCTGCCAGAATCCCCAACCCGCCGGAGTACTGGGGCAGCATTTCGGAGACACCAAACTCCGGAGAGAAGTAGGCAACGGTTGACGAATCGCCGGCGTTGACGGGATTGGGGATCCGTCCGTGCGCCAGCCGCGCCAACTCTGTGAACTCGGTATCGGCAATCAGCTGGGCCCAGTCGGCGTCCGTTAGGAGCTTGATTCTCTCGGCCGGGTGGAGGGCGGCATCGCCGTTCATGGCGGGAATCCGCGAGAACAGTTCTCTGGCCCTCAGATCCCATGTCCACGAGTAGTTGCCCGCGACCTGGAGCAGGGTACTCTCGAGTTCGTACCGGGAAGTTGGTTCTTGCACATTCAATCCTTGCGGCGGGTTGAGAGTTTCGGGACGGGTGATTTTATCTCGGTCGGAGCGCCCGGAAGCCCGTACATCTCGGTATAGACCCATAGTTGGCTTGGTGGTTCTCCCGGAGCTATCCAGTTTGGTCGCCATCGCGGATCCGACGCAACCTCTCCAGCCGAGATTTGAGGATCGGGTCGGCGTTGATTTCTTCGATGGTGTGCACATGGCGCGCCCGCCAGTTGGGGCGTTCGGCGTCGGTCCCCGGGACGTTCTGCCTGCGATCTTCACCCCACATGTCGTCCAGGTTGACAATGGCAACGGCGGCCGCCGAAGCTGCCATCCAGTCGATAACCGCGTCTCGCGTGTCTTCCATGCCGGAGGTGCTGAAGATCTCCTCGAGGTATGCGGTGGTGTCGCCACGTTCGGCCCGGGCGACATCGCCCCGACCGTCCGTGTACACACCCAGATCCTCACCGTCGGTCACGTCGGTGGCATCCCACCAGGCGGCGAATGGCGGGGTGTCGTGAGTGCTCAACGCGATTAGTTGATCCGCCGTCGGCTCTTTGAGTCCATCTTGTGCGACCTTCATCCCCAGCAGCTGGTGTTCTTCGAGTGCGGTGGCGACGGCCGGAGGTACGGTTCCGAGGTTCTCTCCGATAACGGCTGCCCCGGCGCGGTGGGATTCGAGACTGACGATGGCGAAGATCTCCTCGGTGGGTTGCATGACATACGCACCTTGCGTTGATGTGAGCCCGTGGGGCACCCACCACATCCGGTGAAGCCCCATCACATGGTCGATGCGGAGCAGACCGGCGGCAGACAGCTGGTGACGAACCGCCTTGATGAACGCAAGGTGTCCGTCCTGGCGCGATCGCTGCGGGATGATGGCCGGCAAGCCCCAATCCTGCCCGCCGAGGAACAGCGAGTCGGGAGGTGCGCCTACGCTGGCCGGTGCGTAGAGATGGGGCTTTTCCCATACGTCGTACCCGTCGGGGTGGCAACCGATCGGTAAGTCGAGGTAGAGGTACTGGCCACGGTCCCGCAACGCCGTGCCCAGGGCTCCCAATTGCTCGGCGGCCAACCACTGGGCGGTGAGGTGGTAGTCGCGACGGTCGGGGGACGGTTCGGCATTGGGCCCCCACGCTCTCCAATTGCGCCCATGTGCGTCGCAGCGGGCCCGGAATCCGGCGTAGGCGACCGTCTCCGGGTTGGCTTCCGCAAATCGGTCGATCCTGGCGCGAATCTGGGGCAGGGTGTGGGTGTGGGCCGTGTAGTCGGCGATGCTGGTGCGGATGGCTGATCCGGTTGTCTCGTAGTCGACCCAGTGCGGGTCTCCGTCTGAGCCGGGCAAGGACCCGGTCCACCCGGGAGCTGCGGTCAGGTCGACCAGGATCTCGTTCCAGGCGCGGCGTGAAGCCGGTGCGTACGGCGACGGTTGATCCGGGAACGTTGCTACCAACGGCAACGTGCCAATTACCTCGACACCGGCCTCCAGCCCGAGGTCGGCCAGTTGCCGCAGCAGGCCAAAATTGCCGATCCCGGTGTCGGCGGTGGCGGTGCGCAGCGAATAGACCGGGGCGGCGATGCCGATGGCCGAGGCGGGGGCGGTGGCCGCGCTCATGGGTGCGGAAATGACCAGCGCTTCGTGATCACCGGGTTGGAGCCGGAGTCGGTGGTAGCCAAGCGGCAGCGGGGTTCTCACCGCAACGGAGCGCTCTTCCACGACCGCTGGTATCTCCTGTCCTCCCTCGGTGAGGATGGTGGCACTGCGGACATTTCCGCTGACCTCGGTTGCGCCGAGGCGGCCGTCCCAGGCCACGAGCACCGGCTCTACCAGGTACTGCTGCGCTTGGAGCTCTCTCGTAGCGGCGGCAACAGATTTCTCCGACGCGAGCGTGAAACCCGTCAGCGCCTCCAGGGTTGCGATGAGATCCTCATTGGTGACTTCCTGGGGGTCGCCCCAGACGTCGACCCATTCGGTCAGTACTCCGGCGACGGCCGCAAGGTCATGTAGTGCAGACTTGATAGAGCGCTCCTTCGGACAGGAAGTGATTATTGCCGCTGGCTCGCCGCTGCCAAAGATCGATCGCTTCGATTGCCCGGCCGTCCTGGGAGAATGGCCCCATGTGCGGAAGATTTGTACAAGCCCACGACCCGTCGTTCTACGTCGATGCCTTTCAGGTCGAGACGCTGCAGACAGACGCGCTCCCGGTTTCGTACAACGTGGCGCCGACCGATTCGGTTTATGCGGTTGCCGAACACGACGGAACAAGGCTGTTGGGAGCGTTTCGCTGGGGGCTGATTCCGTTCTGGGCAAAGGACCGCAAGATCGGGGCGCGCAATATCAATGCCCGGGCCGAAACGGTCGCTGAGAAACCTACCTTCCGCGATTCCTTCGCCAAGCGAAGATGCCTGATTCCTGCAGATGGCTTCTACGAATGGCAGCGTCTTCCCAAGGGGAAGCTGCCGCACTACATCTATCGAGCCGACCGTCGTCCGCTGGCGCTGGCCGGCATCTGGTCGAGTTGGAAGGAACCGGAAACCGGGGAGAGAGTGCTCACCTGCAGCATCATCACCGGGGAGCCCAATGCCATGGTCGGCGAGATTCATGATCGGATGCCGGTGATCCTGCAGGAATCGACCTGGGACACCTGGCTCGACCGCACCATGGACGACCGTGAGGCTTTGCGTCGGTTACTCACGGTGTTGCCGCAGCAGGAGATGGATTCTCACCCGGTATCGACGCTCGTCAACAAGGTGGCCAACAACTATCCCGAGTGTGTCGCGGCGCTCGAGACTGAAGCTGCTGAGCAGCAGCGACCGACTTGATGTCGGAATTGAACTCGACCAATGTTTTGAAGCTTCCGTGACCTTGGATGACATGGCTACCGCACAGCGCACCCCAGAAGAAGACAGTCGGCGCAGCAATGCCGAGTACCAAGCCGGCATAGAGCCGGTCGAGCTCGTCTCGAACCCGATCGGCCGCCTGGCCTATTTGGTGCTTGGGTTCATCTGTCTCGGGTTGGGCATCGCCGGCTACATCGTTCCGCTGTTGCCGGGGACGGTGTTCCTGCTCATGGCCACGTTCTTCTTCTTCCGGTCGAGTGAACGCATGTACAACTGGGTGCTGAATCACCCCAGGTTCGGAACCCTGATTAGGAACTATCGGGCGGGATACGGGATCCCTCGTCGCATCAAGGTTTATGCCATCGGCCTCATCGTGGTCAGTTTTGCCTTCTCAATTGCCGTGGCAGTCGACGGGCTGATCGCGCGCCTGGTTCTTGTTGCCATTGGTGCCGCGGTGTCGGCTTTCATCCTCACCCGGCCCACCACCGAAGAAGTGCTGGGCTAGGACCCCTACGAGTCCTCCGCCGCTTCGATCTCATCCTCGAGACGCCGGCGCAACCCGACTCTGCGTTGATAGATGGTGTTGCCGGGCGCTACGGCAAAGCGATCGTCGCCTTCGCTCTCCCGACCCATCGGCTCTGGGACAGCATCGTCCTTGGCCGGCAACTCGTCGGTGAGATCCACCGTGAGTCCGCCCTGGGTCAGTCGCACCACGTCGGGTTCGTCCGTGGATTCCTCCAGAACTTCTTCGAGGTCGGTGGTTTCGAGCGAGATCATCGATGACATGATTTCGGTCTGCTCGAGAGTAGATTCGGCAAGGTGGCGGAACTGGCCCTCGATACCGGCAATTGCCGAGCGCAATTGGCCGATCCGGCGTTCCAACACGGTGTGTTCCCGACGGGCTCTGCCGAGAATCGAGCCTGCTTCGTGTCTGGCGTCCTCGAGAAGTTGATCTGCCTGGAGTTCGGCAGTGCGAATCAGAGCGGCCGCCTCGGTCTTCTTTCCCGCCCGGTATTCGTTGGTCTCGTGAACAACCCGGCCACGAAGTCCCTTTACCTCGGAGAGGGCCGAGGTGATCATTGCCTCGGCGCGGGCATTGCGCCGAGAAAGCAGGTTACCGGCATCCGCTCGAGCCAACTCGATGATCCGTGCCGCCTCTTCCTCGGCCTCAGCGATCCGGGCCGCGGCGGTGCGTTCGGCCTCCTCGAGCCTGGTTATGGCGCTGAGCTCCAGCTGATGTCCAACGGCTTCGGCGTCGTCGAGTAAACCCTCACGGGCCGACCGCACGGCTTTCAGGTCGGTGACCGGCGCACTCGAACCCTCCGCGGCGAGGCCGGCATCGCGCTGCTCATACTTGCGAAGAGTGTCGACGAGACGTTTGATTACGGCGTCGACCTCGGCGGGGTCATACCCGCGACGGCGCGACCGCAGAAAGTGGTGACCCTCGACGGCCGAGGAGTGAATCATCCTGGCTACCTCCCTCGCATTCCGCCCGTGTACCCCAACGACGTATGCGAAGCAATCTCACAATCGCTTGTTCCAGCGGGTCGAGTATCACAGAGCGCGAAATCCACCGCAAGTGACTAGTCCTATCACTGACTCAGTTTTCTACCCGCAAGGTTCACCAGGACCTGCCGATAGGGGAGATACACAAACGAGTTGTGATGGTCGGCCGCTACTAGCAACCTGGTAACGGGTGATCCACCGGTCGTCGCTATCTCGGACCGGGCCCGCCCGTTAGGGCGGGTCTTGTCGCGTGGGGAACGCGGCTTGCCCCGCAGTCGCCCACCTCATAGCCTGGGGGGAATGGAACGTATCTTGGTGGCAATCGACAAGGACTGGCTCTCGGTGGCGGACATTTGCGAGTACATGGATGTGTCGGCGTTTGTGGTCACGAGTCAACTCCGCTCCGGCGGTCTTCCGGCCGTCAAGTTCGGTAGGGAGTGGCGAGTCGCCCGGCAGGACTTCGAGGACTGGATCAACAGCCAGCGGGCCCAAGCTGCGGATGGCGTGCCTACGGTTTCGGACCGATGACCACTACTGCCCCACAGAAGCTCGACGTCCCCGCCGGGGATGAAGTCGTGGAGGATGTGCCGACTTGGGATGTCATCGTTTGGGATGATCCGGTCAATCTGATGAGCTATGTCGTCTGGGTCTTTCGGACCCTGTTTGGCTACCCGGAGGCAGAGGCCACTCGACTGATGCTCCAGGTGCACAATGAGGGTCGGGCGGTTGTTGCCAGCGAGCCGAGGGAGCAAGCCGAGATGACCGCCTTTCGGCTCCATCATCACGGCCTCTGGGCAACGTTGGAGAAGCGATGAGTTGGTCCCGCCGATGAGCAGGTTCTTCGCTTCCGACGACCGGATTTCGGTTCAATTGACCGACGGTGAGGTGGCAATCCTGACCCGCGTGGCCACCCTGGTGCGCGGTGCCGGCATCGATAAGGACGATCCGGCCCGGGCCCGGCTGCATCCTTCCCTGTACCCGGACGACGAAGCAGCGTCTCGTGAGTTCGATCGACTGGCCGCCAAGGAGCGGGTGGAAGCTCGTTCGGCAGATCGAGAGCTCTATGCCGCCACGCTGGCTCGGGCCAGCAGGGGCCCGATTCGGCTCACTCCGCCGGAAGCTGCCAGTTGGGTGAGGGTGCTTGGAGAAGCCAGAATCGTGCTGGCCGCTCGAAAGGGACTCTTCGAGGCCGGTTTGCCGACCAGTGTCCCGAGCGATCCCGAGGTGGCTCTGGTGTTGTTGCTGGGCCACCTTCAGGAGGAACTGGTGGGCGAGTTGCTCAAGACGATGGAGGATGCGACATGACCGACGTGCCCATACCCGAGGACCTGGGTGAGTCAGGGTCGCCGGGCGAACCCAAGCCACCGCCGCGTGACCCTGCGACGACCCTCACCACGGCGATGGTGGTCTACATCTTCATCAACCTGGCGTATGCGCTTCCGCTGGTGATCTTCCCCGCGGCCTACTTCGATCTGATCGGACTCGATGATGCCGTCGCCTCCGATCTCGGCGGATTGCGCTGGATGGGAGCCATGTTGCTTGCCTGGTCAATTACTGCAATCCAGGTCATGGCTCGGCCGGAAGGCAAAGGCGTGTTCGTCAGCACGGGGGCTTTTCAACTGACGCTGGGGGCTCTGGCCTTTCTCTACTCGTGGTCGTTGCGGGAGTACGAGTGGGATCTCTGGTACCAGGTTGTCTCCTCGGTGCTGCTCACCGGAGGTGCTGTCTATATGTGGTGGGCGCGCATGAGCGGGCGGAAACTGCTCAAGGGCAAACCGCGCGTTTGAGCCGCGGATCACATCCGGGTCTGAGGCGCTACCGTTCCGGACCCATTCCAAGGAGGAAACGCGGTGAAGGTTGCGGCACTCGTGCTCGCCGCCGATGTCGGATCCGGTTTCGAGCACTGCAAATACCTGGCGGACTTCCGTGGCACCAGTCTCATCGAGAGCGTTGTCGGCGAGGCTCGCACCTGGCCGGTGGACCGGGTGATTGTTGTATTGGGCCCGGATGCCGAGACGATTCTGGCTAGAACCGACCTCGGCGATGTCACTGTGGTGATCGACCTGGAATGGCAGGAAGGTGAGGCTGCTGCGCTGCGGGTGGGGATCGACACGCTGTACCGGCTCGAAGAGTACGACACCGTTGTCCTTGCCTATGCCGACCATCCGGGTTCGCGGCGCGATGAAGTGGCCCGCTTGCTGGACGAGTAT
>Ga0316201_10002970_pt1 | contig 12330 bp, 13 predicted proteins | sample CS6wburrow_MG_FD_204516 | JGI IMG/M metagenome (GOLD analysis project Ga0316201, IMG submission 204516) | Coastal sediment microbial communities from Delaware Bay, Delaware, United States - CS-6 worm burrow | ecosystem: Environmental > Aquatic > Marine > Coastal > Sediment | place: USA... | reverse complement strand
AGAAAGACCCCCCCCCTCATAAGCAATCGGAGCCAGTTTCGCTTTCTAAAAACCGCACCATTCCAACCATCATGACGAGGAGCATTGCGACAACAATAGGATAGCCATGGGAGGTGGCAACTCGGGCAAATGCTCTAGCGCATCGAGCCACGGAGAGGAACTCGGGTCATTGCATTGTTGACCTGACGATTTCATCGATATCTCCTAGGCAATTCAATCAGATTGCACAGGCGTCATTCGGCTCGCTTGAAGTGCGCGGCGGTTGTTCGCAAAAACCAGCCGACCGCCCCACCAAGCAAAAACACGATAAACAGCAACAATGCCCGAGAAATTTCGGTCCGCCAAAATAGAAACACAATATCAACCGTTGTCGCGTTTTGGACGGCAAAGACGAGCAACAATCCCATCAGCACCAACGAGATCAATAGTCTGGGTCGCATGTCGGTGGCTCCTCCCTTTCTCCATCTTGTCAAGGCGTTGCGATCCGGCCGTTGCATCGGCACCCATTGTGATCAACTCGGCGGCCTGATCATTGTTGTGGTGGCGAGACCGGCTAACATCAGCGACAAACGAATACGTTGATCGTAACGGATCGCTTCGTTTGTTGTTTCTCCAGCCAAGTTCGCAGTGGACCATTGCTGCGTAAACTCGTACATCTGCGGATACACGAGCGGCGAATGAGGATATATGATGATGGATAGGTAGCTGTATACGTTAAGAGAGTCGGCTTTGTGTACTAATAGAGCGATGTCTATGGCTTAGAGTACTAATTCGAATCCGTTAGGCCGTTCGTCCTTCATTCAGGAAAAACGTCAATGCCATATCGAAATGTGTCAGAGCTACCGGGCCCGGTGCGCGAGCATCTACCAGCGCATGCGCAAGAGATCTACATGAAAGCCTTCAACAGCGCATCGAAACAATACGCCGATCCAAGGAAACGTCGGACAAAAGGATCTCGAGAGGAAACCGCCCATCGGGTGGCGTGGGCGGCCGTCGAACGGGTGTACGAGAAATCCGAGGACGGTCGCTGGCGGCGAAAATCCAGCTCATCCGGATAAGCATCGCTGCCATTGCGTTTCATGTGGCCAAACCGTGGGCGCTCGACAGGTCGAGGATCAAATCTCGCAGGTCAGCTTCTTGGAGTATGGTCTGGGGTACTTCGATAGCGAAAGGGGCCGGGTGGAACCCGGTCCCAAGCCGTTTTTGCCGGGCAAAGTGTTAACTATGTGTCCGGTTAACACCTTAGAATTTATGGCGCGCCCGGAGAGATGGGGCTTCGGCCTGTCCTCGCTTCGCTCGTCGGAGCGAACTCCCGACCACCTCAATCGATGCACGGTCGCCAGCCATTGTGATCATCTCAAGACGTACTGGGTTCGAAGCCAGGGATACAAATCATAATTTCAATGAGTTACGGGGATTATTCCCAAAACTACCCCCCTCCTGAACCCCCCTAATGCGATCAATTACATAGCGGTGGTTTTGGGAACAAGACCTCGCTCCAAAGGGAGCGAAAATCCGCTCAGGCACTTCCGCTTTGTATTAGCCCAAGCGTGAACATCAGCGATGCGGCGGCGGCAGCACCGGTACGAATTGTGTTCAGCAACGTCCACCGATCAAGATAGTTCGCCCAAGTCGATATTGCCTTCGAATCGGTTGCGGAAACGGCGGCCAGTTGGTCGTTCAATGGCACGTTGCCAAGTCCGGTGACGAGGAATGTGCCGACCACGTACAAGAGCGCGCCCGCCAGGAAGTATGGAGCCGGAGGCGTTGCCCACCCTTTTATAGCCAGCGCTGCAACGAGTACGGAAATCACCGTGGTCCCCATGAATACGCCGAGAAACGACGGGTTCAGCACGACAACATTGATCGACTGCATCGCGGCAATGCCCTCATGCGAGGGCACGCGCGCGAGTGCTTTCATGACGAAGCTCGAGAAGGCAAAAAAGACGCCACCGATCAGCGCCGAACCAAGCAACGCGACGACGGCGGAAGCCGTAATGACGAAATTCATGCTACGTCCTCCTCTGCGGTTGCGTAGCAAACGCGTCCGTCGTCAATCTGACAGACGACGGTTGCTTTTCGATGGCGCATCAGGTCCACGAGGCAAACCGCCCCAATGGCGATCTCGATCGCCGCGGCACTTACAAGCCCGCTGTGCGGAACGCCGTCAATAGCCATGCTCAAAATACGGGACAAGCCGTAAGACAGGTAAACCGCCGCCGCCGTGGCTAGTGACGAGATAGTAAGCTCTGACTTGAAGACGCCGGCTATCATCAGGAGTCCTGCCAGGAGCAACACACCGGCCGGTGCTTTCAGCTCACTGGCTAGACTGACATTGGCGCCGATATCGATCCCATAGCGCCCGTAAAAGGCGTCTGGTGCGAACAGGATCATCGCAGCGATACCTGCGGCGATCAGGCCGCTTGCGAGCAACAATCCTCGTGTTCCGTATGAGCTGAATACGCCCATTCTTTCGTCGTTCTCTGTCATTGGTAATCTCCGTTCAAAGAGTAAGGCGTTAGGCAACTGCCCTCCATGCCCCTGTCGCCGCAATCGCACGTGCATAGTCGGAAAAGTCTCTCGGCGGGCGCCCAAGTGCGCGTTGAACGCCGTCGGTGAGGTAGGCGTTCCGACCGTCGAGGACGGTGGAGAAAAGATAGTCGAGTAACCAAACAACATCCTTGGGCGCGCCGGATTCGGTCATTCCCGCAACGAAAGCATCGTGAGGAACCGGGGCGTGTGCGATGTCGCGGCCGCTCGCCCGCGAAATCTCGGCAGCCACTTCGGCGAGTGTCAGCAGCCGCGGGCCGGTGACCTCGTAAACCTCACCGGCATGCCCAGGCTCCGTCAAGGCGGCGACTGCAACATCGGCAATATCATCGACGTCGACGAATGGCTCGGGCGTATCGACAGCCGGTAGCGTGATCTGGCCGGCCTGCACCATTTCCACGAATGCGCCCTCGGAAAAGTTCTGGTTGAACCAGCTCGCTCGGACCACCGTCCAGTCGACGCCGCTGTCCTGCACAATGCGCTCGCAGGCCTGTGCCTCGTTTTCGCCACGGCCTGAGAGCAGCACCAGGCGCTTGACGCCGTGTTGCTTTGCCCGGTCAACAAACGCCTGTATCGCGTCCGTTGCTCCTGGAATAGCCAGATCCGGAGCATAGTTGATATAAGCGGCTTCGACGCCTGAGAGGGACTCGTCCCAGTTGGCTTCGTTGTTCCAGTCGAAGGAGGGAAAAGCCGACCGTGAACCCTTGCGAGTCGGGAAACCTCTGGCCTCCAAGCGTTCTAGAATTCGGTGGCCTGTTTTGCCGGTGGCGCCAAGCACGAGGATCAGTCTCTCATGTAGCTGGTCTTTGATCGTTGTCGATGACATGGCTTGCTCCTGTTGGGTTGGTGTGCAAGCCAATCATCCCGGGTCGTTGCCTTTGGTTCTTGACCGCGAACGCCTGTCTTTTGACGCTCTGTGCCATCCGCAGAATCAGGCGGGTCCTGACTGCGCCTTGATGCGAAACGACCGCGGCGTCTGTCCCGCCCATCGTTTGAAGGCGCGATTGAACGCGCTTTGTTCCGAAAATCCCGTCAGGAAGGCGACCTGCGCAAGTGGATACTCTGTCTCTTCCAACAGGCGCTGGGCGAGTTCCCGGCGAGATTCGTCAACCAGCGTCTGATATGAATACCCGCGGTCAGACAAGCGCCGCTGCAGTGTTCGACCACTCAATCCAAGGCAACCTGCGACGTCCGAGACTCTCGGAACACCCGCGCTGAGCGCTTGTGCAACCTGTGTCCGAACGCGGCGTTCAAGTGAGGCGTTGTCGTCGTACTTCGATAGCTCCTCGTCCAGATGAGTATCGAAGAACCTGGAAATACTCCGGTCGCCGAGCCTGTTCGGCCTCAGCATTTGCTCTCTGGACAGCAACAGCGCGTCCATCTCCGTACCAAACCGGACCGGGCAACCGAAATGGCGTTCATGGGCAACCGTCGACCTCGGTGCCTTGTGCCTGAAGTAGATCTCCAAAGGCCGAAACTCGGCGGTCGAGACTTCCTGGCTGATCGCCGCGATACTAGCGATTGTCGCCTCGTTGGACAGGCGCAGCCCCAGCCTCCGCTCGCCGTCACGATGCAGTTGCATGTAGATGCCCTCCTCGGCATCCCGGACCTGGTACGTCGCAACGCTTGTGAGCACACGAGCGTAACGCTCGGCCCTTTCGCAGGAACCGCGCAAATCCAGGGCCGACTTCCACGCGAGACCAAACGCCCCGTAATCTTCGCAGCGCATCGTCGCGCCGACCCGCAGAGGCAGATTGATCCCGTTCGGATCGGATCGCGCGATTCGCTCGAGGAAGGCGTAATAGTCCGTGTCCGCCACCATGATCCCGGGGTCAACGGAGCTGTCAGGGTCTACGCCAACAGACTCCAGCAAAGCACGCTGGTCCAGCTCTTTGTCTACCTGGCGGATGACCTTGTGAATGAACAGTGATGTAATCTGGCCCACGACCGAGATATATCACGAATCCAAAACAAAAAGGCACCCGGGATCAGGGCGTGTGAAATCCCAATAGATGCGTGACACATTCAGCTCTTTACTCTTGAGCCTTTTGAGGGAGAGCGGCATGACAAAAACAGAACAAGCAAGACTCGTGGCCTGGCGACTGAGAATCCTCAAACATGCAGAGGAAGAGCCTCGATACGTAGCGCAGACGTGCCGGTACTTTGGGATTTCGCGTACCGCGTTTTATCGCTGGAAAAAGCGCTATGAGGAACATGGTGAAGCTGGTCTTGCCGATCGGTCCAGAGCACCGCGCCGCTCACCCAGAGCCACGTCACCAGCCGTTGTCCGCAAAATACTGTACCTGCGCCAGAACTATCACTTTGGCGCCTATCGGATCGCAGCCTATCTGCAACGTTTTCATCAAGTGGAGATCGCGCGTTCCTCTGTGCACCGCATCCTGGTCAAACATGACATGGGCCGGCTACCGGCCAATCAGAAGCATCGGCCACACAAGAAGCGCTGGAAGCGCTATGAGAAAGCGCAGCCCGGCCACCGCCTGCAAATGGACGTCAAGTTCCTTGAGCGCATTCCTGGCACGCGCAAACGACTCTATCAGTTCACTGCTATCGATGACTGCACGCGGATCCGAGTCCTGAAGGTCTACGATCGGTGCAATCAGCGTATGGCCATCCGCTTCCTGGACGAGGTTCGAAAGCGGCTCCCGTTCCGGATCCTCGCACTGCAAACGGACAATGGCGCCGAGTTCCAGTCTCGCTTCCATTGGCATGCAGAATCACTAGATATCCGGCATGTCTACATCCGACCGGCGTCGCCACACCTGAACGGCAAGGTCGAGCGATCACACCGGATTGACGAGCAGGAGTTCTACCAGATGCTCGATCAGAGTGGCATCTCGGACAGTATCCACCTGTTCAATGAGAAACTGCGTGAATGGGAGGACTACTACAACTATCATCGTCCTCACGGGGCATTGCAGGGCCGGACCCCGTATGAACGTCTGATCGAAAAATCTCGAGCTGACGTGTCACCGGGGTCTTGAGACCCTACATTCAGTTTTTGGCGCGCCCGGAGAGATTCGAACTCCCGACCACCTGGTTCGAAGCCAGGTACTCTATCCAGCTGAGCTACGGGCGCTTTGAGGGTCGCTATCCTAAACGTCTTCGCCGTCCGGATCACCATTTTTCTGTCCCTGCGATCCTGTGGCGCGTTTCCGGCTGCATAGGTACTTTCCGCCAACCTGCATCCATGGCGCCCCAAATTGTATCTCCAAGAGTATATTTGCATCACAACAGGGGAAAACGGCATGGAAGGATTAGGTGGAGGCCTGGCGGCCCTGGCATTCTGGGGCTTTCTCGCCGCCGTTGTCGTCGGCGGCATTTTCTACGGTATCCGCGAGCGAGAGGCTCAGCACGAGACATTTCGCCGAGTGATCGAGAGCGGCAAGCCCGTCGATCCGGCGTTAATGGACAAAGTGTTGGGCGGCGACAAGGTCGTGCATCGCGACCTGAAAATTGGCGGCTTGATCGTACTTTTGACCGCGCCCGGCGTCGCCGTTGCCGGTTGGTTGATAAGCGTGCTGTCTCAAGCGTGGCTATATCCGATGCTTGGCGTCGCGGCACTGCTCGCTTTCGTCGGCACAGGCCTGCTGCTTGCGTCGAAGTCCGCCGAGCGGTCTTATCGTGAGAGCGACCCGTCCCCATTCAATCGGAATATGGCGCCCTAGGAATATGGCGACTTAGACCTTGCCTCAAAATCGCGATCACTATTCCAGAAGCGCGGCGACGATTCTTGTCAGTCTCGCGCGTAACGGGGATCGCAATGCTTTCGCAGAACTCGTGCGCCGGCAACAGCCATCGACTCCGGCCTTATTGCGTGCCCGACGTTTTCACTAATGCCAGCCGCTGCTCGCGCTTACGTCGCAGATCAACGAGGGTCTTCATCTTTAAGGTGTCTGGCGACTCTCGGAGCTGTGCCATTTCGTCGCTGATCGCTGGTGCATTGCAAACCTTAAGGCGGTGATCACCTAACGACAGTATGTCGTCGCTTTTCAGTATGGTGCTTCTGACCACGACGGAATTGACCGTCGTACCGTTCGAACTGTTGAGGTCAAGCAGAACGAGTGCGTCAGCGAACAGCAGCAGCACCGCATGCATCTTGCTGACGAACTGATCATCCACAACAACATCGGCGAAATCCGATCGGCCGATCAGGACCTTGTTCTCCTTGAAGCTGTATTCGGTAAGGAGCTCGCCATTCTTCGTTATCAGCAAGGACGGCGCTACCGAACCGACTACTTTTTCCGCACCAAGTACCGGCAGATTGTCGACCTTTTTGATCGTCGCTCTACGCTGAATGATCGTGTCGCTGAGTTTTAGCGGGAAGCTAGTGGCGCTGCGCATCGCCTGAATAGCCGCCTTGTTGATTGTGCCCGGCCAACCGCCGGACTGTTCATGCAGGTAATCACAGACATCCACTGGAAAAATCGTGTCGGCGTCATTGACGCCGCATGCGCCGAGTCGCTGGTGAATGTAAATCAGCGATTCCCTGAGCGTCATAGGACCCATTGCGAAATGACCGTCTTCCCGTTTGCCCACACCCGGCATACCTTCTGATGCAACCAGGGTCGTCAGGCCGTCGCGACCGGTAAGGATCATTCGCATCGCGTAACGATTGTCGATTTCGAGCTCCGCAAGAATATTCAAGCTGCGCAGCGAACTCGGATACATCTGGTCGACGTTATCGACGATCAATATCGGTGCCCGGCCCCTCTGCGTCTGCTGCGTTGCGAACATGCGGATCATCTTCTCGAGTTCATCAACGGCGCCCAGGCCGGTGTCGTATCCGTACTGGGTCAGAATTTGGGACATCATGTCGCCGGCCTTGATGCGGTCGCCGTTAATGAAGGCAACCGCGGAGTCCTTTGGCAGCGATTCCAAAAGGTGCCGCACGGTCGTCGTTTTGCCGGAGCCCTCGGCCCCCTGCAATAGGCCGATACCCTTCGGTCCCTTAAGCGCCGCCTCTAAGCTCGACAAGGCATCGCGGTGGGACTTGTAACTTACGGTCACAAGATCGTCGCTATTCTTGCCGAACGCTTTTTCACTCATCCATGATTGTGTCGACTGCATCGTAATTCGCCCTGGCAGAAGTAATTGAAGAAGTTCTCTCCTTGTATAAAGGGAACATGACTCTGCAAAGGACCTGGTCCACAAAAGTCGCACGTCGATCAGGAATCGGAAGATTTTCATAGATTTATGGACGGCTGGAGGGACATAAGGTAGGCCCCGGCCGTAGCAACTTTCGCGCAAGCTGCGCAAAATCATCACGGTTGATTACATAATCAATAAACAGTATGTCGACCCGATGGCGCTATATCGCGTCTCGACCACAACGCAGCCGGCAGCGCTGTCGGCGCCACGACCCAACTTACGGAAGCTCGTTGACGAATTGCGCCGCGCAAGGCAAGAGCCACGCGGCTTTGGCGGCCCAAATAATTCGGCGGGGCTATATCGAGGCAGGCCGGCGCAAAGTTGGGCCGAACGCCACTAGATAACTGTTTTTATTGCAGATCTTGTCGGATCTCCACCGATTTTGATGCGCGCAGTTTCGGCCCATTTTGTGCAGTCGGTCATATTCCATAATGCTTGTCCCCGGCATACTGGCGCGATGGAAGCTCTTACCTCTCAACTTATGCTATTCGTTGGCGCCGCTCTTGTGATTGGCGCCGGCGTCGGCTGGCTGATACGCGGCGCCAGCAACAATCGCCAGATAGATGCGATCAACGACGATTGGCAGACGAAACTCGACGACATGATTCGCCAGCGCGATCGTCTGACTGCGGAGACAGCCACGCTGCGATCCAACATCGAGGATCAGGAAGCCGTCGTTCGCAGGCATGAGACGGCGCTCACCAGAAGCCGTACGGCGATCGATTCAGCCCATGAAAAAGAAAAGCTCATGGCTAAGGATCTCTTTAATCTGCGTGCGGAACGCGAGGGCTTCAAAACCAAAATGCTGACGTTCCAGAACGCATTGGTGGCGATGAAGCGACAGTCTGCAGAGCTACAAGAGGAATTCGTCAAATCCAGCAACGTCTACAAACGCGAACTCGCAAAAGCCTTCGAGAAGCGCAAGGCGCTGGAGATGAAGGTAGAAGACGCGCGCCATGAACACGAGTCGTTCAGCAACTTGCTGCAGGCATCGCGTTCGGAGCATGAATCCGTTAACAAGATGCTCGACTCGGCACGGAACCGCCTTGCGCACCTGGACAGTCTTGAGCAAAAGGTCATATCCCTCGAAGCTGACAACGCGGAACTCAAACACGACTGCGTTCTCGCGCAGCAGGAAATCGAGACCGTGCGTCGAGACCTGGCCGAGCTTAATGAACTGAAGGTTCAGAACAAAGAGCTCTCGCACTGCCTGGACTCAATGGAAAAAAGCCGAAGGCAGCATGAAGAAGACGCGAAACGCTATCGACAAGCGGCAGGGCAATACGAAAAACACTCGGAAACCCTGCGCATGCAGTTGGACGATGTCGAAAAGCACTTCGCCGACATGGAGAAGCAGCAACGCAAGGCACTCAAGCAGGCACGTCGGGCTACCGATGGCGCTGCTATGAATGGTCACAAGAAGCCGGAGAAAGAGGCAGAGCCGGAGAAAGCGATAGAGCCGGAAAAAGACCGCGACGATCTGAAAGCCATAGTTGGTATCGGCAAAGTTTTTGAGAACACGCTGAATGAACTCGGCATCTACAGCTTCAAGCAAATAGCGAACTTCACCGTCGCCGACATCGCACGAGTGAACGCTGAGTTAAAAGAATTCAAGGGTCGTATGGAACAGGACGACTGGATTGGCCAGGCCAAAGAACTGTATTACAAGAAATACTCGGAAGCCAAAGAGGTGGTTGAATCCGTTTAGGGCTCGGACTTATCGAGTCGATCGATTCGATCAAGCAGGTCGATACAGTGTTTCGCTGTTTCGGCAATTTCACCCGGCTCTCCCTGCAACACCTTCCGCAGCACCTCTCGGGCACGCACGGCATCAATATCAGGTAGCAGTTGCACCAGCTGCGCACTCGCCTTCCCCGCTGCAAGCTGCTTCTCAATAAGGTCGAACGAACGTCGCCCCCCTTTGACCAGTGACATGCCGGCGAGCATGCGGTTTTGCTCATCGTCCCCCGAAGCCGCCTGCAGAAGTGTTCCGGCAGCGCGCCGCGAACCGAACATACGCCAGGATATTCCCGCCATCATGATCCGCAACGGAGACAGACTGCGTTGGTTTGCGTGACTAGATGACGTCCCAGAGCCCATGGTCATCCCAGTAAGCGGATTCATGTGTCGAGCTGTGATCAAACCAGCCATTTCGATGTTCTTCGATTTTGAAGTCTTTACTGCGGAAGCGCTGCGCCCCGCCGTCGAGCAACACAACCAGATCGAGTCGTACCCTGATATCAATAATGCGCTTCACCTTTGCAAAGTCCGGATACCACTTCGTATGTACAGGCCAGCCCATCAGCACCAGCCGGTCGAACTGCACGCCCCGTTTCGTCGCGAGGTGCGCGACTGTGCCACCGTGACTGTGCGCGAAAAAATCAGGTGTACTCAGGCCCTGGTCAGAAACCCATTGCTTCAGAAATTCTGCGTCGGCCCGGCGAGCCTTGTCTGAATACGCACCGGTCCACCGAAAACTGCGGTCGTGCAGATCCAGATCCGGTCGCTTCTTTTTCAACGCGTCATAAAAGTCACCCCCCGGACGGTACCAGGTGCCGTTCGCCGCAAAAGTGCCGTGCGTGATCACAGCCGTATTGGACTTGCGGCGACGCCTGCGCGACTTCGGTTGTTTGATGACTTTCTTGTCTGCAATCGACTCCATGGGCCCGATGTGGCTAATCGCCGCAAGAGCCAGCCTGGACACAAGGCGATCCTTGCTCCTGGCTGCCTGCTCCAACGTCTTGCGGATCTTGGGCCTGAGGCGCGTCGTTTCTCGTGCCCCGGCGGCAGCGGCAACGGCGACGAGTGGGTGTGGGCTTGTCATCGCTGCTTCAAACAGCGCCGCCGCAGCCTCTAACGAAGGTCGCCGATAAACTTCGCGCGCCACCTTCGTCATCTCCTGCTCCAGCGCCGGTTCCGATTCTTGCCGGAGTTCCCCTTCGCTCACGCCAAGATGTCGGCAGGCATCGGCGACTTTGACGTGACGATCCGTTTTTAGCTTTTTCAGGTTTGGCAGGGGAAATTCGGGCAGCTTTTCGCTTGTTGCCTCAAGGCCCATAACGCCAGAACGAACGGCGAGAAGAAATGCAGCCTGCGACGCAGCGACTGACGCCAATTCACTTGATTTGGCGAGCGCGGTCACACCGCGCTTTGGTGGTCGTGCCGTGACGGTAAATGCTTCTCGCGGATCAATCGGCTGGTAGCGCCTGTAATTCATGCCATGACCTCCGGTGTTCGGCTCGTATGAGTTCTATGCCAGTAGTCTACGCCCGCCCGAAATACGTGTCCGCACCTGTCAGGAACATCTGGATCGCGATGGCTACCAGGATCATACCCATCAATCGCTCGATGGCGATCAGGCCTCTTGAACCCAGGCGCTCGGCGACCTGGCTGCCGAAAAAGACAATTATGGATGTGGCCGCCCAGGCTACCGTGACCGCAGTAAGCCAGATTGGCCAGCGAGCCGGCTCATCACTCATTAACAGTAACTCCACCGCGAGGACGGAGGGACCAGCGACGTAAGGAATCGCGAGCGGCACAATGAACGGCTCACCCTCGATCTCCTCCTGTGAGCTGCGCCCTCGAATCGGAAAAACCATGCGCAGTGCGATAAGGAAAAGTATGACGCCACCTGCGATCGTCAGCGCTGGACCCGAAATTCCCAGCACGCGCAACAACGGCTCCCCAAAAAAGAGAAACACAACCATTACGACGTAGGCGATTAAGAGCTCGCGAATGATGACGCGCCGGCGGCGCGCCTCATCGACCTGTTTCATGGCCGCGACGAAGAACGGCACATTGCCAAACGGGTCGATAACCAGGAATAACAAAACGATCGCGGATGCTAGTGTCATTGCGGTGCTCAGAGAGACAGGAGAATGCGACCCGGCCGATCTTTCAAGGGAGGACCTGGCATCGCTATGTGCCATCGTACCATTCCCGACGTCAGCGAATAGCCCAAACCTGAGCGAAAGACAGGCGCCCGAAAAAAACCCCGGGGCAAGCCCGGGGTCCGTTGTTCGCTAACCGCAAGTCGCGCGTTCTAGTCGTCGCCCTGGCAGAATGCGATGGGGGATAGTTTACAAAGCGTCTCCAGCAAGTCGTCCGCGTCCTCGATTCCGCAGTCCGGATCATCACTGAGCACGTCCAGAGAATCGCCAATGCACAATACTTCGTCGCGCTCGCCGGTGGGCTCGCCATCTTCCAGAGCAACGCCGAGGACGAATCCAGTACCTGCCTTGAAATATTTATACTCGCCCGAGTCCGGCTCTGGCGGGATGAACTCTTCGGTCTTTACGCAGTTTCCGTTCGGATTATCATCGCACCGGAAATTCGGATTCTCTCCACCCTCACCCGCTCCAACAGCAGTAAGGTTGCCAACACCGTTCACATATTGGATGACATCCTCGGCTTCGCCGGGCAGGTATTCCTGTCGATGCCCATCGCCCGCCAGCGGATTTGCCTTTATCAAGATGCCGGATTTCGCGTAGTCGCGGCCTGCTTCGAAAGAACCGTCAAGATCTGCCAGGGCGCCGTCTTCGAAATTGCGCGCCACTTCACCGCAGTAGTGCACGTCGCCATTCAACGCCTGCGCGTAATAGTCATCGGTGA
>Ga0316201_10002969_pt1 | contig 12331 bp, 13 predicted proteins | sample CS6wburrow_MG_FD_204516 | JGI IMG/M metagenome (GOLD analysis project Ga0316201, IMG submission 204516) | Coastal sediment microbial communities from Delaware Bay, Delaware, United States - CS-6 worm burrow | ecosystem: Environmental > Aquatic > Marine > Coastal > Sediment | place: USA... | reverse complement strand
CGGGTTGTATTCAATCATAGCTGTGTAAAGAGCATTTCCCAGATAAAATGGCGACGGTAAAATTTCCAGGATAACTTATGATCTACTCCGAGTCTTACGATGTCATTGTAGTGGGTGGCGGCCACGCGGGTACAGAAGCGGCGCTGGCGGCCGCCCGCATGGGCGCCCATACTCTGCTGCTTAGCCACAATATTGAAACTCTGGGTCAGATGAGCTGCAACCCGGCGATCGGCGGCATTGGCAAGGGCCACCTGGTGAAGGAGGTGGACGCATTGGGTGGGTTGATGGCCCGCGCGACCGATCGCGCAGGCATTCAGTTCCGTATCCTCAATGCCCGCAAAGGCCCGGCGGTGCGGGCTACCCGCGCCCAGGCTGACCGCCAGCTCTATCGAGCGGCGGTTCGAACGGCGCTGGAGAATCAGCCCGGACTTGAGCTGTTCCAGCAGGCGGTGGATGATCTGATCGTAGAGAATAACCGCGTTGTTGGTGTCGTTACCCAGATCGGTCTCAAATTTCGCGCGCCATCGGTCGTATTGACCACGGGTACCTTTTTGGGCGGCCGCATTCACGTTGGACTGAATAGTTTTGAAGGTGGTCGGCTCGGCGACCCGCCGGCCAATGCGCTCGCTAGAAGGTTACGCGAACTGCCGTTCAACGTGGAACGGTTGAAAACCGGTACGCCTCCGCGCATCGATAGTCGCAGCATCGATTATTCTGGTTTGCAGGTCCAGCCAGGCGACCAGCCAACGCCGGTCTTCTCTTTCTTGGGTTCGCGCGCAGAGCACCCCGAGCAGCTCTGCTGCCATATCACGCATACCAATTCCGAAACCCATGAAATTATCCGTGGCGGTATGTCGCGATCACCGCTGTTCACAGGCGTCATCGACGGCGTTGGGCCGCGTTACTGCCCCTCCATCGAAGACAAGGTGGTGCGTTTCGCGGACCGGGATTCCCACCAGATATTTATCGAGCCAGAGGGTTTAAGCAGCAACGAGGTCTACCCGAACGGTATATCCACCTCACTCCCATTCGATTTACAGCTGGCACTGGTGCGCTCGATGAGGGGGTTTGGCCAGGCGCGCATCACCCGCCCGGGTTACGCCATTGAGTACGATTTCTTCGACCCGCGTGATCTCAAGCCTGGGCTCGAGACAAAATTTATCGAAGGACTCTTCTTCGCCGGCCAGATCAACGGTACTACGGGCTACGAAGAGGCGGCTGCCCAGGGATTGCTGGCGGGGGTTAATGCGGTTTTGAAGCTGCGTGATATCGAAGCCTGGTGTCCCGGCCGGGAACAGGCCTACCTCGGGGTTCTGGTTGACGACCTGCTAACCTGCGGAACCAGCGAACCCTACCGGATGTTTACCAGCCGTGCTGAATTCAGGCTGCTGTTGCGGGAGGATAATGCGGATTTGCGGCTGACCGAGAAGGGCCGGGAGTTGGGGGTCGTGGGAGATGCGCGCTGGCGTGCCTTCGAGCAGAAGCGGGAGGCGATCGAGCTTGAGCGGCAAAGGCTGCGCGATATCTGGATCCGGCCGGGCACTCCGGAAGGCGATCGGGCGGCTAAAATCCTGGGTATTTCGCTGAGCCACGAGACCCGGGCAATTGATCTGCTGGTCCGGCCGGAGTTGAGCTATCAGGCGTTGAGCCAGTTGCCCGAGATCGGCCAGGGTCGTGTGCAGGATCAAGGCGTTGCGGAGCAGCTGGATATTCAGGCCAAGTATGCGGGCTATATCAAACGTCAGCAGGTTGAGATCGACAAACTGAGAGAGAAAGAGTCGGTCAGTCTGCCGGTTGATCTGGACTATCTGCAGGTACGCGGACTTTCAACAGAAGCGAGAGAGAAGCTGGTAAGGAACCGCCCACAGACCCTGGGTCAGGCGGGGCGTATACCAGGGATGACACCCGCGGCAATGTCGTTGTTGCTGATACACTTGAAGAAGCGCTCCGCCTGATGGGGATCGACCCCGGAAAAGAGCACTGGAGCGCACAGCTGTCCGGCGGTCTGCTGCGAATGGATCTGCCACTGAATGCGGAACAGCAGCACAAGTTGCTGGATTATCTGTTACTACTCGATAAATGGAACAAGACCTACAACCTCACCGCAGTAAGGGATCCCGCTGAGATGGTTCCCCGCCAACTGCTCGATTCCCTCTCCATATTGCCGTTGTTGAGCGGCCGTAACATAGTGGATGTGGGCACCGGTGCGGGTCTGCCGGGCGTTCCTCTGGCTGTCGCCCGACCTGATCTTCACTTCACGCTGCTTGATTCGAACGGAAAAAAATGCCGTTTCGTTGAGCAGGCGAAGATCGAGCTGCAGTTGGAAAATTTGAACGTGATAAACAGTAGAGTAGAAAAGTTCGCTCCCTGTATGCTGTTCGATATGGTGCTTTCGCGGGCATTCGCATCGTTGCCGGATATGCTCGATTGCTCAATGCACCTGGTGGCAGCAGGCGGGAGCCTACTGGCGATGAAGGGCGCTATCCATCAGCAAGAGATCGATGCGGCGGAGAAGAGAAGCACAGAGGTGGAAATTCACAGGCTAAAAGTACCGGGCACCATCGGACAGCGGCATGCCATCGTATGCCGGGGAGGAGCTTGAGAGGATAGTAGGGCTTGTTGGTTAAAACGACGAAACAGAGGCACTTCACAGGAGACAGATGGAAACGGAAATAATCGGAAACTGTTGGCATTGTAATGTGGGTTTGGGCAAGCACGATTACGGGCGTGAGACCACCTGTAGCGGTTGCGGCAAGCCGACAAGAGTCTGCCGCAACTGTCGCTGGTACGATCCGAGCCGGACCAACCAGTGTCAGGAACCTATTGCAGAACGGATAATGGACAAGACCCGGGCCAACTACTGCGAATATTTCGAGGCCACTGCCCAGGTCGGCGGCGATGGCGGCGTACCGGATGCTTTGCGCCTGGCGGCGGATGATCTGTTTAAATAAAAAACGGGGCCGAATCAGTCAGAACCATCTCCTGACTGATCCGGCACCGTTCCTAATTACATCCTTTCGAAAATAGCGGCAATACCCTGGCCGCCGCCGATACACATGGTAACCAGTGCGTAACGGCCGCCAATGCGCTGCAGCTCATAGAGCGCTTTTACCGTAACGACGGCGCCGGTGGCGCCAATGGGATGACCGAGTGCGATAGCACCGCCGTTGGGGTTGGTCTTTGCGGTGTCAAAATCGAGACCTTTGCAGACTGCCAGCGCCTGGGCTGCGAACGCCTCGTTAGCCTCGACAACGTCCATGTCGCTGACCTTGAGTCCGGCACGCTGCATAGCCAGCTTAACCGCGGGGATAGGTCCTTCACCCATGATCTTCGGGTCGACACCAGAGATGCCGTAGGAGACCAGACGTGCCAATGGCTGCAAGCCCTGCTTTTCAGCCGTTGCAGCGTCTGCCAGAACAACGGCAGCACCACCGTCGTTGATACCCGAGGCGTTACCCGGTGTTACCGAACCGTCCCTCTTAAAGGCAGCACGCAGTTTACCCATACCTTCGACCGAAGCATCGCCGCGCACATGCTCGTCGGTATCCACTACCGTCACGCCTTTGCGTGATTTAACCTCAACCGGAAGTATCTGCTCCTTGAAGTGCCCTGCTGCGATGGCGGCGGCCGCCCGGCGGTGGCTTTCGACAGCGAATTCGTCCTGCTCGTCGCGTGCAATCCCCCACTTTTCTGCAACGTTTTCGGCGGTCACGCCCATATGCACAGTATCAAATGGGTCGGTCAGCGCGCCCACCATCATATCGAGCAGAGCGGTGTCACCCATGCGGGCGCCCCAGCGTGCAGCTGGCGCCAGATAACCGGCATTGCTCATCGATTCGACGCCGCCGCCAATGGCAAAATCGGTATCGCCCAACATAATCATCTGCGAGGCAGAGACAATAGCCTGCAATCCGGAGCCGCAAAGACGGTTCACCGTCAATGCGCCTGACTCATGCGACATCCCGCCATTGACGCAGGAGAGGCGTGAAACGTACATGTCTTTTGCCTGCGTGTGGATCACGTTACCGATAACACCTTGACCGATCTGTCCGGGGTCGACTTTGGAGCGCTTAATTGCCTCCGCAACCACCAGTGCACCGAGGTCGTTAGGTAAAAAGCTTTTCAGGCCTCCACCATAATCTCCAATTGGGGTCCGCACTCCACTCAGTACAACCACGTCACGTGTATCAGCCATGTCAGTTTATCCTCTAGTGAAAATTAAATTCTGAAATCCGGTGTTATGTTGTCGCCCCGATTCTTATAGTTAGGGTCAATTCGGCAAAAAACACAATACCAATAGTTTTATTACAGTAGTATTAAGCCGTTACAGAGAACCGGGCTGTTAAAGATACCTCGCCGGCGAGCTTAAGACCAGAAATAATAGATTTTCGTTATAGGCGGATTAGAGCTGAGTCCGACAGACCCCAGCAAGCCCTTTTGTCTTAGAGAACAGACTAAATTCGGCGGTTCGCATGCCCGTAGCGCCACGCTTTTACAGAGAGTGTTCAGCTCCTCTGCATTCGATGGATGGCGCACACCGGTTCGCTTTCTGATATTCTCGTCTCCCCCCGCCTCCGTAATCGCCTGCCGATTCTGAGTCGGTTGGTTTTAAGGATTGACCGGAATCAGTTGCATGGGACGAATAGTCTGTGTTGCCAATCAAAAGGGCGGTGTGGGGAAGACCACCACGGCCGTCAATTTGACCGCTTCTCTTGCCTCGCTGGGGCACAAGGTCCTGTTGGTGGATATTGATCCCCAGGGAAATGCGACCATGGGTTGCGGTGTCAACAAGCATGAGCTGCAGAATTCAAGCTGCGATGTGCTGTTGGGAGAGGAGAAGCTGGAAGCGGTGGTCACCCGCTCCCCCACAGCCGACTTCGATGTTCTGCCGGCAAATTCCGATTTGACCGCTGCGGAAGTGGGATTGATGAACGCACCGCTGAAAGAGAAGCGCCTGCGTCTGGCCCTGGAGGGTGCGGAGCAGCATTACGAGTATATTATTATCGATTGCCCTCCTTCGCTGAATATGCTGACGGTCAATGCCCTGGTGGCCGCTCACAGTGTGTTGATTCCGCTGCAGTGTGAATACTACGCGCTGGAAGGACTCTCCTCATTGATCAATACCATCCGTCAAATTCAGTCAAGTCGTAATCCGGGTCTACAAATCGAAGGCATTTTGCGCACCATGCACGATCCCCGCAACCGCCTTACCAACGAAGTCTCTGCACAGTTGATTCACTATTTCAAGGATCATGTGTTTACCACAATCATTCCGCGCAACGTTCGTCTGGCGGAGGCGCCGAGCCATGGTCTGCCAATTTTACTGTATGATAAAAATTCCCGGGGGGCTGTCTCCTACCTGCAATTCGCTCATGAGTTTCTGCAGCGTAATAAGCCATCCCGGGATGTTAAAGCCTGATTTTATTTGACTACAGACAAGACTGATTATGGCAGCGAGAAAACACGGACTTGGACGCGGACTGGATGCGCTTCTGGGTGGCGATACCAACCAGCAGGAGAGTGCCAGCAGAGAGGCTACAACCGGAAAGGTAGTCGACACGCTGCCGTTGGACCTTATTCAAAGAGGTCGCTTCCAGCCACGCCGCGATTTTAATCCCGACCGATTGCAGGAACTGGCCGATTCCATCGCGGCACAGGGCGTGGTGCAACCCATCGTAGTTCGCCCAATTGAGTCGAATCGCTACGAAATAATAGCCGGTGAACGCCGCTGGCGGGCGGCGCAACAGGCGGGGCTGAGTGAAATACCTGCGGTTATTCGCGATGTGCCGGATAAGACTGCGATGGCGATGGGTCTGATTGAAAACATTCAGCGGGATGATCTGAATCCCCTGGAGGAGGCGTCCGCGCTGCACCGATTGCTGGACGAGTTCGAGTTAACGCACCAGCAGATTGCACAGGGGATCGGTAAATCGCGCACCACAGTGACCAATTTACTGCGGCTGTTGGAGCTGAATGCCGACGTCAAGCAGCTTATCGAGGAGCGGAACATCGAGATGGGTCACGCCCGAGCCCTGCTGGGTCTGCAGGGTCAGGCCCAGAGCGACGCTGCAAAGCAAGTGTTTGCCCAGGGACTTTCGGTGCGGGACACCGAAAAACTGGTGCGCCGTCTGCAGGGTGTGAAATCGGAGCAGAAAGCCAAAGCGATTTCCGACGAAGACCCTGATGTAAAGCGATTGGAGAATAATCTGGTCGACAAACTCGGGGCACGAGTCAAGATTTCGCAAGGGTCCGATGGCAAGGGCAAGCTGGTGATAAGCTACAACAATTTAGAGGAGCTGGATGGAATTCTAGAGCATATCCAATAGCTTACCCTTGGATCTAAAGTAAACCGGCTGCGGTTTGCAACTATTTTCCAGGGAGCACCAGCGTATCGGATTCAGGCCTTGGAGATAGTTCTTAGTGAGCATATTAAATTTATTTGCCTATCTTTTGACCTTATACCCCTATGCCCTTATACTACCGCCCGTCGATGGGGATCTGACTCTGATACAGAATGACTTGCGGCTATGAATCTGGCCAGCGCCAGGCAGGCGTGGCGGCTGGTTTCTTTCCAGTTGATGATATCGCTGGTCGCTTCCCTTATCTTGATTTTCCCTGGTTGGGTGCACGCCTGGTCCGGCCTGGTCGGGGGATTGATTGCGACGGCGGCAAATGCCTTTTTTGCACTTCGGGTGTTCGCCCACTACAGAGCAGAAGAACCGGGGAAATTGCTCGGTCGTTTCTATGGCGCGGAGTTTCAGAAACTCCTGCTGACCGGAATGCTGTTTGCGGCAACGATACTCTGGGTGAAACCATTGAGTGCCGGGGCCCTTTTCGGAGTCTTTCTGCTGGTGCAGATGACCCCAGTGCTGATTGCGCATAAATTGGATTAACTTCACTTTTCGGTTTGAAAGAGAACAATGGCTGGCGACACGTTAACTTCAAGCGAATATATCAGGCATCATTTGACCAATCTCACCTACGGTAATCTACCGGCAGGTGACTATTGCGATGGTGGTCAGGTTGTGACAGAAGCGGGCTGGCAGCTGGCGGAATGCGGCGAAGCGGCCAAGGCGATGGGCTTCAATGCTATCCATCTGGACACCATGTTCTGGTCGATCTTTCTCGGTGTCCTGTTCCTCTATTTCTTTAAGAAAGCGGCTGATACGGCCACCACCGGGATCCCTGGCGGTCTGCAGAATTTTGCCGAGTGGATAGTCGAATTTATCGACCAAAGCGTGCGTGGATCATTCTCTTCAAAAAATGATATGGTGGCGCCGCTCTCCCTGACCATATTCGTCTGGATATTCCTGATGAATCTGATGGATTTGGTTCCAGTGGATGTGATTCCCGAGTTGTCTAAACTGCTCGGCCTGCACTTTATGAAGGTGGTGCCGACTACCGATCCCAACGCCACCTTTGGCATGGCCATTGGCGTGTTCGTACTGGTGCTATATTACAGTATCAAGATAAAGGGCATAGGCGGGTTTGTCGGTGAGCTGACTCTGCAGCCCTTTTCATCTACCAATCCGTTGCTCAAAGCGCTGTTCATCCCGATCAACTTCATTCTCGAATTCGTCAGCCTGATCGCTAAACCTGTCTCACTTGCCTTGCGATTGTTCGGCAACATGTACGCCGGGGAGATGATCTTCATCCTCATTGCCATCATGTTCAGCGCCGGAACCTTCATGGGCCTGTTCGGCGGCGTATTGCAACTTGGATGGGCGATTTTTCATATCCTGATCATTACGTTGCAGGCGTTTATTTTCATGACCCTGACAATCGTCTATATGGATATGGCGCATAACGAACACTGATCCGTATTTTTTGTTAACCAACACCTCACTAACGGGAGACCAATAATGGAAATGGCAAATGCACTGCTGTATATCGCTGGCGCGCTGATGATGGGCTTAGGTGCCCTGGGTGCCGCCGTAGGTATCGGCGTACTCGGTGGTCGCTTTCTCGAAGGCGCCGCCCGCCAACCGGAACTTATTCCCATGCTCCGCACCCAGTTCTTCATCGTGATGGGTCTGGTAGACGCGGTGCCGATGATCGCCGTGGGTTTGGCCATGTACGTTCTGTTTGCCGTTGCAGGTTAATCTGGACTCCAACTTCAAATAGACGGACTGTCATCTCGACAGCCAACGAGGAGTTTCCGGGATGAACATTAATCTAACGTTAATAGGCCAGCTTCTCACCTTCGTGGTATTCGTCTGGTTCACCATGAAGTACGTGTGGACCCCGATCATGGGGGCGCTGGAGGAGCGGAGCAAAGGTATCGCCGACGGTTTGGCCGCCGGGGAGCGTGGGCAGCACGAACGAGAGCTTGCCAAAGAGCGCGCTAAAGAGGTGCTCCATGATGCCAAGGGGCAGGCTTCGGATATATTGGCGCAAGCTCAGAAGCGTGCTGCTGAAATCGTGGACGAAGCCAAAGGCAGCGCCCGCGTGGAGGGTGACCGTATTCTGACCGCAGCCAAATCTGAGGTCGAGCAGGAAGTCAACCGGGCCCGTGAGCAGTTACGGGAGAAGGTGGCAGCACTCGCTATAGTGGGTGCAGAGAAAATCCTGCGCAAGGAGATCAATGCGGAAGCACACCAGGATATCGTCAACGCACTGGCAAAAGAGATCTAAGGCACCACTATGGCTGGAGATATAAGCACGATAGCCCGCCCTTACGCCGAAGCGGTTTTTGCCCGCGCCAGCGAGAGCGACAAGCTGGACATCTGGGCAGACCAGCTTTCTCTGCTGGCCGGATTGGTCAGTGAACCATCATTGCACCGCGTCATAACTGACCCGCTGTTCGGACGTGCAAAGCTTACCGATCTGCTCATAGAGATTTGCGGTGACAACCTGGACGACGAAGGCAGAAATCTGCTCAAACTATTGGTGCAGAACGACCGCCTTCCTGTGGTTCCGGAGATGGTGGAGGTGTATCAAAAGCTGAAGGATGAAAGCCAGCAGATGCTTAAAGTCCATGTGACTTCCGCTTTTGCACTTAAGCCAGCTCAAGAAAAAAGCATTGCCGATGCACTGAAGGCCCGCTTCGGCCGAGAGATTATCATCACCAGCGAAAAGGATCCCGAACTGATTGGGGGTATCCACATTCGCGCGGGAGACACGGTGATCGACGGCTCTGTCAGCGGGCGCCTGCGGCAACTGTCCAACGAATTGGGAATCTAAACGAGAAGCCACTATGCAACTCAATCCATCCGAGATCAGTGACCTGATCAAAAGCAAGATCGAAAATTTCGACCTGAAGACCGAAGCCCGTAACGAGGGAACGATCATCAGTCTGACCGACGGCATTGTCCGAATCCACGGTCTCGAGGACGCGATGTCCTATGAGATGTTGGAGTTTCCGGGTAATACCTTTGGGTTGGCGCTGAACCTTGAGCGTGACTCCGTCGGTGCCGTGGTCATGGGTGAATATAAACACCTGACCGAAGGTGATGCGGTGAAATGCACCGGACGTGTACTCGAGGTGCCGGTGGGCGAAGCCCTGCTCGGCCGCGTGGTCGATGCGTTGGGTAACGCGATCGACGGCAAAGGTTCAATAGAGACCACCGAAACCTCCCCACTGGAGAAGGTTGCCCCCGGCGTTATCACGCGTAAGTCGGTAGACCAACCGGTTCAGATAGGTCTCAAGTCGATCGACTCAATGGTGCCGGTCGGCCGCGGACAGCGTGAGCTGATCATCGGTGATCGCCAGACGGGCAAGACCGCTATTGCCATTGATGCGATCATCAACCAAAAAGGTACCGGCGTTAAGTGCGTCTATGTGGCGATCGGGCAGAAAAACTCTTCCATTGCCCAGGTGATGCAGAAGCTGGAAGAGCACGGCGCGCTGGCGCACACTATTATCGTTGCCGCCCCCGCAGCCGATTCGGCTGCCATGCAGTATCTCGCACCCTACGCCGGATGCACTATGGGAGAGTATTTTCGCGATAAGGGCGAAGATGCGCTAATCATTTACGACGATCTGACCAAGCAGGCTTGGGCTTATCGCCAGGTATCCCTGCTGCTGCGTCGTCCACCGGGACGCGAGGCTTATCCTGGCGACGTCTTCTACCTGCACTCGCGTCTGCTCGAGCGCGCCGCCCGTGTCAACGCGGATTTCGTGGAGAAGATGACCGACGGCAAGGTTAAGGGCAAGACAGGATCGCTGACTGCGTTGCCGATCATCGAGACTCAGGCCGGCGACGTTTCCGCTTTCGTTCCAACAAACGTTATCTCGATTACCGACGGCCAGATCTTCCTTGAGGCTGATCTGTTCAACGCCGGCGTCAGGCCCGCTATCAACGCCGGACTATCGGTATCCCGTGTAGGTGGTGCGGCTCAGACCACGATCATCAAGAAACTTGGCGGCGGTGTTCGTCTGGCGTTGGCGCAGTATCGGGAACTGGCGGCATTCTCCCAGTTCGCGTCTGACCTGGACGAAGCCACGCGCAAGCAACTGGATCGCGGTGAACGCGTTACCGAACTGATGAAGCAGGGGCAGTACTCGCCTCTCTCCGTTGCCGAGATGGCTGTCTCGCTGTTTGCCGCCAACGAAGGCTATCTGGACGACGTCGCTGCCAATAAAGTGGTCAATTTTGAAGCGGCGTTGCATGCCTATATGCGCAGCAGCCAAAAAGCGCTGCTTGACCAGATCAATGAGTCCGGCGACTACAACGACGATATAAAAGCTTCGTTGGAGAAAGCTCTGCAGGATTTCAAGGCAAATAATACCTGGTAGCAGGGTAATCTTTGATCTGACAAAAAGGGTTAGACATGGCAGGTGGAAAAGAGATCCGGACAAAGATTGCCAGCATCAAGAACACGCAGAAGATCACCTCTGCGATGCAGTTGGTGGCAGCGGCAAAAATGCGCAAAGCACAGGAAAGAATGTCTGCTACGCGTCCCTATGCTGATAAGATGCGCCAGGTTATCGGCCATCTCCATCAGTCACATCCGGAGTATACGCACAGCTTCATGAAAGATCGTGAAGTCAAGCGTATCGGCTATATCATCATCTCTTCGGATCGCGGTCTTTGCGGTGGCCTGAACAACAACCTGTTCAGAATGTTGGCAAAGGAGATTGGGGCGTACCGGGAGAAGGGTGTTGAGGTTGAGTTCTGCACTATCGGTAAAAAGGCGTTGGGTTTTTTCCGCCGGTTCGGCGGCAATGTTCGGGCTCAGATTACCGAATTGAGCGATAAGCCGCATATAGAGAGCCTGATCGGGACCGTCAAGGTGATGCTGGACGCATACGAGAGCGGTGATATTGACTGTATCTATGTGGTTTACAACAAGTTCGTCAATACCATGACTCAGGCGCCCAAGGTGGAGCAGCTTGTGCCAATCACTTCCGAAGGCGAAGCCGAGCTGAAACACCATTGGGACTATATCTACGAGCCCGACTCGAAAGATGTGCTGGATAACTTGTTGAGCCGCTACCTGGAGTCGCTGGTCTACCAATCGGTGGTTGAAAATGGTGCCTGCGAACAGTCCGCGCGGATGGTGGCAATGAAGTCGGCTACCGACAATGCGGGTGAGCTTATCAACGAATTGCAGCTGGTCTACAACAAAGCCAGGCAGGCAGCTATCACCCAGGAGATCTCCGAGATCGTCGCTGGAGCGGCTGCGGTCTGACACGAATTGAAGGTCTGGATGGGCAGAAATAGGCACATCCGGCCCGGACTGGAATTTGAAATAATGAGGAACCAGAAATGAGTTCAGGTAAAGTGGTGGAAGTCATCGGTGCCGTGGTGGACGTTCAGTTCCCAATGGGCAGCATGCCGAAGGTCTACGATGCGTTGAAGGTCGATGAGGCCAACCTGACCCTGGAAGTGCAGCAGCAGCTTGGAGACGGTATCGCCAGGACTATCGCCATGGGATCCACCGATGGTCTGAGACGGGGTGTAGAGGTCTCGAACACCGGTGCTCCGATCATGGTTCCGGTGGGTACGGCAACCCTCGGTCGGATTATGGATGTGTTGGGTGAACCGGTGGACGAAGCCGGTCCGGTGAAGGCAGAAGTGCGTATGCCGATCCATCGCCAGCCGCCCAGTTTTGAAGAGCAGGCAACTTCGGCCGAGGTGCTTGAAACCGGCATCAAGGTGATTGATCTGATTATGCCGATCGCCAAGGGCGGAAAAATCGGCCTGTTCGGCGGCGCCGGTGTGGGAAAAACGGTCACGCTGATGGAGCTGATCCGCAACATCGCGGTGGCGCACTCCGGTTACTCGGTATTTGCCGGTGTCGGTGAGCGTACCCGTGAAGGTAACGATTTCTACCATGAGATGGGGGAAGGCGGGGTACTCGATAAAGTGGCGCTGGTGTACGGTCA
>Ga0316201_10002968_pt1 | contig 12332 bp, 12 predicted proteins | sample CS6wburrow_MG_FD_204516 | JGI IMG/M metagenome (GOLD analysis project Ga0316201, IMG submission 204516) | Coastal sediment microbial communities from Delaware Bay, Delaware, United States - CS-6 worm burrow | ecosystem: Environmental > Aquatic > Marine > Coastal > Sediment | place: USA... | reverse complement strand
CTGGGGGCGTGGCGACTCGCTGGCGCTCTGGCGCACGAACCGCACCTGGGAGTGGTCTCTTGTCTGGGCGTGCACCTGGCCGTTGCGTATCAGGTAAAGGCGGCTGTCGCCAACGTGCGCCCAATACGCCATGCCGGCCTGAATCACGGCCAGCACCGCCGTGGTACGCGGTGCGATCGGTGGTGTCTGGCGGCTTCCGAAGCGCAGGATTACCTGGTGTGCCTTGCCGATACACTGGAGCATGAAGCGCTCCGGATCGTTGAGGGGCTTGGTGGCGCGTCGGAACAGGGTTTCGCATACGTCGACCAGGAGTTGTGCGGCCACCTCGCCGCGTGGGTGGCCGCCGAGACCGTCGGCCAGACCGAGCAGTATGGTTTGTCCGCTGATCAGGACCAGGCAGCGATCCTGGTTGCACGCCCGCCCGCCGGTCAGGCTCACCTTGGCGGCCTCGAAGGGTGTTGCCTGGTCGTTCACTTGGCTTCCCGCCCAGTGTTTGATCGTGCTTTCGGGACGGGGGTTCGCCCCAGCAGGGCATCGCGCAATTCCGCAGCGGTCTTGGGTCTGTCCTCGGCATCGACGCGCATCGCCCAGTCGATGGACTCGAGGATCTCACGCGGGTATTGCCTGCCGAACGCCTCGATCGCCGGTACCAGCTCGTCTTTGGCGTGGCGCTCGACCGCCGAGGGCGGCGGCTTGCCTTCGATGCAGGCACGCATGGTGGCGCCGGCGGCGTATACGTCCGAAGCCGGCCCAACCTTTGCCGAGGCGTAGTATTGTTCGATTGGCGAAAAGCCCGGTGTGACCACCTGTGCCTTCTTGTTGCCCACATCATCGAGATGATAAACGGCGCCGAAATCCAGCAGCAGCGGGTTACCCCCGGGGCGCAGGTGGACGTTGCTGGGTTTTATGTCTAGGTGCAGGTGCTGGCGGCTGTGGATGAGTTCCAATGCATCAAGCAGAGGCGGAAAAACGGTCATCAGGAAGTTGCTGCTTAGACCGCCCTCGCGCTTCTTGATGTAGCGACCGAGGTTTTTCCCCGGCTCGTAGTTCATTACCAGATAAGCCGTGTTGTTGGCGAGAAAACAGTTGCGAACATGCACGATATTGGGGTGACGCAGCGTGGCCAGCACCCGGGCTTCCTGATAGAAGAGGCGCCGCCCGCGCTGGAAACTCTCGTACTTTTCCTCTTTTAGGACCGCGACCGCGAGCCCGTTCTGGCGAGTGCCGAAGCGCTTTGGCAAATACTCCTTGATTGCCACTTCGTCGTGATTGTCCTCGTCTTCAGCAAGATAGATCAGGCTGAAGCCGCCGCTGCCGATGAGTTTCGTGATCCGGTAACAGTCGAGGACGATGCCGATTGGGAGACTGTCTCGGGGGCGTTGGGTCATTCGATCGTGTCGGTCACGGTGCGCTGCTGGGCAATGACCCTTATCATACACGCATTGCCCGGGATCAATGGGATGCCGGAGCCTGAAACGAGGTCAGCATGATTCGAAGTATGACGGCGTTTGCGCGCCAGCAGGAACACGGTGAATACGGCGAACTGACGTGGGAGATTCGATCGGTCAACCACCGGTTTCTCGAGACCATGGTGCGCCTGCCGGAAGATCTGCGCGGCATCGAGCCCGTGGTTCGTGAGCGTGTGACCGCGCGCCTCGGGCGCGGCAAAGTGGAGTGCAACCTGCGTTTCAAGACGGCCGGTGACGCCGCTGCGGAACTGCACGTCAACGAAGCCCTGGTCGAGCAGATCATGGCGGCGGCTGAAAAGATGGCCCATCGGCTTCACAGTTCCCATCACCCCAGCATCATGGATATCCTGCGCTGGCCGGGCGTGATGGAGAGCGGCGAGCAGGACTTCACCCCGGTGCAAGAAACCGCTTTGGCGCTGCTGGAGCAGGCGCTCGATACCCTGCTGGAGACGCGTGAGCGCGAAGGTGACCGGCTGTCGGAATTGATCTCGCATCGGATCGACGGCATGCGAGGCCAGGTAGAGATCGCGCGCGAGCGGATGCCTTTGGTGATTGAGGCTGTGCGCGGACGTCTCAGGGCAAGACTCGCCGAGGTTGTCGAGAATCTCGATCAGGAGCGCTTGGAGCAGGAGATGGCCCTGCTGGCCCAACGCCTCGACGTGGACGAGGAAATGGACCGCCTGCGCACGCATCTTGACGAGGTCAGCCGGGTTTTGAAACAGGATGAGCCGGTCGGTCGACGACTGGATTTTCTGATGCAGGAATTGAACCGCGAGGCCAATACCCTGGGATCAAAATCAGCGGACAGTGAAACGACTGCGATCTCGGTCGAGATGAAGGTCCTGATCGAGCAGATGCGCGAGCAGGTCCAGAACATCGAATAGAGTGACGAAGGGAAACCATGTCTGAATCCGGAATCCTGTTCATCGTCTCAGCCCCCTCGGGGGCCGGCAAGACCAGCCTGTTGCGACAGCTTGTCCCCGCCGATGCGCGCCTGCTGATGTCCGTTTCGCATGCCACACGCGCCATGCGACCGGGCGAAGAGGACGGTGTGCACTATCATTTCGTGACCGCAGAGCGCTTCGAGCAGTTGGTGGAGGAAGGTGCGTTCCTCGAACACGCCAGGGTTTTCGACAACTACTACGGCACCTCTGAAATGGCGGTGCGTGAGCAGTTGGCGCAGGGTCTGGATGTGGTCCTGGAGATCGACTGGCAGGGCGCTCGCCAGGTGCGGCGGCGCTTCCCCGAGGCTGTATCGGTTTTCGTTGCCCCGCCGAGCATCGAAGACCTGCGTGAACGCCTATCCGGGCGAGGCCAGGATAGCGTCGAAATCGTTGACCGGCGGATGGCGGATGCACGTAGTGAACTCTCGCACTATCCCGAATACGAGTATCTTGTGGTCAACGACGAGTTCGACACGGCGCTGGCCGAATTGCGCGCCATCGTCACCGCTGAACGTCTGCGCGAGCCCCGCCAGGCGGCCCGGTTCCGCGCTGCTTTGGCCGCCATGCTTGGCTAGAGGCACTCAAGATTATAGAATGCACAGTTCGCATTCGTTTTTTTCCAATCTTGGAGTCGCAGACGCACCATGGCCCGCATCACCGTAGAAGACTGTCTCGCCCACGTCGACAACCGTTTTGACCTGGTTCTCCTGGCCAGCCGCCGCGCTCGCCAATTGGTTAACGGGGTGGATCCGCTGGTGCCATGGGAGAATGACAAGCCCACTGTGGTGGCGCTGCGCGAGATTGCCGAAGGGTTGATCAGCGAGGAAACCGTGGCTGAGCCGGAAGAAAAGACCGACTCGATAGACGACGAACTGGCTGCCGCGCTCGCCGGCGAGCTGGGCATCGTCGAACCGGGAACCAATGATGAGTAGAGCCGCGGGTGAATGCTCCACGTTCTGAGCCGGCGGTTGCGCCGCCGCTTGACCGCCGTTTCGGGGTGGCGACGGATGATGCACGCTTTTTGATCAGCGATCTCTGTGGTTATCTGGAAAGTTACCTGACGCACGAGCAGGTTCGAGAAGTGTATCGTGCCTATCTGTTCGGCGCCGAGGCGCACGAAGGACAGAGTCGCCTCTCCGGCGAACCTTATATCTATCACCCCGTTGCCGTGGCCCGCATCCTGGCCGGGATGCGCATGGATCATCAATGCCTGATGGCAGCGATCCTGCACGACGTCATCGAAGACACGCCGACCGCCAAGGAACAGCTGGCAAGCGAGTTCGGGCCACAGATCGCCGAGTTGGTCGACGGTGTCAGCAAGCTCGCGAAGATCAAGTTTCGCTCCCGTGCAGAGGCGCAGGCCGAGAACTTCCGCAAAATGATGCTGGCGATGACCAAGGATATTCGGGTCATCATGATCAAGCTTGCAGATCGCCTGCACAACATGCGCACCCTGGGCGTGATGGGGCCAGGCAAGGCCCGCCGCATCGCACGCGAGACGCTCGACATCTATGCCCCCATTGCGAACCGCCTGGGAATCAACAGTATTCGTCATGAGCTCGAGGAACTCGGCATGGCGGCGCATTGGCCCTGGCGCTACAGCATCTTGCGGGCCGCCCTGCGCAAACGTCGCGGCAACCGGAAGGAGGTGGTCAGCAACATCGAGGAAGTGTTGCGCAGTCGGCTGCAGCAGGAGGGGTTTGATGGCGAGGTATACGGCCGTGAAAAGCATGTCTACAGCATCTATCGAAAGATGCTCGAGAAAAAGATGCCGCTCAACGAACTCGCCGATGTGTATGCGTTTCGCATCCTGGTTGATTCGGTCGACACCTGTTATCGAGTACTTGGGGTTGTGCACAATCTGTATCGCCCCGTACCGGGGCGTTTTAAGGACTACATAGCGATTCCCAAAGCGAATGGTTACCAGTCCGTGCACACGGTGCTGTTTGGACCGCACGGCCTGCCGATAGAGATCCAGATCCGTACGCGCGAGATGCACCGTGTCGCGGAAGAAGGTATCGCGGCCCACTGGCAATACAAGAGCGCGAACGGTGGCGCACTGACCGCTGACGCGGCGGCCGACTGGCTGCGCAACCTGCTCGAGGTGCAGAAGGACTCGGGCAACTCGATGGAGTTCCTCGAGCATGTGAAAGTCGATCTGTTTCCCGATGAGGTGTACGTCTTCACCCCGCGCGGGCAGATATTTGTGCTTCCCAAGGGCGCCACGGTGATCGATTTTGCCTACGCGGTGCATTCCGATGTGGGAAACCAATGCGTCGCTGCGCGCGTAGACCGGCGCCTGGCGCCACTGCGGACCCAGCTGCGCAACGGGCAAACGGTCGATATCATCACCAAGGGGAAAAGCAGGCCAAATCCTGCTTGGCTGGATTTCGTCGTGACCGGCAAGGCGCGGGCGACCATAAGATCATTCCTGAAACGATTGGAACATAAGGAAGCCGTTCGGCTTGGCCGCCGCCTGCTCAAGCGTGAATTGAAAAGGCTGGGACGGAAGATTGATGACGTCACCGAAAAGGAACGTACGCAGCTTCTGACCGAGATCGGCCTGAGCAGTTTCGATCTGCTTCTGGAGCAGATCGGCCTGGGTAATCGTATGTGCAAGCTGGTTGCACGGATGCTTGTCTCGGGGGACGAGTTGTCGGTGACCGAAGATGGATCGGCCGATCCCCTGGTCATCAAAGGCACCGAGGGCATGGTGGTCAGTTTTGCCAAGTGCTGCGGTCCCATCCCGGGTGACTCGGTGGTGGCGATCTTCAGTCCCGGGCGCGGCCTGGTGGTGCATCATCAAGATTGTCCGAATCTGGGCGATTTCCGGCGTCAGGGACAGAGCTGGCTCGAACTGCAATGGGCAGATGATGTCAGCGGTGAGTTTTCCACATCCATCCGGGTGGATGCCGGCAATCAACGCGGCATGCTGGCGACCATCGCTGCGCTGTTTGCCGAAGAAGGGGCAAACATCGAAGATGTGCGCAGCGAGGAGCGCGACGGACTCAGCACCAGATTGCGTTTCGTGGTGACGGTGAAAGGGCGCAAGCACCTGGCGCACATCATACGCCGATTGAAGAAAGTGCCCTTTGTGTTGCGTATCAACCGGGTGATCGGCTGATCCGAGTCGATTCTCTTGTGACGCGTGAGCGTCAGATCAGCAGCGCGCGCAGGATGCTGGCGAGGACACACCAGGCCACCACGTAAATTACAGACAGTCGCCACGCACTCACCATGGTAAAACCGACCAAGGCGATGGCGACATCCGTGGGTTCGAACACTGCGCTGGTCCACACGGGATCGTACAGGGCTGCGCCAAGCAGTCCCACAACCGCTGCATTGACTCCGGCAATCGCCCGCGCCGCGGCCGGATGCCGGGCGAGCACCCGCCACAGGGGAAGAATGCCGGCGAGTAGCAGGAATCCCGGCAGGAAGATTGCAGTCAGTGCCAAGGATGCACCCGTCAGGCCTCCACCGACATCCGGTATTCGTGCCCCCAAATAGGCTGCAAGACTGAACATGGGTCCAGGCACAGCCTGGGCAGCACCGTAACCGGCGAGGAAATCATCTGCCGACACCCAGCCGCTTGCCACGACGCTTTCCTGGAGCAATGGCAAAACGACGTGGCCACCGCCGAAGACCAATGCGCCAGCCCGATAGAAGGCTTCAAACAGGGCGAATACCGAGCTGACGTTTGTCAACAAGGGCAGCCCCAAGAGCAGAAGTAAGAAGGTGGTCAGCAATACCCAGCCCGTCCTGGGGCCGTGCGGCAGGGATAGCTCTCCGCCCGATGCGGATTTCGCGTCCTGGCATAGGAAATAACCGGCGGTCCCCCCCAGGACAACGGCAAGCAACTGAACCCAGGCATGGCCACTGATCAAGATTATTGCAGCAGCAGCCGTGGCGATGCCCGCCCGGCGTGCGTCCGTACATAGCTGTCTGGCCATGGTCATCACCCCGTGGGCGACAACGGACAGGGCTACCAGCTTGAGGCCGTGGATAGCCGCAGTCCCCGTTGGACCCGACATCTGTGGCAGTAGCGACGCAAAGCCGAACAGCAGCAGCGCGGAGGGCAGCGTGAAGGCCAGGAAGGCAGCGGCGGCACCAGCCCAACCCGCTCGCAGCAGCCCCAGCGCAAATCCGAGCTGGCTGCTGGCCGGCCCTGGAAGGAACTGGCAGAGGCCGAGCAGTTGGGCGTACTGGTTCTCAGTGATCCATTGCCGGCGCTCTACCAGTTCCCGGTGGAAGAAGCCGACGTGGGCAATAGGCCCGCCGAACGATGTCATGCCGAGCTTGAGAAAGGTGGCGAAGACTTCCCGTACCGAACCTGTTGTCATCGACTTGTCTCCAGCTGCTTTGACCCACGCGGCATTGAAGCCACGGGAGCCGGAGTAGGATATTGGTGCTTTCTGTCGTCCAGGAGGACCTTCCCGGGCCGGTCATTCGGCCCCGGCGTGGATCAGGCGCAGGCTGCCCTGCCGGACCTCCAGCCGCTGTTCCCCGCGCACCACCGCCGCCAGTTTTTCACCCGTCAGAGAATGCCGCCAGCCTTCGTGCAATATGCAGTCGGGTTCTTCGCGCACAAATTTCTCCAGTTCCTTGCGTGTCGCAATCGCCATCGGCGAAAGCTGGTGCTCGTCGGCAATCAGCCGCAGTGCTGCGCTGAGCAGGTCGACCATGGCCTCTTGCTGTGCATCTAGGGGTGTGGGTTTGCCCTTGTCGCTCGGCCATTGTTCGGGTGGCATCTCGGCACCGTCGTTGAGCAGACGGATCAGGGTCTCCCCCTCGCGGCGGATCTGGCCGGGTTCGAGGCCCCGAATCTTTGCCAGTCCGCCTGTGTCGCGCGGCATGCGTCGGCTCAACTCGATCATGACTTCGTCTTTCAGCACCCATTTGCGTGGCAGGTCGCGTTGGCGGGCCTGCGACTCGCGCCAGGCCGCCAGCTGCTGCAATACAGCCAACTGTCTTCCGCGCAGCAGCTGTTTGCCCTTGGTGCGCTTCCACATGCTCATCGGGTCGGGAAAATAGGTGTGTGGATCTGCCAGTGTGGCGAAGTCGGCGGCCAGCCACTGCAGGCGTTCACGGTCGAACAGGTGACCGCGCATGTGCAGGTAGAGCTGGCCGAGATAAACCACGTCGTCGAGGGCATAGCGTTGCTGCCTGGCATCAAGCGGGCGTTGAGACCAGTCGGTACGGGTCTGGTCTTTGGGCAGCTCGACATTCAACAGCTGCTTGACCAGATTGGCATAGCCGATCTGGTCGCCATGCCCCAGCAGGGCTGCTGCCGGCTGGGTGTCGAACACCGGCATTGGCAGCCGCTGGTGGTCGTGTAGAAAGATCTCGAGGTCCTGACGCGCCGCGTGCAGTACCTTGAGTATGCTGCCGTCGTAAAGAATATCGAGCAGAGGTTGCAGATCCGGCAGTTTGAGGGGGTCGATGCATGCCGCCACCTCACCATTGCACACCTGGATCAGGCACAGCCGCGGGTAGTAAGTCTTTTCTCGGATGAACTCTGTGTCCAGGGCGAGCCACTCGCTGCCCTTGAGCTGTTCACAGAGCTGCAGCAGGCCATCGGGTGTGTCGACAAATTGTTCTTGCATGGCTTCCTTCCTATGGGGGCGCCAAGGATAGCATCGCGCGAGGCACGGGCAGGGCGTAGCGCGTTAAGATACCCGGATCGCGTTTGGTGGAAGGGTGTAATGCAAGCACTGTTCAGATTCTTCATTCAGCTGGCGGTCCTCCGTCGCGGCCCCCAGGATCTGCCTGCCTCACCGGTACTGCTGGTCTTGCTGGCCGGGCTAAGCGTTCTGATTGGCGCTGCAAACGGTGCGGATCTTTTCGGTGGCGGGCGCGCGGCCCTCGGCGCGAATCTGCTTGATCTCATACTCACCATGCTGATGCTTCTTGCGCTGTTGCAGTTCAAACGGCATTTGCCGCGCTGGCAACAGACGGCGACGGCTTTTTTTGGCTTGGGTGTGTTGGCCGGCCTCATCATGCTGCTCATCAGGTCGCCAGCCGAGTCGCTCGGTATCACCGGATTTGCCATGCTGATTGATCTGGCTTTGGCGGTCTGGTTGCACGTGGCGCTCGGCAACGTGTTGCGGCATGCGCTTGGGATACCGTTGATGGCGGGAGTGATCATCATGCTCAGTTACACCGTTCTCGCCTTCAATCTCATCGCCAGGGTTTTTCCTCCGGTTGTCAATTTGTAAATGAATATCCATATTCTCGGAATCTGCGGCACTTTCATGGGCGGAATCGCCCTCATCGCGCGTGCGCTGGGTCACCAGGTGTCGGGCTCGGATGCCAATGTTTATCCGCCAATGAGCACCCAGCTCGAAGCGGCTGGTATCCAGCTCATGGAAGGCTATGATCCGGTGCACCTGGACCCAGCGCCCGATCAGGTGGTCGTCGGGAATGCAATGACACGCGGTAATCCGGCGATTGAATACATGCTCGCACAAGGCCTGCGGTACACCTCCGGGCCACAATGGCTGGCGGAGAACCTGTTACAGGATCGCTGGGTTTTGGCCGTTGCGGGTACCCATGGCAAGACATCGACATCGGGCATGCTGGCCTGGATCCTCGAGTACGCCGGCCTGAATCCAGGGTTCCTGATCGGCGGCGTGCCGGAGAACTTTGGCGTTTCTGCGCGTGCGGGCAACAGCCCGTTCTTCGTCGTCGAAGCGGATGAATACGACACCGCCTTTTTCGACAAGCGTTCCAAGTTCGTGCACTACCGGCCACGAACCCTGGTGATGAACAACCTCGAGTTCGATCACGCAGACATATTCGATGACCTGGAGGCTATCCAGCGCCAGTTTCATCACCTGGTACGCACGGTGCCGGGGAATGGGCTGATTGTCTCGCCATTGAACGACGGCAATCTGCATGAGGTTCTGGATATGGGTTGTTGGACGCCGCTGGAGCACTTCGATCCCGATTTAGAGGCCAGCTGGCATGTGATCAACAGCATGTCGGACGGAAGCGCCTTCGATGTGGTGTGCGCAACCGAAAATGTCGGCCGGATCGAGTGGTCGCTGACCGGGCGACACAATGTCAGCAACGCTCTGGCCGCATTGGCCGCGGCACGCCATGCGGGTGTTCGACCAGCGGTTGGTATCGAGGCGTTGGCGGAGTATCGCAACGTGAAACGTCGCATGGAACTGCGTGGCGAGGTGGGTGGTGTTCGGGTCTACGATGATTTTGCTCATCATCCGACGGCAATCAGCACGACCCTGGATGGCTTGCGCAAGCATGTCGGCAAGCAGCGCATCCTGGCGGTGCTGGAACCGCGCTCCAATACAATGCGGATGGGGGTGCATGCGGGCCTGCTCGCGGATTCGCTGGCACTTGCCGATGAGGTCTGGGTGTATGCGCCGGCCAGCATTGGCTGGGATGCGGCGAGTGTGTTGCGCGGTCTGGGACCGCGTCTGCATGTGCACGAAAGCACCCAGTCGATCGTTGATGAGGTCAGTGATGCTGCGGTGGCCGGTGATCAAGTGCTGGTAATGAGCAATGGCGGTTTCGAGGGGATTCATCAGCGGCTGTTGGATGCTTTGGGTGTTTGATAAGCGGTTTGACGGAAGGGTTTTGTGCGTCGACATGCTTAAATAGGTCTCATGAACCGTTCAGAGTCACCCATCGCGGTTGCATTCACCGGCGCCTCCGGTATCCAGTATGGCTTGCGCCTAGTCGAATGCCTGCTGGCCGCAGATCGTCGTGTGTACCTTATGGTCTCGCAGGCCGCCCAGGTTGTGATCAATATGGAGACCGATCTGAAGCTGCCAGGGAATCCCGGTGAGATAGAGAGCGTTCTCTCCACCCATTTTTCTGCCAAGCCCAGGCAGCTGCAGGCGTTTGGCCGGCAGCAGTGGACGGCGCCAGTGGCCAGCGGATCCAATCCACCCGAAGCCGTCGTCATCTGCCCATGCACCACGGGCACCCTGGCCTCGGTTGCCAATGGCATCTGTGACGATCTCATCGACCGGGCCGCCGACGTTGCCCTCAAGGAAGGTCGCAAGCTCATTCTGGTCGTGCGCGAAACGCCCTTTTCGACCATCCATCTCGAGAATATGCTGCGTCTCGCACGGGCCGGGGCGGTCATCATGCCCGCCAATCCTGGTTTTTATTTTCGGCCGCAGACCATATCGGATATCGTCGACTTCATGGTCGCACGCGTGCTGGATCACCTGGGCGTGGAACACACGCTGAGTGAACGCTGGGGCGATGGGCGCTGAGACAGCTCAGAGAGACCCTGAGCGGGTTGCATTGTTCCCGCTCAACGTGGTCCTGTTTCCCGGCGGCCTTCTGCCGTTGCGGATATTCGAGCCACGCTATTTGCGCATGGTGAGCGAGTGTCTGCGAGCCAATGAACCCTTTGCAGTTGCAGCGATTGTCGAAGGGCCGGAGGTCGGTGGGGCTGCGTCGACCGCCACTACCGGGACCCTGGCGCGGATCATCGACTGGCAGCAGGACGAAGACGGTCTGCTGGGCCTGCTGTGTCAGGGTGAGCAGGTGTTTGCGCTGGAACAGGTCGTGGAGGAGCACGATCAGCTGCTGCGCGCGTCGATAGTTCGCCTTCCGTTTGTTGAGCCGCAGTCCGTGCCGGATGAACTGTCCTGGATGGTCAGGCTGCTCGATGACCTGTTGCAGCGCCTGGGGTCGCCGTTTGATCGCCTGGCAGTGGCCAATCCGAGCGCCGATCAAGTCGCCGCGCGTCTGACCGAACTGCTGCCTCTTCCGCTGGCCGAGAAGCAGGCCCTGTTTGAGATCGGCGATGGGTTGCAACGGCTGCACCGCCTCTGCGGCCTCGTACGGCCGGAGGCGTGCGACTAACCGGATCGTTGTCGTCGTCGCGCCTGCACTAGGCCCCAGACCACGACGATCAGCCCAATCGCGGCGACCGGGAAGACCAGGTAGCGCCAATCACCGGATTCTCCCATTTCACCCAGCAATATGCCGGGTGCGAGGTAGGCGGGTGCCCATACCAGTGCGGAGAGTACGTTGGCGATGTAGAAGCGTCTCGGCGGCATGTGCATCAGCCCGGCCACGAGCGGCACGATCGCTCGAATGGGGCCGAAGAATCGCCCCAGTGCCACGCTAAGATCACCGTATTTGTCGAAGAACGCGACCCCTTTGCGCAGCTGCTCCGGGTGCAGTCGAAACCAGCGCCAGCGTTCGGTCAGGTATTCGAAATGGTGTCCGAGCCAATAACTCAGCCCGTCGCCTATGACTGCCCCGGCAACGGCCCAGGCACACATACTCCAGAAGTTGAGAACGCCGGCACCGATCAGCGCGCCGGCGCCGAGCAGGATCACTACACCGGGCACCAGAACCCCGACGATGGCCAGGGACTCTGCGAGTGCCATGGCAAACACAACCCAGCCCGCGTAGCCTGGGTTGAGCTCGATCCAGGTCAGCAACCCGGTAAACCACTCGGTCAACTCCGCGCAGCCCGTTCCGCGAACACTCGTCTGTCAGGCGAGGTCGGCAAAGGCGGATTCGGCCGCACTCAGGGTCGCGGCAATGTCTTCTTCACTGTGCGCTGCGGATACGAATCCGGCCTCGAATGCCGAAGGGGCGAGATAGACGCCACGTTCGAGCATGGCGTGGAAGAAAGCGCGGAAACGATCCTGATCGCAGGCCATCGACCCGGCGAAGTCGGTAACCTTGTCGCGCGTCGTGAAGAACAGCCCGAACATCCCGCCAAGGTGGTTTTCGGTCAAGGCGACGTCCGATCTGCGCGCGGCCTCGACCATCCCGCCGACCAGAATTTCCACCTTTGCGCCGACACCCTCGAAGAATCCGGGCATGGCGATCAATTCCAGGGTCTTCAGTCCAGCGGTCATGGCGACCGGATTTCCCGACAGCGTTCCGGCCTGGTAAACAGGGCCCAGCGGAGAGATCTTCTGCA
>Ga0316201_10002967_pt1 | contig 12333 bp, 11 predicted proteins | sample CS6wburrow_MG_FD_204516 | JGI IMG/M metagenome (GOLD analysis project Ga0316201, IMG submission 204516) | Coastal sediment microbial communities from Delaware Bay, Delaware, United States - CS-6 worm burrow | ecosystem: Environmental > Aquatic > Marine > Coastal > Sediment | place: USA... | reverse complement strand
TTTTCGAATGACATAGTCTTTTTGTCTGTTGGCTGCGGCGTGCAGCCGAACCCAAAAAAAATTAGAGCCACCGTCGCGATTAGCAAGGTGACCCTACCATTTTTCATACGCCTCGACCACTAGTTGCCGAACGAAACCGAATCGTTCAAGTTGCCGGCATAAAACTCTCCCAGAAAATCATCAACGATATCAGCCGCGATCAGATAACCCAGACTGCCACCGATGTCACCAGCGGCGGCAGCGGTCGGCGTACCGATATAACGACCGCGCTGGTCGAAAGCCGCCCCACCAGAAGTGCCGCTGTCGATCAAGGCCGAAGTCTTGATCAGCTTCTTGCCGACGCGACCGCTGACCACGCCCTGCGTAAAGGTAAACGTTTCGGCGCCGATGCCGGGATAGCCGGCGATGAACACCTGATCGCCCAATCGCAACGCTTTGGAGGCGTCTCGGGAGCCGTTCAAATCCATCACCGGGAACGCCTCGGGCAAATCAATGCCGTCTAAATGCTCAACGACCTGCAAAATAGCCAAGTCCAGATCATCGCCGCCCAAAGCTGTAGTCTCGGCGATGAACTCAATCTGCGGCGGTTGCTCGATGTCAGTCGTAAAACCGATGCCACAATAACGTATCATCGACCCGTTACCACTCATCAAGACATGCTGATTGGTCAGTACCAGGCCGCTGGCGTCAATGATGCTACCCGAACCGGTGTAAAAAACATCCTTGTTGTCGTTGTCGAGACAAATTATCTCGACCACCGCTCCCATGACCTGATCAACCGTGAAGGGCGACACGTCGTCTATGCTAACCGGCAAATCTTCGATTTGTTCGGTCTGCTCTTCTACAACCTGTTCCAGCAGGCCCATCTCAGCTTGGCGAGACCGCTCCAGCTTGGTGATGCGAATATCAAGAATGGTCTGTTTGTAGTCATTCTCTGCGTCGGCCACTTCCCTGATTGACAAGTAACGATAATAGGCTGTGGCGCTAATCAACACCTGACCCAAAAAAGTCATGAAGGCCACCAATAACACAATCAGCAGTCCAGTCCGCAGACTCAACTTGAATTTCTTTTGGGTTTTAAGCTGATTTTGAATAGACATTCCTAAAACTTAATTACTTGGCCCGGCTTAATTTGTTTGGGGCCGTCGGAAGGCGGGTCTTCCGGCGGTTTCTGGTCCGTAGACTCACTCGGCGACGGTTCCTGTTTTTTCGGCTTGTCGGATTTCTTCTCGTCGCGCGGCGTCAAGGCACTCAGCGACATGCCAGCTGCACCGTCGTCGCGGATGACCGGTTCGGCATCGCGAATCTGCGGCGGCTTTTGGACAGTCCGATTGCTGTTCTGCTTGGGTCGGTTGATGCTCTTGACCTTGCCGCTCTTGGCCATTGGTTTCTTATCAGCCGGTTTGTTGGCGGCTGGCTTGGTTTCAGCCGGCTTAGGTTCAATTGGCTTGGGCACGACCGGCTTTTCTTCTGCTGATTTAGTTTCAGCCCCTGGCGTCGCGTCCACCACTACCGGCTCAAAAACGTCCGCACTCCCCTCTGCCTTCTTTACGCCAGCCATGGCGGCCTGCTTTTTGGCGTCATAGAACTTCAGTTCTTTCATCGGCAACCGGCCGCGCATCTCTAGATGCTGTTTGCAGAACCAGGGCTTGGTCCAATCCGGTTCGAAGGTCAGCTTCTGCATTTCGCCGCAAACCGAGCACGGAATCTCGAACTTCGGTTCCTTCTTGGCTTTTGACGCCGAAGGCACGGCCTCGCGCACGCTCGGCGACTGCGTCTCGAGCACCTTAAGGTCGTCTTGACTGATGCCCAGTTCGCTGGCAGCGGAAATAATGTCATTCAGCGCGTCGTTTTCCTTGTCTTCATCCGGCGCCAAACCGCTCCAACGAACGATCTTGCCCTCGATGGTGTTCCGCGGGCGCGAATAGCGTTCGCGCGAAACGCGAATTACCTTTTCGGCACTGCCGGTCGGGTTGCCGATCGGCGGCAACGTAGTCGCGGAAAAAGGCTCCGATGCGGCACCGTTGATCATCAGCTTCAGGTAGATGTCGAACTTGCGCAGGTTGACCAGGTCCTCGGCCGTAAAAACCGGCATAAACTCCTGCTCCAGAATTTCGGCATCAGCCGCACCGACCCGGAACATGATCATGGTGCCGACGTTGCCGAACACGGCCGCGCGCGTCACCTCGTCCATCTGCTCGATGTACTGATGAGCCACGGTCAGGTTCAGGCGGTACTTGCGCGCCTCGGACAGGATGCTGGCGAACGACTCGTTGGCGAAGTTCTGAAACTCGTCGACGTACAGGTAGAAGTCCTGCCGCTCGTGCTCCGGCATGTCGACGCGTTCCATGACGGTCATCTGCAGTTTGGTGATGATCATGCCACCGAGCAAACGCATGTTCTCTTCGCCGATCAGACCCTTGGACAGATTGACGATGAAAATCTTGCGCGAATCCATGATGTCGCGCATGTCGATGGTCGACTTGACCTGGGCGACCATGTTGCGAATGATGCGGGCCGACAGAAACTGTCCGACCTTGTTCTGCACCGGCGCAATGGCCTCGGTCCGGTACTTCTCTTGCCAGGAAGCGAACTCCTTGACCCAGAAAGTCTTGACCACCGGATCCTGAATCATCGACACCACGCGCTTGCGGTACTCGTCGTCGACCAGGATGCGCGTAATGCCCAAAAGCGAAGAGCCCGGCGCGTCGAGCAGGGCCAGGATGGTGTTCATCAAAATGTATTCCATGCGCGCCGACCAGACGTCCGGCCAGATCTTCTTGAAGACACCCATCAGCCCGGAGGCGATCAGGTGCTTCTGCGTCTCATCCTTGACCTCAAAAATATTGAAGCCGATCGGATTCTCGACGTCGCCCGGATTAAAATACACGACGTCGTTGATGCGGTGCGACGGAATGTAGTCGAGCAGTTTTTGCGCCGCATCACCGTGCGGGTCGATATAGCAAACACCATGACCGGCATAAATGTCCGACAGCACCAGATTTTCGAGCAGAGTCGTTTTGCCCATGCCGGTCTTACCGAGCATGTACATGTGGCGCCGACGATCGTCGGTGCGGATGCCGAACTTGCGCTGTTGGTTGCGGAAATTGGTTGACGCAAACAGCGTCACCTCATTCTCGTGGTCGTGGTCGTAGGGTTTGCTCTCTTGCGGCATATGTTTAGGCGGTCGGCAGTTCAGCCGGCGGCGCACCAGACGACGAGTCCTTGTCCTCGTCAGATATCGGCTTAAAAAATCCTTCACCGGTCTCGCCGGTCATCGGCAGGCTGGCCGGCGGTTCGGCTCGCTTGGCGTCGGTCTTCTTCAGAAGCGGCGTCTTGACGTCACGCATCGGGAAGTGATACAGCGTGGCCAGTTCCTCGGTATTCAGGATGTAGCGTGTCGCCCCGCGACCGCTGCGATTTCTGAAGTTGCGAACCAGGCTGGTTTTCTTGTCGTTCTCGGACCAGCGCTGATAGAAGTAGTCGCTCTTAGGGGTAACGTCACCGAACGGCTTGAGCTCGTTCATGTTGAGCGAGTTAAACTGCATGATCGCGCCCTTGACCGCCGTAAAGCGCTTCTTGCTGAAAGTGCCGCGGCGACCGGCGTAAACCATGCGAATCTTGGTCTGGAAACCGATCTTCGACAGCTTCATCTGAATCGCCTCGATCACCGACCGTTCGCCCGGACTCATGTTGAGCATCTTGAAGTCCTCCTTCTTGTCGTCGCCTCCCATTGAACTGCCGAGCGAGCCGAGCATTTCGTTGACTACGCCCTTCGGCAACCACAAAGCCTCATCGATCATCGACTTCTTAGGTGCCGGCTTTTTGCCCATCAACTTGTCGACTTCCCTCAAGCCGGACTTCACCCACTCACTGTCAGTCGGAGTGATCATAAACTGCAGCCACATCTGTTCACCGCTTTGCAGAGAACCCATGACCTCGAGCAGTGAAGACATCGGATCCTTGAACTGATCCTCGGCCGCCGAATGCTCAAACTGAAAATAGGTCCTGATCGGCAGGTGATTGCCGCGCTTCAGGACGAACTCGGTGCCGAAAGCGTCCCACTCCGGGTCGGGATGGTTGACCGGCACGCCGCGAGTATAATCGGCTATCTCGATGATTTCGGCGTCAGGGTATTGCGCGTAGATGGCCGACTCGACCAAGTCGCGATGTTTGACCCAGGTATGGACGACGAATTGCACGTAGCCGTTGATCGACGCGATCTCGAAACTAAAAGTCGGCTGGAACTTGCCCAGCCAATATTTTTCGAATCTATCTAATCCTGAATAGGCGCCGGCCAGGTTAGAGAAAATATGTTCGACCGCTTTGGCGGTCTGCTCGTTCTGACGCGGCACGTCGATCGCCAACAGGCAGGTTTCGATCGTGGCGGCGAACTTATTTTGACGCCACTGCACCCACAACAGCCAGCTGCCAGTAACCACCACCAGCACAAACGGAATCCAGCCGATATCCAAAAAAATCCGCCAAAGCATCAACGGTAAGGGCATTTCGCCTAACCGGTAAAAATAACCGAGGTCAATGTTAATGCCTAAAAATTCCATGTTTTAGAGAAAAAAGGCTAATTTTGCCTAGGAGAGTATCTTACATATATATAGTAGCACATTTTAGGCAAAAAATCAAGTTTTTTAGGCTAAAAAACGGGCTCATTACGAACCCGTGTTTTTTGCCTTAATCCTCGATCTGCAGATAGAAGCTCATGGCTTCATGTACCGCCTCTCGTGCCAGATGCACAACTAATCGAAAATCGCGGAAGATTAGCGGCGTTTCTACGCTGTTTCTAGTGATTGTCCGATGCGCATATTCCAGTCTCTGCCTGGCATCTTCTAGCTCAAGTAGCTCCTCCTCGAGCGCTAGAAGAACTTTGTACAGGTCATTCTGGCCAAAGTTGCGACGAGTATGTAGCCGCTCAACCCGACCCAGCCAACCCTCGACTGCACTGGCCCATACTCGAGCCGCACTGCGCCACAGCATATCATGCGCATGATTTGACTCGGCAGCCCATTTGTTGAGCCGATGGGTCAAGATGAGCATTTCCCGCGAAACACGAGAAAACCTCTGCCATAAAGCCCGTTCCCGCAATTCCCGTTCGGTTGGTTCGGCCGCCGGCGCTGGCTGCTCAATTTGGGTCGACGCTGAATTTTCAACCGGTCGCAACCGTACGCACCCAGACAGAAGAACTGCCGCCATCAGTACCGCCAAAAAAGAACGCATGAACACCTCCCTGTTCGCAGGCATCTAACCAAAGTCGCCTAAACCAGTCAACCAAACAAAAACGCTCTCCCCCACCGGTGGAGGAGAGCGCTTGTTCAGTAACTTCTATTTGCTCTTCTTCTGGAAGACGACCAGCAACGGCGACGCCAGGAAAATCGACGAGTACGTACCGGCCAACAGACCGATCATCAACGCCAGCGAGAAATACCGCAGGGTCTCACCGCCCCAGAGATAAATTGCCATCAACGGCAGCAGGGTGGTCAGAGTAGTGTTGATGGACCGAGCCAACGTCTCGTTGACGCTGCGCTCGACGATATCATCGAACGAACCCTGAGTCTTGAGCAGGTTCTCACGCACGCGGTCGAACACCACGATGGTGTCATGCACCGAGAAACCGAGGACAGTCAGCATGGCCGCGATGAAAGCGGTGTTGATTTCGACCAGGAACAGCTCGCCGAGGACGGCGAAAACGCCGAGCGGAATCAGTACGTCATGAAACAGGGCGGCAATCAGCGTGGTGATGCCGTACTTCCAAGACGCCACCGGCCGCGACACCTTGCGGAACGCGTAGGCGACATACAGGGCAATCGCAATCAGCACCAGCGACAGTGACCACAGCGCCTTGGTCCGCATTTCCGAACCGATCGACGGGCCGATCGACTCAAAGCGCATCTCTTCCACGTCGCCATACTTCTCGCGCAGGGAGGACAGCAGGGCCTGGTGATCTTCCTCCCCCATCGTCGGCAGGCGCATCAGCATGCCGGCTTCGCCGAGCGGCTGGACCTGCGCTTCGGAGTAATCCAGTTCGGCCATGGTGTCACGCATCTCCTGGGCCACTGGCCGCTCACTGAATTTCAGTTCCATCAGGGAACCGCCGGTGAAGTCGATGCCCAAACGCAACGGGAACATCAGCAGGGCGGCAACGCTGGCGATGACCAACAGGCTCGACAGTGTAAACCAGACTTTTCGATATTTGATAATTGGATATGTCATACGCTTCAACCGTTAGTTCTTTGACTCATCTTTAGCGGCATCGGCGCTGCTGCGAAAATCCAGACCGGGCCGATACAGCATCTCGGACTTCAGAATGCCCCAGCCCGACAGCAGGCGCAGCAGGCTACGGCTGACGACAATCGCCGAGAACATCGAAATCAAAACACCAACGCCCAGTGTCAGGGCGAAACCCTTGATCAGCGATGAGCTCGTGTAGAACAAGATGGTACAGGAAATTAGCGTAGTCAGATTGGAATCGCGAATCGACAGCCAAGCGCGACGGAAACCTTCCTCAATGGCTGACTGCAGAGTACGACCGCGACGCAGCTCTTCTTTCAAGCGCTCGAAAATCAGAATGTTGGCGTCCACGGCCATGCCGACCGACAAGATGAAACCGGCGATGCCGGACAGGGTCAGGGTGACCGGGATCAATTTGTAGAGCGCCAAGTTGATCGCCGTATAAATCGATAGAGCGATAATCGCCACCAAGCCAGGCAGGCGGTAATACAGCAACATGAACAGGGCGACAATCAAGAAACCGATCAGACCCGCTTTGAGTGAGGCGACCAGCGACTCGTTACCGAGCGTCGCGCCGACCGACTGCTGTGTTTCGAGGTGAATCGGCACGGGCAGGGCACCGGCGTTCAGACGACGCGCCAGCAGTTTGGCCTCCGGAATGGTGAAGCTGCCGGTGATGACCGCTTCACCGCCGGTGATAATCTCGTTGACAGTCGGTACGCTGATCGGCTGACCGTCGAGGAAAATCGCAACCGGCTTGCCAACGTTCCGTTCGGTGATTTGAGCGAACAGCTCACGACCCTCATCGTTAAACTCCAGGCCGACCTGCGGCTCGTTGGTCTGCGGATGGAACTGGACAATCGAACGGCTCAACTGCTTGCCGGACAGCTCGGTGTTCTTCCACTCGCCACTCGGCGGCACGTAATCGTAAACGGTGGCCTTATCGATCTGAACCTGACGCAAATCGTATTCAGCGATGGCCCGCTCGTCGGTCTTGTGAATCAAGTGAAAACCAAAGGCCGTTTCGACTGGGCCAGAAATCTCGCCGACCGCCAGGGCCTGCGCCGCTGACTCGAACTCCGGCACCATCATGCCCGGACCGAACCAACCGAGTTCGCCGCCGTTCGGACCGGAAGGACCGGTCGAATTCTCCTTGGCCAAATCGGCGAAATTCTCGGCGGTGGCCTGACCGGCCAGCTCGTTCGCCTTAGCCTGGGCCTCTTCTTTGGTCAGGTCCGACTCGCAGCGTTCCGCGCCTTGGTAGCAAAGCAGGATATGCGAAGCTTCCATTTCCTTACCGCTCTCGCGCTGCTCCTCTAGACGAACAACATGATACGCGCTGAGCGTCTCGACCACTTCTGGCACCAAGCTGCCGGCTTCGACACCGGACTCAACGACCTTGCCGACCAATTCGGCATACGGACCGTTCTCACGCTGAAAACCGAGGCTGCCACCGTTGACGCGGCTGGCTAAGTCATCCGAGTTATCGGCGACGATAGCGGCGAAATCCGCATCTGCAGCTTTTGCAGCCGCCAACACCTCTTCGGCCTTAGCCAAAGCGGCGGTGTTCTTCTCTTCCATGTCCGCCTTCTCTTCCTCGGTCAACTCGCGCGGCGGCTCGTTGTTCTCTTCCTTGAACTCCAAGATCGGAGTCTCACCGATCAAGGAAATCGCCTCGGAAATATCTGACACACCGGCCAGGTCGACAATCAGTCGCCAATCATCGCCGGACTTGTTGGTCTGGACCAACGGTTCAGAAACACCAAACGCATTGACCCGACGCTCAATGACGTCGCGGACACCGGCAATCGAATCGTCATGTTCCGAATTCGGGATACTGCTCATGTCGGCCACGTACACCAAGTGCGTGCCTCCCTGAAGATCCAAACCGAGACGATAAGGAACGTCCCAAAAACCGGGCAGCTGGGGATTGAACCCCAAAGTCTGCTCCGACCAACTGTTGACCCGGCTGGAAGCGGTGTTCCACCCGTTCGGATAACTCAACGCACCGGCGAAGACAAACAACACCAGGATAAAAAATACCGCCCGCCGAACTCGCCCGCGAGGCGTAGCCGGCATCAGCAGTGATCCCAAAGCCCGTAGCACGCGCAACAGAGAATCACGAATAGCACTTTGATCTTTCATATAATATACGTTGGTCAGCGGGCCGGATCGTTTTCGAACTCGGTACCCGTCAATGAAAAAGAGGTCCGGTTGAACCCCGACAATGTGTATAACTTAAATAATCCTAATGAATGAGCTTGGTTTTGACAACTTTATCCTGTGGTAAATTTCGCTGATTGGTGGTTACCAGATCGTCGATCAGTATCAATGATTTCTGCAGCAGGTTTTTTTCGTCGGCATAATGAAACGAACCGGCGAACCGCCGGCCGGTCAAAAAAAGCGGCAACCAATGCCGACTGTCGGGCCACATCTGACTGAACGGAATCCGCTTTACGCTAAACCAGCGCGGCGCGATTTCAGCGGTTTCTTTGAGTGTGCCCTCGATGCGGTCGGCAGCAAAGACGTGCATCTCTAATTCGCTTAGACCGTTAGCGAAGGTGAAGGTTAGCCGACCGACTTGGCTCAACTCTTGGACGTTTGCGCCGGTTTCCTCGCTGAACTCGCGTCGGGCCGCTTGTTCAATCGACTCCCCGGCCTCTATTTTGCCGCCGATGCCCAACCATTTGCCCTGACCGAAACCACGTTTCTTGCGACCCAAAAGCAAGCGATCGCCAGTTCGCACCATTACCATGGTCATGGTCTTAAAATCACTGTTCATACAAAGTCAATTATACTTTTTAAGTCTGGTTTTGGCTAATGCTTCGGTGAACGCTCGCGGTCGGCAGAGGCGAATATCAATAAATAAACTTCGCTATTGACGTTATGAATCAACTGATGTTTTCTGTAATGACTGGAGGTTAGGGATGCCAAAAGAAAACAGCACCTTGCGCATGAATAATGGAATCGTCTCATTTTTGGTCGATATCGCCGGCGTTCAAAAACCGCGGGTCATCAAACGCGTCTCTGATTTGCGACGTCAAATCATGCTGTTCGGCCGCTGTGACGATCCGGCGGCCCTGAGCGATCTTCGTCAGCAAAAAACTGACCTATTGATTCGTATGCCGCGGCCGGTCACCTATTGCTACCCCACCGACCGGCCCTGCCAAATCGTGGTCGTAGTCGGACCGAACCATATTCTCAGTGACGAGAGCATCGCCGCCCAACATGCGGCGACACCGCAGAACATAATACCAGTTCTTGCCCCGCGATTCGTGCTGACGCTCGAGACGATGAACGAACTGCACGTCATCAGTGGCCTACCCGGCTCTGGTCGCCGTAACCTGGTCACAAACACTTTACGACGTCTGGAGCTGATGGCCGGACCGAACCAGATGGCCATCATCAAAATCGCCACGACGCGCCGACCGCGCTGCCTGACCGACACGATCTACTACGACTTCATGTCACCCGGCAAATTCGCCGCCAAACTGGATGCCGGCAAGATGATACAGGTGGTAACTTACGGCGCAGTCAGCTACGGCATTGAACGCCGAATCGCCCAGGAGGTCCTGCAGCAAGGCGATGGGATATGCATCCTCGTCGAGAGCAATATCAATGACCTGAAAAAGCTTGGCTATCCGGTACTCGTCACCGATGTCGGCTTACCGCCGAATATCGATCTTTCTGAACTACTGCCCGGAGGTGATTCGTACATAAACTAGTCAGACCTAAAATGACCGGCTCGCTTGAGCCGGTCATTTATATTTTTGCCCAACTAAAATAATGGCACCCGTCTGCTTTGCACGCACTGATGGGCGAACAGGTACATGCCGGCCGACCAGGCCTGTTCCATCTTGCCCATCGGCCGTCCGGACTGCCCGTGATACCATTCGTTGAATTCCCATTCGCCGTTGATGCCCTTGGCGTTCAGGGCGGCCAGGGCGGCCAACTGTTGGTTAGCGTCCTCGTGCCGACCGGCCTTGACCAAGGCCGCCACATAAAAGCCGCCGACCATCGGCCAGATGCCGCCGTTGTGATACTGGTGAGCCAGATTCAGGTTGAAGTTGGCGTAGTACTCGCGCCAGTCCGGTTCGCCGTTTTCGATCGGCGGATAGATCGCCGCGGTCGGTCCGACCGCGTTCAAACCGTTGTCGCTGATTAAGTCCAGAACATCCTTCACCTGGTCTTCATCAGCCAGTCCGCCCAAAATCGCCATGATGTTGCCCAAAGAATCAAACCAGTCGCCGAAACCGTAATGCTCGATGTACGGCAGGTAATAACGCGCCTTGGGCAGGCGCTGATTGCGCGGGATGATGCGAAACTCGAGCGTCTCGTGTACATGCCGTCTCTCCAGAGCGCTCCGAAACTTGCCGTGATACATCTCGAACCGCTCGGCCGGCTTCATCTTGTCGCCCGCATACCACAACCGAGCGTTCATCACCTTTTTCATTTTGATGGCCCGCCTGGCGTACTGTCTGGCCACGGCATCCTTGTTGAGCTGACGGGCCAGATAGGCCGCCTGCCGCAAGGCGATGTACAGTAACGCATTAACGAACAGCCCCTTGCCGCGTACGGCCAGCAGGTCCTTCCAGTCAGCCGCTTCTTGATACGACACCAGCCCGGACTGGTCGACATCCTGATACGCATACCACTCGAGCGTCGCCTCGACCGACGGCCAAACTTGGCGCAACCATTTTTTGCTCGCCCCACGACGAAACAGCGCCGCCGTCGCCAACACATAGAGCGCTCCCCCGTCGGCATAAATATGAAAGCTGGCCTGCCGGTTGCGCGTGTCCACATAGTTCGGAATCAAGCCGCGGTCGGTCTGCCGCAGTCGCAAAGTTTCGTGGCTGGCCTTGGCGGCCGCCAAGACCTTGTCGTCATCACTGTAAAGAGCGCCGAGCAAGGTAATCATGCTGTCCCGCGCCCAAACCTGCGGATAGCCGGTACGCTGGGCGGAAGCCTTAAAGCCCGTGCGATGACTGCATTTTCTGAGAACGCGAACCGCTTCCAGGCGTGCTTGATTGGTTAGCTTGACTTGTTTTTCTTCTTGGGACTGTATGGTCATAATTTCAAATAATATTCTCTGCTCACATGATACCGCAAAATTTATGACAACTAAACACAAAAACGCATCCGGCTATCGAATGCGTTTTCATTTATCTATTATACTGCGGCCGGAACTGGTGCAAAGGTCCTCTCCGGATGCGATTCGGCCCGTGCGGCCTGCTGCTCTTCGACGAACGAAGTCTTTTCCTTCTTGAACTTGACGCTGAACTCCGGCGTGTAGCGTGTGTCTTGGTTGACGATCTCGACGGTGCGCCCTTCGACGTACATGTTGAGAGCCACGTCAGTCAGCAGTTCCTTTTCTACCTTGATCTGATCGGCCACATCCTTGATCGCATCGCGCCCGGCGAAACAGGATACCTTGGTGGTGTTCTCGATCGATTTCTTCTTCTCACGCAGGACCCTCAAGTCCTCGACAATTTTTTGGTACTGCTCGTTCTGAGCCAGCTCATCCTTGAACATGCGGTTGAGCTCGCGGCGCTTGCGCTTCAGCTCCTCGAGCCGCATGTGAATTTCCTGAAGGTTTTGCATATGTTTTATTTAGTGATAACGAGCGTAAAGATAGCACCGCCCAAGCGCTTTGTCATCCCCAGTTAATCCAGAGTTCGACTTGACAATGCGTAGATAATCCATAATATGCATTGCTTGGAGGTAATCATGGGCAAGAAGAATCAGGATAACGTCACCATAATGTATGGAGCGCCGTTTCCGAAGACCAACAAGCCCAAGCAGAAAGCGCCCAAGAAAAACCGGCTGTTCCGGCGCGAGGATGTCCGTCGCCTGCTGGTGCTGATGCGCGACATGGAAGCCAATTATCTACAGACAACTTTGGCCAATCCAAAGATCGGACTTGCCATTCTCGACGACATCGCGGCCGGCAAGTCGACCGACCACTACACCCCACCGAAGAAATAACTTAAAGAGACACCGCTTGGTGTCTCTTTTTTGGCTGCAGATTTATTGGTGCAAACTCTACGCTCCACAGCACTTCTTGAATTTCTTGCCCGAACCGCAGGGGCA
>Ga0316201_10002966_pt1 | contig 12333 bp, 13 predicted proteins | sample CS6wburrow_MG_FD_204516 | JGI IMG/M metagenome (GOLD analysis project Ga0316201, IMG submission 204516) | Coastal sediment microbial communities from Delaware Bay, Delaware, United States - CS-6 worm burrow | ecosystem: Environmental > Aquatic > Marine > Coastal > Sediment | place: USA... | reverse complement strand
GCGCTGCGCGAGGTGACCGCCGGCCTGGCGACACCGCATGGCGAGGCGCATTCGTGGGTGCGGGCGGACTTCGCCGACGTCGAGGAAGTGCGCCGGAACGTAGCGGAGCACCTGGAGCGCACGGGTCCTGCTCAGATACTGGTGAACAACACCGGCGGCCCGCCGCACGGTCCGTTGATCGAGGCCACGCCCGAGGACTTCCAGAGAGCCCTCGCGGCGCACGTGGGCTGCGGACAGGTTCTGGTGCAGACCATGCTGCCGGGAATGCGCGATGCGGGTTACGGAAGGGTGATCAACATCGCCAGCATCTCGGTGATCGCGCCGATCCCCGGACTGGGGGTGTCCAACACCACCAGGGCCGCCGTGGCCAACTGGGCTCGTACGCTGGCCCACGAGCTCGGCCCGCTGGGGGTGACGGTGAACACCATCCTTCCCGGATACACGGCTACGGCACGCCTCGAGGACCTGGCAGAGTCGATCGCGGCGGCGGGCGGCACATCGGTCGAGCAGGTAGAGGCGGGCTGGCAGGCCGGGATTCCGTTGCGGCGCTTGGCGGACCCCGCGGAGATCGCGGCCGCGGTGGGGTTCCTCGCATCACCCGCCGCTTCCTACGTGACCGGAGTCAACCTGCCGGTCGACGGAGGACGAACGGCGGCCCAGTAGCGTCAGGCGCCGGGGCCCTGGTCTCCGCCAGCTTCACGATCGCCCAGGGCACGAAGCACCGCGCGAACCGGGCTCCCGTCGAATGCCGAAAGGCGGAGCGGCAGGGCGATCAGTTCGTACAGGCCGGGCTCCACGTGGCCGAGCACTACGCCTTCGAGGATGTTCAGGTCGTGCCGACGCACGGCCCGGTGCGCGGGTAAATCGGCCGAATCCGCCGGATCGATACTCGGCGTGTCGACTCCCACCAGCGTCACTCCCTCGCCCGCGAGCCAGTCCACCAACTCCGGGGCCAGGGCGGCAAAATCCGTCGTGAAACGGGTCGGGTCCGGGTACGTACCCGTCGCGAACAGGACGCGTTCGACCTCGAGCTTGCCGTCGGCACCCGACCGGGTGTCCGCCGCCAGCGCAGCACGAACCATGGCCGTGGTGACCAGGCCGCCTCGGGCGACCTGAACGCGCACCACCCTGCAGGGCCCGACGAACGGGGCCAGCGGCCTGTCGCCGATCGCGGCGCCCGCGGGATCGTAGTGACTTGGAGCGTCCACGTGAGCTCCCAGGTGGCACGTGGATCGCAGGGAGGAAAGGGTAACCGTGTCGCCACGCGCCAGGTCGAGCACGACCTCGCGTTCGAGCGGCGTGTCGCCCGGGAATACCGCCGTCTCAGGACCGAGAGGCGGACTGATGTCGTACAGGACGGGCCGGCCCGAACTCACATGACCTCCCGCACTGCTGCCTGGAACGACTTCGCCGTCCGCCACATCTCGCTGAACGTGTTGAAGAGCGGGGCGGGGGCCAGTCGCAACACATCCGGCTGACGGTAATCACCCACCACACCGACCTCCTGAAGCCGAGCCTGGATCCGCTCTGCCTGTTCCCGTACGCGGAGGGAAAGCTGGCTGCCACGGTCGGCCGGATCGCTCGGCGTCATGAGCTCTACGGCCTCGCCACACCCGGCCGCGATGAGCCACTCCAGGTAGGCCGTGAGCCGGATCGACTTGGCGCGCAGTCGGTCCATGCCCGCTTCGTCGAACAGCGCGAGCGCGGGGCCCAGCGGGGACATGGCCAGCACGGGGGGACAACTGAGTTGCCATCCGGCGGCGTCCGCGCGCGGGATGAAATCGGGATCGAGCTGCATTCGGAAACGGGTGGAAGGATCGTTGCCCCACCACCCGCCGAGCCGCACGACCTCGGGGTTGGAGGCGTGCCGTTCATGCACGAAGACGCCGGCAGGCGCTCCCGGCCCCGCATTGACGTACTTGTAGTGGCACCAGGCGGCGAAGTCGATGTCCCAGTCGTGCAGACGGAGTTCCACGTTGCCCACGGCGTGGGCCAGGTCGAAGCCGACCAGAGCGCCACAGCGCCTCGCCGCGCGAACGATCCGGGGCATGTCGAGCAACTGACCGGTGAGGAAATTGACACCGCCCAGGAGGACCAGGGCCACTTCATCACCTCCGGCCTCGAGGGCTGCCTCGATGTCGGCTTCGTCGATCAGGTCGCGGTCCCCCCCGGGACCGATCTCAATGATGTCGGTTTCCGGATCCAGGCCGTGCCAGCGCAGTTGCGTCTCGACGACGAAGCGATCGCTGGGAAAACACGGGCGCTCGATGAGGATACGGCGCCTCTTTCCCGAGGGACGGAAGAAACTGGCGAGCAGAAGGTGCAGGTTCACCGTGAGACCGTTCATGACGGCGACCTCGCCCGGCCCGGCGCCCACGAGTCGGGCCAGCGAGTCCAGGAATCGTCCGTCGAGATCGAACCACGGCGAAGTCCCTTCGAACCAGCCGTCCACGCCCAGCGTCGCCCAGCGGCTGACCTCGCGCTCCAGTTCCTCGCGCGCCGCCACGGGAAGCGGCCCCAGCGAGTTGCCCACCAGGTACACCGCCGTATCGCGTCCGGAGCGTGGAAGATCGAAGCGGGTCCGGAACCCGGCCAATGGATCATCCGCGTCCAGCCGCTCGGCGAACTCCGGACCGGGTCGGAGTTCGGCTCCAAACACGGCCCGTGCGGCGGAGCCGGTCAGTTTCCGGTCCACCCCGGCCCCCGAACCACCCGACCGGCCAGGGCGCCGGTGTGTGCGCCGTCGCGTACGGTGTGCGCGCCGTTCACGAACACGTGCGCCACGCCCTCGGCAAGCTGGTGCGGCTCCGCGAACGTGGCCTCGTCCCGGACGGTCTCGGGGTCGAACACCACCACGTCCGCGAAGTAGCCGGGAGCCAGGGAACCACGTCCTCGCAGGCCGAGGTTGGCGGCCGGCTGGCTCGTCAGTTTTCGGATGGCTTCCTCCAGCGGAATCACGCCTTCGTCGCGCACGTACCGGCCCAGGAGACGGGCGAAATTCCCGTACGCGCGGGGGTGCGGGTTCGACTCGAGGAACACGCCCTCGGGGGAGAGCGCCTCGGCATCCGAACCGAAGCTGATCCACGGCAGAGCGATCTTCTTCCTTACGTTCTCCTCCGACATGAGGAAATAGACCGTGCTCACATCCGCGCCGTTCGCGATTAGCAGATCGATGGCCGCGTCTTCCGGCGTGACCCCTCGCTCCGAGGCGACCTCGGCCAGTGTCTTGCCGGTGAGCGGCTTGAGCTCGTCCGCCCGAAAGCCCACGAGGAGGACGTTTTCGGCCGAGCCGGCGGCGAGGTAGAGGCTCTCCCACTCGTCGGTCGGCGTGCGCATCTCGCGGATCACCTGGCGGCGGATCGCCGGATCCTCGAGCCGGGCGATCCACGCCTGGTCTCCGCCTTCCTGCACCCACGGGGGCATCGCCGCGTCCAGGCCGGTCGCTCCGGCCGTATAGGTGTACATGTCCGCCGTAATCCTCAGGCCCTCGGCCCGGGCGGACTCGACCTTCCGGATGACGTCGTCGAGTCGTGGCCAGTTGTCCTGGCCGGCCGCTTTCAGGTGGTAGATTTCCGCCGCGACGCCTGCCTCCCTCGCGATCGTGATCAGCTCTTCCACGGCTGTCATGATCGCGTTGCCCTCGCTCCGCATGTGAGTGATGTACATGCCGCCATACTCTCCGGCGGCGGACGCCAGCGCGATGAGCTCGTCGGTGTCCGCGTAGAAGGCCGGTGCATAGATCAGGGAAGATCCGAGACCGACCGCGCCCTCCTCCATAGCCGCGCCAACCAGGGCCCTCATTCTCTCGAGCTCATCCGGCGTGGGAGCCCGATCCTCGTAGCCCAGCTCATGAACCCGGACCGTCGTGGCGCCTACGAAGGAGGCCACGTTGGGAGACACGCCTCGCTCGACCAGGTGGTCCAGGTACTCGCCGAGGGATGTCCAGGTGACGTCGAACTCGATGTCACCCTGGTCTTCCAGCATCTCGGCCTTCATGGCATTGTTCAGCGGGCCCATCGACCAGCCCTCGCCCATGACCACCAGGGTGACGCCCTGAAGCAGGTCGCTCTCGCCACGGCCGTCCTCGAGAAGCGACTCGTTGGCCCATGAAAGCATGTTGATGAAACCGGGCGAGACGGCCATGCCGGACACGTCGATCTCGGTGATGCCGCGAAGTCCCTGATCCCCGCCGTCCGTTCCGTGGCGCAGAACCGCGGCGATCGTGTCGCCGTCGATGGCCAGGTCTCCGACGAAGGGAGCGTTGCCGGAGCCGTCGTACACCATGCCGCCCTTCAGGACGACTTGATACTCCGGGGGAGACGAGCAGGAGAGGAGAATCGGAAGCAGGGCCAGCAACGGGGTCATACGCCAGCGGGACATGGGCATCCTCGAGCGATCGTGATCGTGATCGGGTGCGGCGCCGCGGGGCGCCGGGGCGAATGGCCAGCGATTCGCACGCTGAAACTAGCGGGATTCGGCTTCCGCACGCGAGTGGTCCGGGATGACGGCCCGGAGCCTGCCATTTACTGGACGGGTCGCGCCGAGAGGCCTATTCTGCGTGCACTTCAGCCGGAGGTCGGCGACTCCACGGGGACCGACACCGGGATTCTACGAAACGGCCACGCGAGTGGAGACGATAATGAGCACCAGGAAGAGCGCGGTCCTGGGCCTCGCCGCGGTATTGCTAAGCACAATGCCGGTAGCAGCCCAGAATTTTCCGACGGACGACGCGGTGATCGAGGCCATCTGGAACGAGGGGATGGAGAACTCCCGGGCCTGGACGATCGGGCAGGCCATGCTGGATTCGATCGGACCCCGACTCACCGGCACTCCCGCCGTGGATCGGGCCAACGAGTGGGCGCAGACGCTGATGTCCGGTTGGGGCGTCGACGCCCGAATCGAGAACTACGGCACGTGGAAGGGCTGGGAGCGCGGCGTGACGCACGTCGATCTGCTCGAGCCCCGAGTGCGGACCCTCGAGGCGACCCTCATGGCGTGGAGTCCGGGTGCGGACGGAACCCTCGAGGGTGGAGTGGTGAACTTCCCGGAGGTCGAGAATGCGGCGGGATTCGATGCCTGGCTGCCTTCCGCGGAAGGGAAGTTCGTGGCCCTGGCCATGCCGCAGCCGTCGTGCCGACCGCTGTCCAGCTACGAGGAGTACGGAACCGAGGCGCAGGTGGAAGCCGTTCGCGAGAAGCGACGTGCGATGCAGATGGCGTGGAACGAGCGCCTCGAGGCCATCGGTTATGAGCGCGCAGACATCATCGCCGCGATCGAGGACGCGGGGGCGCTGGGAGTCCTGTGGTCCGACTGGACCGGCGGCTGGGGCTCGCGTCGGGTGTTCGCGCTCAACACCGTGTTCGGGGCGGCTACGACCACGATTCCCGCCGTTGACCTGAGCTGCGAGGACTACGGCCTGGTATGGCGGCTCGCCAGCATGGACCAGGGACCGAGGCTCCGTGTGGTCGCCGAGAGCACGATGATGGATGACGTGCCCGTCGCCAACGTGATCGGCGAGATCCGCGGCCACGAGCTCCCGGACGAGTACGTGGTCCTGTCGGCCCACTTCGATTCGTGGGACGGCGGATCCGGCGCCACGGACAACGGCACCGGCAGCATCGTCATGATGGAGGCGATGCGCATCCTGTCGGAGGTTTATCCGAACCCGAAGCGCACGATCCTGGTGGGTCTGTGGGCCAGCGAGGAACAGGGACTCAACGGGTCCCGGGCGTTCGTGTTCGATCACCCCGAGGTCATCGAGGGCCTTCAGGCCGCTTTCAACCAGGACAACGGCACGGGGCAGATCGCCCGGGCCTCGGCCATGGGCATCGTGAGCGCGTCGGCGAACCTCGCGGACTGGATGTCGAGGGTTCCGAGGGATATCACGGGCAAGATCGACCTCAGCTTCCCCGGTTCGCCCAGCGGAGGAGGAAGCGACCACGCGTCCTTCATCTGTTCCGGAGCGCCGACGTTCGGACTGGGGTCGAGCAGCTGGGACTACTTCGGCTACACGTGGCACACCAATCTGGATACGTTCGACAAGATCGTGTGGGACAACGTCCAGAACAACGCGACGCTGGTGGCCATGCTGGCGTACCTGGCGTCCGAGGACGAGCGTGTATCGCGCGACGTTCGGGCCACTGTGGTGGACTTCAGGACCGGGGAGCCCCGGCCCTGGCCGAGCTGCGAGGACGGGGCGCGAGAAACCACCGAACGCTACCGATGAGGGGGCCGAACGGGTGAGTTCCGAACGTACGCAGCTGTTCCACGAGGAGCTCACCCGCTTCCCGGCGGACCTGTTCCAGTTCGATCCGCGAATCCGCGACGGCTGGTTGTCCGATCGCTACTTCGTTCGGACGGCGCGCACGCTCGCGCACGCAGGTCGCGACCCGGTGGTGAACCTACAGTTCTTCGCCAAACGGCATGGCGTGCTGGCCGGCACGTTCGAATGTGTAAGAATGCTCCAGACCCAGCTGGCGCAGGGGTTCGACTACGCGGACCTCGAGGTCGAAACCCGGCACGACGGTGATCGGATCGAGCCCTGGGAAGTGGCGTTCCGCATCCGCGGCCGGTACCGCGCTTTCGCCCACCTGGAGACCACCCTCGACGGCGTCCTGGCCCGACGCACGCTCATCGCCACCAACGCGTGCCGGGCGGTCGACGCGGCAGCGGGCGTGCCGGTCATCTACTTCGCCCCGCGCCACGACGACTGGCGAATCCAGACTCCCGACGGGTACGCCGCTCGGGTGGGCGGTGGGGGAGACGTGTCGAGCGATGCCGGAGCCTCCTGGTGGGGTGGGGAGGGAGTGGGCACGATGCCGCACGCCATGATCGCGGCGTTCGGCGGCGACGTGGTCGAGGCCACCCTGTCCTTCGCCCGTTACGTGAGGGACGAGGAACCGCACGTGCCGATCGTCAGCCTGGTCGATTACGGAAACGACTGCGTGGGTGACTCGCTGGCCGTTGCCCGCGCCATGCGTGCCGAGTTCGGGGATCGGGTGCTGTTCGGGGTGCGGCTCGATACCAGCGGCAAACTGGTGGACCGCGCCCTCATGGACGACCCGGACCTGTGGGGCAAGGAAAGCCTCGCGGGGGTCAACCCGCACCTGGTTCGCAAGGTCAGGGAGGCGCTGGACGCCGAGGGATTCAACTACGTCGGGATCATGGTCTCCGGTGGTTTCACGCCGAGGAAGATCAGGCGGTTCGCGGCGCTCGATATGCCGATTGCCGCCTACGGAGTCGGGAGCAGTATCCTGGGCCACGGGTGCGAGGAGGACGGTGTGGTGACCGACTTCGACTTCACGGCGGACGTCGTCGAAGTAGACGGACGCCCGCAAGCCAAGGTCGGTCGCGGGGTGTGGGACAACCCCCGACTCATAAGCGTAAACTGGCAGCTGCTCGAGCAGCTCGATGCGGAGGTGAATGGTGCCTGAACTGCCGATCCCGTCGCATTTCGACGGGGCCCGCACCGGTGAAATCTGGCGCGTCGACTATGCCAACCGAGCGCCGGAGGCAGAGGCCTGGGCAGGGGCGCACGGCATCGGCCATCCCTCCGACGATGACCCGAGGATCGGTCTTCTGCTCGTGGACTGCCAGAATACGTTTTGCATTCCGGGATACGAGCTGTTCGTCGCGGGACGGTCGGGTCGTGGTGCGGTAGATGACAACACTCGCCTGTGCAGTTTCATCTACCGCAACCTGGACGCGGTGACGGAGATCACGGCCACCCTCGATACGCACACGGCGCTGCAGATCTTCCACCCCGTATTCTGGGTGGACGAGGACGGAGATCACCCGCTCGGCGGGCAGACGGAGATCACCCTTGCCGATGTGGAAGAGGGTCGCTGGTGTCCCAATCCGGCGGTAGCCGATTCGCTGGCGGGTGGAGACCTGGAGTGGCTCCGGAAGTACGCGAGGCACTACGTGCGTCGCGTGACCGAGGGGCGGTATCCGCTGATGGTGTGGCCGTACCACGCCATGCTCGGCAGCATCGGCCACGCGCTCGTCTCGGCGGTGGACGAGGCCGTCTTCTTCCACAGCATCGCCCGCCAGACGGCCGCCCGCTTCGAGGTCAAGGGAGGGACGCCACTGACGGAGAACTACTCGGTTCTCAGCCCTGAAGTGACGCTCGGCCCCAACAACGAGCGCATCGCGTCTCCGAACCTCGCCCTGTTCGATCACCTGATGGAGTTCGACGCGGTGGTCGTCGCGGGGCAGGCGGCGAGTCACTGCGTGGCCTGGACGCTGCACGATCTCCTTACCGCAATTCAGGCCCGCGACCCGGAGCTGGCCGGGAAGATCTACATCATGGAGGACTGCATGTCGTCGGTAGTCGTTCCCCGGGGTGTGGACTTCACCGAGGACTCGGAAGAAGCCCTCGAACTGTTCGAGGAGAACGGCATGCACCGCGTGCGATCTACCGACCCGATCTCGACCTGGCCAGGAATGGAAGACTGAGCGCCATGCAGATCGAGACCTCGCGGTTGCGTCTCCGGGCCCTCACGGAGGACGACGCGGAAGATCTGGCTCGGATCTTCTCACACCCGTCCGTGGTCCGATATTCGGGTGGTCGCTCCCCCACGCTCGAGCAGGTCCGTGAAGGCATCCGGGCGCATATTTCGGCGTACTACCGGGACCGTGGGTATGGCCTGCTCGCTGCCGAGCTTCGAGACACGGGCGAGATCGTGGGCCGGGTCGGTTTCCTGGCCACCGAGATCGATGGTTCCGGCGACGCCGAGTTGCACTACCATCTCGCGCCCGTCGCCTGGGGGAACGGACTGGCTACGGAGGCGGCGCGCGCGGTTCTCGAGTGGGGGCTGGATGAGGTTGGGCTAGGCCGCGTGGTCGCCGTGATTCACCCTGAAAACCAGGCATCGCGGCGAGTGGCCGAGAAGTGCGGCCTGGCGTTCTGGAAAGAGATGGAGTTGGAGGGCTCGGGGTTGTTCGGCGTCTATCACAACCGGCTACCCGACACAAAGTAAGGTCGCCAGCTTCTCCTACCCGGCGTATCGAGCGATCGAAACCGGCTGCCGGCCAGGTCCCCAGTTGCCGGGGCGGTCTTCGAACACACCCGCGCACCCGGTCCCACAATCCATGCAGCGAGCATCCTCAGACAGCCGCCAGCGACTGATGGCGTAGCCATCCCGTGCAACGAGCAGGGAGCCGCAATTCGAGCAGTACGTCGTCTGGCCGGCAGGATCGATCACGTTTCCCGTGTATGCGTACCGGATCCCGTTCTCCAGGGCTATCTCCCGAGCCCTTCGGAGCGTGGCGGGTGGCGTAGGGGGCACGTGACGCAAGCGCCAGTCGGGATGGAACGCCGTGAAGTGAAGGGGCACGTCCGGCCCGAGTTCATCGAACACCCAGCGCGTGAGCGCCTGGATTTCCTCTTCTGAGTCGTTTTCTCCGGGGATCAACAGCGTCGTGATCTCCAGCCAGGTGTCGGTCTCGTGTCGAATGTACCGAAGGGTGTCCAGGACCGGGCCCAGGTTCCCGGCTGCGAGCTTTCGATAGAACGCGTCGGAGAACCCCTTGAGATCCACGTTGGCCGCGTCCATCCAGCGGTAGAACTCGGCCCGCGGGCCTTCACACACGTAGCCCGCGGTCACCGCCACGGTTCGGACTCCGACGTCACAACACGCCGCGGCGACATCCACGGCGTACTCGTGAAACACCACCGGGTCATTGTATGTGAAGGCGACGGAACGGCATCGGAGTCTTGCGGCCGCCCGGGCGATCGCCCCCGGACTCGCCGTTTCCGCCAGGGTGTCCATCTCTCTTGACTTGCTGATGTGCCAGTTCTGACAGAACGAGCAGGTCAGGTTGCAGCCGGCCGTTCCAAACGAGAGGACCGACGTCCCGGGTAGGAAATGGTTGAGCGGCTTCTTCTCGATCGGGTCGATACAGAAGCCGCTGGATCGTCCGTACGTGGTGAGCACGATCTGCTCGTCCAGGTTGGCACGGACGAAGCAGAGACCCCTCTGGCCTTCCCGCAGCCGACACAGTCTGGGGCACACGTCACACCGCACTCGCCCGTCATCGAGTCGGGTCCAGAACCGGGTCGGCGCGAGGTGCGCCTGATCGATGAATACGTCCATGGGACTCACCCCGTATCGGTACCCCTGAACCTAACACCAGCTCCTGCATTCGGCCCCTGTTGAACAAGGCCGCTGTGTGCGAAGATAGTCGGACAACCGCGCCGGGAGCGGCGCGGAGCATCGAACGTAGAGGAAGAACGACGATGACGCGGCCACCCAACAAGATTCGAATCCGTGCGGCTATTCCTGACGATGCGGAGGCCATCGCACGGTTGTCCGGTGAACTCGGTTATCCGACGACGCCGGCCGACGCGCGCCGCCGCCTGTTCGACATCAAGACATCCCAGAATCATGCCGTGATGGTGGCCGAAGACGATTCGGCGACCGTGGTCGGGTGGATCCACGTATTTCGCTCCAGGCGGCTCGGAGGGGAGCCGTTCGCGGAGTTGGGCGGCCTGGTGGTCACCGAGGGGCTGCGTGGGCACGGAATCGGCAGCCAGATGGTGGCTGTGGCCGAGGAATGGGCGTCGGCGAGGGAAATCGCCACGCTCCGGATTCGGACCCGGACCACGCGCAACGACGCGCGTCTGTTCTACGAAGACCTGGGGTTCGTTCTTACCAAGACCCAGGTGGTCTTCGAGCGGCAGCTGCTCGAAGACTGACCGGGCCCTTCATTCCATTGTCAGGACTCGATGTTCGGGATATATTCGGTTTCCACCCGAAGTGGAGGCTGAAGTGTCGACCCGGACGAAGACGAATACCGACCTCAGGACCATTCCGGGCGTCGGTCCGAGCATCGAGATCGATCTCGTGGATCTTGGCATCCGGGCCGTCCAGGAGTTGAAGGGTCGCAACCCGGATCAGCTCTACGATGACCTGTGCCGCCTGCGCGGCGAGCGGATCGACCCGTGCGTGAAGTACGTGTTCCGGTGCGCCGTGTACTTCGCCTCGAACGAGCTCCACGAGCCGGCCCTCCTGCAGTGGTGGAACTGGAAAGAACGGCCTCCCGGGGCCTGACGGTAAGGAGAACGCATGCTGGACAAGGTGAACCTGGAAGAGAGACTGTCCCGCATTCCGGACCACTGGCATCCCCGGATCGTCGGCGAACTCAACGGCCAGCACGTGAAGCTTGCCAGGCTGCACGGCGAGTTCACCTGGCACAGTCATGAGAATGAAGACGAACTGTTCCTGGTGCTCGACGGTTGTCTCCGGATGGAGCTCAGAGACGGGGTGGTCGTCGTCGAGCCCGGAGAGTTCCTGGTCGTGCCCCGCGGGGTGGAGCACCGCCCGGTGGCTGAGGATGAAGTCCAGGTGCTTCTGTTCGAGCCGGCCGGAACGCTCAACACCGGCGATGCAGACGATCCGCGCGCGATCGCGGAGCCCGAGTGGTTGCGGTGAGAGCGCGCGGCATGCTCCGACGGCCAGCCCCCGCGGTCCTGTCCATCTTGCTGATGGCCGCGACGGCGTGCGGCGGCGGGTCCGACCCGGTCCCCGAGCTGTTCGGCACCTGGGAATGGGTCGGCACTAGCGGTGGAATCGGCGGCGACTCACGAGCGCCACGACCAGACGACCCCACCATCACGGTTCGTTTCGCCCCCGATGGAACCGCCTCATTCAGCCGCGACGGCGAGGTGGCCCGCGAGCAGCGCTACCGTGTCTCGACCGAGGAAACGATCTTCGGACCCGAGGCGCTACCGGTCCTGTACTTCGATGACGAAGACATGGGACGGGTGCTGCAGATCGAAGATTCCGGGAGCACCCTCACCCTGTCCGACAACGTGTACGACGGCTTCTCGCTGCACTACCGGCGGACCGCAGAGTGAGACTGTCGGATCCCTCGGTAGTTGTCGGGATTCACTGCGAAGTTTTCGGTAGCCTTGTGGGTCCGGCGCGGCGATCTTGGTCTGCATGAGAACGGAATCGCTGCCGGCGCACGCCGAGATGATGGACGCTTTCCAGAGTCGGAACGCGACGTACGACGGGGTCTTCTTCACCGGCGTCCGCACGACCGGCATCTTCTGTCGTCCCGTCTGTCCGGCGCGAAAGCCGAAGCCGCAACACGTCGAGTTCTTCGCCACCGCCCGGGACGCGCTGTACTCCGGCTATCGGCCATGCCGCCGCTGCCGGCCCATGGAGCCGAGCGGAAGCCCACCGGAGTGGCTCAGAGGTTTGCTCGCGGCTCTGGACGAAGACCCGGCCCGTCGGTGGAAGGATCACGACCTGCGCGAGCTCGGCCTTCACCCCGACCGCGTTCGGCGGTGGTTTCAGCGGCACCAGGGAATGACGTTTCACGCGT
>Ga0316201_10002965_pt1 | contig 12335 bp, 9 predicted proteins | sample CS6wburrow_MG_FD_204516 | JGI IMG/M metagenome (GOLD analysis project Ga0316201, IMG submission 204516) | Coastal sediment microbial communities from Delaware Bay, Delaware, United States - CS-6 worm burrow | ecosystem: Environmental > Aquatic > Marine > Coastal > Sediment | place: USA: Delaware... | reverse complement strand
CCGCATGTACGAGCAGTGGCATCCGCTGGGGCCGATCGGGATCATCTCCGCCTTCAACTTCCCCGTGGCGGTCTGGGCCTGGAACGCCGCGGTCGCCGCGGTGTGCGGCGACACGAATGTCTGGAAGCCTTCGAAGACCGCGCCGCTGTGCGGTATCGCCGTCCAGCACCTGTGCAACGAGGTCATGGCCGACCACGGCGTACCCGGTGTCTTCAACCTGGCCATCGGAGGCGGGCGGGTCGTGGGCGAGTCGATGCTGCACGACCGGCGCCTGCCCTTGATCAGCTTCACCGGCTCGACCCCCGTGGGGCGCCATGTCGCCCAGACCGTCGCCGGCCGCTTGGGCAAGACGATCCTCGAGCTCGGCGGCAACAACGCGATCATCGTCACCGAGAGCGCCGACCTGGACCTGGCCGTGCGCGGCATCGTCTTCGGCGCCGTCGGCACCGCCGGCCAGCGCTGCACGAGCACGCGCCGCCTCATCGTGCACGACTCGATCGTCGACGGGCTGACCGAGCGCCTGGCCTCGGCCTACGCCCAGGTGCCGATCGGCAACCCGATGGACCCGGGCACGCTGATGGGCCCGCTGGTCACCGAGAGCGCGGTCGCCGACTTCGAGGCCGCGCTGGAGGCCGCGGTCGCGCAGGGCGGCGAGATCGTGGCCGGCGGCGGCCGGCGCGCGGACATCGGCGCGAACTACGTCGAGCCGACGATTCTACGCATGCCCTCGCAGCTGCCGATCGCCTGCGAGGAGACCTTCGCGCCGATCCTGTACGTGATGGACTACGCGCATCTCGACGAGGCTGTCGCGATGCACAACGCCGTGACCCAGGGTCTCTCGAGCGCGATCTTCACCACCAACCTCCTGGAGGCCGAGCAATTCCTGAGCGCGGCCGGCTCCGACTGCGGCATCGCCAACGTCAACATCGGCACCAGTGGCGCCGAGATCGGCGGGGCCTTCGGCGGCGAGAAGGACACCGGCGGCGGCCGCGAGTCCGGCTCCGATTCATGGAAGGCCTACATGCGTCGCCAGACCAACACGATCAACTACACCAGCGAGCTGCCGCTGGCGCAGGGGATCTCCTTCGGTTAGAGCGCATCCCGGCGAAGGGGAGCTCGAGTCCCTTTGCCGGATCTCGAACCTAGGGTAGACACAAGACGAGGGCGGTCCCGCGGGACCGCCCTCGTTGCTAGTGTGTCGAGCTGTGTTGAAGCGTGGCGCTCGGACTACTCTTCGTCTTCGTCCTCCGCCTCTTCCTCATCGCCGTCCGATTCTTCGTCGGCTTCCTCATCCTCGTCCGACGCGTCTTCCTCCGTGTCTTCCGAAGCTTCGTCCTCCGAAGCCGCGTCTTCATCCTCCGAAGCCGCGTCGTCCTCTTCGGACTCGGTCGCCTCTTCCTCATCCTCCGGCTCCTCGGCCGCCTCGAATCCCTCGGGCAGCTCGCCGGTGAGGAAGGCGATCAGCGAATCGGTCTCGCTCTCGGTGAGCGCCAGATTCGGCATGATCGAGCTGCCGCTCTCGCGGTACTCGGGCACGATGTAGGCGCCGGGGTCGAGCATCGACTCGCGCAAGTAGGCCAGCGCCGAGTCCGCCGCGCCGTCGTAGTCCTCGTCGGCGACGCGCTCAGCTGCGATGGCGAGCACGCCGTCCAGCGGCGGGCAGGCGTTGGCGACCGAGCCGGCGGGTTCATAGGCGTGGCAGGTGTTGCAGGCCTTGGTACCGAAGAGGTACTCGCCATAGGCGATGGGATCGTCCTCGGAAGGCGGCTCGGCCTGAGCGCCCGGCTCGTCGTAGACCGACACCATCTCGATGTTGGGGTCGGCTTGAATCTCGGCCAACCACGCCTCGGCTTCCGCGAAGTCCGTCGGCACGAAGTCGTCGAAGCCGACGATGAAGTTCGCGATGTCCTTCATCTGGTCGGGACGCAGGGGGCCGCCGTTGTTCTGGCCCCAAGCCGGCATGGCCATCACGCCTTCGTTGCCCGCGCTGCGGTTGCCCACCCAGCGCCAGGGGCGGCTGGAGACGGTGCGGCCGGCGTCGATTGCGGAGTAGACGTACTCGTAGGCCGCCGTACGGTCGAGGCCAAGCTCTTCCATACGCCAAGCGATGCCGGGGCCGCGCGTGCCGCCGACCAGGCCGGAGTACTCGTTGAGCGGTGGGCACATGCCGCCGACGGCGTTGGGACCGTGGCAGGAGGCGCAGTACTGCTCGTACATCTCGGCGCCGCGCTCGACGCTGCGCACGTCATAGGCACGGGCGCGGGTCGACATTCGCTCGTCCTCGCGCGTGCCGTAGAGGGCGATGAGGAAAACGGTGGCGATGGTCGCCAGCAAACCGAGGGTGATTTCGATGCGGATCATGGGCGGATCTCCGCGGGGCAGTCGAAGGGGGCGTGAGCCGGCGTCGCGCCGGGAATCGAGTTCATCTTAGTGCTCGTACTCGGAGTCGGCATGCAGCGCCACGACCTGGACCTGCTCGTTGACCGCGATCTCGTCGGAGTCGAGCTTGGTCTTGAAGACGGGGTTGCCTTCCTCGTCGATGATGACCTCGCTGGTGCGCGGGTCGGTCTCGAACTCCAGCCATTGGATCTTGAACTCGAGGCGCTTGAGCTCCGGCTGCGAATACTCGACCGTGACCTGGGCCAGCGGCCGGTCGGAGGGCGGGATCAGCGTCGCCTGGCTCTCTACATCGGCCTTGAACTCGCGCATGATCTCCAGGAAGTGGTTGTGCGCGAAGTGCTCGTCCTCGAACTCCTCCCCCAAGGCGGGGATGAAGACGTACTTGTCTTTGTCGGCATAGCGTTCGTCTTCGAGCATCCACTCGGGATAGGACACGAAGTAGGTGCGCTTCTCGCCGGCTTCGGTCGTCTCGATCTCGTCCCAGTCCGCGGCGCGCACCGGGCCGGGATGGGTCATCGGTACCAGCTCGGAGAGAATGTCCTGCGCCGGCGGGGTGACGATGCCGTATTGTGGCAGGCCCATGTAGGTCAGCACCAAGGTCAAGATGACGGCCAGGATGCCCATGGTGATGCCGATGGGGCGGTTGCGCGCCATGCGCAAGGGATTGCGGTCGAGCCAGGGCACCACGAAGAGAATGGCGAAGATGATCGTGGGGATGATGATGCCCGTCCACGCTTTGTCGCCGAGCTTGAGCATGCCCTGCAGCCACAGGAAGTACCACGGCGCCATCGTGTGCAGCGGCGTGATCTGTGGGTCGGCATGCTGCTCGAGCGGAGCGTGGTAGAAGGTCACGCAGGCCCAGATCATCAAGAAGGTGGCGACCGCCACCAGCATCAGCTCGTGGATGATCAGGTTGGGGATCAGGTCGATCCGCTCTTCCTGATACTTCTTCTCGGCGGCCGGCATGTCGCCTTCGATGATCGGCGCCGGCAGCGAGATCGAGTGCTCACGCGCCACCTTGTAGTAGTGCACGCTGATGAAGATGATCGCCAGCAGCGGCATCAGCAGCACGTGCAGCAGGTAGAAGCGCATCAGGCCGCCGGCCCAGATGTCCACCGCGCCGCGCAGCAACAGGTTGACCTCGGTGCCGATCGCCGGCGCGGCCTCGGCCATCGAGGTGCCGATCGTCACGGCCCAGTAGGCCAGCTGGTCCCAAGGCAGCAGATAGCCGCTGAAGGAAAGCAGCAACGTCACCAGCAGCAGGATTACGCCGGTGAACCAGGTGAAGGCTCGCTCGCCCTTATAGCTGCCGGTGAAGTAGACCCGCACCATGTGCAGCAGGACCACGGCCACCATGCCCTCGGCGCCGAGGCGATGCATGTCGCGCATGAACTCGCCGAAGGGCACGTTGGAGAGCAACAGCAGCATGTCGCCGTAGGCGCGCTCGGGCGTGGGCGCGTAGAACAGCATCAAGATCACGCCCGTGATCGTCTCGACGATGAAGAAGTAGGTGCTGAACCAGCCGAGGCGCCACGTATGGGTAAACCACGTGCTGCCGCGCTGGTAGTACTTGGGGCGGATGTGCAGGATGAAGCTCTTGACCTGCGCCTTGTAGCGCGGGTTGGGCTTCTCCGTCGGCGCGTCGCCGCGCAGGATGGCGCGCAGCTCGCCGGCGCTCAGGCCGGCCATGATGCCGCGTACGACGTAGTCCGTCACCGCCGCGAACCAGGCGCGCCAATCGTAGCGGCGCAGCTTGGTCAGCTCGCCGTTGACCGTACTTCGGAGGTCACGTAGTTGCGATCCGATCATCGCGGACTTGCTCCTGAATCTCTGGCGGCGAAAGCGCGCCGGGGCGGGACGTGAGACGGGCGACCCCCGTCAGGGCCGGCCGATATCTAAACGGTCTTCTGCTCGCCGATGATACGCATGCCGGTCTCGACGACGAGGCGTGAGCCGGAGGGAATCTGTAGCGGATCGCCGGCCTCGTTGGTCTCGGCGACGAGCGTGCCCGCGCCATCGTAGGCACGGATGACCATTTGGTCGAGGCTGCGCGGCGCCGGGCCGAGGATGAATCCGCCTTCCCGCTCGAACTGCGAACCGTGGCAGGGGCAGATGAACTTGGCCTGGTCGGGCTTCCAGCTATAGATGCAACCCAGATGGGTGCATACCTTGTATAGGGCTACGGCTGCGCCGTCGTCGTTGACCACCCACCAGAACTTGGCCTTGTTGAAGGGCTCCGGATCGGATCCCGGGCCGGGCAGCAGGTCGAAGATGCCGATGTCGACCGGGCCACCGAACTCGCCGGGGCCTAGGCGCGGCATCGCGAATTGGTAGGTGACGACCGCCATCTCCGCGCTGAGAATGCCCAAGGACGCCAGCCAGGCGTAGTTGAGGAACTCGCGCCGAGACATTTCGGCCTGTTCGTCGGTCTGGGCATCCGTGCCCAACATTGCGGTATCGGCGGTCATGGCGTGATCTCCGTCTCCCTGCGGTTCGGCTTCACGTTCCGGGCGATTCGAGCACGGCCCGGCTGCCGTACATCTGCTCGTAGTATTCGCGGAAGGCGCCGCTCTTGATCGGCTCCCACCACTGTGGGTTGTCGACGTACCACTGCACGGTGCGGGCGATGGCTTCGCGCGGGTTGTGGCGCGATCGCCAACCGAGCGACTCGATCTTGCTCACGTCGACGCAATAGCGTCGATCGTGGCCCGGGCGGTCGCTCACGTGGCGGATGAGCGAGCGAGGCTTGTCGAGGGTGTCGAGCAGCACCTCCACCATTTCGAGGTTGGTGATCGAGGTGCCCGTTCCCACGTTGTAGACCTCGCCCGGCTGCCCCTTCGAGACGACCAGGTCGATGGCCTCGCAATGATCGCCGACCCATTGATAGTCGCGCTCTTGGAGCCCGTCGCCGTAGACCGGCAGGGACTCACCCTCCAGGGCGTTGGTGGTGAACAAGGGAACGACCTTCTCGGGATACTGGAAGGGCCCGACGTTGTTCGTGCCGCGGGTGATGGTCGTGTGCAGACCGTAGGTCACGTGGTAGGCGTGGACCAACAGGTCGCCCGAGGCCTTGCTCGCGGCATAGGGTGAGCGCGGCACGATGGGATCCTCTTCGCGCGACGCGCCCTCCGCCACGTGACCGTAGACCTCGTCGGTCGAGACCTGGTGGTAGCGCAGCCCGCGCTCCCGCGCGACCTCGAGCAAGGTGTACGTGCCGTTGACGTCGGTGCGAATGAAGGCATCCGGCTCTTCGATGGAACGATCGACGTGCGACTCGGCCGCGAAGTTCACGATCACGTCGACCCCATGCTCGTCGACCGCGCTCTCGACGGCTGCGCGATCGCAGATGTCGGCGTGCACGAAGGCGTAGCGCGGGTCGTCGGCCACGGAGCGCAGATTCTCTAGGTTGCCGGCATAGGTCAGCTTGTCGAAGACCACGACACGGTCCTGCGGATGCTCCCGCAAGACGTGGTGGACGTAATTAGCGCCGATGAATCCGGCGCCCCCTGTGACCAGCAGCGTACGTGTCATGCTCGAATTCGCCTTCCTCGGCCGCAATGCTAAGCGCTCTCGGTCCCAATCGGGTCAGAGCGGCGTCCCATGCCATGGGCTTCGCGGCGACGCGTGATTAAAGCCACTTCCCGCGGGAGGTCAACCCTCGCGCGGCTGGGCGTGATACCTCAGAGCAGGCCGACGTCGCTGTAGTCGCCCAGCGTGAGCTTGTGCGCGACCGGCTTGATCGGTGAGCGACGCAGCTGGGCGTTGCGTCCGATGAGGCTGTCCGCGATGCGGCCGTGAATGTCGCGGATCGACGAATGCTCCAGAACGATCGAATGCTCGATCTCGCTGTCCTCGACCACGACGTCGTGGTAGATCGAGGTGAATGGGCCGATGTAGCTGTTCACGATGCGCGTGTTTTCGCCGATGATCGCCGGCCCGCGAATGACGCTGTTGATGACCTCGGCGCCCTTCTCCACGGTCACACGCTTGTCCACCTGGCTTTCACGGTCGACGAAACCCTCGATCCGGTGCTCGATCTCCTCGAGCACGTGGTCGTTGGCGTCGAGCATGTCGTTGGGCTTGCCGGTGTCGATCCACCAGCCGCGATGGACATAGGGGTGCACCGCCAGCCCTTGGTCGACCAGCCACTGGATGGCGTCGGTGATCTCGAGCTCGTTGCGCCAGCTGGGCTCGATGGCGTCGCACGCGGCGTGGATGTGCGCATCGAACATGTAGATGCCCACCAGCGCCAGATTGGACTGCGGCTGACGCGGCTTCTCCACAAGCCTCTTGATGCTGTGGTCGTCATTGAGCTCGGCGACGCCGTAGTGCTGCGGCTCTTCGACCTCGGTCAGGACGATCTGCGAGTTCCATTGGGAGTCACCGAACTGCTTGATGAGCTCGGCCACGCCGCCCTCGATGACGTTGTCGCCCAGGAACATCACGAAGCGATCATCGCCCAGGAAGTCGCGGCTGATCTTGACGGCGTGGGCCAGGCCGAGGGGGGCGTCTTGGGGGATGTAGGTCACCTCGACGCCCCAGCGCTTGCCTTGGCCGATGGCTTCGCGGATCTCGGGCTCCGTGTCGCCGGTGACGATGCCGATCTCGGTGATGCCGGCATCGCGGATGGCTTCGATCACCCGGACCAGCACGGGCTTGTTGGCCACGGGGATCAGCTGTTTGGCGCGGGTGTAGGTCAAGGGGTAGAGGCGGGTTCCCTTGCCGCCGGAGAGAATTAGGCCCTTCATCGCGAGTTGCTCATCGGGGGATCTCGGCTCCGTAGGTGGAATAGGTCGTGTTTCGTGCAGCCACTTCGGTCAAGACGACACCGATCACCTCGGCGCCGACCTTGTCGAGCAGCTGCCGCGCGCGTTGGGTTTGATCGCGCCGACTTCGGCCGGCCGTGAGGACGAGCAGGACGCCGTCCAGCCTTGGCGCGAGCGCCGCGGCATCGGTGACCGGTACGATGGGCGGTGCACTGTACAACACCAGGTCGGCACCGTCTGCGAGGTGGGCGATCAGCTGCTCCATGCGCTTGGAGGCCAGCAGCTCGGCCGGGTTGGGCGGCACGGGGCCGCTGGTGAGCACCGATAGCCCCGCCACCCCGGTGGCCTGGAGCGGGGGGGCGCCCATGGCGCCGTCGTCGACGAGGGCGGAGGTGACCCCCTGGTCGTTGGGCAGCCCGAAGTGGTGGTGCAGCGCGGGGCGCCGCAGGTCGCAGTCGACCGCCAGCACCCGTTGGCCCGCCTGAGCACAGACCACGGCCAGGTTGGCCACCACGGCGGAAGCATCCGCCGCAAGCGCCGGCGCGGCGATCAGCAATGCCCGCAGCGGCTGATCGGGGCGCGCGAAGCTCAGGTTCGTGCGCAGGCTGCGAAAGGCTTCGGCTTGTGGCGATCGAGGATCGTCGAGGGTGACCAGATCGGGGCTCATGCACGTGCTCCTTGTCCTGGTTTCATTGGTCGTGCTGGGTCCTGCTCGGATCCGGCCCGCGGGCCGCCGCCATCGTTGTCGTTTGCCCTGCGGCGCTTTTCGCGCTGACCCTCCCGTGGCGGGATCAGTCCCAGCAGCGCGACGCCGGGGCCGAGGGCGGCCAGCGCTTGGCTCGCATCCCCGACCACACGGGCACGTGAGAGCGAGAGCAGGAAGACGATCGCCGCGCCGAGGAGCGCGCCGATGGCCGTACCGGCCGCCGTGGCGGCGCCGACCCGTGGCGAGTAGATGCGCGGATCGGGTCGGGTTTGATCGCGCGTCCGCACCAGGATGCGATCGCGCTGGTCGAGCAGCAGCTCGTCCTGTCGGTGTTCGCGGATGAAGATCTCGGCCCAGCCGCGGCTGAGGGCGACGGCGGTGTCCGCGTCGGCATCATGGGCGTCGAGGTGGATCTCGTAATCGGCTTCCTTGGCTGCGACCGTGATCTTTTCCAGCAGTCGCTCCGGCGGCAGATCCAGCTCGAGCTGGGCGTTGACCTCCGCGGCCATGCGGTGGGTTGTGATGTCTTCGGCGAAGCTACGCATGCGCTGCGGGATCGCCTGGGTCTGGCCCCAGTCGGTGGCCGTGGCCGGCTCGACCGCGATGCGGGTGCGCGCTCGGTGCACGACCGGCATCGTACGCGTGACGCCCCAGGCCGTCAGGCCGCCCACCGCCGCAAGCAAGAGCACGGGCCAGCCGCCGCGCAGGGAACGGCCGACCAGGCCGACGAGGTCGTGCAATCCCTGACCGAGCCCCCATCCCCAGCCGCGTCTTGCCCGCCCGCCCGATCCGCCGCCCGGGGGCAGACGTCCCAACACCGGCGCGCCGGCGATCTGTTCGGCATCACCCTCGTGTCGCACCACGGCGCGCGTGACGTATTCGATCACCAACATCAACAAGGCGCCGAGAGCCAGGCCGAGCACGCCGCCCGCGCCGGCCATCAGCTTGCGCCGTGGCTTGGTTTGGCGCCAGGTCGTCAGGTCGCGCACCTTGACCGCCACCCGCTCGCGCAAAGCGATCTCACGGTTGGCCTTCTCGCGGCGATCGACGAAGGCGAGCGCCCACTTCTCGGCGACCTGGACGGCCGTCTCCGGCGTCTCGGCGCGGGCCTTGATCTCGATGTCGTAGACGCTGGTGTCGCTGCCGACGCCGATCATCCAGTACAGGGCTTCGGCGGAGAGCTCGTGTTCGTCCAGCCATTCCTCGCCCAGCTGTGCGGCAGCGGCCTCCGCCATGTCGAAGGTGCGCACGTCCTGGGTGTAGCTGCGCATGATCTCCTTGGCCGCCTGCGCTTGTCCGTAGTCGGCTTGGCGCGCCGGCTCGACGGCCACGCGCGTGACGGCCTCGTACTGCGGGCTTTGGGTCGCGGCCAAGACGAGTCCGGCCAAGACGCCGAGCACGAGCAGGAGCAGGGCGATCCAGCCACGGCTTAGCAGCAGGCGGGCGAAGGCGAGCAGATCCATCGTGTGGCGGGGACCTCCGCGGCGCGGGCGGGATGTCGGAAAGAGGAACGGGAGGGTGAGATCGGAGCTGCGTGCCGCCGACATTCGACCGCGGCTGCGCGGATGAGGGACGGGCTCAGTCAGTCTAGCCCTCGGTTTCGGTGCCGTCGAGCTCGAGACGGCGCACGCGGCGCAGCGTGTCCTCGAGCAGCATGCGGTTCGTGGCGATCAGGTCCGCCACGACACCGGTGAGCACCATCTGGAAGCCGGCCAGCAACAGGATGGCCGCCAGCACGACCGACTGGATGTGCAGGTCTCCTTGGTCGGTGAACAGGTAGAAGTAGAGGAAGCGCAGGCCCAAGGCCACGCCGCCGGCGAAGCTCACCAGGCCGAAGGCGGTGAAGATCTTGAGCGCCTTGTACATGGCATAGGTGCGCAGGCTGATCAGTCCCGAGCGAACCACGAACTCGCCGATGTTGTCGAAGAGACGCGACTCGCGGGCCTTGGGGTTGGTGCGGATGGGCACGATCACGACGGCCAGCCGGCTCTGCCCGGCTTGGATGGCGTGCTCGACGGTGTGGTCGAACTCGGTGTAGCTGCCCAGGCGCAACGCCGCCTCGCGGCTGTAGGCGCGAAAGCCGCTGGCGACGTCGGGGATGTCGAGGTTGGCCAAGCGGCTCACGACGCGGCTGCCCATGTTCTGCAGGGCCCGCTTGGTCGGTGAGAAGTGGGGAATCTTCTCCGTCTGCCGGTCGCCGATGACGACATCCGCCCGGCCGGCCAAGATGGGCGCCACCAGGTCGGGGATGTCGCCACCATGGTATTGGTTGTCGCCGTCGGTGTTGACGATGATGTCCGCACCGGCGCGCAGCGCCGTGTCGAAGCCGGCGCGGAAGGCGTGGCCCAGGCCGCGGTTGCGAGGGAAGCTCACGACGTGGTCGACGCCGAGCTCGCGGGCCAGGGCCGCCGTGCGATCGGTCGATCCGTCGTCGATCACGACGATCTCGACCTTGTCGATGCCGGGGATCTCGCGCGGGATATCATGAATCGTCGCGGGCAGCGTGTCTTCTTCGTTGAGGCAAGGGATCTGGACGACCAATTTCACGGTGCGCCTTCCTCGGGGGGGCGGGCGCGGCGAGGCGTCCGCGAGCTTCGCGCGGCGGGAGACCGGCCGCGTCGACTCGGAATCGTGGCCAGCACGGGCGCGCCGGCGGCATGGACTACGTCCCCTTCGTCGTACAGACGGGGATCCAGGCGGTGCAGCAGCGCGGCCAGCCCGACCGAGATCAGCAGGGCCAACGCGACGCGCAGCGGCAGCTCCAAGCGGGAGCGGGCCGATGGCGGCAACGTCCCTACGTGAGGGCCATCAACCACGGTCAGCCGGACACCATCCGCGCCGAGCAGCGCCAGCCATCGACCGCCGTCTTGCTCGAGCTCCTCGACCACGGCCCGCGCGATCGCGGCTAGATCGCTGCGCAAGGTGGCCAGCTCATCCACGCTGGCATTCGGCGGTGCGTTGCGGGTGATCGTGACGTCGGCGACCCGGTGGCGGTCGTCGGCCGAGAGCGATCCGTTGCTCTCGCCAGCGACGACCACGACATCCGCGGGCAGGCGGGCCTGCAGCGCCGCGGCAAAGACATCGCCGGGCAGGATGCGCGCGAGGTCATCGATCAGGGCCTCGCCGATCTTGGCCGCGGTTCCCTCGTCGCTGCCTTCGAGCAGCACCTCGGGGGGCACGTCGATCGCGAAGGTCAGGCGGGCTTGGTAGACCGGTGGCGGCGGCTCGTATTGCAGGACCGCCAACAGCGCCACCGCGAGCGGCAGTCCGAGGACGAGCGGCCAACGGCGCAGGAGACCACGGGTCAGGCTCGCCATCGCCATCGTCGTGGCCGCCGAAGGGTCTGTCGGGCGGTCGATCGTTGCAGCGCCGTTCACGGATGACTCCGAGGAGCGAGCTGCGGGGCCCTCTCCGATAGTGGTTGTGCCCCGTGGATTGTGTCGCTCAGGAATCGACCCAATCTTTGCTCGAAGACGGGTCTGGAAAACCGCTCGGCGCGCGCACGGATCGCGGCCGGCTGCCAGGGCCGTGCTTCGGCTCGCTCGACGGCCGCGGCCAGGGCGTTCGTGTCGTCGCCATCGAAGAACAGGCCGCTGAGGCCCACCTCGATCGTGTCCAGCACGCCGCCGCCACGCCGGGCGACGACGGGACGCCCGGCGGCCATGGCTTCCACCGGGGCCAAGCCAAAATCCTCGATGCCCGGCCAAACCAAGCCGCGGCAGCGAGCAAGCAAGGAGAGCACCTGGCTGCGAGGCAGGCGACCTCGGAAGTCGATGGTCGGACCGGCCAGACTTTCCAGGCGTGCCCGGTCGCGGCCGTCTCCGACCACGACGAGCTTTCGGCCGAGCCGGGTGAAAGCCGCCACCGCCAGATCGATGCGCTTGTATGGCACCAGCCGCGCCAACACCAGCCAGTAGTCGCCGATCTCTTCGCCCAGCGGCACGGAGGCCACGTCGACCGGCGGATGGATCACCGTGCTCTCTCTTGCGTACACGCGCGAGATTCGCTCGGCGACCACCGTCGAGATGGCGATGAAGCGGTCGACCCGTTGCGCGGCGGCGCGGTCCCATCGGCGCAAGGCCGGCAGCAGGGCGCGCACGGCCAGCCGACCCGCGGCGTTCACCCGCTCGTGAGCGAGGTAATCATCGATCTCCCAGACGAAGCGAGTGGGGGTCAGGCAGTAGCACACATGCACCGCGCTGCCCTTGCGCACACCGTGGCAGAAGCCGCTCTTGTTCGAGAGCAGCAGCTCGAAGTCTCGGCCGTTCTGCTGCGGGCGGGTCGACGACCAGGCAAGGGGGTAGAGCGGCAGGTAGGGTTGATGGTTGCGGTGAATGCCGGGCAGGTGGTCCAGGGGGGAGACGTGCACGTCCCAGCCGGGCGCCGCCGCGAGCGGGACGCGCTGCGGGTCGAAGATCGTGGTGTAGACCGGCGCCTGGGGCAGCAGGTCGTGCAGCACGCCC
>Ga0316201_10002964_pt1 | contig 12338 bp, 13 predicted proteins | sample CS6wburrow_MG_FD_204516 | JGI IMG/M metagenome (GOLD analysis project Ga0316201, IMG submission 204516) | Coastal sediment microbial communities from Delaware Bay, Delaware, United States - CS-6 worm burrow | ecosystem: Environmental > Aquatic > Marine > Coastal > Sediment | place: USA... | reverse complement strand
AAGGTCGGACAGCTGCGGGCGCTTGTCTTTGACGCCGCGGGATTCGACACCCCGGTTGAGCTGCGAGAGCGCGACCACGGGTATCTCGAGCTCCTTGGCGAGCGCTTTCAAGCTTCGGCTGATTTCGCTGATCTCCTGCTCGCGTGAGTCGTTGCGCGACCCCGAGCGCATCAGCTGCAGATAGTCGACCACGACCATGCTGAGCCCGACCTCGGATTTGAGACGGCGGGCTTTCGCGCGAAGCTCGAGCAGCGTGATTGCCGGCGTGTCGTCGATCCAGATCGGCAATTCGCTCAACGTCCCGGCGGCGTCGGCGAGCTTCGGCCAGTCATCCTTGTGAAGCTGCCCGGTGCGAATGCGGTTCCCGTCGACGCGGGCTTGACTGCCGAGGAGGCGGCGAACCAGCTGCCCCTTGGGCATTTCGAGCGAAAACACGGCGACCGGCGCCTTGGTCTTGTCGCAGGCGTTGTGCGCCACGTTCAGCGCGAACGACGTCTTGCCCATGGCAGGACGCCCGGCGACGATGATCAGGTCGCCGGGGTGCATACCCGCGGTCAGTTCGTCGAGCTTCTTGAAGCCCGTCGGAAGGCCCGTGATCGCCTCGCCGCGATTGGCCGTTTCATGGATCTCCTGAAACGTCCGCATCACGACATCTTTGACGTGCTCGTAAGGATTTCGTGCGCGCTCTTTGGCAACCGCGAAAATCGACGACTCCGAGTCGTCGAGAAACTCTTCGATCGGCCCGTACTCTCCGTAGCCGCGGGAAACCACCTCGTGGCAGGCCTGAATCAACGAGCGGACGACCGATTTTTCACGGACGATTCGCGCGTGCGACTGGATGTTCGAGACGCTCGGGATGGTGTTGCTGAGCGAGAGCAGGTAGTCGTCGCCACCGATCGAGGCGAGCTTGCCGCCATGAACCAGGGATTCTCGAAGCGTGACGTGATCGACCGGCTGGCTCCGGCGGAACAGCTCGCTCATCGCGTCGAAGATCTTCGCGTTTGCCTCGCTGTAGAAATCATCGGCGGAAAGCACCTCGACCACGAGGTTCATCGCATCGTTCTCGAGAAGGATGCCGCCGAGCACGGCTCGCTCCGCCTCGAGTGAGTTGGGTGGGACCTGCCCGGTTCTATGCTCGGAAGTGATTGTCTTGCCCCTTCGAGCCTGGTTCTAGCCCCTAGCGTCGGCAGGTGGAAGCGGTATTGCGATTCGTGGACCCGAGCGCCCCGCATCAGCAAGAACTCGCCCCTCTGAAGGCCTAAGCGCGGGTCTTCACTTCAACGCGAACGGTCCCCGTCAAGCCGTACGGTAGCTTCACGCCAACCTCGTAGCTTCCCACCTCTTTGATGGTCTGAGCCGGCATGACGAGCTTCTTTTTGTCGACTTCCACGCCCTTGGCCGCGAGGCCATCGATGACGTCATTCGAGGTGACCGAGCCGAAGAGCTTCCCATCGTCGCCCGCTTCCTTGGCGATCATGACGGTGACCTTGGCCAGCTCGGCGACGATTTTTTCCTGCTCCGAGCGAAGCTTGGCGATGCGTTGGGCCTGAATGGCCTTCTCGTGCTCGATCTGTCGGACGTTTCCGCGGCTTGCAACGACCGCGAGGCCGCGAGGCAACAAGAAATTGCGAGCGTAGCCGCGGCGGACCCGCACCACGTCTCCAATCGAGCCCAGGTGCTCGAGGTTTTCCTTCAGTACGATTTCGACGTTAGATGCCATGACTGCCTCACTTCGTCGCCGTGTAGGGGAGCAGCGCAATATTGCGTGCTCGCTTGATCGCACGCGTCAGATCGCGCTGTTGCTTCGCGTTCAGGCCGCTGATCCGCCGAGGGGTGATCTTCCCGCGGTCGGTGATGAAGTTCCGAAGTTGCTGCGGATCTTTATAGTCGAACTTGAAATCAGGAGGGAGCGAATGACCCGGGGCCTTTTTGCGTCCGCCACGTCCGCGCCCGCCGGCTTCAACGTCAAAATCTTGTCGGATATCGTCGGCCATGGGTTAGCCCTCCTCGCGATTGGGGTCAGCGGATTCCGCTTCGGCGGGTGCTTCACTGGATGCTTCGGCGGGTGCTTCGGCAGGTGCTTCACTGGATCCTTCGGTCGACGCCTCGGCGGATGCTTCGGTCGACGCCTCGGCGGATGCCTCGGTGGACGCCTCGGCGGCCGGGGCCTCATCGGATGCGGCTTCAGCGCCCGGAGAGGCGGCCTCGGCTTCTTTCGGCGTCTCCGCAGGAGCGTCAGAGGGCATCCCACGCGGGGCACGCGGCGCCATTCCTAGGCTGCGAGCGCGCTCGAGCTCGACGTCCTCGGCCTGCTCCTCTTCCTCGACGTGCAGATACTGGACCTCTTCGGGGTCGACCGAGACCGAAGCCGGGTCGATGTCCTCGTCGAGAAGAACCGTTTGGAATCGCACCACTTCGTCGAGCAAGCGCAGATTTCGCTCGAGCTCGGCGACCAGGTCGTTGAAACCCACGTACTTGAGGTAGACGAAAATCCCGCGCGTGTTCTTATGGATGGGATAGGCGAGCCTCCGCTTGCCCCAGTTGTCGAGCTTCGTCAGCGTGCCGTCCAGACGCCCGATGACGTCCTTGGCACGTTCAACAATCTTCTCGGCCGCGTCGTTGCTGACGTCGGGCCGGAGGATGTAAATTGTTTCGTATTCACGGGCCCATCGCGTGACGGGCGCTGCCGCTGTGCTTGCCATCTCTCCTCCTGGTCTAGTGGCCCCAGCGCAAGGCTGGAGCGAGGGAGGCCGAGGCATAGCCGATCCTCGCCTCTGCGCCAGTGGTCAGGATCGGCCGTGGTGTCGATTCATCGACTGTCGCGCCCCTTCGCGCACGGCGGTTTCGGCCATGTCAGCGGCGAGCTCCAGGACCGCGCTGAGCTCCACCCGTTCCAAACTGTTGAAATCACTGAGAACGTAACTCTCGGGACGCCCCCTGCTCGGCCTCCCGATGCCCACTCGGCATCGAACGAAACCCGGGCCGCCGCAGTGCTCGACCATGGAGCGCAACCCGTTGTGCCCTGCGGTGCCGCCGCCGACCTTGATGCGGACCACCCCATACTCAAGATCGAGCTCGTCGTGCACGCACAAGACCCGGTCGACGGGGACCTTGAAGAACCGCATGGCGGCCTGCACGGACTCGCCGCTGAGGTTCATGAAGGTCATGGGCTTGAGAAGCACCAGATCCTGGTCGCCCACCACAACCTTGGTGAACTCGCCCTTGAATTTTTCTCGAGAGCTGGGCGCACCCCAACGGCGCGCCAGCTCATCGACCACCATGAACCCCACATTGTGGCGATTGCCAGCGTATTTAGGCCCTGGGTTCCCGAGGCCCGCGATCAGATGCGTGCTCACGGCCGGCCGCTGCTCAGGTGGCGGCCTTCTCGGGCTCAGCGGCAGGTTTCGCGGCTTCAGCGGCCGCCGCTGCGGCTGCATCCTCCTCGACCTCTGCGGCAGTGGCCTTTCGCGGCTCCAGGATGATCACAAGGGTGAGCTTGGGCTGCAGGGTGCACTCCACGCCCGCGGGGAGCTCGATCTCCTCGACCGAAATCGTGTCCTTGAGAGCGAGGTGCGTCACGTCCACTTCGATGGACACCGGAATGTTGGCTGGCATCGTGCGAAGGGGCAGCACACGCCGGGTGACGTTGAGCACCCCGCCTTGAACGACGCCCACAGAGCGGCCGTAAGTACGGAATGGAACGTTCACCTCGAGCACCCTGTCCTCCAAAATCCGATACAAATCGATGTGAAGGAGCTCCTGCGTGACAGGATCGGTCGTCAGGTCCTTGACCATGGCCAGCTCGTCCTTGCCGTCCAGGGACAGCTTGAACACCACGTTCCGCCCGCGCTCGCCTCGAAGCGCTTTGGTTAATTCTTTGGGGGACAGGGTCAGCGGCGTGGGCTCGACGCCCGGGCCGTAAAATACGCCCGGGACTTTTCCTTCTGCACGCAGCCGACGCGCTGGCCCCTTTCCGCGGCTATCGCGGACCTCAGCCTGCAACGTCGTCGTTTCCATTCTCGAATGCTCCAATCATACAAACAGCGAGCTCACCGAGTCGCTGTGGTGAATCCGTTTGATGGCCTCTCCTAGCAAACTTGCCACGGAAAGCACGCGGAAGCGGCCGGTCGCGATGGCTTCCTCCCGAAGGGGGATGGTATCGGTCACGATGACCTCCTCGAGAGGGGAATCGACAATGCGCTCGAGAGCCGGACCGGACAAAACCGGGTGCGTGGCGGCTGCCATGACCCGCTTGGCGCCCTGCTCCTGGAGGGCGCGGGCCGCATTGGTAATCGTGCCGGCAGTGTCGATCATATCGTCCAAAATCACGCATTCTCGTCCGTTTACGTCGCCGATGATGTTCATGACTTCGCTGACGTTCTCCAGCTCACGACGTTTGTCGATGATGGCGAGCTCGGCGCCCATGCGCTTCGCGTAGGCGCGCGTGCGCTCGACCCCGCCGGCGTCGGGCGACACGAACACAGGCGGTGTGCGGAACCTGGGCCTGAGATGCTGCAGAAAGACCGGCATCGCATAGAGATGGTCAAACGGCTTGTTGAAGAAGCCCTGAATCTGGCCGGCGTGCAAGTCCATCGAGACGACGCGATCGATGCCGGAGGTCGTGAGCAGGTCGGCGACCAATTTCGCGGTAATAGGCGTCCGTGGAGCGGCCTTCCTGTCCTGCCTCGCGTATCCGTAATAAGGGATGACGGCGGTGATGGAACCGGCGGAGGCACGCCTCAGCGCATCGATCATCACCAGCAGCTCCATCAGGTTGTCGTTGACCGGGGCGCAGGTCGACTGGATCAGGTAAACATCCACGCCACGGACGTTTTCCTTAATCTTTGCGAACACCTCGCCGTCCGAAAAGCGCGAGACGCGCGCGCGGCCCACGGGCAACTCGAGGTAGTTGGAGATCTTCTCGGCGAGGCTCGGGTTTGAGTTACCCGTGAAAATGCAGGTCGACTTGAACATCGCGGGGTCCCCTTAACTTAGCGAAGAGTTGCCACCCGGTAGAGCCGCACGCAGGTAGCAAAGCGACCGGCGAGTGTCAACCACGGCCTATGTCGGAAACCACTGGACAAAACAGGTTCCGTTGTTTCCGACGATACACGGTTGAGGTTCCTGAGCTGGGCGTGTAAACCTCATCGTTCCTGCACTCGGAGGAATGATGACGTCGAGCGTGACATTGTTGACGGAGCGCGAGCGTGTGGCGCAGCAGTGGCGAGATGCCCTGACCAAGCACGACGTTCAATGCATGGTCGTGGCGCCCTCCGATCTGGCGATTGCGGCCGACGGCCAGACTGCAGTTGTCGTCGATGTCGATAGCGAACAGCTCGATGTCGACGAGCTCCTCGGCACGTTGGGATTTCTGCGCGCCTCTGGCGTGTTGCCGATCGCCCACGTAGAGCACGGTCGCAACGATGTCGAAGACATCATCACGGAGCTCTGCGATGGACTGATCACGAGCGCGGAGCCGGACGTCGCACGCGTTGCGGCGGCCATCGCGCGACGAGCAGATCGCCAACGTCACCTTCGTTTGGAGTTCGTGACGGTGAGCCCGTGCGGCGACGACGTCTTGGCCATTCTAGGTAACGGCGACGCTTCGCTTCATCCCCGACCGATCGACGCCTCCGATGACGGCTCCGAAATCACCCGCATCACGATCGATCCGAGCGCGACGAGGGCCGTTATTCAGCTGGAGAGCGGTGGGGTTTGTCAGCTGACGATCGCGTCGGTGAAGGCGTCCTCCAGCGCGACCAATGGCCAAGGGGACATCGCGATCGATGGCGAGAGGCTCGGCGCGCGTCTTCGCAAGCTTCGTCTCGAGGCTGGGCTCACTCAGGCCGAGCTAGCGCGTCGCACGGGCATTCACCGTCCGAACATCGCGCGCGTCGAAGCCGGGCGTCACACGCCCTCGCTCGAGACATTGGCGCGAATTGCCAACGCGATCGGCGTGTCGACCACGCATGTGTTGGTGTCGCACGACTCATGAGCGCAGACCCGGCCCACAAACCGATCGAGGACGCATCAACCGTCATCGTGCTGCGCGAAATCGGGGCGGGGATCGAGACCTTCATGCTTTGCCGACACCAGCAGAGCGGCTTCATGGGCGGAGCACACGTGTTCCCTGGTGGTAAGGTCGACCCGAGCGACAGCGCGCCTGGCTGGCACGCCCGAGTCGACCAGACGGCCGAATCACTCAGGCACGCGCTCGGCGAAGCCGACGCCGAATCGGCGCTTGGTCTGCTCGTCGCCGCGGTGCGCGAGACGTTCGAAGAAGCGGGTGTGCTTTTCGCCACGACCGCCCTAGACGCCGACCTGCTGCAGGCTCGCGCTGAGCTTCACGGCGCGGGTTCGTTTCTCGACCTGGCGAGTCAGCTGGATATCAAGATTCACGGGACCGCGCTGACACCCTACGCGCGTTGGATCACGCCCAAGATGGAGAGCCGCCGTTTCGATACGCGCTTTTACATCGCTCTGATCCCGGAAGGTCAACGTGCATCTCATGACGGGACGGAAACGACGTCTGCCGTATGGCTGCGGCCCGCCAACGCGATCGACGACATGTTGGCCGGGCGAATCAAGTTGGCGCCGCCAACCGTGCGAACCTTGCAGTGGCTCGCTGAGTTCGACGATGCGGAGTCGGTGATCGCCGACGCGCTCTCACGAAAGCCTCCCTTGGTGCGGCCGCGCATCGTGAGCGGAGACTCGGGTTGGTTTCTGGCCTTGCCCGGCGACCCCGAACACCCGGAAGACGATGCGGTGTTGCCAGGCGCGACCCGAATGGTTTTCGACGAGGGCGCCTGGCGAGATGTCCGCCCGCCTGTTCGATAGGGTACAGTTTTTCCAGTTTCTTCGGGTTGTCCCTTGTCTCAACACGAGTGGAGCCGTTACCCAAAGGGGATGGTGGCTCGATCTCGCAGGCCCAAGGACTTGTTCACTGCGTCGCAGATTGCCCGTTTCTGCCAGGTCGACCTGAAGACGATTCACAACTGGGCCGATCGGGGTCGAATCGCGCATTTCCGGACGCCCGGGCGACACCTTCGGTTCCGCCGACCGCACGTGCTCGATTTCTTGCGAAAGTACGGTTACCCGATCCCCGACGAGCTCGACGCAGCGCGACCTCGTGTGGCGTTGCTCTTCAATGGAGATGAGACGAAACAGCGGGTCCTCGACTGTCTGCGCGGCGCGTTTGAAATCGCCCATTACCACGACCCGCTCGACGGTCTTCTTCGAATCGGTGCGCAACCGCCTGACGCCGTCGTCTTGGCGGCAGAGGTTGGACACCTCAGCGGCCCGGAGATCATCGAGGCGCTCAAGCGCGGCAGCCATACGAAGCACGTACGCGCAGTCCTCTTCGCCAACGGCGAAGCCGAAAGGCAGGCTGCCCTCGACGCAGGTGCGTCCGCCCATGTCAGCGAATCGGATTTGACGGGCTTGAGAGACACGCTCGAAGCATTGATGGGCGTCCGGGACTGATCCGCTGGCAGTGTCGCTGGCGCTGGCACTGGCACTGGCGCTGCCCCCCAGCCCCCACCCGCAGTTGCCAACCTCTCCAACCTAGCGTACCCCCACCGCAAATGTCCCTCGACGCCCTCAAGTTCGACGATCAAGGCCTCGTCGCCGTCATTGCGCAGGACGCGGAGACCGGTGAGCTGCGGATGATGGCGTACGCAAACGAGGAGGCGATTCGACGTACCCTCGAGAGCGGCTGGGCTCATTTCTATAGCCGCTCGAGGAAGCAGCTTTGGAAGAAGGGCGAGACTAGCGGCAATACTCTCGCGGTCCGCAGCGTCTGGGTCGACTGCGACGGCGACACGCTGATCTACACGGTCGATCCCACCGGCCCTTCTTGTCACACGGGTGCTGACACGTGTTTCTTTCGGCGTCTGGACAGCGACGGCAATTGGGTCGACGCCGACGGCCAGGTCGCGGGGCCGACACTGCTGCGCCTCGAGCGCACGCTTCAAACGCGCAAGGCCTCCAATGCGGGTCAGAGCTACACGAAGGCTTTGCTGGACGCAGGCCCGACGAAGATCGACGCCAAACTTCGAGAGGAAGCCGCCGAGCTGGGTCAGGCGCTGATCGACGAATCCGACGAGCGCGTCGCCGCTGAGGCGGGCGACCTCACGTATCACATGCTGGTTGGCCTGGTGCTCCGAGAGATTTCGCTGCGCGACGTCCTCACGGAGCTTTCGAGGCGCTTCGGCCGATCCGGCCACGACGAGAAGAACAGCCGCTAGAAAAGGAGACTGTCCCCTTTTCTCAGTTGAGGATCTTGTCGATGTCGCGCTCGATGGTCTCCTCGCGGACTCGCCGTGCCAGGGCTAGCTCGGTGATCAGCAGCTTTCGCGCCTGCTCCATGAGCTTCTTTTCGCCGTAGCTGAGCTCGCCCTTGTCGGCGCGCACTTTGGCCAAATCGCGCAACACCTTGGCAACCTTGATGGGCGAGCCGCTCTTGAGCATCTCGGTGTATTCGCGATAGCGCCGATTCCAGGGCTGTGACGTGACGGCCATCTCGTCTTTCTTGAGCTCTTCGAGCACCGTCTTGGCGGCGCTGCGCGACATGACCTGCCGAAGTCCCACGCGATCCACTGCGTTCAACGCGACGCGGATCGTCCCTGACTTCCCATTCACCAGCTTGAGAATGTAGAAATCGATTTTGTCGGAACCGATGAGCCGCTCTTCGATTTGAGTGATCTCGCCAACCCCGTGGGCAGGATGAACCGCTTTGTCGCCTACGCTAAAGCTCATGAAATCACTCTCCTCCGGTTCAAAAACGACGAAAACCCGCGCCAGGAGCGCGGGCAGGGAACCGTTCGTCACGGGGTGCGCAACCAACTCCGTGCACATGATCTGTATAGCAAAAGCCGGCCCGAAAGTCAATCCTTACTTTTCGGCAAAGCCGTGTGATTTCAGTGGTTTGAAGGCTTTTTCGTGGCCGGATTCAGGATTCGGAAGGACTGACGACTACCGGCTCGGAAAACGCGTTCAGTTCGGCCGCGGGCGTTTGCTCGGGCCGCTCTTGGCGGGCGCCGGCGCGGCCGCTTTGGGTTCCTCAGACTCTGGCGAGGTGGGCTGGTCCTCTTCGATGAGACCGTGGTTCTGCATGAGCTTCAGCTCCACCGCCGCGAGAATGTCGGGATGCTCTTCTAGAAAGGTGCGCGCGTTGTCGCGGCCCTGGCCGACGCGCTCTTCACCGTAGCTGTACCAAGCGCCCGACTTGTTGATGATGCCAGCTTCGACGCCGAGATCGAGCACATCGCCGGTGCGGCTGATGCCTTTCCCGAAGAGGATGTCGAACTCGCAAAGACGGAACGGAGGTGCGAGCTTGTTTTTGACGACTTTGACGCGGCAACGGTTGCCGACCGCGGCCTCGCCAACTTTGATGGTGCCGATGCGGCGAATGTCGAGACGCTGCGAGGCGTAGAACTTGAGCGCGTTGCCACCGCTGGTGGTTTCGGGGCTCCCGAACATCACGCCGATCTTCATGCGGATCTGGTTGATGAAGAACAACGTGGTCTGGCTCTTCTGGAGGTTGCCCGTGAGCTTTCGAAGCGCCTGGCTCATCAAGCGCGCCTGGAGGCCGACGTGGCTGTCGCCCATCTCGCCTTCGATCTCGGCCCGGGGCACCAGGGCCGCCACCGAGTCGATGACGATCATGTCGACCGCGCCCGAGCGGACGAGGGTGTCGGCGATTTCGAGGGCCTGTTCGCCGTTGTCGGGCTGGCTGACCAGGAGCTCGTCGACGTTCACACCCAGCTTACGGGCGTAGTTCGGGTCGAGAGCATGCTCGGCGTCGATGAAGGCCGCGATGCCGCCCTTTTTCTGGCACTCGGCGATCGCATGAAGGGTCAGCGTCGTCTTGCCGCTCGATTCCGGGCCATAGATCTCGACGACGCGGCCCCGCGGATAGCCCCCCACGCCAAGGGCGAGGTCGAGGGAAATCGCCCCGCTGGAAATCACCGGAACCTGGATTTTGGCGGATTCGTCGCCCAGGCGCATGATCGCGCCCTTTCCGTAGGCTTTCTCAATGGTTCCGAGGGCTAGATTGAGGGCTTTTTCGCGGTTCGAGTCGGCCATGGCGTGAATTCCTTTGGGTGAAAATACCTGAACACCCGTCTAGTCGGCTTGATTACACTAGTCAAGTTCGTGCCTGAGGATTGGCCACAAAGCAGCCGGTGCCTCCCCCCGAGCCTGCATAGGACCGTAGCCTACCCCGACCAGCCCTGGGCCGCGAGAGCAGACCGCCTCGGCTCAGCGCTCTACGAGGTCGAAGTCGCGCCCGAGAGCCGCGCGCCGCACGAGCTCCAGCGCAACGTAGGACGCCAAGATCTGAACCCGTTCGCGTCCCCAGGGAAGCTTTCGGTGTTTGGTGATCGTCCTCTCACCGCGGCGAGCCAGACCAAACCAAATCGTCCCGACCGGCTTGTCCTCGGTGCCGCCGTCGGGACCGGCAATCCCGGTGATCGAAACCGCGATGTCGGCGCCTGCCACGCGTAGCGCACCTTCGGCCATGGCCGCCGCCGTCTCCGCGCTCACCGCTCCGTGCGCCCGCAGGATCTCCTCGCCCACGCCAAGCACCGCCTGCTTGGCGCTGTTCGCATAGACGACGGCATCGAGCAGCAGGTAGTTCGAGGCGCCGGACACCCGGGTCAGCATTTCGCCCACCCTGCCCCCGGTGCACGATTCGGCCACAGCCAGCGTCTTGCCCTTGTCGCGAAGGGCCTGGCCCACCGCTTCGGGGAAGGAATCTGCGCGGCCCCCAAAGACCGCATCCCCGAGAAGCGTGCGCACGTCCTCGGCAATGGCCTCCGATCGCCGTTCGGCTTCCGCCGCAGAATCGGCGCGAACGTGGACCTTCACCTCGATCTCGGGAAAGTGCGCGCGGTAGCCGAGCGTCAAGCCTTCGTGCTTCTTCTCGAGCCCATGAAGCGCCTGCGCCACACCGGACTCCGTCATCCCGAATGTGCGGATGTGCACCTGGTGGGTTCGGGGCTCGGCGAGCGCGGCAATCGCATGCAGGATCGATTCGTGAAAGATGTGCTTCATTTCGCGCGGTACGCCCGGGACGAAAAAGAACCGCGCCTCTCCCAGACTCAGGGCGAAGCCTGGCGCGGTGCCCACGGGGTTTGGCAGGACCTGCGCGCCCTCGGGAAAGTCGCCCTGCTTCGCGTTTGATTCGGGCATCACGCGACCGAACGCTTTGAACTTCTGCCGAATCCCTTCGACGACGCGTGCGTCACGGCGAAGCTCGACACCTGCGGCCGAGGCTGCCGCCGCAGTGGTGAGATCATCCGATGTCGGCCCGAGCCCGCCGGTCACGACAACGACCCTGTTCGTCTCCGCAAAGCGTCGAATGAGCGTCACGATTCGCTCGAGCTGATCGTCGACGGTCGCGTGCTCGACGACTTCGAAGCCAAGCTTCGTCAGCTCTTCGCCGAGCCACGCGGCGTTTGTATTCACCAACTCACCGCGGGTGAGCTCGGTGCCAATCGATAAGACTGCGGCGGTCATGCGGGTCGGGGAGTGTCGCAAATGGCGGACCGCGGTCAACCGCATTGCCCTCGGGGGTGAATGTGGTAGCGACCCGGGAAGCGTTTCCGCGTTTCTCGTGTTGATGGGAGTCAGATGAACCGGACACTGATGGGTACAGCATGGGGGGTGCTGGTCGCCGCCGCGGCCCTCTCCGTAGGAACTGACGCGGCCGCAGAACAGAATGCGGTCGCGCTTTCGAATTTGCAGATCAGCCGTGCGTCGCTCGAAAACGGGCTGCGCGTAGTCATGAACCAGGACCATACGGTCCCGACCGTGGCGATTTCGGTCTACTACGACGTCGGCTCACGAAACGAAGCCAAGGGGCGCTCGGGCTTCGCGCATCTGTTCGAGCACATGATGTTCCAGGGCTCAGCCAACGTCGGCAAGGGCGAGCACTTCAGCCTCATCATCAACCGCGGCGGCAGCGCGAACGGGACCACGAGCAACGACCGCACCAATTACTACGAGACCCTGCCCTCGAACGAGCTCGCGCTCGGGCTCTGGCTCGAAGCGGACCGAATGCGATCCCTATCGATCACCCAGGAGAACTTCGAGAACCAGCGGATGACCGTCATGGAAGAGCGCCGCCAGCGAATCGACAACCAGCCTTACATCCCGAGCATGCTTCGCATCAACGAGCTGGCGTACGGCGACTACTGGCCCTACGCGCACTCAACCATCGGCGACATGCAGGACTTGATCGATGCGCCGCTCGAAGCCGTCCAGAAGTTCTTCGACACGTACTACGCGCCCAACAATGCGGTCCTGAGCATCAGCGGCGACTTCAGCCCCGAGGC
>Ga0316201_10002963_pt1 | contig 12340 bp, 11 predicted proteins | sample CS6wburrow_MG_FD_204516 | JGI IMG/M metagenome (GOLD analysis project Ga0316201, IMG submission 204516) | Coastal sediment microbial communities from Delaware Bay, Delaware, United States - CS-6 worm burrow | ecosystem: Environmental > Aquatic > Marine > Coastal > Sediment | place: USA... | reverse complement strand
CATAGTTTGTTCGAATCATCTGGCAGCGTGACAGCGAGAATCGACTCACTATTCGTCCGAACGAGCTCACCAAGCCGGTCGCTGATTCGGGCCAACGAGCCACTGTTCTTGCAATTGGCCAGCAGGTGATTTGTCCCAAGGGCACCTGCTGAGATGACAACGCCTTTCGCTGTCATCGTTTTGCGGCCACCCCCCAATAGTCCGGGCGAGTGGGCGAGAATACGGTAGCCAGCGCTGCCATCGCCTGCTCCGATCGGTTCAATGTCGGCGACCTTGAGGTTCGGCAGCACCTCGGCGCCGGCTTTTTCGGCGAACCACAGGTAGTTCTTGAGCAATGTATTCTTGGCGCCGACGCGGCACCCGACCATACAGGCGCCACAACGCGTGCATCCCGTGCGGTCCGGGCCATCGCCCCCGAAATACGGGTCCGGAACCGTCTCTCCTGATTCCCCGAAATAGACCGCGACTGGTGTACGTGTGAACGTCTCCCCAACCCCCAGATGCGCCGCATAATCCTGAAGTAGCAAGTCACCCGGACTTTCGAAAGGCACGGTGTTAACTCCCAGCATACGTTCGGCCGTCGAGTATGCTTCGTCGAGCTCATTCTCCCAGTCCGCTAGCTCGGACCATTGAGGATTCTGGAAGAACTGCTTCTTCGCACGGTATAGCGTGTTCGCATAGACGATGCTGCCGCCACCAACTCCCGCGCCGCTCGCTACCAATACATCCTTGAACGGCATCAGGCGGAGAATGCCGCGCAGCCCTATAAGTGGCGCCCACAGGTACCGGCTTAGCTGCCAGGTTGACTCGGCGAAATCCTGATCTTCAAAGCGCCTGCCTGCCTCAACCACGGCGACTTTGTAACCCTTCTCGGCCAGGCGCAGCGCAGAGGTACTGCCGCCAAACCCTGAGCCGACAACCAACCAGTCGTAGTCCACGATTACCACTCCGTCTTATCAAGGGTGTCGCGGTCAATCATACCGAAGTAACATGTTTTGACCGCACAATTGACTGATGCCTGGAGGCCTCATGAGCAAGAGACCCACGATATACGCCGCGGCCATGCTGGCGCTGGCCAGCGCTGCCTGCGCTGCCGCTCCCGGTGCCGACACGCTTGAGGACGCAAAGCCGCCGTCCAGGCACACGGTCGCGCGTCAGGAGGTTTTACGCGACAGCCTGCCCTTCGACGACCGACGCGACTTCGAGGAACAAAGCCGCGGCTTCATCGCGGCACCCCCCTATCGCCGCATTGATGATGAGTCCGGCAATCTCGTCTGGGATATCGGTCAGTACGACTTCCTGCTTGCGGGAAAAGACCTGGACAGTATTCATCCGTCGCTACAGCGGCAGGCAACACTGAATATGAACTACGGGCTCTACGAGGTCGTACCCGAAAAGATCTACCAGGTTCGCGGCTTCGATTTGTCGAACATGACACTAATTCGCGGCGACACGGGATGGATCGTGCTGGACGTGCTGCTCGTCAAGGAAACCGCGGCGGCTGCACTGGAGTTCGCAAATTCAGAACTTGGCAAGCGCCCTGTCGTGGCTGTGATCTACTCGCATTCGCACGCCGATCATTTTGGCGGCATACGGGGAGTTGTCGATGAAGCCGAGGTCCGGTCTGGAAGAGTACAGATCATCGCGCCCCGCGGGTTTATGGAAAATGCGATTGCCGAGAATGTCTACGCGGGTAACGCGATGACACGGCGGGCATCCTACCAATACGGTCGTGGATTGCCGGTCAGCCCCTTTGGGCAGGTTGATTCCGCGATTGGCAAGGCCACGGCAAGCGGCACGCTGGGATTGATCGCACCGTCGCGGATTATCGAGGAGGACTTCGAAGAACTCATCGTTGATGGCGTACGCATGGTCTTCCAGAACACGCCGGGAACCGAGGCGCCAGCCGAAATGAACACCTGGTTCCCCGATATGAAGGCGTTTTGGGCAGCCGAGAACATTACAGCGACAATCCATAATATCTACACGCTGCGTGGCGCACTTGTGAGGGATGCGTTGCAGTGGTCGAAGGGAATAAACGACGCGTTGTACCGATTCGGGTACGAGGCCGAGGTAATGCTCGCATCGCACAACTGGCCTCGTTGGGGGAATGCGCGCATCCAGGAAGTCATGCGCGCGCAGCGCGATGCGTATGCCAACCTGAACAACCAGGTACTGCACCTGGCGAATCAGGGTGTCACGATTAATGAGATTCACAATGAGTACCGGGTTCCGGAGAGTCTTCGGAACCAGTGGTCGGTGCGCCAGTATCACGGCTCCGAGTTTCATAATTCCCGCGCCGTCCTGAACCGCTATCTCGGTTACTGGGATGGCAATCCCGCAACGTTGGCACCTTTGTCTCCCGCCGAATCAGCGCCGCTCTACGTCGAGATGATGGGCGGTGCCGACAACATTCTGACGAAAGGCCGCAGCCTCTATGAAGGAGGACAGTATCGGCATGCCATGGAAATAGTTAACAAGCTCGTGTACGCATCGCCGCAAAACAGAGCGGCCAGAACCCTACTGGCTGATATTTTTGAACAGCTGGGGTATCAGTACGAGAGTGCCAGCATGCGGAATTCGTTCCTCTCAGCTGCGAAGGAACTGCGCTCTGGAACGCCGAAATCATTAGGGCTGGAAACCGGCGGACCGGATATGATCAACGCCCTGACAACATCACAATGGTGGGATGCGATCGCGATTCGCGTCGACAGTGCAAAAGCAGACGGGATCAATTTCAAGCTGAACTTCATCACGCCTGACAACGGCGAGACACTGGTCATAGAAATGAGCAACGGCACACTGACCAACATCATCGGTTTCACAGCACCTGACGCCGACGCGACCTTTACAATCAACCGTTCTGACCTGGTTCCGGTCATGCTGCAGCAAACAACATTGGCAAATCAGCTTCGGGAGGGAAAAGCGCAACTAAGCGGAGATCCGCTGCCACTGTCACAACTTGCATCAACCTTGCTTGAGTTTGATCCCTTGTTCGAGATCATGCCGGGAACAAACGACTAGGGCAGTATCGCTGCGAGTCCTGGGGGGCACCACTTTGCTCTTCGATTGATCTACCCGGTGAGTCGGACTTTCCGTAACAACGCCGCAAGGTCATTCCGTTCTTTCGAAGTTATGCCCTGGAGACTGTCGTCAGCGGCATCCAGGCGCGACTGAATCGCTTCATCGATAGTGCGTTTTCCTGCCGCAGTCAGTGACACGGTCACTCCTCGCCGATCACTCTTATCCGGGCGTCTCCGGACCAACCCCCGGGCTTCCAGCTTGTCGATACGGTTGGTCATTGCTCCGCTACTCAATCCGGTCTCTGCAGCCAGCCCCGTTGCCGGGAGCGAATAGGGCCGCCCCTGTCGACGAAGTGCCGATAACACATCGTATTCAAACAGCTCCAGAGCCAGAGGCTCCAGGGCATCTGCCGCCTGGCGAAGAAACGCCCTGTTCAGGGACATGACCCTGATCACCACTCCCAAACTGGCCGTATCGAGGTCAGGCCGCTCCGCCGACCATTGGTCAAGAATACTGTCAATCGCGTCTTTTTTCATACATTCGCTCAATTATTCTATTTTGATATCAAAATACTTGACATGAAATTATCTTGGCACATACTCGGCCAAAAGAGCTACCGCATTCCACACTGGAATTGGAACATGGCAACAACCTCACGACCGCCCGCTCGCTTCAGTCTGCCGAGGAGAATTCGGAGTGACGATACCGTAGCACGCCAGGTTGTAGCACGAGGCTGGGGAAAGCTGGTATTTGACGAGGTTCTCACGCACAAACCTTCAATAGAGGAGTAAGGAAAATGCGTCCCTTTGAAAGTGACTTTGACGATCTCGACGAGTTTGACGAGTTTGATGAACTCGACTACGGCGGCGTTCAGACAATTCGTCGGATGATCAAAAACAGGCCACGAGACGAGCAGCGGCTCGAGGAACATAGGCGGGCTCGCCCTGCCGGTAAACATCGTCGGAAGTACGAAGACTGGAGTGAGTACGAGGACGATAGTGACTACTTCGACTACAACGCGGAAGAGTTTGACCGTTTTTCGGGGCTGGACTTCGACCGCCATTGAAGCGAACACCTGCTGCATCAAGTGACTGGGGCAGCTACGGTACAGGATGGGGGGCGCCAGGAAGGCGCCCCCTTTTTATTTCACTTCCGCGTCCAGCTCGCTTTGCTGCTGAATTTCTTCTTCAAAGACCTGCGATGTCGTTTGCGCGGAAGACAGCGCATCCCCGAACGCAATCTGGTGCTTCGCTATTGACCGGCCGCGCAGGAACCGAACCGTGACGAACGAGATGAGTGCCAAATGAACCACCGAAGAAAAAGCAAAGAGTGCGCCGTTATTGTCTTCTGCCATTAGTGAAGACGCGATGAATGGGCCGACGGTTGCACCCATGCCATACATCAACAACAAACTACTGGACACAGTCACGTACTCACTGGGGTGGGCATAGTCATTGGCATACGCGACCGCGATCGTATAAAGCGGAAACGCGAACGCGCCCCACAGCATTGCCAGTACGATCGCCGAAGTAAACTGCAGGCCGGGCGCTAAGAGATAAAGCAGCGCTCCCACAATGCCGCCACACAAGCTAACGGCAACAAGCATCTTTCGGCGGCCGATTCTGTCAGACAGAATGCCCAGCGGCCACTGCGCGATCGCACCACCAATTACGGCAGCTGTCATGAACCACGCGGCCAGTGAAACGTCGTTGCCAACCCTGGTCGCGAAAACCGGCGCGAGCGCCCAGAACGCCCCATTGGCGAGACCCGTCACCAGGCAAGCGAACGTGCCGGATGGCGAAATTTGAAAGAGCCGGGGAAGGTCTACAGAGACTGCATGGGGCTGATCGGGTGCAGGCGATGTCGACAACGCGACAGGAACGGCGCCAATAGAAACCAGCACCGATGCGATAATGAAGAGCTCAAGGCCAGACGGGTCGTACATCAAGGTCATCATCTGTCCGGCCGCGAGGACGGTAAGAGTGATCATGGCGTAGGTCGAAAAAATCACTCCCCGGTTCTCGTTGGTAGCGCGATCGTTCAACCAGCTTTCGATAACAATGTAGAGGACCGCAAAACAAAACCCGGTAAGAAAGCGAAGTATGCCCCAGACTGCAGGCTGGACGATCAGCCCGTGAATCAGCGGTGATGCCGATGCGATGGCGCTCATCGCCAGAAAGACCCGCACGTGTCCAACTCGCCGGACAAGTTCACCGCCTTTGAGGCACCCAATCGTGAAGCCGAAGAAATACGTAGCGCCCATGGCGCCTATCGACAGGGTGGAGAAGTCCTCAAGCGACGCCCGCACGGGCAACAACGTGCCCTGCAGACCCTGCCCGGCCAGTAATATGGAAACGCTGATTAGCAGCGCCGCTACAGGTGCCAGAGCTTTGTTCATTCTTGTTGACGGCGGCTTGCAAAAGGGACGAAATACTGTACTAGTCGGAAGTCGCTGACAAGCTCTATTCTCTTATCACTCGTTGAGACGTCTATATGGACAAGCCACAAGAAACTCCCTGGTCCGAGATCAGCAAGATGCTGGACCAGGCTGGCACGGCAGGCGAAATCGAGGCCTTTCTTGACGATCTTGGTCCAACGGAGATGTTGCACACCGTATTCTCGCTTAGCCCTGATGATCAGCGTGCGCTGTTATCAACACTGACACCGAACCGTGCGGCTTCTCTCGTAGAAGAATTCCCTGACGGCCACGCCGCCGACTTGATCGAGGATATGTCCGCTGCAGACGTTGCTCCCATTGTTGTCGAAATGGCCAGTGACCACCGCGCGGATGTTCTATCCGAACTCGATAGCAGCGATGCCGATGCAATCATCGCGGAACTCGATGAAGAAGATGCTTCGGAGGTTCGTGAACTCATTTCGTATGAACCCGACCAGGCTGGTGGTCTGATGATGACGGAGTTCGCTTCTTACCCGATGGCAAAAACTGTCCGGGAGGTTGTCGACGACCTGACCGGGGACGCGGTCGACTATCAGTTACTCACGGTTCACTACGTCTATGTCGTCGTCAAAGCAAGGAAACTCAAGGGCGTTATACGCCTGCGCGACCTGGTGTTTGCGGATCCCGAAAAGAAAATTGGCGAAATCGCGACGCCCGCCTTGTCGGTCGCGCCGGATACCGGCCTCAGCGAACTTGAGGAGTTCTTCGGTGAACACGATATCGCCGCAGTCCCGGTTGTCGACAAGCGGGGAAATCTGCTTGGAATCGTGCGTCGACGAGCTTTGCTTGAGGCGATCACCGAGCGAGCCGAGGCTGATCATTTGAAGGCGGCTGGTATCATCGGCGGTGACGAACTCCGCAGCATGCCCGTATTCTTGCGGTCGCGCCGCCGCCTCGCATGGCTAAGCGTTAACATCGGCCTGAACATTCTGGCGGCCAGCATTATTGCGATCTATGAGGACACTTTGACAGCGGTCATCGCCCTGGCCGTGTTCCTGCCGATAGTCTCAGACATGAGTGGTTGCTCAGGTAATCAGGCAGTGGCCGTAAGCATGCGCGAACTGACTCTCGGTGCCGCGCTGCCAAAAGATGTCATGCGGGTATGGCGAAAAGAGGCGGTAGTAGGACTCATCAACGGCCTTGCACTCGGCATTCTGCTCGGCCTGGCCGCCTGGGCATGGAAGGGCAATCCAGTCCTTGGCCTGGTAGTTGGTGGCGCGCTGGCAGCCAATACGATCATCGCCGTATCAATTGGCGGTACCGTTCCTCTCGTGCTGCGGCGACTCAAGCTCGATCCGGCTGTCGCATCGGGACCACTCCTCACGACCGTCACTGATATGTGCGGCTTTTTCCTTCTATTGAGCATTGCGAGCATGGTGTTGCCGTCGCTCGTCTGAGTTTCCGCGCGCTATTTGCCGATCTCAGAGCCACCTCTTCCAGCGGAAGAAAGCGAAGAGCCCGATGGCCGCGACAATCATTACTACGATAGAGGCGAGAAACCCGACAGGGCTTTCGAGCCCCGGCAATCCACCTACGTTCATTCCAAGCAGCCCTGTGATGAACGTCAGTGGCAGAAATATCGCGGCGACCACGGACAAGACATACATCCGTGCATTCTGTTCTTGCGCAAGCTGACCGAGGAACTCCTCCTGAAGAACAACGGCACGTTCACGCGCCAGATCCAGATCTTCGAGGTATCGCGTAATGCGATCGGCCTCCTCTCGCAGATACCGCGTTTCGGTGTCTGACAACCAGGTCCCCGGCTGACGGTAAAGTCGATCCAGGGCATCCCGTTGCGGTGCGAGAAAGCGGCGTACCGAGGCCATCTGACGTCGCAATGCGCCCAGAGTACGGCGAAATGTAGCGGAATCCTGCGTGTGCACGTCGCCTTCTGCATCACCAAGTCGCCCTTCAATATTGTCGACGAAATCGCCTATGCGATCAGCCAGCCGTTCCACGAGCGCGGCAAGGAACTCGCCAGGTGTCGCCGGCCCGTTACCACTCACTAGCGAAGCTCGTACATCTTGCACAGAAAGCACGCGCCGCCGCCTGGACGTAATGATCCTGTCCGGTTCGATCAGGATGCGAATCGAGACCATGTCTTCCGGGTCCTCTCCAGGGTTGGTATTCACCCCGCGCAACACGATAAGAAGCCCCTTGTCGGTCGCGAAAGACCGCGGCCTGGTTTCTTCGGCAAGCATCGCATCAGCAACTTGTGCTTCAACGCCACTGACATCGAATAGCCAGTCTCGGGACTTCTCATTGCTGACGTCAAGGTGAACCCAGAGCACCCCTTGTTCCTTTGACCACTGCCTCATGGACCGCGAATCAGCTTCCTCGGCACCACCGCGGCGGTTCAGGATGTAGCAGTGCAGGAATTCTTCATTCGGCTCCATCAGCACACTCACTTGATTTGGTCAGACTGAAGGCGAATTTCCAGCGGACCTTTCGTATCGAGATGAACATCGCGTTGCGGGAATGCAATGACAATATCGTTCTGCTCAAACAGTTCACTAACCCGGAACCGGATTGCACTTCGTATCTCTCGCAAAAACTTCTCGCCACCAACATCACACCAGAAGTACGCATCAAAGACGAGCGAATTATCGCCGAAATCTTCGAACACGATACTGGGGTGCGGCTTCGTCTTTACATCTGCCTGCTCGGTAACCGCCTGGAGCAGCAATTCGGCGACCTTCTTCACAGGCGACCCGTACTCAACACCTACCCTTAACGTTGTGCGGACTTCCCGATCGATTAGCGTCCAGTTAACAACTGTCCGCTCGAGCAACAAGCTATTGGGGACTAATAAATGCACTCCGTCTGTGCGACGAATTCGCGTGGATCGGTTGCCGATAGTCTCAACAGCACCATAGGTGCCATCGATCTCAATAAAATCATCGATACGAATCGGGCGCTCGGCCATCAAGATCCAGCCACTGATGAAGTTGTTTATTATGTTCTGCGCCCCGAAACCGACACCAATCGCGATGGCACCAGTCGCGAAGGCGAACGCCGTCAACGGTATGCCCAGCAAACCGAGCGCTGTAATGCCAACAAGAATTATCAGTACAAAGAACGCGACCCTCTTCAGGATATGGACCACATCTGGCCGGAGGTTGGTCGTCGCTAGCCGACGGCCGAGAAGATAGCCGATGAACCTGCTGCCGAAATAACCGAAAACCACCACCAAGGCGACCGAGATGATTTGCCCTGCCGTGATGGCCTGACCACCCGGTGTTGTCGCCAGCGTGTAACTCCACAGCTCGATGATTTGATCAATCATTGGCGATTACCACTCCATTTATGTTCGACGCTGCCAAGCCTAGCCGGTACCGCGTGTCCGTGTACTGCTCTTCTTGGCATTCTTTTCGATGAACTCAATGATCATTCCGGCCACGTTCTTGCCAGTCGCTTTTTCAATTCCCTCCAGCCCAGGACTGGAGTTCACTTCCATTACGACCGGGCCATGATTCGAGCGGAGCAAGTCGACGCCGGCAACGTTCAAACCCATCGCTTTGGCCGAGCGGACAGCGGTCGAGCGCTCTTCGGGAGTCAGCTTTATCAAAGTCGCGGATCCGCCACGATGCAGGTTAGATCGAAACTCGCCCTCTCTTCCCTGCCGCTTCATCGCCGCAACGACCTTGTCGCCGACGACAAAGCACCGGATGTCAGCGCCACCGGCCTCAGCAATAAACTCCTGCACCATGAAATTAGCCTTGAGGCCACGAAATGCTTCGATAACACTTTCCGCCGCTTTCTTGGTCTCTGCGAGAACAACGCCAACGCCCTGGGTCCCCTCCAGCAGCTTGATAACGACGGGCGCACCGCCCGCGATCTTGATCAGGTCGTCGGTATCGTCCGGCGAATTCGCGAAGCCTGTGACGGGCAAGCCGATTCCTTTGCGCGCCAGGAGTTGCGATGCGCGCAATTTGTCTCGAGATCGGCTGATCGCGACCGACTCGTTGACCGAATAAACACCCATCATCTCGAACTGGCGGACCACGGCTGTACCATAGAAAGAAACCGATGCGCCGATTCTCGGAATGACCGCGTCAACTCCTGTAATAGATTCGCCGTTGAGGTGAATACTCGGTTTGTGACTGGTGATATTCATATAGCAGCGCTTGTGATTTATCACAGGCATCTCATGCCCGCGCTCTTTACCCGCATCCACAAGTCGGCTGGTTGAATACAGGTTCTTGTTCGTCGAGAGAATTCCAATCTTCATCTATCAGTCCTCGGAAAATTCGGTGCGATTAGTTTGTTGACGCAGTTAGCTTTGCTCTGGATCAACATCATGTACATCCGTAAACGATTCGACCCGACCTTGTGCTACAGCGACGTCTTTGAATGCCCCCAGGTTTACGAGCGCATCACCCTCATGCGCCAGCGGCAGGTTGCTTCGCCCAATGGCGATCCCGTCGAACGGCGCGACTACGTCTTGCACTGCATCACCCAGCGGGTCGCTTACCGTTGCCAGCGTCTGCCCTTGAACGACACTGCCGCCCAACTGAATCGTGCCGCTGACTATCCCACTTGCGGGCGCGCGAACCCATGCCGTTGACTTAGCAACGACGGGCGTTATTTTCGTGATGCTCTTGCTTTTCGGCAGCATGTCGATATGGCGCATGACATTCAGGATGCCACGAATCCCTCCACGAATCGCCACCTCGTCGAACCGCAGGGCCTCGCCCGCCTCGTATATAAGGACAGGCAGTCCTCGCTCCGACGCAAGACCGCGCAGCGATCCGTCGCGAATATTGGAGTTTATGATCACCGCTGTGCCAAAAACCCGGGCGATATCCTGCGTCTTCTCATCATCCAGGTTCGCGCGAATCTGCGGAAGATTCGTCCTGTTTATGGCCCCTGTATGCAGATCGATACCATAGTCTGCCTTGGCTACTATCTGTGTCGTGAACAGATCTGCGAGACGAGCGGCGATGGACCCTTTCGGTGTACCGGGGAATGATCGATTCAGGTCACGCCGGTCCGGCAGGTAACGCGACTGGTTGAGAAATCCATGAACATTGACGATAGGTATTGCTATCAGGGTTCCGCGAAGCGAGCGGAGGATTTTACGCTTCAGCAGCCGGCGAATGATTTCAACACCGTTCAGCTCATCGCCATGAATAGCGGCGGACACAAACAGTACAGGACCCGCCTTGCGGCCGGAGATTACTTTCACAGGCATACTGAGTGACGTTCCCGTATACAGGTCGGCCACTGGCAAGCTCACGTTGATACGCTCACCCGGCTTGACGAGATGATCACCGATAGTGATGGAATTATTTATCGCCATACCGCTTACCCTTTCTTTGGTCGGCGTTTTTTGCCGACCAGGTATGAGCGCGCCGGATTCACCTGGGCACGGCCTTTCAAGGCTGTTCGGCCCAAAAGCATGCGAAACAGCATATTATCGCGTGCTGTCAGAGTAGCTTCAATCGGCCATGACTCGCGACCAATAGTCAGTAGCGTCGAAATGACAAACCGCTCCTCACGATGACCACCAGAATCCGTCACAGTTCGCTTGTCCAGTATGTCCGCAGTGCATGTCACCACGGTCGCGGTGTTCTTCTGCAAAGGGTGTATACGGAACTCAACCCGATCCTGACCATTCTCGACAAAGGTCTTCAACTCGAAAGCGTGAATCGCGGACGTTCGGGCACCCGTATCAACTTTCGCCTTGATTTGTTCGATGCCGAGTTGGGGCAGGCCAACCCACTCGCGCCAGCCAAGCGTCAGCAATTCGTGTTTCTCAGTCATTTGTTTCACAGTTGTCAATCCAAACACAACCTATCAGCGCCTGTTTGGGGCCGGACTCCAGATCCATCGTGGAGTATTACATACGAGCACAGACCGCGCGCAGGTCGTCGGGCTGGCGCGGCGCGATGATGCGCCTGAATCCGGTGCCGTGCAATCAGATTGTGGTTGGCTCTGTTCCGTCACCACAGGCCGCACCAAAATTTTGCCGTGCTTGTGCTGACGAACTTCATATAAGATCAATGCAGACTATTCCTCAAGTTCGAGAAACCGCCATGTCAATTCGATGCCTTCTGCTGGCAGCAGCGCTTACCTTGTTTGCAGCGGCACTTCCGGCCCAGGCGACCGACCAAAATGTCGTTGTTGTGGACGAGAACCTTTGGGTGACCTTCTATGACGTTCCGTCGCGACGATTTCGTGAGATTCGAGCCTCGTTCGTAAGGCGGCAATTCGCGTACGCCTCGGATGACCTTGCCGTCAGTGCCAGCTACCTGACGATTGAAGCGGATCGTGCGCGACCGGAGATCGCGAAACGCCTGAATGAAGTCGCGGACAGAATGACGTGGATATCGGAAAATATCGAAGACCTCACCGTCAACGTGGCGGAACTGGACGGGCTGTTCGGTCGCGCACACTGGCTATTGGCGCAGCATTATCTGGACATGGCCAAACGTTCGCGCGACAGCCGAAAGAACCGCAGCGCTGGCCTCAACCTTCTCGCCACGGCACATCACATGGAACGAGCCGTACTGTGGAGCAACTCAAGAATATCGCGTGACGTTCAGACGACGCTCGAGAACCTGCGTGATCTCGCTGATCAACTCCAGGACAAAGACCTGACCGAAAAAGCATACCGCGAGAAACCCATTGTCCAGGCCGAAAAACTGTTGCTCAAGCTCAGCAAAACGGTCAATCGACCGGTCCTGTTGCAGCCGGAATAGGTGAGCGGCGACACAAGGAAATTACAAACTCCTAGAGCAGAACCTCGTCAATGTCCGGCAGCCACTCGCGCCAGTATGCGAGCTTGGCGTGTAAGGCTTCGACACCTTCATCGTGCTCTCGGCGCAGCAAGCGCACATGATCACCGGGGCGCAA
>Ga0316201_10002962_pt1 | contig 12342 bp, 9 predicted proteins | sample CS6wburrow_MG_FD_204516 | JGI IMG/M metagenome (GOLD analysis project Ga0316201, IMG submission 204516) | Coastal sediment microbial communities from Delaware Bay, Delaware, United States - CS-6 worm burrow | ecosystem: Environmental > Aquatic > Marine > Coastal > Sediment | place: USA: Delaware... | reverse complement strand
ATCGACGACCGCCGGAACACCGGTGAAGTCCTGCAGTACAACTCGTGAAGGCGTAAACGCGATTTCCGTTACGGGTTTTGCCTGTGGGTCCCAGTTAGCCAAAGCCTCGATGTCACCGTGGGTGATATCGACTCCATCCTCGTGGCGAAGCAGGTTTTCCAGTAGAATTTTTAAAGAAAAGGGTAGTCGCGATACATCAATTTGTTCACTTAACCGAGGCAGGCTGAAATAAGTGTAATTTTTATCGTTTACAGAAAGTGTACTGCGGACGGAAAATGAATCTTGCATGCTGGCCTCCATTAATGCACGTGCAACCGGGAAGCCAAGTATTATCGCCCATTGGAACCGCTTTTCCCAAATAGTTTATCCGGGTAACAGTGATTGTGCCTCTTCAAGCATCTTTTTTCGTCCGAACATCAGGCTAAAACGACCGCCACCCAATTGTCTCCATAGAACCGCGGAACGTAAAGATGCAAAAAGCAGCGTGCGTATCCAATTGACCGTTCGCTCCACCTGCAGGTGCTGCGGGCTGCCGTTGACGACGATACGGGGTGACAGTGTACTGATGGTTTGTGTATACAGGGCGGCAATGTTTTTTGCCTGTAAATCCTTGATCTCATGAATTTCTGTGCCATCGTCGATTTCGGCAATGGGTTTTAATTCGGCTCCGATGTAGGCCTGCATCTTCGACTTTTTACGGAAATTGTTTTCAAGTTGCATAATGGAGACCGCGTATCCCAGGCTCTCCATGTAACGCCGGTCACCCTGTAGCACCGAAATCAGTGTTTCCGCACCCAGGCGCAAATTAGTAGCACCACCAAAAATATCCTCGACGCTATCGGCCTCGATGGCCAGCAGGCTCGCAAGACAGGTATCTGCAGAATAGCCCGACCAGGTGCCGTGATTGGCAGCCTGCCTGACCAGTTCGGTGGCCTGGAATATGCCGGACAATGCTAATATGCGTTCATTCATGTGCTTGCCATTTTGAATTGTGTTCCCATCACAGGGGTGTTCATGGTTTCTATGATTCCACCACCCAGGCAAATATCACCGTCATAAAGGACGACGGACTGACCCGGGGTAACGGCACGTTGGGCTTGCTTAAATTTTAGATACATTCGGCTTTCATCGATCTTCTCAATGCAAACTGACTGGTCCTGCTGGCGATACCTGATTTTAGCCGTCAGCGAACTTTCTGCCCCAGGTGCGATACCCGATACCCAGGCCAATTGGGTCGCTTCAAGACGGTCCGAAAGCAACCATGGGTGCTGATGGTCCTGGCCGACATAAAGAATGTTCTTATCCATATCCTTGTGTAGCGCGTACCAGGGGGCTTCCGGATAATTTTTTACACCACCAATTCCAAGACCCTGCCGTTGTCCGAGCGTATGAAACATCAAACCCTGGTGTTCACCGATAACCTGGTCCTGGGTGGTTCGGATTTCTCCAGGCTGAGCCGGCAGATATGCACTCAGGAACGCAGTGAAGTTGCGTTCGCCGATAAAACAGATGCCGGTGCTGTCCTTTTTATCAAAGACTTTAAAACCAGCCTGTTCCGCGAGTTCACGCACTTTTGGTTTTTCCAATTCTCCAACGGGGAAAAGAGTTTTCGCCAGCTGCTTATGACCGACCGCATAAAGGAAGTAGCTCTGATCCTTGTTATGGTCAATACCCCGAAGTAAGCGGTGTTTGCCATCAAAATAATCCGAACGGACATAGTGTCCGGTGGCAATCATGTCCGCTCCGAGTTGCTCAGCGTGCTCGAGGAAGGTTTTGAACTTGATCTCCCGGTTACACAGGATGTCGGGGTTGGGGGTGCGACCGGCCCGGTATTCATCGAGAAACTCCTCGAAGACATTTTCCCAGTATTCGGTTGCGAAATTGCGGGTGTGCAGCATAAAACCCATGGACTCGGCGACTGCCCTTGCGTCAGTGGCGTCTTCAGCCGAAGAGCATTCACCGAAGCGATCATCCTCCTCCCAGTTCTTCATGAACATACCGGCAATATCATGTCCCTGTCTTTGCAAAATCAATGCCGAGACCGATGAATCCACTCCACCGGACATTGCCACCATGATTTTGCCAGTTGCCTTGCGCATGTCAGATAGATGGGGTCAAAATTGCGAACGTCAATTGCTGAAACTACTGTTCAACTTCTATCAACAGATGTACTACAATTGGCACATGAGTAACGAATTTGAATCAAAACATGATCGCGGCATTGCGGTGGAGGAGGCCCGTCCTGAGGTCAAACCGCCCCCGATGTACAAGGTCGTGCTATTGAATGACGACTTCACCCCGATGGATTTTGTGGTCGATGTCATCCAGACCTTTTTTGCGTTAGACCATGACCGGGCAACACAGATCATGTTACACGTTCACACCCGTGGAAAAGGCGTATGCGGTATATTTACTTTTGAAATCGCTGAGACCAAGGTGGCCCAGGTCAATGATTATGCTCACCGCAACGAGCATCCCCTCAAATGTGCACTGGAGAAAGCTTGAACCGGTCCATTGAACCAGACCGGCCAGAACCGGTCACAACCAGTACTCAAGACACGGTAAATTAAATGTTCAGCAAAGAACTGGAAGTAAGTATAAGCCAGGCTTATCAAGAGGCCCGTAGCGCCCGCCACGAATTCCTCACGGTTGAGCACCTGTTGCTCGCCTTACTGGACAACGCCTCCGCTTTATCAATCCTCAGCGCTTGTGGTGCGAATATCATTGGTCTTGAAGCAGAGTTGCGTAAAGCCTTGCTCGATACAGTCCCTGAGTTGGACCCTGATGACAACCGTGATACCCAGCCGACTATTGGCTTCCAGCGTGTTCTGCAAAGAGCGCTGTATCACGTTCAATCCTCCGGTAAACAGGAAGTGATCGGCGCCAACGTACTGGTGGCTATATTCAGCGAAAAAGATTCCTATGCCATTTACCTGCTAAACAAATTTGAAGTCACCCGTCTCGACGTGGTGGATTACATCTCTCATGGTATTTCGCCACTGCAAAAGAACGCTTCGGATTCAAACGAAGAGGTCGAGGCGGAAACCCGGGAAGAGGGTCCGGATACCCGCAAAAGCGCATTGGAAAACTTCACCAGTAACCTGAATGAACGTGCCCGTGAAGGCAAGATCGACCCGCTGATCGGACGCGTGAGCGAAGTTGAGCGCACGATCCAGATATTGTGCCGCAGACGAAAAAACAATCCGCTTTTTGTCGGCGAGGCCGGTGTTGGCAAAACCGCCATGGCCGAAGGGCTGGCACTGAGGATCGTCGAGGGCCAGGTCCCCGAGGTTTTGGCTGACGCAACACTGTATGCACTGGACCTGGGCGCATTGCTGGCCGGCACCAAGTATCGCGGTGATTTTGAAAAGAGACTTAAAGCGGTCCTGGCAGAGCTGCACGAGATTGAAGGCGCCGTGTTGTTCATTGATGAGATTCACACGATTATTGGCGCAGGTGCAGCTTCCGGCGGCGTTATGGATGCTTCCAACCTGATCAAGCCGGTATTGGCTTCCGGGGAATTGCGTTGTATCGGCTCCACAACCTACCAGGAGTTCCGGGGGGTATTTGAGAAGGATAGGGCGCTGGCACGACGTTTCCAGAAAATTGATATAGCCGAACCAACGATTTCGGAGACCATCGAAATTCTGCGTGGCCTCAAATCACGCTTTGAAGACCACCATGGTATCAAATACACCGATGAAGCCCTGTGTGCTGCTGCAGAGCTATCCGGCCGTCATATCAACGACCGTCACTTACCTGACAAAGCCATTGATGTTATTGATGAGGCCGGCGCACGGCAACGAATGTTGCCTGAAAATGAACGCAAAAATCTTTTGGATGAGCACGATATCGAAGCTATCGTCGCTCACATGGCACGTATACCACCCAAACAGGTATCCCGTTCGGACCGCGACGCTTTGCGCACCCTGGAACGCGACCTGAGATTGACCATCTTCGGACAAGACGAGGCCATTGATGCGCTGGCTGCCGCTATCAAAATGTCCCGCTCCGGTCTGGGTGACGAAGAAAAACCGATCGGATCATTCCTGTTCGCCGGACCCACCGGTGTAGGTAAAACTGAAGTGACCCGTCAACTGGCGATGACCATGGGTATTGAACTGATCCGCTTCGATATGTCGGAATACATGGAAGCACATTCCGTGTCCCGGCTGGTCGGCGCGCCGCCGGGCTACGTTGGCTTTGACCAGGGTGGCCTTTTGACGGAAGCAGTGACCCGTAACCCGCATGCCGTACTGCTGCTGGATGAAATTGAGAAAGCCCATCCTGACGTTTATAACATCCTGTTACAGATAATGGATCACGGTAAACTGACGGATACCAACGGTCGCGAAGCCGATTTTCGCAACGTAATCCTGGTGATGACTACCAACGCAGGTGCGCAGCAAAGTTCACGTCGTTCAATCGGCTTTACCGAACAGGAAAATGTTTCGGATTCGAGTGAAGCCATCCGCAGAACTTTTACGCCGGAATTCCGAAACCGCCTCGATTCCGTTATCCAGTTCAAGGCACTTGATTCCTCAATTGTGCTGCTGATCGTGGATAAATTCATACTCGAGCTTGAAGCACAACTGGCTTTGAAGGATGTCAGTCTCTCGGTATCCCAAGCTGCAAGGGAATGGCTGGCAGAGCAGGGTTTTGATCCGGAGATGGGTGCCCGTCCAATGAAACGGGTTATCCAGAACAAAATCAAACGCCCACTGGCCGATGACCTGTTGTTCGGTATCCTGTCAACAGGTGGTGAGGTGGATATTACGCTATCGAAAAAACACGGTTATAAGCTGAATATTCGTACCCGGCCGAAGAAGGAAATTCCAAAAGCACTGCCGGCAGCGACAGAAAGTTAAACTGCCAAAAACCAGCAGCTTATTTCGTTCGGTAAGTAATACGTCCCTTGGAAAGGTCGTATGGCGTCAGCTCGACTTTGACGTTATCACCGGTCAATATCCGGATATAGTGCTTACGCATACGTCCGGAAATGTGGGCAGTAACAACGTGCCCGTTTTCAAGTTCTACTTTGAATAGAGTATTTGGTAAGGTTTCCAATACCTTGCCTTCCATTTCGATTACATCTTCTTTTGCCATGAGTCCCATGCCTTACTAAAGTGGCAGTATTGTGCCACCCACTGGCTTACTGCGAAAGGGGTTAGTATAAAATAACATTGACACAACTGGCGATTTGCTTAAAATACGCCACCTTAATGCGGGAATAGCTCAGTTGGTAGAGCACAACCTTGCCAAGGTTGGGGTCGCGAGTTCGAGTCTCGTTTCCCGCTCCAAAATTCAGAACCCGGCGTGGTATTATTCCCCTGCCGGGTAGGTAACTTTTCCCCGAGGCCAGGTGGCAGAGTGGTTATGCTGCGGCCTGCAAAGCCGTCTACGCCGGTTCGATTCCGACCCTGGCCTCCAATTAGCCCCTTTATGGGGCTTTTTATTGCCTGAAATAAGTCATCCACTCCCATTAAACCCAGTGAGCGATTTTCAGTGTTGAAAACGCTGCAAAAAAGTTGGTTTCGTCTATACTTATATAAGGGTGTCCCGGTAGGGCGAACTTCTTCTACTCCTATCTTCTAAGTTCACCCCCATTGAGCTGGGACACCCTGCGAAAGTCTTGATTCAGTAAGCAGTCAATCCGATGTGTTGCGTGACCTGGATCAATGCGGAACTCAGCAGAGGGAATAAACTAGAGTTGCTGCTCTGGATAGCGGTTTTGGGGTTTTCTTCGTGAAGCTCAGGGGGCGCTACCGGAGCGGCACCCTGACTGGTTGATCCGCTCTGCCGACCTGGCACAATCGACCCCTGATTACAAACAAACTACCTGAATATCAGCCTATTGTCTGGATTGGGCAGGTTGGTTATGAAAGAATGTTTTAATATACTGCGTCGTTGCCCCGCATGTGCAGGGCCTGAACCTTATACCCGCAAGATGTTCCAAGGTGTCTCGCGGGCGAGATGGAAAATACTTTGAGTAAAAATTATGAAGTCCGGACAAACTCCGGATTCCTGATGGGTGTATTCGCCGCTGCCCTGCTGGCCGCAGTGTTCGCGGTCGTCAGTGGCTGTGCGGGTACTGCACAGGGCCGGGGTACATCGGTTTATTCGAGCCTGAAGACTGAAGAGGTTACCAGCCAGGATTCTTCCGAGGCCTCCGCGCTTGTCGTTATACGCTATCCGGCAATGATTCACGCCAAAGCTGAAAACCTGTACGTGAGTTCCTTTGCTATCAACGCAATTGGTGGTGAAGTGCCCTATGGCGTGTATGGAAACCGACAAACTTCTCGTGTGGCCCAATCCATTATTGAAAAATCCAGTTACTTCGCGATGTCTTTGTATCATGAGCTAAAAGGTGTTCTGCCCGAAGGTTCGGTGCTTTTGTCACCACATATCATTGAATGGAACAAGGAACGGAACCTGTACAGCCGTCCAATCCTGGGTGCTGAGCAGATTCCAAGTGTATTAACCATTGATTTTAATATCTATTCTTTTCCTGATGTTAACAAACTGATGGATGCGCCACCGGTGACGTTCGGTGACCTGGTGACACCTATGATCGTTGTCAAAAGCAGTCGCTGGATACAACCCTCGCTGGGTGGATTGTTGATATCGAGTCCGCAGCTGGCGAGTTCTGCATGGCGGCAGGTGCGTGTTGAAACCGATAACAGTTTCAGGTCACGACTCGATGATACCCCGCTGGTTTCCGATTCCTCGTTGGATTTTATTTCCTTCCTGCGTGAAAGGGATGAAGTCGAACTCACCTTGCCGCTAAAGGGCGGTGGGGACGGGAACCAGAACATGGCGGCCATAGAACAGTATTCACTTGAAAAAATCCAGATGAACGGGGAAATCATATCAACGTTGCCCGAAAACCATAGCGTGGATCCATTTGTACAGGCTTTTGTGCGGGGTGCGAGCACCCGAATCGTGGAACTGCTCAATTCGCTTGATCACGAAAAGGCAACTTTTTTTGCCAGGCAGGCAGCACTTGAACGGTTTGACCCTGAACTTGCCAGGGTGTTTTTTGTCCGTTCCAGCGACGAGAGTGTCCGCGCACGTTTACAACTGGCGGAAGCCCTGGTGGGTGCTGAGCGCGAGTTTCTGGCGGCACAGTCGGATAGTATTTACAACGGTACCTACGTCGGCAGCTATGGTTCAAAGATGCGCAATATCATTGCTGCGGAATTTCGTACGCTTGAAGAGCGCCGGCAGCTGGCCCGTAAACAGAATATAACCACGGCTGTCGCGGTCATCGCACTGGCAGGTGCGGTCTATGGTGCCGTGGCATCGGCCGCCAGTACGGCCGCAGCGGTGACATCCGCTGCATTGGTGGCCGGTTCCGGTTGGGCATTACATGAAACGCTCGAAACCAGGACCGAATCAAAAGAGGTAAACCGTTATTTTCTTGCCCGTATGGCACCCGCTTTTGACCGGCAAATGTCAGTGCAAATGGAGTGGCTGGAATCCAAGGAGGTCATAACCGCACGTGGTTTTGCGGAGTTCAGAAACAAGACACTGAGTCTGTACCAGTCCAGGGTCCGATCCATGCAAGTTAGCGCTGATCAGCAATGCCGGTTCGAACATCCGGCTTTTGGAGCAAGCGGGCGATGGTACGGTATTTGTGAGAACGGTGTGGCCTCGGGCAGAGGTTATGGGTTAATCATGAACGCGCGTGGAGATACACTTGAGTTTATCGGTGATACGTACAAAGGTCTGGCTTCGGGTTCCGGTGGCATGATCATCCAACGTCGCGGTCAGGTCGGGGCGCGCTATTATGAAGGGGAGTTTAAGCACGGTGTACCTGATGGCGTGGTACGTATCGAGGCGCCCGGGCAAGTACCGAGAACGCGATTGTACAAGGCGGGTACGGATATCGGCAAGGGTGATGAAGCTCGCTTACAGAGCCTGAACTTCGCACTGAATTCAATCTCTGCTGGACCACTGGCCCGATGAACCCCTGGCAAAAAGTCATCATTGTCGTAGCCTTGTTTTTGCTGGCAGCAGTGAGCAATGTCAGCGCCAGCACCAATATCGAAGACATCAATGCTCTGCCGCCTGGTGAGCAGTACCGGCAACTCAGCCTGATTTTGTTAATTTCAGGAGGCGCTGACCCGGCGTTGTTGGACGCACTGGCACCCGAAGACAGCGAAGGCCAGGGCAGGGCGATTTCAAATCTCAGTCCTGACGATTACAAAACACCGCTCATTCGTATTGTCGACCAGGAATCGATGTTATCCGGGGCGGCCTTCCTTTTGCGTTTCGCGCGCGAGTCCAATGATGAAATCCAGACCAGCCTGGCTGCCATCAATACCGAAAACCCGGTGCTGATCAGTATGGTGGATATGAATGCCATCACCGAGGATGCCATCATTATCCGCAACGCAATTGCCGATGCGATCAGCTACTCAAACCTCGCCAATGATGAACAAATTACACCGCACTTGCAGAATTACAGGACACAAACCATACGTATCAGAAACATCCTGGAGTTTGAGCTGTTTGACGAGGAACTCGATAAACTAACAGATGAAGCGATACTGTCTGTTGGCGGCAAATTAGACGCGTATCAGCGCATGTTTGACGAAGAAGTTAACTCAAAGGATCTTGACCGGCAGTTTGATGCGGCAAAATATATCTTCAATCGAACTGAAAAGTTCGATGAAAAGGCGGGCATACTGACCGAAGAAATAATGAAAAACGTGATTCTCTCGCAAAGCAAGCCCAATAATCCCTAGGTCACCATCGCGGGCAGAGGTCGTTTCAGGTGTTAAACCACCTTGAATAATCTTTACCTGTACTGATGATGTTATGCGGCAGGTCTTCCATTAACTTGCAGAACTCTTCACCCTGCATATGGATCAGGTTTTCATGATCACCGGCCTCAATATAAATCTCAGAGGCATTGGTTAACTGCTCATCCCAGATCACGTCCAGTCCATAGGCGTTACTGAGAGCGGGTACTGCACCCAATTCACAGTCTTTGAACAGTTCCGGCAGCTCATTTTCCGGTGCAAGCTTGAGCTTACGGCCCAGGCTCTCATTGACCCATTCCATATCCAGGCGATTGGTGGATGGCATCACACTGACAACGACGCCGTTCGCATCTTCGAGCACCACCGCCTTGGCCACCTGGTGAGCGGGTAAATGGGCTGAATGGGCAGACTCCAGTGCTGTTTCGGAATGATTATGTTTAACCACGTCATATTCCACATGGTGATCTTCTAGAAAGGATTTCAATGTTGTTGCGATAGCCATGGCTTCCTCCTGTAAACATTGAGTGAAACCGTGCTTGACGGCAATTGTCGCAAGTCACGCATCAGGTGCAGTTCTCACACCACCTGATACTTTAATTATAGGCAAGAAAACCGTTAAAGACACAGAAATCGTATTTTCGCTCCGGTCTTGGTAGCCGCGTTGTTTCGGGCGTACAATTACAATTCAAGCACCCAGGAAGCTGTTTGGCGATGGTCAAACCAGGAAGTTAGCTGATGAACGGGAATGTAAGACGATGGTCTCAAGTGGGTCTGTGGACACTGCTTTTTGCATGCATGGCGTGTCAGGGTGGTGAGACGCAACAGGCCGATGAAGTGGAAGGAGTTGATAAAGAATCGCAAACGATGAACAAAAATGAACAGCACGTACGACCCCCCGAAATTTCCATGGGCCAGCAAATAAAGGGCGCCGTTGCAGACCTGGCGTCCCGCACCGGTGTAGACACGGAAGCCATCACTGTCAGGGAAGCGCGCGCAGTGCAATGGGGTTCAGGTGCAATGGGTTGTCCTAAACCCGGTATGAATTATACGCAGGCGCTGGTTCCCGGAATGCGGTTATTGCTGGAAGCAAATGGGACGGTTTATTACTACCATGGAAGAAAGGGCAGACCCCTGTTTAATTGTCCTGCAGAACGCGCCCAGGCACCGACCTACGGACAAGGGATGGAGGTCATGTAAGCGATCCGGGACTTATCGGAAACACACTTCCTATATTAAAAAAACGCCCGCACCGAAATGCGGGCGTTTCTTTTATGGCCTTGGTTTTGACCCGCTCGAAAAGCAAGCCGAAACCATTACTTATTGCGTATCAATGTCCAGAACGGTGATGGCAATTTCACCACCGCCATCATCGTGATGCAGGACACCGAGGTAACGGCCACCGGTATTGAGGCCGGTGTAATCCACCGTCACGGTATCTGCTGCACCCAGTATGGCGGACGCAGGTGCAGTAACCGTCGTATTGCCGTCATCACCATCCACGATCGTCGTCCACAACGTGTAGTCGATATCCGTGCCGTTGGCGGCGGCATAATAGTCGATGAAGGTGAAATACACACCACCCGGTGGGTAGGCGATATTCGAGCTTTCCTCAGACGTTGGTCCTGCGCTGGCGCTGAAACATCCGAGAAGGTTGCCTGAATCTGCGCCTGCACAAGTGGCATCCAGCCCCACGCAAACCTGCATATCAATATCATCAAAGCCCGGAACCGTGGTATCGGCATCATATGTCGCTGCCCGGAAGAAAGTATTCGGGGGAACGTCAGTACAATACTCATCGGTCACCTGCACATTACTCACATTGCCAACCTGTCCAAGGCTTTCTGCCAGGCCTTCTACCGTCGCGGAATAGGGCCCTTCGTACCCGAAGCTAACAGGCACATCAACCGATCCGTCACCATTGGAATCAGCAGCACCGTTTACCAGGAAAGGTGTTGCAATTCTCACGGGGCGAACGGCGATCGGGCTGCGAACGGTATGCGGACCAGCCGTCCAGGTCAGTGAACCAAAGGCCCACTCATCGAGCATGGCATCTTCGGTAACCGTGAAGGTCACTTCAAAGTCAAGTGATTCACCCTTACCCAGTTTAAAGGCTGAAGGTGATACGCTGACATCGATTCCCGGCGGGGCGTCGACGGAGACCGTGAAGTTCTTTTTGCCGTTATTGTTGTATACGGCGGTCACGGTACGCGTGATGGTCTGTACACCGACAAGCTCACCGATACCGATGGACGGCAGGTTAAGATCGCTGCCATCCATGGGAATGCCAAGCGATGCGAGGAAGTCACAGGTGCCCTGGGTAAATATCTGGGCATTGTTTTCGCAGGTGAATGCGGCATACTCAAACAAACCGGCATCGTAGGCAAGACCCGGATCAAATGCGTTGCTGGGCAAAATCTCACCCGCGCCCACATCAAATGGATCAGCCAGGTCATTCCCGGTAGTCTTCAACAGGCCATTGCGTGCAGTGGTCATCAGTGCCGACCGGGCCATTGCCGGGGTCCAGTCCGGATGTGCCTGTTTGAGCATGGCAAACGAACCGGCAACGTGCGGGCTGGCCATGGAAGTACCATTGTAATTTCCAAACTCTTCACCATTGGCACCCCATGGGGAAACGGCAGCAAGGATAGTCACACCCGGTGCACTGACATCGGGTTTGATGATGTCGGGTGCGCCGTTGTTGGGCCCGCGCGATGAGAAACCGGCTACACGGTTAACCTGGGATTCCAGGCTCAACGTTGCGTTCACACCGGTTTCCCCGGCCATCGCCATGCCATCTTGATAACTGACCATGACGCCGGGAATACTTGTACCCGGAGCCAACATGGTAATGAGGGAAGTGCCATCATAGGTGTAAACAATGATGGCGATGGCGCCCGCTGCGGTGACGTTGTTGTACTTTTCACTGAAGGAACAGGCACCACGTGCAACCAGGGCGATACCGGAAATGGGATCATTCGGACCATCGCCGTTACACGCGGTTACCGTGCTGGCCAGCGTTACGTTGTCGGTAATCGGCCCGGTGTCCGTCAATGATACGTCACCGACACCTTCGGTTGCGTTATAAACGCCTGCAATATTGCCCGGATGGTTTACGGTGACCTTCGGAGCAAATACCCCGTCATCCTGGGTTGCGCCGGTGGCAGTGATCCATGGCACGCCGGATGGCGTTCCCACTGTTCCGGCGCCGGGTCCGTTGTTGCCATTGGACGTGGCCACAAAAACACCTGCGTCAGCAGCAAACAGGAACGCTACGTCATCGGGTGCTGCAAAGTAATTACTGGCACCACCAATCGAGAAGTTGATGACATCCACACCATCAGCAACCGCCTGGTCGATAGCAGCGGCGCTGTCGGAAGAAGCACATCCGTCATTGGTGCCCGTGTCCGGGTTTCCCGTCCAGCAGACCTTGTAGGTGGCCAGGCGCGCACGCGGTGCTACACCGCTAATATCACCCTGGTATTCACCGTCTATGTAGGCGGGTACACCATTGTTACCACCGGCGGTGGAAGCCGTGTGGCTGCCATGACCATCGGCATCGCGGCCCGATTGGAAC
>Ga0316201_10002961_pt1 | contig 12342 bp, 10 predicted proteins | sample CS6wburrow_MG_FD_204516 | JGI IMG/M metagenome (GOLD analysis project Ga0316201, IMG submission 204516) | Coastal sediment microbial communities from Delaware Bay, Delaware, United States - CS-6 worm burrow | ecosystem: Environmental > Aquatic > Marine > Coastal > Sediment | place: USA... | reverse complement strand
CTGGTCGAGGCCAAGGGAATGAGCTTTTTTGAGGCTGAGCAAGTTTGCATCGGCATCGATCACGCAGCGCTGGGCGGCATTATCGCCAAGCATTGGAATTTCAACAGCCATTTGATTTTTATGATCAAAAACCACCACCTGGCCGATCCTGAAGCCCGCAGGGATGCCGCAACGGCATCGATCTATCTGTCCGACATGGTTTCCATGATGGCCGGGACATGCATTGGCGTCGATCGGCTGGCCTACCCCGTTTACGAAGACCTGTTCAGCAACTTCTTTCTTTCGCGGGAGGAACTCGAGTCATTGATGCTGGCTTACGAAGGGCACATTCGCACCGCCGAACGGCTGTTCGAAGCCCCGAATTGAAACAGTCCCGACCCGCACTCCATCAAGGGTCCATGACCATATCGGGCTTTCAATGGTCCGCTGCGACATCGTTCAGTCCGTTCGGGCCGATGCGGCGGGCAGTGCACCTGTGCATCGAATTGTGATTTATTCACTTGAAAATACAAAATCTTTTGCTATATTAAGGTTTAGAATAGCAAATTGAGGGGCGCGCGATGCCCTTCACAGGAGGAAAACGCACGTCTTGGAAGACCCTCTTTTATCCAATTTACATTTCGCCGGTAACAAAATCCAATGCATGAACGCCGCCCTCTGGGTTGAGCGTGCACCTGTATGCCTGCCTCCCGGCGGATCCCGTTTGGTCACAACAGGAAAGTTGCCGGGATGCTAGATCAAATCCTTATCTTGATGGTGTTGCTCGTATTGTCAGGTTTTTTCTCGTCATCGGAGACCGCCCTTTTCTCAATCAGCCGGACAAAAGCAAGGCATCTCGCCAAAAAATCGGATAAAACCTACGCCCTGATCAAGGAAATGAAGGAAAATTCGCATCGGCTACTCTCCACCATCTTGATTGGCAACAACGTAGTAAATGTTGCCGCATCTGCAATTGCCACTCAGATGGCGATCAGTTTTTTCAAAGATTATACTGCAACTGCTGCGTCCAGCTATGCCATTGGGACCGTTACCGGCGTTATGACCTTTCTCATTCTGGTATTTGGTGAAGTGATCCCAAAATCCATTGCCACCCGCAATAGCGTGCTGATTGCAAAAATCGTGATTTATCCCATTTACTGGTGCTCCATAATTTTTCTGCCATTGGTGATTTTTTTGGACTTTATTCCCAAATTAACGGGCAAGATCAAACAAACCCCCATGGCAACAGAGGCAGAATTGATGACCTTTGTCGAGGTGGTCGAAGAAGGTGGCGAAATCAAGGAGAAAGAAAAGGAGCTGATCCACAATATTTTTGAGTTTGACGACACCAATGCATCCGAAATTCTAACGCCCCGGGCGGATATGTTTGTCATCGAGGCCGACGCGCCTCTGGATTTGCGGAACATTTCCGAGTCGGGATTTACCCGCATCCCGGTTATCGAGGAGAGCATCGACAATATCGTTGGGATCCTGAATGTTAAAGATTTACTAGCCCATCAAGCCAATGGGGATGCCGCCTACACGATTCGCGACTTGATGCGTCCGCCCTATTTTGTTCCGGAACACAAAAAGCTGGACTCGCTCCTCGGGCAGTTCAAGAAACGCAAATCACACATGGCCATCGTAGTGGATGAACATGGCGGTGTATCCGGCCTCATCACCCTGGAAGACGCTCTGGAGGAACTGGTTGGCGAGATCCGCGATGAAACCGACAAGGAAGAACCGCTGATCGTGCGTCAGAAGAATAAAGATTGGGTTGTATTGGGCAAGGCGGACATCGAGGATGTCAATGCCGCTATCGGTATGAACATTCCGGATTCGAATGAATACGATACCTTTTCAGGATTCGTGCTCGAACAGATCGGACGCATCCCACAAGAAAGCGAAAAACTGGCCATCGGCGAATTCGAAATCATCGTCAAATCGATGGACGGCAATCGCATCAAAGAGTATATTGTTCGCGCCATTCGGCCAACCCCTCTCGTCGAAGGCGCCACCGGACTGGATGCATGAAGTCTGGCCCTGCAACGGCCTCTTTCAGGCGCACCCTTCAATTTTATCTGATTGACTGCAACACGGCGCTTGGCAAATTTATCGACGTTTTCATCATTGTCCGCAACCTGGCCATTTGTGTTCTGCTCATCGTAGAGACCTACCCCATCGGCGCTGCGCATGCGGATGTATTGTGGAATATTGAGATTGGCCTGGTGGCAGTTTTGATCGTTGAGTACACCGTCCGCATTTATGCTTCACCAAACCGCCTGCAATTCATGCGGCCAGGCCATCTATCAGGTATACGATGGGGATTGAACAGCCCTGAATATGCCCAGAAGCGGTTTCAATACCACCCCTACTCTTTTACCCGCTCTACATATGCCCCTGTTCGGGTGTCGATTCGCACCAGTTCTCCTTCGTTGACAAAGGGAGGGACCTGGACGACCACGCCGGTCTCAAGGGTTGCTGGTTTCGTATCCCCGGATGCGGTATCGCCTTTGGCCCACGGTTCGGCCTCGGTGATGCGCAGCTCGACAAAGTTGGGCAGGGTCACGCCGATGGGCTTTCCATCGAAAAGCAGAACGCTGCAGACCACATTCTCCTTGAGCAGTGTGCTGGCCTCGCCGACTTGGTCCGGCGACATCATGATCTGGTCATAGGTCGACGTGTTCATGAAGCAGTATGCGGTGCCGTCATAGTAAAGATACTCCATCTCCACTTCTTCGAGGTCCGCTGGATTAAATTTTTCACCGGATCGATAAGTTCTGTCGAATTGCGCTCCTGTGATCATATTTTTTAATTTGCATTTGTACAGGGCCTGCCCCTTGCCGGGCTTTACAAACTCGAATTGGACAATGACGTAGGGCTCTCCGTCGATGTCGAGTTTGGTTCCCTTTCTCAATTCACCGCTTTCGATCATGGGATGGTCTCCTTTATTTTCCGGATATCCGGGTCACATCGTTGTTCAGTCGCGGATACTGCCGGGACACAGCCAGTTGCGCATCAGCAAGCCGCGCCGCGCTGACCATGGCGCCGATTTTTTTTAAATCTTTTTGGAATCTGATGGGCTTGCCGTCTTCGGCAACCGCATTGGTCAGCGTGCAGCTGTCGACCCCGGCAGGTTTGACCTCCAAAATTGCCGATTCGACATTCCCGGGGCCGATCCCGCCAGCCAGGATGACGGGAATGCTGCTGTTGGCTACCAGTTGACCGGCGACGGTCCAGTCGCAAGTCTTGCCGGTGATCCCGACAAATCCGTTGACCGGCTGCTCTTCGCTGACGGCATTGGCGTTTTCGCCCAGCAGGGTATCCGTTAGAAACCAGTCACTGATCGGTTCAAAGGCGGCCGCCAACGCGAGCGAGGGGTAAAACTCCGCCTGTCCAGCGCTGCCGATGGGCACCGAGCGCATCAGGTCAATCTGGGGAAACCGCTGTTTGATGGATTCCTGGCAATCCAGAAGTTCACCGAGCATCCTTTCATCGCCCGGGAAGGCCGGCAAGGTTTCGCAAAAATGAAGGATGTCGGGCCTGTAATAATCGGCTGCTCTCGAAATACTGTCAAGCGAACTGAACAGCGGAATCAAACTACTTTTTCGACCGAATTTCTGAACCCGCTCAATGGTAGATTTCAGCGTCTTATCAGCCCATTCCTGCTCATCGAGCAGGACGCTGCCCACATGATCGACCCCCAGGTCCACGATTGCATCTACTTCGCGGGGTGTTTGTATTTCATAGATTTGGACAATCATTCGGGCACCTTTGCCCCGTTATTGGCCAGTCGCTGGTGTCGGTTCATAAAAGCATTGACATTTGGAGCCGTCTCTACCATATTCGACTTGTTTTCGCAAACCGTTTAACTGCTCTGGTTCATTAGATAAATCTCTCGAGAGGGACACATGATTCTGATTATCGACTTTGGTTCGCAATTTAACCAACTCATTGCCCGACGCGTAAGGGAATGCCGTGTATATTGCCAGATTGAGCCGCCTTCCATAACGGCCGAAAAAGTTGAAGCGCTCAATCCGGAAGGCATCATATTATCCGGCGGTCCATCCAGTATCTACGAAAAGCACAGCCCCAGGGTAGATATCGGCATTTTCGATCTCGGCATCCCCATACTGGGGATCTGCTACGGTATGCAGTTCATGGTGGATACCCTCGGCGGCAAAGTGAAAAAAGCCAGAAAGCGGGAATATGGTTTTGCCGAATTGACGCGCAGACATCCGAGCGGTTTATTTAAAGCCATTTCAAGAAAATCCCAAGTGTGGATGAGCCACGGCGACTCTATCTCCGCTCTTCCCGATGGGTTCAACATCACCGCTGTAACCGACAATACCCCTGTGGCAGCAGCCGCTCATACCAAAAGAAAATTCTACTGCCTTCAATTCCACCCCGAAGTGGAGCATACCGTTCAGGGCAAGAAAATTCTCCATAACTTCCTTTATGATATTTGCAAGTGCAAACGGTCCTGGACAATGCAGTCGTTTGCCAGGGAAGCCGTCGAAGAGATCGCACATGCCGTAGGCGACAAAAAGGTCATTCTTGGACTCAGCGGCGGCGTCGATTCATCCGTCACCGCCCTGCTGATCCACAACGCCATCGGCAAGCGGCTCACCTGTATATTTGTGGACAACGGCCTCTTGAGAAAAGATGAGGCCAAGAAACTCAAAGAGACATTCAAACAGCATCTCAATATCAATATTCGTTTTGTACGGGCCCAAAAACGATTTCTAGAAGCACTCAAACAGGTTGTCGATCCGGAGAAAAAACGCAAAATTATCGGCAAAATCTTCATGGATGTATTTGAAGCCGAAGCGCAAAAGATCAAAGGCGCTGAATATCTAGCCCAAGGGACCCTCTATCCCGATATCATTGAATCGCGTTCGGCATTTGGAGGTCCTACTGCAGTGATTAAATCCCACCACAATGTCGGGGGACTGCCCAAGCGCATGAAACTAAAGCTTGTAGAGCCACTGCAGTACCTGTTCAAGGACGAAGTGCGCAAACTGGGTGCCCAACTCGGTTTGAACGATGACTTGATCTGGCGCCAACCCTTTCCCGGACCGGGGCTGGCCATTCGGGTGATCGGCGCGGTGACGGCCAGGCGTCTGGCTATTTTGCGAGAGGTAGACGCTGTGCTCCTCGAGGAGATCCGGCGGGCCGGATACTACAAAAAACTATGGCAGTCGTTTGCAGTTCTGCTGCCCATCAAGAGCGTCGGCATCATGGGGGACAGCCGGACTTACGAAAATATTGTAGCCATTCGAGCGGTCACCTCCAAAGACGCCATGACGGCAGACTGGGCGAAGTTGCCCCACCGCTTGTTGGGGAGGATATCCAACCGCATCATCAATGAGGTGCGCGGTGTTAACCGGGTGGTTTATGACATCAGCTCCAAGCCCCCCAGTACGATTGAATGGGAATAAACATCATGCGGGAAGATCAAGAGGACAATGTGCAGTTCAGCATGCGGCGGGATGAAGACATCGAGGAGGCCGTTATAGCGAACGATGTCGATGACCTGCGGATTGAAAAGCTCAATCATCGCGTGACCCTTATCAGCATATTGATACCGGTGCTGATTGTGGTCATACTGGGCGTTACCTACCTGGATATCAAACGACGCGTCGTACGAACAGAAGACAGTGGGCAACTGACCGCCCAGACCCTGTCTGAAAGCCTGCAATCCCGATTCTCGACCCTGTCGGTGGGACAGGCCATGATTGAGGAAAATTTTCTGCGGTTGAAAGACCAGACCGAACAGTCCATCGCCAAAGTGCAGGTGAATCTGCAAAAGCTGGATGAGACCCTGGAAAAATCCAGCAAACAAATGGTTCGCCGCCAAGATATGAACACGACGACAGGAAAATTGGTCAACAGCATCGACGCAATGGAGCAGGCCGTTGAGTCGGTCAAGCAGCAATTGCAGGCACTGGATCTGTCATTTCAGCAGCAGTTGGGGGCGCTGGAACAGAGCGTGACCGATCGCGCCGAGCAATTTTCTGTCCTGGTGGAAAAATTGGATCAGCTGGAGCAGAGCAAGATTGACAAGGCGTCCCTCGATCTGGCTATAAAGCTCGAAATCCTGAAACTGAAGCAGGCCGTCAATGTTCGCCTGGATGATACCCAGTCCGCCCTGAAGGCAAGCCAGTCCGAAATTAAAACCCTCAAGCGGCAAATTGCCGCACTAAAGGCTGCCCAGAAGGCCGCTGCCGCTGCGCCCACCGTGAACTCCTTTTCCCCTTTGTCACCAGGAGGTGATCTCCAGGAGCAAACCATCAAACGCTGATAACCCCGGCCCAACATTTTTGCATAACCTTTTAAACGGGCTGCTGACAATGCATTGCGCAACAGCGCCCTGCCCTGGACCGGGCACAGCGCGTTGTGAAAATCTATCGGTCAGCTGGAAGCCGGGTGCGGCTGACCAGACCTACCAGCCTATGGTGAGATAATCGTGCATGGAATCTGCGGCTTTTCGTCCCGCCCCCATGGCCAAGATGACAGTGGCTGCGCCAGTGACGATATCGCCTCCAGCCCACACGCCTTTTTTGGTTGTTTTACCCGTTTTTTCGTCGGCGACCACATATCCCCACTGGTTCAGCTGCATGTCGGGGGTTTCCCTGGTCAGCAGCGGGTTGGCGCCTGAACCGACGGCCACAATGCACAAATCACATGCAATCTCGAACTGGGAGCCTTGCACCGGGATCGGCCGCCGGCGACCGGATGCGTCGGGTTCTCCCAATTCCATTTTGAGGCAGGTCATTCCTGTGAGCCGGCCTTTTTCGTTTCCACTATAGCGGGTTGGATTGGTCAACAGGAAGAGTTCAATCCCCTCTTCTTCGGCGTGGTGTATTTCCGCGACCCTGGCGGGCATTTCTTCCCGTGACCGGCGGTAAACGATTTTGACGTTGTCGGCACCCAGCCGCTGGGCCGTGCGCGCGGCATCCATGGCAACATTACCGGCGCCGAGAACCACCACCTGCTTGCCGACCGGAATCGGGGTGTCCACCTCCGGGAATTTGTAGGCCTTCATCAGATTGGCCCGCGTCAGGTATTCATTGGCTGAAAGGATGCCCACCAGATTTTCCCCGGGAATGTTCATGAACCGCGGCAATCCGGCACCGACACCAACGTAAACGGCATCGAAGCCTTGTTCGAACAGCTCGTCCAGGGTCACGGTGCGCCCAACCACGGCGTTGCACTCAACGGTGACGCCCAATCGCTCGAGGAAATTGACCTCCTGGGCAACGATATCTTTGGGTAGGCGAAACTCAGGGATACCATAGACAAGGACGCCACCGGCCTTGTGAAACGCCTCATATATGGTGACGTCGTGTCCTTTGACGATGAGATCCCCGGCAACGGTCAATCCTGAGGGGCCAGCCCCAACCACAGCCACCCGTTTGCCCGTTGGCGATTGTTTGGGGGGCAGTTCGCCGGTTCCGTTGGCGCGCTCATAGTCGGCGCAAAACCGCTCCAGGTTTCCAATGGCAACCGGATCACCTTTCTTTCCGAGAATACATAGTCCTTCGCATTGGATCTCCTGGGGGCAAACGCGGCCACAAACGGCCGGCAGCGCATTCTTTGACCACAAATTTCGAATGGCCGCGGTCATGTCCCCCTGATTGATCAAGTTGATAAAGCCGGGGATGTCCACTCCAACAGGACATCCCGGGACGCAACTGGGTTTCCTGCACTGGATGCACCGGGAGGCCTCTTCCTGGGCCATTTCCATGGTATAACCGGTTGGGACTTCGTAAAAATTACCTTTACGAACCTCAGGCGCCTGCTCTGGCATCGGGATCCGGGCGCCCCCTTTTTTTGTTTTGCCTTCCTTGGCCATAGGACCATCTCCTTTATTCTTGTCGCCGAGACAGGGTGCGTCGAATGAATCAATGGGGAGTGCTGCGGTCAGGTCGCGTCCCGCATGGTGCAATAGGCTTCGTTACACTCTTTTTCAGCTTCGCAATAGGCCTGAAGCCGCAGCATCAGCTCATCATAGTCAACGGCATGCCCGTCAAACTCCGGTCCGTCCACACACGCGAACTTGGTTTTGCCCCCTATGCTGACCCGGCACCCGCCGCACATGCCGGTACCGTCCACCATAATGGGGTTCAAGCTGACAAGGGTGGGCACACCGTAGGTCTTGGTCATCATGGAAACAAACTTCATCATCGGCACTGGACCAATGGCGACAACTTGCTTGACATCTTCCTTTTCCAGGACTTCTTTCAACACCTCGGTTACAAACCCCTTGATGCCATACGAGCCGTCGTCGGTGCAGACATGCAGCGTATCAGATGCTGCTTTCATCTGATCTTCAAGTATCAGCAAGGATTTGCTTCTTGCCCCGACAATGCTGATCACGTTGTTGCCCTTCTGCTTAAGCGCCCGTGTAATGGGGTGCAATACGGCAATTCCGGTGCCGCCGCCCACACAGACCACCGTTCCAAGCGTCTCGAGGTGAGTCGGTTTTCCCAACGGGCCGATGACATCCTGGTATCCCTGGCCCACCTTCAAATCACGAAACAGAGCAGTGGATTTGCCAACCACCATGTAGATGATGGTGATAGTGCCCTTTTCAGGATCGGTGTCGGCCATCGTCAACGGAATGCGCTCGCCCTCTTCGTTTGCTTTTAGAATGACGAATTGACCGGGCCGGGCTTTCCGGGCGATCAAGGGAGCTTCAACCTCATTGAGAATGACAGTACCTTCGGCCATTTCATGCCGTTTTACAATTTTAAACATCTCCTGCCTCCGTGTAGGTATAGGTCGTATCGATTAGAGCAATCGTTCGATTCGCTGGATGTCCTCCGGAAGATCGACTTCCGGCGAGTCATGGGGGGTGACCACGATGCGGATGGTGTGACCGAATTCCAGGGCACGCAGCTGCTCCAGCTTTTCCACGGCTTCCAGCTGCCCCGTGGGCAATTGGGCAAAAACGTCCAGAAATCGTTTGGTGTAGGCGTAAATCCCAAGATGCTTGTATGTTGGAAAGCGTTTAGCGTCTCTGCCGAAGGGTATAGGTGATCGTGAAAAATAGAGGGCGTCCCCATTTTGATCCATGACGACCTTGACATCTTTTGGATTATGATACTCTTGCGGATCCCGAATACGGTAAGCCAGCGTGCTCATCTCTATAGGGGAATCACCGGACAGCGGTTCGATGACGTGCTCCAGGCAACGCGGATCTACCAGGGGCTGGTCACCCTGTACGTTAATGACGATGTCATCGTCTGAAAGTCCGAGCGCTTCTGCAGCCTGCCAGACGCGATCCGATCCGGACCGGTGTGACCCGGATGTCATGATGACGTGGCCGCCGAATCCGCTTACGGTCTCGAAAATGCGGTGGTCGTCTGTGGCCACAGCCACGATGTCGATGGATTTTGCACGCGATGCGGCGTGGTAAACGAGTTGGATCATGGGTTTGCCGGAGATGCTGGCCAGCGGTTTACCTTGAAAACGGGTGGATCCATAGCGGGATGGAATAATTGCGGCGATTTTCATCTGCTTCATCTGTGTCGCGACAAACGCATTGACCCTCGCGAAGGGATGGTCTAACTAGTGGCCCAGCCACAACAATCTAAAGCTGGAGATGGTAAATGAATCAAAAAACTCTCCTGACAATATTGCAGCGTGTCGCCGATGGGCAACTGCCGGTGGAGAACGCCCGGGATAAGCTGTCCAATATGGCAGTAGAGGACATCGACTACGCTCATATAGATCATCATCGCAGTCTGCGCAAGGGCTTTCCTGAAGTGATCTACGGTGAAGGCAAGACCGCAGCGCAAATCGCTGGCATCATGGAAAAGATGGCGCTTCAGGAATCCATCATTCTCGTCACCCGCTGCGACGAAACCAAGGCAGGGGCCCTTTTGTCCCAATTCGAAGAAGCGACCTATGAACCGGATGCGCGGATGGTGGTGTACCAGCGCCGTTCCCCGGAAATTACCGGTCGTGGTTCTATTGTTGTCATCAGCGCCGGCACTTCCGATATCCCTGTTGCCCAGGAGGCCTGCCTCACGGCCCGGGCCATGGGCAATGTTGTGCAAACGGTTTTCGATGTCGGGGTGGCGGGCATTCACCGCCTGTTCGCCCATCGGTCAATGCTGGAAAAGGCTACCGTTTTGATCGTGGTGGCCGGCATGGAAGGCGCTTTACCCAGTGTGGTGGGCGGTTTGGTGCGATGCCCGGTCATTGCGGTACCGACCAGTGTCGGATACGGCGTCAGTTTGGGCGGATTGACCGCTTTGTTCGGGATGCTGAACAGTTGCTCGTCCAATATCGCCGTTGTCAATATCGACAACGGTTTTGGTGCCGGCTACATGGCCTCCAGCATCAACCACTTATAAGCCAACTTTCGGTTTTCAAAAGCCGGTGCCTTCAACTGGGTGCCCTTGTTCAACGCGCTGATGTTTTATTCTGATCAATGGTCAGTGCCGCCAGCCGCCGGTTTTCGAATGACAGCTCATAGTGCTCCAGCGATTGCCGGACCTGGAGCAGTAGGTCTTCATCGTCCCATGGCTTGGTCAGGTAGCGTTGGATTTCGCCTTTATTGACCGCTTCGATCACGGCGTCCATATCGGAGTATCCAGACAGCAGGTAGCAGATTGCTTCAGGAAAGAGTGTCTTGGCTTGTTCTATAAATTGGGTACCGCTCATTTCCGGCATGCGCTGGTCAGAAATGATCATCGATACCGGAGTCCTGCATTGCTTGAGCTGCTCTATACCCTCGGGTCCGCTTTCAGCTGTTAAAATGGTGTAGCCCTCTTTTCGGAACAACCGTTTTAAGGCCCTGATGATGGCATGTTCATCATCAACCAGCAACAGCGTATGCTCATATTTCAATTCCACTCGAACTACTGCCTCGTTTGCTGATGTTCGGCAACACTATCACCTCAAGCTGTTTGAAACGCACTGACCCCTGCTTCTGCCACAATCATCGGGTTTACTGCTCGTTTCATCCGCCGGTATGGTAATGATAAAGGTGGTTCCTTTCCCAACCGTGCTTTCTACTTTAATTGTGCCATTGTGTTTTTGAATGATATGATAAGCGATATTCATCCCCAGGCCGGTGCCCTTGCCGACATCTTTGGTGGTAAAAAAAGGATCGAAGATTTTGCCCAGGTTTTCCTCGGAAATACCACAGCCCGTATCACTGATCCGCACTTCAACCCTGCCGTTGGTTTTGCGGGTTCGGATGCCGATTTCGCCGTTTTTCTCGATGGACTGGGCTGCATTCACCAGAATATTCATAAATACCTGGTTCAGTTGCTGGGGATGCCCCTTAATCGCCGGAATGTCACCAAAATCTTTGTGGACCGTCGCCTTGTATTTTATCTCATTGTTGACCACGTTCAGGGTCGACTCCAGGCCGGTGTTGATATCGGTAGTTTGAATTTTATCTTCGCCTGGATGGGCAAAATCTTTTAGATCGATGACGATCTTCTTGATGCGATCAATCCCCTCCCGGCAGTCACCAATAAGGTCCGCAATATCTTCCAGCAGGAACTCGATGTCGATATCTATTTCAACAGACTTAATCTCTTCTATTTTGGCCAGAATCGCCTCATCTGTTTTACTAGTGTCGGCGGACTTCTCGATGATGGACACCAATTCATGATATTTTTCAAGCAGCTCGCAAATATCATCCTGGTAGTCACCCAAGGTTTTTAAATTGCTGCTGACAAACCCCGTAGGGTTGTTGATCTCATGGGCCACACCGGCGGCAAGCTGGCCGATCGAAGCCATCTTCTCGGATTGCAACATTTGCGCCTGGGTATCCTCCAATTGCTTTGAGGCACTTTGCAGCGTTTTGTTTTTTGCCTCGATTTGCGAAGCTGTCTCCAACAGTCGGGCATTCAATGACTTGATCTCTTCGGTTTTCCGACGATCTTCGGTAATATCCTGTGAAACGAGAGCGACCTGAAACACCCGGTCGTTATCATCGACAATTGGCAGGCAGGTCATTTGTCGAAAAAGGTCTGCACCGCCGCTGTCCGCGCTCTTGATAAGCTTGTGTTGACCTTCTCCGGAGTCGAATACAGATTGAACGATGCCCAGCACGGTTTTGCTGTGGCCGGCCGAATCCGAAATCAGGGGGTCATTGAAATAGTCCTTCCCGACCACTTCTCCGGAAGGGAGCCCAAGTTTTTCTGAAAATGTGGTGTTGGCTGAAACGATGCGAAGTTGTTTATCGAGGGATACAATTTCTTCTTTCAAAGAGTCGAAGACGACGCGGAGTTTGTTGCGACTTTCAATCAGCGTGTGGGCAAGTTGGCTATGGCGCTCCTGCAAGTCCGTCACCCGGATACCCGTCATTACCCGTGCTCTGAGCTCCTCTGGATC
>Ga0316201_10002960_pt1 | contig 12346 bp, 8 predicted proteins | sample CS6wburrow_MG_FD_204516 | JGI IMG/M metagenome (GOLD analysis project Ga0316201, IMG submission 204516) | Coastal sediment microbial communities from Delaware Bay, Delaware, United States - CS-6 worm burrow | ecosystem: Environmental > Aquatic > Marine > Coastal > Sediment | place: USA: Delaware... | reverse complement strand
CCTGGCCGGTGCCAGGGGAATGAGGGATTGATAGAACCAGACCCGGAGCTTCCCCAGGATCTTGAAAGTCAGATTATGGGAAACTAGCCGTTCCAGGTAGCGGCTCACACCCCGCGAGATGCCAAAGAAGCGAACTCCGACAATGGCTACCTGGAGGACGGCGATGCTGGGATGCAGGGCCGCCATAGAGATGACCCAGGCAGAAGCGCCCATGAGGGCGATGCTGGAGCCGATGGTGAAGGTTCCCAGCAAAACAGAAAAAAGGACTTCCTTGCTATGAGGCTTTAAAAAGGAAAATAATCGGCGCAAGACGCTAATTTGGGATTGGGGAGAGTCTTGCGTGTTCGTTATTGGCAGAGGCTGGGAGGTGGGTAGTGGGGGTGTAAATTCCTCGTCAAAAGTTAGCTCTCCAGGTATCCCGGGTTGATCCATTCTCTCGATTCCGGTATAGGCCATTACCAGGTCCCTGTAATGGGAGGGGCTGGAAAATAATTCTTTATGCGTTCCGGATTCAATGATCTGGCCCTTTTCCAGGACGAGGATCCGGTCCGCCTGGAAGATCGTGTTCAGGCGGTGGGCGATGGTGATCACGGTCCTGCCTGCCATCAGGGCCCGGGTGGCATCCGCCAGCTGGGATTCGGTGATGGGATCCAGCTGGGATGTGGGTTCGTCCAGGAGCAGGATGGGGGCGTCCTTAAGGAACGCCCTGGCCAAAGCCAGGCGCTGTGCCTGCCCGCCGGAAAGGCGGGCCCCACCTTCGCCGATCCGGGTCTGGTAGCCTTGGGGCAGGGATTCAATGAAATCGGCGAGGTGGGCAGCGGAAGCCGCTGCAGCCACAGCGCTGTCGCTGGCATCCGGCCGGGCCAGGCGGATATTCTCGGCGAGGGTTCCCTGGAACAGGGCAGGGTCCTGGGGAACCCAGGCGATCTGCTCCCGCCACTTGGCCGGGTCCAGACCATTCAGGTTTTCCCCGTTGATCAGGATCTCACCTTCACTGGGCGGGAAGAAGCCCAGCAGCAAATTGGCCAGGGTGGTTTTTCCTGCGCCGCTGGCGCCGACAACAGCGATCTGCTGCCCGCTTTTGATCTGCAAGGACATTCCCCGGATCGCCCTGCCGCGCTCTCCTGGGTAGCTGAAATATACCTCCTGAAAAGCAACTTCCTTAAATGGCTGATCCGGCCCTGATCTCTTGACCAGTCCAGTGGATTTTTTCACCAATGGATCCCTGTCCAGGATGTGAAAGATGCGCTGGGCTGCGCTCTGTCCTTCCATGCCGGCATGGAAGCGAAGTCCCAGCAAACGCAGCGGGATATAGAATTCCGGCGCGATGATCAGCAGAAACAGGGCCTGTTCCAGGGAGACGCGGAAATAGAGCAGCCTTAAACCGATCTGCACCGCAACCACGGCTGTGCTGAGGGTGGCCAGCAGCTCCAGCACCAATGCGGATAAAAAGGTTACCTGGAGCACCTTCATCGTCGTTTTTCTGTATTGGTCGCTGGTTTGGCGGATCTTTTCCACCTGGTTTTTGGCCTGGTTGTAAAGTTTGAGCGTTTTTAAACCACCCAGGCTGTCCACAAAGGCGGCTGCCAGGCGGCTGAGAGTGCTGTACTGCCTGTCGGTTATGGCTCTGGCCTGGCTGCCGATCAGGGACATAAAAAAGGGGATCAGGGGCGCTGTCAGGAGCAGCACAAAACCCGAAAGCAGGTCCATGGGAAAAACAAAGACCAGGATGACCAGGGGCACCAGGGCAGACAATACCAATTGCGGCAGGTATTGGCTGAAATAGGCGTCAAGCGCTTCCACACCTTCAATCAGGGTATTGCTGATCTCGCCGCTTTGTTCACCCTGAAGATAAGCCGGCCCCAATTCTTCCAGTTTATCCAGCAGGAGTGCCCTCACCCTGCTTTTTACCTGGACGGCAATGGTTTTGGCGCTGATGCTGCTGCCCCAGGCCAGGATTGCCCTTAAAGTAATGAGTACCAGAGTCAGCTGCAGCAATCCCGACACTTGGGAAAGACCATGGGATTCCAGGAAAACGCGGCTGACGATCTGGCTGACAGTCCTGGCCTGGAAGAGAACCAGCAAGCCGGAAAACAGGCCCAGGCTGATGGTGGTGATCAGCCAGGGCCGGCTTTTATTGGCCAGGTTTAACAATCGTCGGTTTGGGAACATGGGCTTTTCCTGAAGGGCTTTTCATTATGGTAACACAACCGGTCTTGCTCTTGATATTGCATCGAAATCCCATGAGGTATTGATCATTAGAGACTTGCTGATGCTGTGCTGCTCACCGAGGATGGGGGACTGGAAAAAAAGACCGGGATGAAGACCTCCCAAGCCTGCAGGGTAGGAATCAGACCCAGCATGAGTTCGGCTGTTTGACCTGGGTAGAGGATGGGTCTTTCATTCCAGGACATCAATTCTGAACGTCCCTTGAATCGTGCTATACTTTTTCCATAGGGTTGATCAAGCGGGAGATCCCAGTATGCCAGAAAATCCAACATATTTGATTCTCTTAGGACCCCCCATGTCGGGGAAAGGCACCCAGGCGGCCAGACTGGCTGAAAAGCTTGGCATCCCCCAGATCTCTTCCGGGGATTTGTTCCGGGAAAATATTAAAAACCAGACCAAATTGGGGTTGGAAGCGAAGATGTATATTGACCAGGGAGATTTGGTGCCTGATGAGGTCACGATCGGAATGGTCGCTGATCGCTTGCAGCGGGGTGACTGCCAATCAGGAGCCCTTTTGGATGGATTTCCCCGGACCATTCCCCAGGCGGAAGCTCTGGATAGGATACTGGCTGGATTGGGCACGGCATTGCATGGCGTGATTTCCATTGCTGTGCCTGATCAGGTCTTGATCGAACGTGCCAGCGGCCGCAGGCTGTGCCGGGAATGCGGCCAGTCCTATCATTTGAAGTTCAATCCTCCCCGGGAGGAAAGCATCTGTGATCTCGATGGGGGAGAACTGTACCAGCGAGAAGATGATAAACCGGCGACGGTTCGGCAGCGGCTGGAGGTATATCAAAATCTAACCCATCCCTTGATCGAGTTTTATCAGGGAAGAGGGATTTTATCTGAGATTAATGGCGATCAGCAGATTGAAGATGTAGGAAAAGATATCAGGGCTGTTATCGGGGATCAGTAACTGGGATTTATCAATATTCACCTGCCGCATTTAAATTAATGACTAGGTTTCTTATCATGAAACCTAGTCATTTGTTTTTATGCTCTGCACATGGCTGATCTTGTGTTTCTAGTAATGGAGGTCGGATTCCTTGCTCTCGGGACTGATCCTCTGCCTGAAGATCCAGTAGGTCCAGGATTGGTACAGGATCACTACTGGCAGCAATATCAATCCCACAATTGTGAAAAGCTTGAGAGTGTAGGGGCTGGCTGCGCTATTGTAGATTGTCAGGCTGAAATCAGGATCGAGTGTCGAGATCAGGATGCGGGGGAAGAGGCCTGTGAATACCATAATGGTGGCAAAGAGGATTACCAACCCTCCACTTATGAAGGTTAAGCCTTCTTTGCCTTTTCTTATCAACCATCCAAATGCCAGCAGGGACAGGGCGGCTGCCAAAGCGGGAATGAAGCCATCAAATCCAGAATTGTTAAGAATATCCGTACCCAGATAGGTCCAGACCAGGAATCCAACGGCCAGAACAACTGTGGGGATCCAGATTTTTCCACCCAGATCTTTGGCTTTTTGGTTGATATCGCCGGTAAGTTTAATGCTCAAGTATCCAGCCCCATGCAGAATGAAAAGACCTACAAAAACCAGCCCTCCCAGCAGCGAATAGAGATTGAGGAGAGGGAGCAAACCTCCAAAGTAATGTTTGTCTGCATTGATCGCAAATCCTCGCATCAGATTGGCAACGGTCACACCCCATAACAGGGCTGGCAGCAGACTGCCCAGGAACAAGGCCCAATCCCAACGGTTTCTCCAGGTGGGGTCTTCTCTTTTGCTTCTGAATTCAAAAGCCACTCCCCGAATGATCAATCCTATCACCATAAAAACCAGGGGGATATAAAAACCACTGAAGAGGGTTGCATAAACCTCGGGAAAAGCGGCAAAGAGGGCGGCGCCCGCTGTGATCATCCAGACTTCATTACCATCCCAGACCGGACCGATTGAATTGATCACTGCCCGCCGTTCCCGATCGGATTTGGCAACAAATGGGAGCAAAATGCCTACGCCATAATCAAAGCCTTCTAAGAAAAAGAAGCCGCAAAATAAGATCGTTATTAAGATGAACCAGATAGTATTGAGATCCATGGTCATTCTCCTTTTTCTTCCGCTAATACAGGATCGCTTGTGCCATATTTAAGGGCCAGGGAAACGCCAATGACGATCAGGACCGCATACAATAAGGTCAAAGTAACCAGTGAAAAAACAATTGTCCCGCTGCTGACATTAGGCGATATTGCAACTTGGATCTTCTGAAGCCCGCGCACGATCCAGGGATAACGCCCGGTTTCAGCCACAATCCATCCAGCGATAGATGAGATTGTGGGAAGTAAACCGGTGTAGATGAGTAATTTCAAAAACCAGGACCGTTTCTCCAGGGTCTTATTCCGAGACCAGAGTACAGCCAATCCAGAAATTAAAATCATCAATAATCCAAACCCGATCATGATCCGCAAAGACCAGAAACTCAAAGCAACTTGTGGGATATAGTTGCCCGGGCCGTATTGGGCTTCTGCTTCTGCCTGAAGATCGATCAGCCCCGGGACCTCACTGCTGAAATCGTTGAATAACAGGAAAGACAGCATATAGGGTATTTTGATCTCCCAGGGGTTGGTCATGTTTTTCTGGTCTATGCCGGCGATCACTGTGAATGAGCCTGGTTGTTCGGTTTCCCAATGGCCTTCCATCGCCATCACCTTCAGCGGCTGGATTTTTGCCAGGAATTGACCCTGAGCATGACCGATTAAACCCACCAAAACAGATCCGACTAAAGCGAAAGTGGCGGCAAGCTTAAAGGACCGTACGAAGAACTCCCTGGTCTTGGTTTTATTTTGCAATAGGTGCCAGGCACTGAAAGACATGTACAGGAAGCCGGCTATCGTCATCCCGGCAGTGATCACATGAGGATATTGGTGCCAGACATAGGGGTTTTTTATGATCGCTCCGAAATCTACCAATTCTGCCCGGCCGTTCCTCAGCGTGAAGCCAACAGGATTGTGCATGAAGGAATTGGCTGCCAGGATCCAGAATGCAGAAATGTGGGCGCCGATCGCAACCAGCCAGATCGTGGCTGCGTGAGCTTTTTTGGAGAGTTTATCCCAGCCAAAGATCCAGACCCCGATGAAAGTCGATTCCAGGAAAAAAGCCAGCAACGAATCGAGGGCAATTGGGACGCCGATCACATCTCCCACAAACCGAGAGTATTCTGACCAGTTAAGGCCAAAGTGGAACTCCTGAACGATGCCGGTGACTACTCCCATGGCAAAATTGATCAGGAAAATCTTGCTCCAGAACTTGACCATGCTTTTATACATTTCATCACCGGTGAGCACATACCGGGTTTCCAAAACAGCCAGGAATAGTGAGGTTCCAAGGGTTATTGGAATAAATAGAAAGTGGTAGATGGTAGTTATTGCAAACTGCCATCGCGCTAAGATTACCGGATCCATACACACCTCTCTTCTTTGAATATGATTTCTTGCTGACGGATACGATCTTGTGCAATAATAGTTATATTTTACATCCTGATGAGAATGAATGGGAAGCTATTTCAGGTATTTCATTAGGATGTTAGGGTATAAACGTTCTATCCCGGGCCGGAGGTTGTTTTCCATAAAAGAAATCATCCAGGAATAAAGCCGCCCGGCGGAAGTTACCAGATCTTCGGATACCCCAGCGGACCAGGTTATGGAGCATATTATCCGGATGGGAGTACGGGCAGACAGCCAGGCAACGGCCGCAGTCCGTGCCCACGATGGTCCAGTAGTGGTAGCAGGTTTCGGGGTTGATCTTCCAGCGCAGGACACCATTGCTGATCTCACGGTTGCCGTGAGGGATGGATTGGCTGGGGCAGTTGTGGGCGCATTTTTTGCAGATGCGGCAGAAATCCAGGGTGCTTGGATCTCCTTGATAGGTGTCTGGGATCAGGGGCATCGAGGTGGTAACCACGCCAACCCGCACCCGGGGGCCCTGGCGGGGCGTCATTAACAAACCCATCCGGCCGATTTCTCCCAATCCTGCATCTCTGGCAACCAGGGGTGCGATTACCTGGTAGTTGCCATCAATATGGGCCCGGGCGGGGAATCCCAGCTCCCTGATGGCTGCGGCCAGCTGGACCGAGACCCGGGCAGATTCCACATACTGCCGGGCGGATTCCATGACAACTGGCGCATAGGGGCCGGAACCGGTCATCTCAAAATCCATCTCAACTGTGAAGGCAATGGCATAGGGATGATCGAGGGTGATCTCATCTCCGTAATTTCCTGAACCCCGACCTGTGTGGGAATAGATGTGTGTCGGGTTAAGTTCCGTGATCCCGCAGTCCAGGGCGCCATAATAGTCAGCCAGCTTCTTGACGGTTTTCGTCAGATCCTGAGGTGTGGATTGAACTTTTTCCGCCGCTTGAGGACCATCAACTGCGTCCCGGAGGGCGCCAGTGAGGAAAAAACTGCCCTCTGCGGAGGCCCTGTGAAAGCGGTCCATGAATCTGGCCTCAGGAGAAAGCAGCCCTGCTTGATTTCTGGCAGCATCATCCGGTTTTTTATGCTCAGGATGATCCCGGTAATACGCTTCATACCCCGGCGTGCCGGGTTCCAGCCTTGCACGGGCAAAGATGATCTCCCTTTCGTCTATTTTATTGCCGGGTTGTTCTCTTTCCACCTCCTGCCCAGCTGTGGGCAGGAAAAAGAGGATCACTCCCAGGATGATGATAAAAAATGAGACCGCGCTCATCAGCAGTTTGAGATTCTCCGGCAGGGTGAGCGCCAGCAGGTAGATGGCTGTCAGGGAAAAGGCAACCAGAGAGATTCGGGCAGCTGCCAACTTTTCCCCTTCAGCCAGGGAAAGGATCAGGAATCCACATCCCCCGCCAAAGATCAATAATGCGAATAGGATTAACAATAAAGATCCAATTGTCATGGTATTTTACCTGCACCTTATTATAGCCCTGGTTGCTGCGGGTGGGTATTTAGTTCTTAATGGTGGCGGGTCAGGATAAAAATTAAGGGTTTTTGCTCTCTATTGGGGAGTATTCCAGTGAATAACCCCTCTGGAAATAGGATTTCTCTCTGATTTTGAGCGAGTTAATTTCCGTTGACGATATTTCTGGTTCATGCTATATTTATTCAGTAGAATTGGGTTTTCCCGATTCTGGTAGCAGATCGTACGTTTCTTGAGCAATTATTTTGTTTAGAACGAGGGGGAACGCACTGCTGAGTTGACCCATTTAGTTCGAAGGAGATTTTTTATGGCAGAGCGTGAGACCGGTACTGTAAAATGGTTTAACGCAGGAAAAGGCTATGGTTTCATTGAGCGCGACAACGGCGAAGGCGATGTCTTCGTCCACTACAGCGCAATCAATGGATCCGGGTTCAAAACGCTAGACGAAGGTCAGCGGGTTGAATTTGACGTTGTTGAAAGCGATAAGGGACCGCAGGCACAGGATGTTCAAGCCCTGGGCGAAAGCGTAACTTCCTTCAGCACCGAGCCGGAAGACAGTGAAGATATCTTCAGTGAGGATTCCGACAGCGTATTCTAGTTATTCCACTTCAGACAGTCGAAAGGGCAGCGAGAGATCGCTGCTCTTTTTGTTTCCCGGGCCTTTATCCATTACAATGGAAGGGGGAGGGATAAGAATGGAATGGTTCAAAGAAAACATCATGGTGGAGACAAGGGGCAAAGGCCTGTATCCGGTCACAAAGATGATCACGCCTTTGATCTCGGCCTGGGGAATCCAGGATGGGATCTGTCACCTGTTCATTGCCCATACCAGCGCGTCTCTGGTGATCAGCGAGAGTTATGATCCCACGGCCCGGCAGGACCTGGAGGAATTTATGGAACATCTGGTGCCGGAAGGGGAGCCCTGGTACCGCCATACCGTCGAAGGAGTTGATGACTCCCCATCACATATGCGGTCCATGCTCACTGCGACCAGCTTAAGCGTTCCTGTGGATGATGGGGGATTGTCGCTTGGAACCTGGCAGGGAGTCTACCTTTTTGAACATCGGGCTCATCCCCACCGCAGAATTATCCAGATTCGCTGTTTAAAAATGTCCTGAGGGGGAAATATGTCAGAGCAAAAGTGTGCCTTTGGGGGAATGAAGAAGTGGATCCTGCTGATTATCAGCTTTTTCCTTTTACCTGCTTGTACTCCAGAAGAGCCTGGCTGGTTGGAACCCTTACCCAGCACCACACCATCAGGGTATAGCTCACCTGATCAGATCTTCAGTGTTTATTTCACAGCGCCTGCCAATGACGACTATCGGGGGGGGCCGGACCAGTTCCTGGTTGAAGCCATTGACCAGGCCAGAAGCGGGATCGATGCTGCCCTCTACGACCTGAATCTGTGGTCTGTTCGCAATGCGCTGCTGCGGGCTCATGAAAGGGGGGTTGTGATTCGGATGGTAATGGAGGAAGATTCCAGCGACCGCCCTGAGGTCCAGGAATTGATCGCTGCTGGCATTCCGATTATTTTTGATCAGTCACAAGGTTTGATGCATAACAAATTCTTTATCCTGGATGGGAGTGAGGTCTGGACCGGATCCATGAATCTGACTGTAAATGGCGCCTACCGCCACCTCAATAACCTGATCCGGGTCCGCTCTTCCCTGTTGGCTGAAAATTACACAGAGGAATTTAATGAGATGTATCTGGATGGTTTGTTTGGAGAAAACATCCTGGAGAACACACCTCACCCGCAGATCTCGATAGATGGGATCCGGATTGAAACCTATTTCTCCCCGGATGATTCTCCGGCTTCCCGAATTATGGCTTTGATCCTGGAAGCGGAGGAGTCGATTAGATTCCTCTATTATTCCTTTACCTCTGATGGCATCGCGGATGCCTTGTTATATCAGGATACCCAGGGCATTGAAATCCAGGGAGTCCTTGATGACTACCAGGAGAGGACTGGTTTGGGAGGCGAATATCAGCGGCTGCATGAATATGGCCTTGAGGTTTATCTTGATACCCATCCTGAGAAGCTGCATCATAAGGTGATCATCATCGATGACAGGGTCGTGATCACAGGCTCCTATAACCTGACTCGCAGCGCTGAGATCCATAATGATGAAAACCTCTTGATCATTCATAATGCAAGGATCGCGGAGATATTTCTTGGTGAGTTCGACTGGATCTTTGAGGAAGCCAGCAAGGGGTATTAGCTATCAGGATTAACAACTCGACCGGATTGAGTTGTCATGTATAATAAATAGACCTGAGATCACGAATTCGATTTTGAGGAAAATGGGAATGACAGAGCAAAAATCAGCGTCGACACGGGAATGGAAACGGCTGGTAGATGAATTCCAGAAGAAGAGTGATAGGGCAGTCGCCATCCTGGGCACAACATACCTGAATACTCACCTTGCTCGCCTGTTGGAATGTTTCATCATTGATGATGAAAAGATCTCGAAAATGCTCCTGGGGGAGGAAAATCCTCTGGGCAGTTTTGAAGCCCGCATCAAGGCGGCCTACGGCCTGGGATTGATCAGCAGAACAGAATATCATGATCTGGTTTTGATCTGGCATATTCGCAACAGGTTCATCCGTGATATGGGGGAGGGCAGTTTCTCGGAAATGGATATCCAGAATCTTTGTAAACGGCTCAAGATCCCGGATGAGGTCATCTTGCAAGATGAGAGCCCTTCAGCCAGAGGCCTGTTTGTTTTTGGCACTGCAATCCTGGCCCAGCAGCTAATGTACCGCGCCAATGAGGCCAACGACGAAAAACGCACTTTACGGGATAATTTCATCCTGGTGAATATCGAATGAAGTAAGCGGGGACTGAATGGAGGGGGATTTTGTATTTAATGGCAAATAGGGGGAACTGTCATGCCGGTAATCTGGATCACGATCTCATTTGTTTTTGGCATCATCACCGCTGATAAGCTTTCCTGGAATGCCTGGACCTGGGTCCTTGTCGGATCAGGTTTCAGCACCTTTGTGGGGTCAGCACTTTGGCTGGCTGGAAAACGGGATTCCGGGATCAGCTCCTGGATGCGGGGGATATCGCTGGCTGTTGTCTTGTCTTTTTTCCTGGGTGGTATTCGTTATCAGCTCTCGCTGCCTGATCTCAGGGATTCAGCCCATATCTATAATTATTCAGGCGGATCGGTTCCTGTCCAGATCACTGGCGTAGTGACTGACTTCCCGGACCAAAGAGAACAGATCGTGAATCTGCGGGTAAAGGCTGAAAGCATCAGGGGGAAAAAAGGTGAATCAGATCTCCCCCTTCAGGGGTATGTCCTGGTCAAAACCGAGGTTGAAACCAAGGTTGCCTACGGTGATCGGATCATGATCACTGGCTTCCTCAAATTACCCCCGGAGGATGAGGATTTTAATTACCGTGAATACTTGAACAGGCAGGGAATCTATGTCTATATCACCCGGGCCGAGGTCGGGATCGTGGAGCCTGGACAGGGTTCGTTATTGATGCAGGTGATCTTTGGCATCCGCTCCCGGGCTTTGGAATTGATCTACCGCCTGTGGCCGGATCCTGAGGCATCCCTGCTGTCCGGTATCCTGTTGGGGATCGAAACCGGCATCTCCGATCAGGTCCAGAAAGCCTTTCGCGAAACAGGCACCACCCATGTCATTGCCATCTCGGGATTTAATATCACGATAGTGGCTGGTTTCTTTTCCCGTTTCTTCGGCCGGATGATGAATCCCCGCAAGGGTGCAGCAGCGGCTGTGATCGGGATCAGCCTGTATACAATCCTGGTTGGCGCAGACGCCGCGGTGGTCCGGGCAGCGGTGATGGGGGGATTCTCCATCTTCGCTCAGCAAATAGGCCGCCGGCAGCATGGGCTGAACGCAGCAGCCCTGGCCAGCCTGGTGATGATGTTAGCCAACCCCCAGCTTCCCTGGGATATCTCTTTCCAGCTTTCCCTTTCCGCCACCCTTGGCCTGGTTCTGTATGCTGATCCCCTTTCAGCCTGGTTCCTGCGCCTTTCCTCAAGGATCTTTTCCCTGGATGTGGCCCAGAAGATCACCCAACCCGTTAGTGAATTTGTCCTTTTCACCTTCGCGGCCCAGCTGACAACGATGCCGGTGATGATCTACCATTTTGACCTTTTTTCTCTCAGCACATTCCTGGCAAATCCTGCCATTCTGCCTGTCCAACCACCAATCATGGTCCTGGGGGGATTGGCCCTGATCCTGGCCTTGATCTGGTTTCCCCTCGGCAGGTTGACCGCGCCCCTGGTCTATCCATTTGTGTTGTATACCATCCGGGCTGTGGAATGGTTCAGCAGGCTTCCTCTTCGGCCCGCCCAGCTGGGGGAGGTGGATTTGCTGTGGGTGATCCTTTTTTATCTGCTCCTGGCGATTCTCACTTTTTATTATCCCCTGGTCATCCACCTGCGTCGTTATCTGAGGACATCAATGATCGCCGCGGGCTTGTTGATCTCCATAGTGCTGGTATGGCGCTCGGTTTTTTCAACCCCGGATGGATATCTTCACCTGTATCTGCTGGACGTGGGACAGGGTTCTGGGATCTATGTGCAAAGCCCCTCTGGATACAGGCTCCTGATCAATGGCGGCCCCAGCACAAGATCACTATCTGATCATCTGGGAAGGATGCTGCCGGCGTTTGGTAGGGATCTGGATCTGCTGTGGGTTGCTTCGCCCCTGGCTCAGGACCTGGATGCCCTGGCTGCCAATCTGCCCCGATTTGAACCAGGGCGTGTGATCTGGGCGGGACATCCGGGCTTGTGCTGGGAAGCGGAGAATTTACGCCTGGTGATTGATGAGGCTCAAATTCCCCTGGTATATGCAGAACCGGACCAACACCTGATCTTTCCTGATGGTCTGGAGATCGATCTCATCTCCCAGAGCCCCCGGGGTGGTGTACTGCTGATCGAGTTCCGGGATTTCAGGGCTTTATTGCCTTTTGGGATCACCAAGGAGATCAGAAGTGAGTTGAATGAGGGAAAGGACCTGGGGGAGGTAAGTGTTATGTTATTGGCTGATAACGGCTTCCAGTCCAGCAATCCAGGGGAATGGATTGCCAATTTAAATCCCCAGCTGGTCCTTTTAAGTGTGGGGATCAAAAACAGCCAGGGGCTGCCGGATAGGGGTTTATTGGATCGCCTGGCAGGATATTCTCTGCTCAGGACAGACCAGCACGGCACGATCCACCTCAGGACAAATGGGGAGAAA
>Ga0316201_10002959_pt1 | contig 12347 bp, 12 predicted proteins | sample CS6wburrow_MG_FD_204516 | JGI IMG/M metagenome (GOLD analysis project Ga0316201, IMG submission 204516) | Coastal sediment microbial communities from Delaware Bay, Delaware, United States - CS-6 worm burrow | ecosystem: Environmental > Aquatic > Marine > Coastal > Sediment | place: USA... | reverse complement strand
TATGCTGAAAAAAGGGGGTAATATTTTCGTGAATAATTTTACAAACGGTGTCGAAATAAACAGCTTAAATGGTTCTGTTAAATTGAACGGTATTTGTGAATATGCCTTAGTTAACGCAACCAACGGAGAGATAAAAGCAGAGTTTGATAAAATTAACAGAAATAAACCTATTTCACTGATTACATTGAATGGGGGAGTCACAGTAGTATTACCAGGAAATTCAAGTCGTGACTTAAGATTGATCTCTCGTAAAAACGGCTACATAGAATCAGATTTTGACATAGATACTGAAGAAAGAATACTCAATTTGAATCAAAAAAGGTATGCAAAGCAAGCAATTATTAATAAAGGCAAAATAAATGGTGGAGGTTCGCTACTTTTCTTATCCACAGAAAATGGCCCTATAGCAATAAAAAAGTCAAAATCTTAAAATAAAATGAAGACAAGTATTTTATCGCTGATAATAAACATCGTATGGGGAATTAATCTGTTCGCACAAAATAGTTCTATGTATGATAATCCTGAAATAAAGAATAATTTAGATTCTTATGTTAATAGTTATACTAAAACAGGTGATTTCTCTGGGTGTATCGCCATAAATAAAGGAGATTCAAATATATACCAAGAATGTTTTGGTTATGCTAACCAGTCCTTCAAAGTTTTAAATGAGAAAAACACCAAATTCAAAATTGGATCTGTTTCGAAGCAGTTTACGGCCGCAGCCATTTTAATCATGGAACAAGAAGAATTACTAAAAACCACAGATACTTTATCCAATTTTTTTTCAAATAACTCTAATGCCGAAAGGATTACAATCCAACAACTTTTAACCCATACTTCAGGAATTACTGATATTTACAATGTTCCTAATTTCAATAAACTTTCTTGTCAAAAGAAAACTATATCTGAATTATCAAACTTAGTTCTGGATTCCGAACTTGAGTTTGAACCAGGAACTCAATATCAATACTCAAATGGGGGCTATGCAATTTTAGCAGAATTAGTTGAGAAATTAAGTGGTATTGCATATCAAGATTACTTGAACAAAAAAATATTTCAACCATTGAATATGAAGGCTACAGGTCATAATAAAAGTAATGATGTGATTCCAAATCTTGCTGTTGGTTATGACCCTTCAGGATATAATGATGTTAAGATTACTGACTTCCTTGATCCCGAATTGTTGAAAGGTTCAGGATCTCTATACAGTACGGTTCAAGATCTGCGGGTTTGGATAAATTCTATAAAAAACAAATCCTTACTCTCGAAAAGTTCATATGAGAAACTACTCACTGACTACGGCCATAATTATGGTTTTGGTGTGTCAGTATATAAATCATTCGATAAAGATGTTTTTGGTCATGATGGCAGAGTCAATGGATATATTGCAGATTACCTACACTATAAAGAGTCAGACATTTCTGTAATCATACTTGGCAATTTACAAACAGGTGTCGCAGATTTTTTTAGAAGGGACATTGCTGCAATAGTATTTAATAAAAAGTATGCAAATAGAGCGAAAACGATACCACCTGAAAAAAATGTCTACCCTGATAACGAAAAGATATTAGGGATCTACTCATTTGGGCCAAATTTTAAAGTATACATAGAAGAAATTGAGGGAAGTATTCAAGCTAGGGCGAACGAAGGAGGATATTCGGAATTAGTTTTACTAGAAGATAAGCGATTTTTCAGTAGAACCCTATACTCGTATATCGAGTTTAAAGAAGATGATAAAGGAAGAACAGTTAAAATGGTTTGGACGAATAATGATGGGAATAGTTTCGAAGGAATAAAAGAATAACTGCTGCCAGCAACGTGTATAAAACATAACCTAGATTCGGCTAACTTTATATCTTCCCAACAAAAGTCTCAGTCTCGACTGAATTAAACGAAATAAATAAAACGGCTCCGTTTCATAAACAAGACCGATATCCGAAATGATATTTGTTCTTGAATAGAACTGCTTACACAACTAACTTTAATTATCTTAAATATTAAATAACATTCGCTTCGTATTATTATTTTATTTTTTAAATCTGCCTGTTTTTTTCGCACAAGAAGCAACTCACTTAAATAATGAACAGAGACATTCTTTTGCCTTTAAATTTGTTTATGGCTATCAAGAGTTGTTGGATGTTGCATATGATTATGAGGTTTTTCTATTTAGGTTCGAATACGATTATGGCTTAAAAAAAATATTTAGAATTTCGATTTCCTGCTACAATCAGAATTTGGCATCACAAATTTCAGGTATGCAGACCAAGCCCCATTAATAAGAAATGGTTTTGAATTAGGCCTGAATTTTGGCATACAGTTAAAAAGAAAGCTTTTAGCAGATTTTTTTAGCTGTTATATTTCTGCACTGACAGGACCGCATTTTGTTTCTAAAACTCCTCAAAGACATACTGCTGGGATGAATATGTTCGGAAGTATTAGTTTTGGTCTTAGCTTAAAACTAATGCATCAAAATTCCATGGATATTTTTCATACGTTCAGGCATATTAACAATGCAGGGAGTAAAAAACCTAATCGGGGTATAAATAATAGCTTATATGACATTGGAATTGTTGCTGCCATGAAATAGAGGATTTCTGTTTTGAAATCAAAATAGCTTCTTCTTGAAATCCATTTTAACAAAACGAGCCCTTAAATCAAGGCCTTGATATTGGCATACGAATTTTCCAAAGCCAAACGTGCTTTCTTTGCATCGAGCCATTCTACTTTGGTAATGCCTTCTTTTTCCTGAGGGATCAATGGTCCGTCGTAAGATGTTTTCATCTCGAACCAATATGTGATCTTGATCTGGTGTTTGCCATTACGTTTGAAAATATGATAGGTCATTTCCAATGGTTGGATGACTTCTAAGCCATTAACGCCAGTTTCCTCTTCGACTTCTCGCATTGAGGTTTTGTCAATAGTCTCTCTACGTTCTGCCTTTCCTTTAGGTAAATCCCATTTGCCATTTCTAAAAATAAATAAGATCTCGCCTTTGGCATTAAACACTTTTCCTCCACCTGCGACGACATTAGGGAGTAACTTCAAGAATTTTTTTAGGAGTTTATCCTCATTTTTATGGATCAACCGCACAGATTTCAAATTAGTTTTTTGAAGTTCCATGATCACCTTACCAATATTCACTGTATTAAGAAGATAATTCTTGAAGTCCGTTTCCTGCTCAACAAGAGTCGTCAAGATGATTGGTTTATCGCCAACAAATATTTTGAGCATACAGATTTATTGTCCTAATTCTGATAGCTAAAGTATTAATTTTTGATTTAGATAACGATAATCATTTGTTTATTTTATTGTTACTTTTTTATTGAAATATCTTACAATTTTATACGTAATTTTGCCAAATGATCTTTGATAAAGAAATTGCGAAGAAAACCGCCGAAGTCCTCCTTCAAGTAAATGCCATCAAATTGCAACCTGAAGACCCTTTTACTTGGGCTTCCGGATGGAAATCGCCCATATATTGTGACAATAGGATCGTGCTCTCATTTCCGCCAATACGAAATTTCATTCGAGAGACCATGGCAAAACAAATTGAGAAGACTTATGGCAAACCAGACGTTATTGCTGGAGTGGCAACCGGTGCAATAGGTATTGGGATCCTCGTGGCCGAATTTCTTGGCTTACCTTTTGTTTATGTAAGACCAGAGGCTAAAAAACACGGTCGCCAAAACCAAATCGAGGGCTTCATACAGAAGGGCCAGAATGTGGTTGTAGTGGAAGATTTGATCAGCACTGGCAAAAGCAGCCTTAATGCGGTAAAAGCTCTTAAGGAAGCAGAAGTCAATGTGAAAGGTATGGTCGCGATTTTTACTTACGGATTCAAGATTGCCGAAAATAATTTCAAAAAAGCCGATATAAGGCTGCATACTTTGGGGAATTATGAGAATTTGCTTGAACAAGCTCTTGAAACCAAATACATTACGGATAAGCAATTAGAAACTTTAGCAGAATGGAATGCAAATCCATCTAAATGGAACACTAATTGATATTACTTGCTAAATAAATACGCATCATGAATTTAGAATCACCTAAGACAACAATTAACAAATCTGCAGAAGACACTTTTAACTTCTTAACGGATATCAGGAATTTTAAATATTTAATGCCAGAAAATATTAACAAGTTCGAGGTATTAAGTGAAGATACGTTTGTATTTTCCTTAAAAGGAATGCCAGAAATTGAGCTTAAAAGGAAAGAAGTTGTATCTCCTAACAAAATAGTCTTTGGAGCAGGTGGTGGTAAATTGGATTTTTCATTGATTGTACAAATAACAGAAGTAGAAGCTAGTAAAAGTGAAGTGCAACTTCATTTCGAAGGCGATTTCAATCCGATGATGGCTATGATGATCAAGGGCCCTATCAATAAATTCTTGGAAACTTTGGTTACCAATCTTCCTAAAGCGATTTAATATAATAATTGGATCTCCTTCAAGTCAAATTCCTTTAACATTTCATCTTCCAATAATACCTTAAGTTTACCATTATTCGATACCCCTCGAATATATCCAGAAAATAGATTATCATTCAGATCCCTGAAGGTTGATGGTTTATTCTTCCTGAAAAGTTGATCTTCATAGTCCTTTTTCAAACTGACAAGATCATTATTTTGAAGTCTTTTGAAGTTGTATTGCAACGCTTTGATTATCTGATCGAGGATTCCTTCAATGGAAAATGGCTTACCAACAATCCTTAATAATGAAGACGCATTGGGTAAATGGTCGAATTCAGTTTGGTTCACATTCAGGCCGATTCCGATGATAGAGGCTGACAAATCATTGTTCTTTATGACATTCTCTATTAAAACACCACAAACTTTCTTATTCCCTGCCAAAATGTCGTTAGGCCATTTTATATATGTTTTTGGTATTTTAAGCTCCTTTAATACTGAAATTACGGAGATTGAAACGACTATACTGATATAAAAATTATCGTCTAAACTAATGGAAGAAACATCCTTGAACACACTGAAAGTCAGGTTTTTGCCATCTTGAACCAACCAATCAGTTCCCATTTGCCCTCGACCTTGTGTTTGGTGTTGGGCAAGTACGACCGTATAATCTTCAATGGGCTCCGCACTACTGATCTCGCGCAAAAAGGTATTTGTCGAACCGATGGCACTAAGTTTGATTATACGCATATTAAGTGGTTATTTTGAGCGAGGTAAATCTTATGATTATTTTAAACCTTAAAGAACAAAAAAATAATAACTTTGCACAAATTAAAGATACTGAATGACGGAAAAAAATAGTAATGTTGACCTGTTAATAACAACGATATTAAATGGGATTGAAGATGTAAAAGGAAAAAATATCAATATTCTAGACTTAAGAGAGATAGAAAATACGGTTTGCGACTATTTTATAATTTGTGAAGGTACTTCAAATACACAGGTTAATGCGATAGTGAATTCAGTCCACAAAAAAGTTAGCAAAGAAACACAAGAAAAACCTTGGCATATTGAAGGCAGTGATAATGCAGAGTGGGTTTTAATGGATTATGTAGATGTGGTCGTACACGTTTTCCAGAAACACATAAGGGAATATTACGATATAGAAAGCCTATGGGGAGATGCTAAAACGACCGTAATAGAAACAAGTTACTAAAAAAAGATTAATGGCAAAAGACACTAATAAAAACACTAAGAAACCTAAATTCAGTCCATACTGGATCTATGGAATCATCATAGCAATATTTCTAGGAATGCAACTTTTCTCTGGATCCGATGGGTTTCAGAGTTCATCTTCAGCAACTACCTCGCAATTCTTTAATTACTTGAGAGATGGCGACGTTGCAAAATTGGCTATAGTCAATGAAAGAACAGCCAAAGTCTATTTAACGAGAGAAGCCCTCGAAAAAGAGGTGCATAAAAAGACCAAGAAAACCAATTTATTTGCTTCGACATCCCAAGCTCCAAATTACCAGTTCGAATTTGGGTCTTTGGATCTATTTCAGCAAGAATTGAAAAACATTCTCGGAAATCAGGATATTGAGACTGAGGTGGTCTTCGAAACAGAAAGCAATGTTTGGGGTGAATTCTTATTGACCTTGTTGCCATTCGCTTTGATCATTGGCGTATGGATCTTCATTATGCGCCGTATGTCATCAGGTGCCGGAGGTGGCGCTGGTGGGCAAATTTTCAATATTGGAAAATCGAAAGCAAAACTTTTTGATGAGAACACCGAGGTGAAGACATCGTTCAAGGATGTCGCTGGCCTGGAAGGTGCTAAAGAAGAAGTACAGGAAATTGTTGATTTCCTCAAGAATCCAGAAAAATACACCTCTCTTGGGGGGAAAATTCCGAAAGGGGCCTTACTTATTGGACCTCCAGGCACAGGTAAGACCCTATTAGCACGGGCCGTTGCAGGAGAAGCCAAAGTACCTTTCTTCTCATTATCCGGATCGGATTTCGTAGAAATGTTCGTTGGCGTTGGAGCATCTCGTGTAAGAGACCTATTCAAGCAAGCCAAAGAGAAAGCACCATCCATTATTTTCATTGATGAGATAGATGCCATTGGCCGTGCTAGAGGAAAGAACAATTTCTCGGGATCCAATGATGAACGAGAAAACACCTTGAACCAACTATTGACCGAAATGGATGGCTTCGGCACCAATGCCAATGTCATTGTTGTGGCTGCTACGAACAGAGCAGATGTATTGGACAAGGCCTTGATGCGTGCAGGCCGTTTTGACAGACAGATTTTCGTGGATCTTCCAGATGTACGTGAACGAAAGGAGATATTTGAAGTGCATTTGAAGCCACTGAAAAAAGCAAAGAATCTCGATACTGATTTCTTAAGTAAACAAACTCCAGGGTTTTCAGGTGCCGATATTGCCAATGTATGTAATGAAGCTGCCTTGATTGCAGCAAGACAAGGAAAGAAAGCTGTTGAAAAACAAGATTTCTTGGATGCTGTAGATAGAATCGTTGGCGGACTTGAAAAGAAAAATAAGATCATAACTCCAGCAGAGAAAAAAGCCGTGGCTTTTCATGAAGCAGGTCACGCAACCGTTAGCTGGTTGCTTGAACATGCTGCTCCTTTGGTAAAAGTGACAATCGTACCAAGAGGACGTTCATTAGGTGCGGCTTGGTACCTTCCAGAAGAAAGATTGATAGTTCATCCAGAACAAATGTTGGACGAAATGTGTGCCGCTTTGGGTGGTAGAGCTGCAGAAAAAGTAATTTTCGACAAGATATCCACGGGTGCTTTGAGCGACCTTGAAAAGGTCACAAAACAAGCAAGAGCCATGGTAACGGTCTATGGTTTGAGTGACAAGGTTGGTAACCTTACCTATTATGATTCATCAGGACAAAACGAGTTCGGTTTCTCAAAACCTTATAGTGAACAAACTGCTGAATTAATTGATAATGAGATCTCTGATATCATTGAAAAGCAATACCAACGTGCAGTTGACCTCTTGAAGAAAAATAAGGACAAACTTACACTTCTTGCCGAAGAACTTTTAGAGAAGGAAGTCATATTCAAGGATAATCTTGAAAAGATATTCGGTAAACGACCGTTCGATAAAGACAAAGAGGAAGAAGAAGCACTTGCTGTTGAGTAAGTTACTCCCAAAAAAATCTTAAATCTTGAATTAGCTCCATTTGTTAATTCAAGATTGTTTATATTTGGGTTGTTCCTGACTAACGGTTAATAGCATAGCCTTAATGAACATTTTTCGTAAAATCCTTGGCCTCAAAAAGGACTCTCAAGATGATATTTCTGCAGACGAGAGGGGTAAATATATGCCCGACATTAAGCTACCTATTGACGAAAGATTCACAATTAATTTTAAATCCAACGGAGGTAAATTTCTCTATTGTGAGAATATGAGCGAAGTGTTCTATAGTCTAGACCAAATTCTTCTCGAGAATGATTGGTACGACAAAAATGTATACTTACTCGATGAACGTTTGGCGGATAAATTCTCTGAGTTTGAATTGAAATCCTCAGGAAAAGCAAAAGACACTTCTTATTTCTTGACCACCTGCGAATACCTGATTGCTGATGATGGATCACTTTTAATATCTTCAAACCAAATAGCTGAAAAAAAACTGAATGAGATTCCGGATAATTTTGTCATTTTCGCCACGACCAGTCAATTGGTTGAGAGCATTGGAGAAGGATTGAGAGGAATAAAAGGTAAAAACCGTGATAAGATACCTACTAACATTACCACAATTAAACATTTTAAGACTTTAGAAGATAAAGACTTCCTCACTTACGGCAGTAGTTCTAAAAACTTATATTTGCTCTTATTAGAAGACTTATAATATGAAGGAACTTATGACGAGGGCACTATCTGGAATTCTTTATGCCACGCTTCTTATCCTTTGCTTAAAATCCCAAATGGCTCTTACGATCTTGTTCTTTGTATTCGGCCTGATGTGCTTGGCGGAGTTCAATAAGTTAATTAGTCTTAAAGGAATCATTCCATACCTCATTTTCATTATTTTATATGGATTATTTGCCTATTGGCAGTTCTATGCAAATACGGATCGAGGGTTTACTGAAACTACTCAAATACTTCAGGTTCTTACATTCTTTGTGCAGTTGTTATTAATAAAAGATCTATTCTCTGAGAAGACCATACCACTATTTGAGTCTAAACGTTTTATCATTACTACGTTCTATCTTACGAGTGCATTTATATTCTTGAACCTCATTGCAAACTATAATCAAACATTTGTCCCAAAAATATTATTAGGGACCTTTATCTTGGTTTGGGTCAGTGATACTTTTGCTTATCTGGTTGGTAAGAGTTTTGGCAAGCAAAAGCTTTTTTCAAGTATATCACCAAAGAAAACCGTCGAAGGATTCCTTGGAGGCCTATTCTTTGCATGTGTGGCAAGTTATTTTATAAGTAATTATACAGACACACTGAATTTCACCTATTGGTTGATCATGGCGATCATTGTCAGTGTTTTTGGGGTTTTGGGCGATCTGATTGAATCGAAATTCAAGAGACAGGCAAATGTCAAGGATAGTGGATTCATTATGCCTGGTCATGGAGGGCTTTTAGATCGTCTGGATAGTGTTATTTTCGCAGCACCGTTTATTTTTCTTTTTCTAAGGTTATTCGAGCATGTTTCATAAAGAAGGTTACAAGATAATAGTCATTACGTTTGTGATAGTTGTCGCAGGTTTACTCGCAGTAGATTCGTTTATTGAACTATATTGGTTGCGCATGTTCTTGATATTCATCTTGGTGGTGATATTGATATTGATTCTCCAATTTTTCAGGAATCCGAGCCGAAAAACAATATTGAATGATAATCAAGTGCTCTCACCCGTTGATGGTAAAGTAGTTGTTATCGAGGAGGTCTTTGAGAAAGAATATTTCCAAGATAAACGCTTACAGGTTTCCGTATTCATGTCGCCAATTAATGTCCATGTTACGCGGTATCCCATAGGTGGTAAAGTAACATATAGTAAATACCATCCTGGCAAATATTTGGTGGCTTGGCATCCAAAAAGTAGCGAGGAGAATGAGCGGACCACAGTAGTCGTAGATAATGAAACCTTTGGAAAGGTACTTTATCGGCAAATTGCAGGTGCTATGGCAAAACGTATAGTTAATTACGCCAAGGAAGGCGACGATGTAACTCAAGGTGCAGATTCTGGGTTCATTAAGTTTGGTTCGAGAGTGGATTTGTTCTTACCTTTAGATACCGAAATACAAGTTGACCTCAATCAAAAAGTAAAAGGCGGCGAAAGTATTATCGGCCAATTGTAATGGATTCTGAAGCCTTAGATATAGAATTTAACGATGCAGTGGCTCGTATCAACGATCATAGCGAACCTTTTCCAGCAGATTTCCTATTGCGCCTCTATGCTTACTACAAACGAGCTACAAATAATTACGAAAGACCAAGTAGTCGCACTCCGATCATCAATGCGTTTAAGACCAATGCGCTCTTCCAAGTTCAGGATATCACTGAAGACGAGGCCAAACAAAACTATATCGATTTGGTGAATAATTACTTTTTGTACCGAAAGTGAACCAATACGTTTGATCCATAAAATAGGCAAATCTTCTAATTCAAACTCGCCAAACTTGCTTTCAAGGTCTCGATCTTGGCCAAGGCATCTGCTTCTTTTTTCTTTTCGCTAGCTACCACTTGTTCTGGAGCTCCTGCCACAAAACGTTCGTTAGAGAGTTTCTTTTGTACGGATCTTAAGAATCCTTCGGTATAACTAAGTTCCTCAGTGAGTTTTTTAAGCTCAGCCTCAACGTCAATATTACCCTGCATCGGAACAAAATACTCATTGGATTTCACCCTAAATGTTAAGGCACCTTCTACTTTTTGGTTGGTATAGGTCAAATCGCTGATATTTCCCAACTTGGATATAACGGAATCAAAGGTTTGAGACACATTTTCTTTGTCAAGTACCAACAATTCAATCGCATCCTTAAACGCAATGTTCTTTTGCTTACGGATGGTTCGTATACCAGAAATGACTTCAGAAGCAAAATCAAATTCCTTGATCAATGTAGCATCCGCCTTCTTGGGTTCTGGCCATTTGGCTACAATAAGAGCTTGTTCAGGTGTCCGATCTACAATATGCTGCCAAATCTCTTCTGATAAGAATGGCATGAACGGATGTAACACCTTCAAGTTATCCTCTAAAATCAAAATAAGGGCATTAAACGTTGTTTGATCAATAGGTTGCTGGTAGGCAGGTTTCACCATTTCGAGCAACCACGAACTAAAATCGTTAGTGATCAGCTTATACGTTTCCATCAATGCATCACTGATACGATATTTACTGAAATGGTCCTCAATGGTCGCTAAAGTCTCTTGAAACTTAGCTTCAAACCAAGTAATCGCCACTTTAGACGATTCTGGCTGTTCTATATCTGCAATTTCCCAACCTATAATGAGTCGGAAAGAATTCCATATTTTATTGGAAAATGCCTTGCCTTGCTGACATAAGTCTTCATCAAAAGGAAGATCATTACCTGCTGGGGAGCACAACAACATCCCTACACGAACCCCATCTGCTCCATAAATTTTCATGAGTTCAATGGGGTCCGGCGAATTTCCGAGGGATTTACTCATTTTTCGCCCTTGTTTATCACGCACAATACCTGTGTAGTAGACATTTTTAAAGGGTGACTCACCTCGATATTCGTACCCAGCAATAATCATTCGTGCTACCCAGAAAAACATTATCTCGGGTGCTGTAACAAGATCGTTGGTTGGGTAATAGTAATTTATATCCTTATTATCAGGGTGTCTTATACCATCGAACACGCTTATGGGCCACAACCATGAAGAGAACCATGTATCTACAACATCTGGATCTTGTTTAAGGTCATCAACTTCAAGGTCTTTATTATTTCCTTTTTGTCTAGCCAGTGGCAATGCTTCTTCCACGGTTTTCGCCACCACAAAATCATGGACGTCGTCTCCATAGAAAAACGCTGGAATCTGGTGTCCCCATAACAATTGACGTGAAATATTCCAGTCTCGCACGTTTTCCATCCAATGTCTGTAAGAATTCTTGAATTTAGATGGATGAAACTTTATTGTGTCGTTCATCACACTATCCAAAGCTGGTTTGGCAAGATCTTTCATCTTCAAGAACCATTGGGCAGAGATTTTTGGCTCAATGACTGCACCTGTGCGTTCACTCGTACCTACTTTATGTGTATAAGGTTCCGTCTTAACCAGAACACCAAGTTTTTCAAGTGCATTGGCAGCGGCTTCTCTGGCCTTAACCCGATCCATTCCCTCAAATTGTAATCCGAAATGATTCAATGTCGCGTCATCATTAAGTATATCGATCACTTCAAGATCATGACGTTCACCAATCTCCTTATCGTTGACATCGTGTGCCGGTGTGATCTTTAGGCATCCTGTTCCAAATTCCATATCGACATAGTCATCAAGAATTATCGGTACTACACGGTTACAGATCGGTACAATTACATTTTTGCCCTTCAAATGTGCATATCGCTCATCATTTGGGTTCACACATACTGCAGTATCTCCCAATATTGTTTCAGGTCTCGTGGTTGCAATAGTGACAACTTCATTTCCCCCTTCTATATGATAATTGACATAGTAAAGTTTATCTGTGCGTTCTACGTGAATGACTTCTTCATCCGACAAGGTGGTTTGTGCCTCAGGATCCCAATTTACCATACGATAGCCTCTGTAAATAAGACCTTTTCCGTATAAGTCTACAAATGTGCCGACCACTGCTTCTGACATATCGTCATCCATAGTGAACTTTGTACGCCTCCAATCACAAGAAGCACCCAGTTTTTTCAGTTGTTCGAGGATGATTCCACCATGCTTATGGGTCCAATCCCAAGCATGCG
>Ga0316201_10002958_pt1 | contig 12349 bp, 11 predicted proteins | sample CS6wburrow_MG_FD_204516 | JGI IMG/M metagenome (GOLD analysis project Ga0316201, IMG submission 204516) | Coastal sediment microbial communities from Delaware Bay, Delaware, United States - CS-6 worm burrow | ecosystem: Environmental > Aquatic > Marine > Coastal > Sediment | place: USA... | reverse complement strand
TGCCAGGTCGCTCAGCTTCAGGTCCGCCGCCGGCGCGCCACTGCGCGAGCGGTGCCTCGTTCGCGACACACGGTGCTTGCGATCAGTGGACCAGGACAGCACCTCGGCGGCAGTGGAGGAATTGCTGAGACGTCCACTCAGGTCATATAGTTCCTCAAACAGTTCGACATTGTCGTAAAGCTCATCAGGGCTAAAGTCATCCAGATCATTACTGAACTCCAGTTCAATTCCGCCTTCGTTCCCCATCGGCACCACCAGCTTTACATCAAGGCGTGCCAATACGTCTTCGAGGCTCTCAAAATCCACCGGCAACATTTTGCGGCTCGCCAGGTCCGGGCCGGTCTCGAGCCGCCCGGCTGCGGCCCCGGCACTGAAATCGCCCATCAGCACGATACGCACAGGCCGGTTGGCGGCCCAGTCCGGAGCCGAGGTATCCAGTGTGCCGAAATCAGGGAACAAGGTTTCGTCTGTCATAGTGTCTCCATAGTGCCAGTTGAGCTGGCATTGTTAGTTTGTGATCCGTAGGGAAATATGAAAAGCAGAGCACGAATCGGTCAGGTTTTGCAGAGCATTAGCAGGAACGCGGAGGTCCTCACTCCCTCCTCCATATTTCAATACTAGTATATTTGAGCAGAAACGTCTTTGTATTCTTCAGCCAGGTCAATCCCTACGGCATCATCAACTTTTAGTTCGCCTGTTATCCATTTGCGCGATGCCCATTACTGGTGAATCTTGCACGACGCAGCCACCCGCCCTCCGGGATATGACAAAGTGTTCAGATTGTGTCCGGAACGGACCAGGAGATAATGGTGCCGATAAGAGGATTCGAACCTCTGACCTACGCATTACGAATGCGCCGCTCTACCAACTGAGCTATATCGGCTCCGGAGGGCGGCAAGTATATTCAAATCAGCACTCTGCGACAACATCGTTGTGATTGGTTTTATACCTACAATCAGTTCAGTTATGGCTTACAGGCCGAAGGTATGGCTTGTGCTATCGCCCCGGCCCGCTGACCCGGACAATAGTTCAGCATCAGTAACACGTTAGCCAAGGGGGTGCTGTTCGTGTTTTCAATACAGACCTGTCATGGAAGCCGTTGGCGCAAACGGAGCCGGTTAATACCCGCATCCTCCGGTTTCAGCCTGCTTGAAGTTCTCATTGCAAGTACGGTGTTTTCACTCGGCCTTGCCGGCTTCGCAGCTCTGTTGCTGACCAGCATGACGGGCTCAGCCCAGGCGCGTAGGGAAGGCATCGCAGCGACCGCGGCGGCCAACCTGTCAGAGCAGATACGCGCGAACCCGGCTGCAGTCAACCGCTACCTGTTTCCGCCTGCGAGTATTTCCATGATTTGCGCCGGTGATAACCAGTGTTCACCCGAACAACAGGCTGACTACGATTTCAGGCTTTGGCAGCTTGATCTCGCCGACGGCATCCAGAATGCCAGGGGACTGGTCTGCCGTGACGAGACGCCATCGGATGGTGTTGAAGGTGACGAACGATGTGATGGTGCCGGTCCCCTGGTGATCAAAATATTCTGGCAGGGCCGGGTCAGTGACGGCGTCGGCGAGTCGACGCATCATCGTTTTACGTTAGAGGCAAACTGACATGCCGGGATTTCAGCAGCACCGCGGGTTCACCTTGATGGAAGTGATGATCGGTGTATTTCTGTCCACAGTTTTGATGTCCGGAATCGTCGGATTGCTGAGTGCAAGTGTTTCAGCATACAGGCTGCAACTCGGACAGAGCCAGCTCGAAGAGTCCGGCCGTTACGCGCGGGATGTCCTGATTTCGCACATAGCCCAGGCGGGCTTTCAGCCGGAACCCTGGCAAAACCCGGCAGGGCTCCAGGCTCTGACCGATGAATCCACGGACGGTGGCTCGTCGTTGGCGGACCAGCTGGGGTTGCAAAGGTGGTCGAGAAAAAACTGCTATGGTAGTGAAAACCCGGTTATGGATAGCGACGGTCAGCCTGCATTCTTCCTGCTCCAGACCCGTTTTAAGATCAGCGCCGCCAACAACCTGGCGGTCACCTGCCGTTATGGGCCGGATACTGACCAGCTACAAATCCAGATGAATAATTTTGGTCTGATCGAGGACGTGGAATCAATGCAGGTTTTATATGCGGAGGACCGGGATGGCGATGAAATCGCAGATGGTTGGGTCAGGGCACGGATGTGGCAGCACGAAAGTAATATCCGCGCGGTAAAGGTCGCTCTGCTTTTATCTACAAAACAGGCCGTCGATAGGGCCGCAGGCACACACGTCAATCTGCTTGACGAAACCATAAACATACCGGCGGATGGGCATTTACGGAGTGTCAGGTCATTGACGACCGCCATTCGCGGCAGGCTGAAATGACCGTGCATGCAGCCGCCAGTCCAACCGGTAGTTCATGCTCTCAAACCGGCATGGTCTTATTGCTGTGCCTGATTTTTCTGATGGCATTGACGCTGCTTGGACTGACAGCCTCGGCGGATGCCATTTTACAAAACAAACTAGCCAGCAACCTTAAGGATAGCGAGCGCGCCAAACAATCTGCCCTATTGGCGCTCACATGGGCGGAAAACTGGTTGTTGGAATTCGAAGGTGCGCCCCCCGAAAGCTGTTTAACACGCTGCGATGGTATATATGTTCATGTAAACGGCGGCTTGTCGCCCCGCCCGGAATCTGAAAATTACTCTTGGTGGATTGAACAGGGCCATGAAGCGGGTATCGACCCGTTGACGGGGGAGCGGACTGCGACGATCTCAAGTGACAGCGCCTACGCGCCCTTTTGGGTCATTGAATCCGTTCAAAACATTCCACCATCTGAAAACGGAACTCCGGAGCTCCAGACGTGGTACCGGATTCTCGCGCGTGGCAGCGGTCAGACCGATGCCGCCGTTTCCGTGGTTGAAAGCATTATTGCTCGGTCATGGCCGGATGTTGGTGATACCGGGTCAGCCGATACTGCCGGGCAAGATCCTTGTCCTGGCGCCGAACCATCATCAGTCTGCGGACGGTTTGCATGGCGTGAACTTAGATGAAAACCGTGGCTGGCAAATCCATTCTCAATACCTGTAATGGGTTGACCCTGATCGAACTGGTTATCGTGGTGGCCGTAATGGGCATACTCATGGCGACCGCCGTACCGGGCTATCGCAATTACACACTGAGGGTGCACCGCACCGAGGCCGTCAGGATGCTGTTACAGGCCTCGATGTGCCAGGAACGTCTGAATGCAAGCCGGGGAAATTACGACACCAGTGAGTGTCAACCGGTCTCAGCACAGCAACGCTACCAAATAGCCTACCAGTCTCCAGGCTCGCAGGGGCGCACGTACCTGGCAATGGCCATCCCCACTGGTGCCCAGCTTGCCGACCCATGTGGCAGCCTGATGCTGGATCAAAGTGGTGTAAAGGGGATCAGTGGTTCGGGTATAAGTGTCTTGAGGTGCTGGAATGGCCGTTGATCAACGGCCGTTGAATGCGCGGGGTTGAAGGGCTAATCAACAGTTTTTATACGTAGCTCCTTGGGCAGAGCAAATACCATGTTTTCAGCCACACCTTCTATATTGTTGATAACACTGGCAGGCACCTGGTGACGAAGTTGTTCAATGACACCGGTAACCAGGCTCTCCGGTGCTGATGCACCCGCCGTGACACCCACACGTTTCACTCCGTTCAGCCATTCGGGCTTGATATCCTCGGCACCATCGATCAGATGGGACGGCACACCCTGTTTTTCCGCGAGTTCACGCAGGCGGTTGGAATTTGAGCTGTTAACCGAACCGACAACCAGCATCAGGTCGATCTGACGCGCCAACTCCTTCACAGCATCCTGGCGGTTTTGCGTGGCGTAACAGATATCATCATGCTTGGGTCCGACAATGGCCGGAAACTTGCGTTGAAGTGCTGCGATAACACCCTGGGTATCATCGACTGACAAAGTGGTCTGGGTGACGTAAGCCAACTCATCCGGGTAAGTGACTTCCAGCGAATCGACGTCTTCAGGTGATTCCACCAGGTAAACCCGGTTTCCCCTTGGCGGTTTCCTGAACCACTGCCCGAGTGTCCCTTCCACTTCCGGGTGACCCGCATGGCCAATGAGTACGACGTCGAAACCGGCCTTGCAATACCTTGCAACTTCAAGGTGAACCTTGGTGACCAGCGGGCAGGTCGCGTCAAACACCTTCAGGCCGCGTTTTCCACCGGCTTTGCGTACATTCTGTGAAACACCATGTGCGCTGAAGATGACCGTGGCATGATCAGGAACATCATCCAGTTCCTCCACGAATATCGCACCCAACGCGGCCAGGCGATCCACCACGAAACGGTTATGTACAACTTCATGACGAACATAGATTGGCGCACCAAATAATTCCAGGGCACGTTCTACGATCTCTATGGCGCGGTCAACGCCTGCACAAAAACCGCGTGGATTGGCCAGTAGTATTTCCACTATTTTTCAACCGGTACCTTATCTGAGTCCGATAAAAACAAGCCATGGACCAGCAGAATAATCACGCCGCAGGTGATCGCAGAATCAGCAAGGTTAAATGCCGGCCAATGCCAGTCACGGTAATAAACATCTATAAAGTCTACGACATATCCATGGTTGATGCGGTCAACGAGGTTGCCGATGGCGCCACCGATAATCAGCCCCAGAGCCGCGGCTGTCATTTTTTCATGGGAAGGCAGACGAAACAACCAGGTGATCAGTACCAGGGTAACCACCGACGCGAGACCGGTGAACAACCAGCGCTGCCAGCCACCCGCGTCACTGAGAAAACTGAAAGCCGCACCATAATTATGCGCCAGGGTCATGTTCAGCCACGAGGTCAAAGCCACGGGCCGGTATAGGGTCAGGGACTCAGAAGCAATGTTCTTGGTCCACAGATCCAGCACGACGATCAGCACGGAAACCAGCAACCAAGCCAGGGCCAGTTTATTTCTCAGAATGCCTGGGGAGTTTTCAGATCGGCTGTTCATATCAGGCAAGCCTGCGCTTCTCTCCGGCGCCGTCCACGTTTTCGATACAGCGTCCGCACAATTCCGGGTGCGTCTCCGATTGGCCGACGTCCGCACGCTGATGCCAGCAACGTACACACTTGCCATCGGTATTCTTCTCAATCCAGACAAAGTAATCCGGGGTTTCATAAACATCAGCGGGCACGGGAGTTTCAGCAGACTCCACGCTGGCTTCAGAAACAATCAGGATGAAGCGCAACTCATCACCCCATTTTTCCAGGAATTTACGATGGGTTTCATTGCGCGGCTGGATGTGGACGGTGGCCTCCAGTGATCCCCGGATAATTTTACCCATACGCAGGGGTTCAATGGCTTCGTTCACCGTGTTGATCAGACCCATGGTCTGTTTCCAGAACTGTTTGTCGTAATCGCCACCTTCAAGAGCAAATAATCCATCGTACCACTCGGACATAAAGACGCTGTCAAGTCGCTCACCCGGCATCAGGGCCCAGATTTCCTCGGCCGTATAACTCAAGACCGGAGCGATCCAGCGAACCAGGCTTTCAAGGATGTGATACATGGCGGTTTGCGCGGAACGACGCGGAAGACTGTCACGCCCGGTCGTGTAGAGCCGGTCTTTCAGCACATTCAGGTAGATTGCGCTGAGCTCCAGGGCACAATAATTGTTGATTTTCTGATAAACCTGCATGAACTGGTAATCGTCATAGGCCTGGCTGATTTCATTTTGAACCTGCATGGCCCGGTCCACCGCCCAGCGGTCAAAGGGAAGCATTTGCCCCGGAGTCAGCGCATGGCCGGGATCAAAGCCATCGAGGTTGCCCAACAGGAATCTGGCGGTATTGCGTATGCGGCGATAGGCATCCGAAACACGTTTGAGAATCTCGTCGGAGACCGTCATTTCCTGGCGGTAGTCAGCCGCAGCCACCCATAACCTCAGCACATCGGCACCGAGCGTATGCATGACCTTTTGCGGGGCGATGACATTACCCATCGACTTGGACATCTTCTTGCCGTCTGCGTCCACGACAAAGCCATGGGTCAGGACCTGCTTGTAAGGAGCCTCGCCATGCATGGCTACCGAAGTCAAGAGGGAGGACTGAAACCAGCCACGATGCTGGTCTGAACCTTCCAGGTACATGTCTGCCGGCCGGCGCAGTTCTTCACGCTCATCCAGCACACAGCGGTGGCTCACGCCGGAATCGAACCACACGTCGAGGATGTCAGTGACGTGTATGTACTCGGACTCATCAACACCGAGTTGCCGGTATATATCCTTTTCATACCAGCAGTCGATACCCTGCTCTTCGATCAGGTCAGCGGCTTTATACATCAGGGCACCGGTTTGCGGATGTAATTCCTCGCTTACCCGGTGTACAAAAAGAGTAATGGGCACACCCCAGGTCCGCTGTCTTGAAATGCACCAGTCAGGCCGGCCTTCGATCATGCCGGTGATACGTTCCTCACCCCAGGCCGGAACCCAGCGAATATGTTTGATGGCCTCCAGTGCCCGGCTGCGCAAACCGGCCTTGTCCATATTGATAAACCATTGAGGTGTCACACGGAAAGCGGTGGGAGTCTTATGCCGCCAGCAATGAGGGTAACTGTGTAAAAACGATTCGTCGTGCAGCAACACTTTTTTGTCATTGAGCAACGCGAGAATGCTGTCATTGGCATTCCAGACAAATTCACCGGCGAATAACTCGGTATCCGGCAGGAACAGTCCATCGGCGCCCACCGGGTTGGTGACCGGTAAATCGTAGGGCTTGCCCACGATAAAGTCCTCCTCGCCATGGCCCGGAGCGGTATGCACGGCGCCTGTACCCGCATCGGTGGTAACGTGCTCGCCAAGGATCACGGGTACCTGCCGATCGTAGAAAGGGTGCTGCAACATCTGGTACTCCAGGGCCGCCCCCTTGCAACTGCCCAACGTCTCGGCGCCTTGCATGCCAATCCTGTCAACGACTGCATCTTTCAGTTCATCCGCCAGCACGATCGCCAGGGTCTGTTCCTGCCAGACACCTTTTACCAGCACATAGTCCAGCTCTGCATTCAGTGCCACCGCTTCGTTGGCCGGCAGTGTCCATGGGGTCGTGGTCCAGATCGGAATACCGACGCTTCCATCCAGGGCTTCGACTTCAAATGCGGCCAGCACCGCTTTTTGATCGACGGCGTTGAATAGAACGTCGATAGCGGGTGAGGTTTTGTCCTTGTATTCAATTTCAGCTTCTGCCAGGGCCGAGCCGCAATCAAAGCACCAGTTGACCGGCTTGACGCCCTGGTCAAGGTGCCCGCCTTCAATGATTTTAGCCAGCGCACGAACCATGTTGGCTTCGTAGGAAAAATTATTGCTGGCATAGGGGTTATCCCATGTGCCCAGGACACCCAGGCGTTTGAAACCCTCACGTTGCAGTGCTATCTGCCTGTCAGCATATTCCCGGCACTTTTGCCGGAATGTGCGCGCGTCCACCTTGCGCCCCACTTTGCCGACTTTCTTTTCAACCTGTAATTCGATGGGTAAGCCATGGCAGTCCCATCCCGGCACATACGGGGACTGAAAACCCGCCAACAAGCGCGACTTGATGACCATGTCCTTCAATATCTTGTTAACCGCGTGACCGAGATGAATATCACCATTGGCGTACGGTGGTCCGTCATGCAGGATGAACAGGGGCCGCCCGGCCGTGTGTTCCTGAATGCGTTCATAGAGGCCGCTTTCCTCCCACCGTTTCAGCATTTCCGGTTCACGGTTTGCAAGGCTGGCTTTCATTGGAAAAGCCGTCGCCGGCAGATTGATTGTGTCTTTATAATCCATGCTTTTCTGTACTTCGTTCGCTATTCAGTGTTCATTTTTTAGCCAGCCAAACCCTGGCCTGCCGCTCATCTTCCCGCATTTGTACAACGAGTTCATCAATAACTTCAAAATGAGTCTCTTCGCGGAGCTTCTTTATAAATTCAACTTCCAGTCTCTGACCGTACAAGTTGCCCGAAAAATCAAACAGGTGAACCTCCAGCAAAAGTTCTTTACCACCGACTGCCGGCCGTGTCCCAAGATTCGCCACGCCATCATGCCAGCCGTTGCTACCCCAGCGAGCCCTTATCGCGAAAATACCCGTCAATGGACTGGGTTGCGCTGTCACGCGGATATTAGCCGTAGGATAACCCAACTGGCGTCCCAGTTGACGCCCCCTCACGACCCTGCCTTCCATACTGTACCAGCGGCCCAGCAATGTGCTGGCTTCCTCGAGGTCACCGCTGGCCAGGCACTCACGGATATTGGAACTTGACGCCCGCCGGCCGTCAACGTCGAGCATCGGCACAGCGTGTACCCGGAAACCGTGCTTGTCGCCCGAGCGTTGAAGCGTTTCGATATCGCCTTGCCTGCGTTTACCGTAGTGGAAATCTTCGCCTATGACGACATCGCTGGCCGCCAGTGTTTCAACAAGAACCGACCGGACAAAGCTTTCCGCATCCATGGCTGCCAGGGCGTGGTTAAAACGCATCAACCACACGAGATCGATGGACTCGGCCGCGAGGTATTCCAGCTTCTGGCGCACTGTCATCAGGCGTGCAGGCGCAGCCTCCGGTTTGAACAGCGCCTGGGGAAGCGGCTCAAATGTGACAACCGCAATCGCATGGCCTTCCGCGGCCAGCGATTCACAATGCCGGATCAATGCCTGGTGCCCAAGGTGAAAGCCATCAAAGTTACCGATGGTTACAACCGAGGACCGGAGCAACTGTTTTTCCGGATTGTCTCTGATTACCCGCATATAGGTGCCCGTCAGCAAAGCTGCGAATTATAGCAGGCGAGCGCGATTCAACACCTTAAATTTACCCCGATACCTGCTATTTTGCGCCACGCAGCAGATCATGGGTTTTGATGCCTGTCACCATACAGGTGAAAATATAGACAAGCACACCGAATGCAATGCTCAGGGAAAGGTTTTTTACCCTCAAACCGACATTTGCCTGGTGCCAACTGTTGATATCATGAGTCATGAAAAACAGGAGTGCACCCATTGCCGTGCAAGCCAGGGTAATGGCTATCCACAATCTCAGCCAACCGCGTTCCGGTGTATAGACCTCGCGTTTTCTGAGCCCCCGGTAAAGCAATGCCGCATTCAGGTAAGCGGCAGCCGAACTGGCCAGCGCAAGGCCTGCATGCGGACCTTCAAATCCCTGATGTAAAAGCAGGCCGACAAAAACCAGGTTCAAAAACATATTCGTCACCATGGCTGTAACCGCGATCTTGACCGGTGTTTTGGTGTCCTGTCTCGCGTAGTAGCCCGGGGCCAGCACCTTGACGGCTATGAACGCGGGTAAACCGGTGGAATAGGCGATCAGGCTATAGGATGACATTCGAACATCATCCAGCTGGAAAGCATCATACTGAAACAGGGTGATCAATATGGGACCGGCCAGGATGATCAGGCCCACGGCTGCCGGCACGGTCACAAGCACTGCAAGCCGCAGCGCCCAATCGAGCGTTGCCGAAAATTCTGCCATGCTCGCTTTTGCATGCTTTTGCGACAGGTTTGGAAGAATGACGGTTGCCAGTGCAATACCCAGGACCCCGAGCGGAAACTCCAGCAGACGATCGGAGTAGTACAACCATGAAACACTGCCGGTAACAAGGAAAGTTGCGATGATACTGTCAACCAGCAAGTTGACCTGCGCCACTGATGAACCGAACAGGGTCGGGATCATCAATTTGATGATGCGGCGCACGCCCGAATGGCGCCAGCCCCAGCGGGGCCGAGGCATCAGGCCCAGGCGCATGAGTGCGGGAACCTGCAGCAAAAGCTGTGCAAATCCGGCCACCAGCACACCCCAGGCGAGGGCCGTAACCGGCACCTCGAGGTGAACTGACAGTAAAAGGGCTGCAGCGATCAGGGAGAGGTTGAGCAGGATAGGCGTCAGTGCGGGCACCAGGAACCGCCCGAATGTATTCAGAATCCCACCCGCCAGTGCCGTCAACGAAATCAACATGATGTACGGAAAGGTAATCCTCAACATATCTGCGGACAGACTGAATTCGGGCCGCCCATCCGCCAGCCAGCCCGGTGCAAAAACAGATAGAATAACGGGTGCGGCGAATATGCCCACCGCGGTCAAGACCAGCAATATTCCGGCAAGGGTTCCCGTCACGTGGTCGATCAGGTCACGTAATGCGCGCTGGTCACCATTGGCCTTGTACTCGGACAGAACCGGAACAAATGCAAGAGAAAACGACCCTTCGGCAAAAAGACGCCGCATGAAATTGGGAATACGAAAAGCCAGGAAAAATGCATCAGTTGCGCCGCTCGCTCCAAACATCCTGGCAAGCACCACGTCCCGGACAAAGCCAAGAATCCTGGAAACAATGGTTGCGGCACCAACCGTTGCCGTCGATTTCAGCAGTTTCATGGCTGCAAGTACCGTGATACCCGTCGTGACCCGCAAAAAAACATACAATTACCTGTTAAATGATTGACCCGGCGAGCAAAAAATACGATACTGCGCGGCTATATTCTGAATACGTATTTATGGAGATTTACCTTGGCTAACAGTTTATCAGCACGCAAGCGTGCACGTCAGGCCGAAAAACACCGGTTACGCAATGCCAGCCAACGCTCGCACGTGCGTACATCAATCAAAAAAGTTCTCGCGGCGATTGAGTCCGGCGATAAAAGTGCAGCTGAAGAAGCCTACAAGGCCGCTGTACCTGCCATTGACCGCTCTGTATCCAAAGGCCTGATGCACTGCAACAAGGCGGCACGTCATAAATCGCGCTTGAATAATCACGTTCGTAATATGTAATCATCCTGTTCGATTCACCTGCTGTGAGTTGAATGGAGTAAACAGATTACTGAAAAGCCCTGTCGAAAACAGGGCTTTTTAATGTCCGAAATAAGGCGTTCCTGATATTCAGGTCTCACTTGCGCTCAAAGGATCCCACTCGCCTTTATCCTGTTGATCCTTTTCATGTTCTTTCATCTCTTCCAGCTTGCGGCTGACATTTTGCACCAGTTCATCGGTGCCGGTTCGGGTCACTGAAGAAATCATGAACCAGGGTGCTTTCCAATCCAGTGCATCCACCACGCGTTTGGCGGTGGCTTCCGCTTCTTCACGGTCAAGGACATCAATCTTGGTAAATACCAGCCACCGCGGCTTTTCGGCCAGGTCCGGGTCAAAGTTGATCATCTCCTGCTCAAGCATACGTATCGCGTCTTCGGGTGACACCTGATCAAGAGGAGCGATGTCAACCAGGTGAAGCAATAATTTCGTTCGTTGCAGATGTTTGAGGAACTGTATTCCCAGTCCTGCGCCCTCGGCAGCGCCCTCGATCAATCCGGGAATGTCCGCGATGACAAAACTGCTGTCGAGACCGACCCGGACAACCCCAAGATTAGGGTAAAGCGTGGTAAACGGATAATCCGCCACTTTGGGGTGAGCGGCCGAGACTGTACTTATCAGGGTTGATTTACCCGCATTTGGAAAACCCAGCAAGCCGATGTCTGCCAGCACCTTCAGTTCCAGGTGTAACTGGATATCCTCGCCCGGTTCTCCCGGCGTAAATTTGCGCGGCGCCCGGTTGGTTGAGCTTTTAAAGTGCACGTTACCCAGCCCCCCCCGGCCGCCACGGGCAATCAACAGGCGCTGACCATGCTCGGTTACATCTCCCAGGACCGCTTCGCTCTGTTCATCGACCACCACTGTCCCCAACGGGACGCGGATATAAATATCGTCGCCTTTCTTACCGTAACGTTGCTGGCCCTTGCCCTGCACCCCGTTTTCCGCCTTGTAAGTGCGCTGGTGGCGGAAGTCGACCAGGGTATTGAGGCCGGAGTCACCTTCCAGGTACACACTGCCGCCATCCCCGCCATCACCCCCGTCAGGTCCGCCGTACTCAATATATTTTTCACGACGGAAGGACGCCGAACCGTTACCACCTTTACCGGCAATGACGTGAATGGATGCTTCGTCTACAAATTTCATATTGGGTCATTCCTTTGGTGGGAGTCCATGATACATGGTATGGAGTGGTATCGAAATTGGTTTGGTGGTGCTCGTTCTACGCCGGCGGTGTACCGTTCATCCTTAGCATAAGATGCACTCTGTTTCGGTTGAAGCTGGGGTGGGGGTGTTAACTACCAGGACCTTACGAGACAGGAAGTCGAGGATGAGGCTACAGGGACGTACTTGTGCCGTGTCCTGGTAGTTAACATCCCTACCCCAGCGCCACTCACGTCAAATGAAACGCATAACTGATAGAAGCCGCTCCTGCGCGTCCTGCGCCCGCGGTGTACCGGTTCAATAAACTTGCCTGCCGTGCAAGCTGTAAACAAAACACCGCTCCTCGGCAACTGCTCCTGCGTTGCTCTGCCTCCTGCATCCCT
>Ga0316201_10002957_pt1 | contig 12352 bp, 9 predicted proteins | sample CS6wburrow_MG_FD_204516 | JGI IMG/M metagenome (GOLD analysis project Ga0316201, IMG submission 204516) | Coastal sediment microbial communities from Delaware Bay, Delaware, United States - CS-6 worm burrow | ecosystem: Environmental > Aquatic > Marine > Coastal > Sediment | place: USA: Delaware... | reverse complement strand
TTATTGACGAGCCCGTCGAGCTGACCACCCCAATCGATGACAGCGGTAACCAGTCCGGCTATTTCGCCAGTATTCAGCAAGTCGGCCTGGAAGGTCGCTGCCGAATCCGGGCGGACCGCATTGAGTTCGGCGGCCAGTGCGGTGGCTTCTGCTGCCGAGCCGCGGTAATGAATTGCGACACGCGCACCGTTTGCGTGCAGGCATGTCACAATAGCGGCGCCGATACGACGGGCGGCGCCCGTGACGAGTACGACCTTGTTGTTGAAGCTATTCTCAATCATCACGTGATATTGACATGCCACACGACCAGCCGCCATCACTGCCAGCTCCGGATGCAACGAGTGCCGCGCACAGCGAGCGCGTGGCGGAGTTCATCTGCGCACAGATTGAAGCGTCCGGGGGCAGTATTGGTTTTGCCGAGTTCATGCAGCATGCGTTGTATGCGCCCGGACTCGGATACTACGCAGCCGGCTCGACCAAGTTTGGTGAGGCGGGTGACTTCATAACGGCACCCGAGGTGTCGTCTGTGTTTGGCGGAGTGCTCGCGCGGCAATGCGCGGAGGTGCTTGAGCAAACGGATGGCGGCGAGATCCTCGAATATGGTGCTGGCAGCGGCAAGCTCGCAGCCGACGTGCTCACTGCGCTGCGCCGCCTCGATGCGCTGCCATCTGCCTACAATATTCTCGAGGTGTCCGCTGACCTGCGGCAGCGCCAGGAAGTGCGCCTGCGCGAGTGTGTGCCGGACCTTGTGGAACTCGTCAACTGGCTGGATTCGCCGCCTGTGGCATCGCGTGGCGTCATACTTGCCAATGAGGTACTCGATGCATTGCCGGTGGAACGATTCGTGCGCCGCGACACCGGTGTGATGCAGCAATGCGTGGCTCATGGTCAGGCAGGGTTCGAATTCGTTGAGAATGCCGCATCGTCGCGGCTGGCAGGTGCCGTACAAGCAATCGAAGATGAGGTCGGGGCGGAATTTCCCGATGGTTTCGTGTCGGAAGTCTGCCTTGCCGCACCGGACTGGATTGCGGGCTTGTCGTCGGCACTGGATACAGGCGTGGTACTGCTATTCGACTACGGGGTTTCGCGCCGGGAGTATTACGCGGCCGAACGCAGCGATGGCTGGCTACGTTGTCATTTTCGGCACCATGCACATAACGACCCGCTGGTATTGCCCGGCATCCAGGATCTGACAACCTGGGTGGATTTCACCGCCGTCGCCGAGGCGGCTGTTGCTGCCGGTTTCGACATTGCGGGCTACTCGGCGCAGGCGCAGTTCCTGTTGGCTGGTGGCCTTGATGCCGAGATGCAGGGCTTCGCAGAATTGTCTCTCGAGGCACAGATCGAATTGTCGAGGCAGGTTAAAACACTTACCCTGCCCGGAGAAATGGGCGAGCACTTCAAGTGCATGGCGTTGCAAAAGGGAGCCATCGCAACGCCATCCGGTTTCAGCCTGGCTGACCGGACGCATATGTTATGAACGACAGGTACGTCGAACGAGGTAAGTAGTGACAACATTGCAGATAGTAGTGCTCGCCATCGTGCAGGGATTAACGGAGTTCCTGCCCATCTCCAGTTCCGGGCACCTTGTCCTCGTTCCCTACCTGGTTGAGTGGACTGACCAGGGACTGGCATTCGACGTTGCCGTGCACTTCGGATCACTGGTTGCGGTCTGCGCGTTTTTTCGAGAAGACATCATGGGGCTCCTGCGCGGCGGCCTGCGCATTCTCGGTGGCGACGTCAGCTCACCGCAATCCTACATGGCGCTCGCGATTGCGCTCGGCACTATTCCGGCGGCGGCAGCCGGCCTGGCCTTTGCATCGTGGATCGAGACCAACCTGCGCGATCCTTCGATCATTGTTTACACGCTGGCCGGCTACGGCATCCTGATGGCTCTTGCGGATCGCTATGCAAAGCGCGACAAGGGTATCGCCGAGGTGCGAATTCGGGACGCTGTGATCATCGGGCTGGCACAGGCACTTGCGCTGGTTCCAGGCACGTCTCGTTCGGGCGTCACAATTACCGCCGGTCGATTGCTTGGGTTCGAGCGGCAGGACGCGGCGCGTTTCTCGTTCCTGTTATCGGCTCCGGTGATCCTGCTCGCGACCGTCTACAAAGGCGGTCAGCTGATTCTCGGCGATGCGTCCGTCCCATGGGGTGAGCTCGCACTTGGGGTGGTGGTCTCGGCGGTAGTGGCCTATATCAGCATCGAGTTCTTCATGCGTTTCGTCAGCCGCATTGGGCTGGCGCCGTTTGCGGCGTATCGTATCGCGCTCGCGGCCCTCATCCTGTATGTGCTGGCGTAGCGGTCTGGTTCTGCTGCTGCTGGCGGGCCACGCGCTCGCCATGGATGGATACATCGTCGGAGCTGGTCTTGAAGGGGACAGCGCAGAGGGGCTCAGCGCATCGCTGGTCGGCGACATCGCTGTGACCGAGAACACCTGGCTGACCGCGGCCATTGCGAAGAGCAAGGTCGATCTGCCGCAAACGCAGACGCGCGAAACATGGTACGGCGATCTCGGAGTTGATCACTGGTTCGACCCGGTTGGAGTTCGCCTGGGTGTGGCGTACTGGGGCGATAGCGACATCCTGGATTCCAGGGACTCGCGAGCTTCGCTGTATTGGCGGGGCGACAAGGCCATGCTGGCCGGAGAATATGAGTACCGGGACTTTCGCTTTGAGCTACCTGAGACCGACTTTTTCCCGGGACGAACCATCCGCTTCGATGCCCATGGCGTTGGCTTGTCCACACGCTTCGACCTGACCAAGAAGGTCAGCTTGGGCCTGTATGGAATGGACTACGACTACAGCGTAAACCTGCGTCTCAACAATAATCGCGGCATTCTCGATCTGTTTTCGTTTTCACGTCTGAGCCTGATTAACAGCCTGGTGGACTATCGCGCCGGCGTGACTCTCGGTCTGGCCGCCGGTGAGCAGGATTGGGAGCTTGGCATGTCCTCGCAGCGAGTCGCATTGGATGGCAGTACGACTCGTTCGGTAACGCTGCGCCTGCTGACGCCGATGGCCGAACGAGGTGATATAGAGTTCAGCCTCGGTGTCGACCAATCGGATCTTTACGACACCGTCACGTTCCTGTCGGTGTTCCTGTATTTCTACGGCGGATCCTGACTCTCGGCCTTGAACTTTGCGATCGCGGCCTTGCGGGCGCGGCGGATTGCGGCCGGTATTTTTCTGTCGTCGGTCGTCTTCGCAATCGCTGCGGCGTCGACCGCTGATGCGGCGGCGAATGCCCCACGAAAATAGTCGGCCTGGCCATAGCGCCTGTTTTCGAGTCCTGCGCGGCCACGTGCGTCGGCTTCGCAGGTCAACAGGAACAGCTCAAAGCGCTCAGATCGCCGAAACGCGTCGGTCCTCTCGAGAACCTTCAGAATAGTTTTCGTGCGCAGTTCGAACGCGCGGTGGCAATGGGTGTGGAATTCGGCTGCGAGCAGCGCCAGGTCACGGCAGGCTTTCGGCACCGGCAGCCGCTCCGCAATGCTCCGAATCAGTTTGCAGCCGCGCAGTTCGTGGCCGGGGTGACTGGGCAACTGGCTCCCTGGCGTGTTGCCTTTGCCGAGGTCGTGCGTGAGCGCCGCGAAACGCACCTCGACGGCATCGCTGAGGCGCTCCGCCTGGTCCAGGACCATCATGACATGCAGGCCTGTGTCGACCTCAGGGTGCCACTGCTCTGGCTGGGGGACACCGAAAAGCGCATCGACCTCTGGAAACAGCACGCGCAGCGCCCCGCAGGAGCGCAGTACCTCGAAGTAAACGCGCGCGTTTGACCCCGCGAGCGCCAGTTCGGTTTCTCTCCAGACACGATCCGGCACGAGCGCATCGACTTCGCCGTTTTCCACCATGTGATGCATCAGGCTCATGGTCTCGCCCGCAATCGTGAACCCGAGATGCGCGAATCGCGCCGCAAAGCGAGCGACACGCAGAATGCGAACCGGGTCTTCAGCAAATGCATCGGACACATGCCGCAGGACACGATTCTCGATGTCGGCAGAACCGCCCCACGGATCGATTAGTTGTCCGTCAGCATCCCTGGCAATGGCATTGATCGTCAGGTCGCGGCGCTGCAGGTCTTCTTCGATGGTGACATCGGGTGAGCAGTCGAAATCAAAACCGTGGTACCCAGGCGCTGTCTTTCGTTCGGTGCGAGCGAGCGCGTATTCTTCTTTCGTTTCCGGGTGCAGGAAAACCGGAAAGTCCTTGCCGACTCGCTGGTAGCCAAGCGCCTCGAGTTCTCCCGGACTTGCGCCCACGACGCACCAGTCCCGCTCCCGATGCGGGATGCCCAGCTGTTCGTCGCGAACAGCGCCACCTACGAGATAGACCTGCATCGTGTCATAGTACCCGAATGCTACGAATTGTCCTGCTCGTCATGCTGATCTCATCGCTCTCCGGTTGCTACTACCTGCAGGCGGCCAGAGGGCAGCTCGATCTGACGCGCAAGCGCGAGCCGATCGCCGATATTCTTCAGGACGAAACAACGCCGCCAGAGCTGGCGGCACGCTTGCGACTTGTGCAGGAGGCGCGGCAATTCTCTATTGATGAGCTCGGCCTGCCGGATAACGACAGTTATCGAACCTACGCGGATATTGAGCGCGACTACGTGGTGTGGAACGTGTTTGCGGCGCCGGAGTTTTCGCTGCAACCCGAGACGTGGTGTTTTCCGATCGCCGGCTGTGTCGGCTATCGAGGCTATTTCTCTGAGGAAGCGGCGAAGCGCAAGGCAGAACGCCTTGCCGCAAAAGGATTCGACGTAGCGACCGGTGGCGTTGCCGCCTACTCAACGCTGGGCAAGCTCAGGGATCCGGTTCTCAGTTCGATGATGCACTGGGATGACGTGCAGTTGGTCGCGGTGCTGTTCCACGAGCTTGCGCACCAGGTGCTCTATGTAAAAGGCGATTCGGGCTTTAACGAGTCGTTTGCAACAGCTGTCGAAGAGTTCGGTGTGCACCGCTGGCTCGAAGCACGTGGGTTGAATGGGGACATCGAACGGTACGAGTCGTCACGACAGCTGCGGACAGATCTTATGGCGCTGGTCGCAACAGCTCGCGCAGACCTCGAGCCTGTCTATGCGAGCGAGCTGCCTGACGATGCAAAACGACAGCAAAAAAAGGCGCGTCTCGACGCGCTGTCCCGCGATGTTGTGGATTTGTTGGAGAACGCGGGACGTGATCCCGGCAGCTGGTCCGGCAGCCAGCTCAACAACGCACGGCTTGCGTCGATGACTTTATACGAGGGACGTCTGCCTGAGTTTCGTGCGTTATTCGAGCAGTGCGAACAACGCATACAGTGCTTCTACGCAGAGGCCAGCGCGCTAGCGGGACGCTAGTTGCGTTGCGGTCGCGGCCTTGATCAGCGGCAGTTCGTCGGACAGTCGTTGCAGCTTGCCGGTCATCCGCCAATGGAAAATCGCCTGCGCCGACAAGACGCGTTTGACGTACTTTCGCGTTTCATTGAATGGGATGTTCTCGATCCAGACGCGCGCATCTTCGCTGCCCTGCTCCGGTAACCAGCGATCTACGCGATGCGGTCCGGCATTGTACGCGGCCGTGGCGAGCACACGGTTGCCACCGAAGCGTTCAGCCATCTGGCCGAGGTAGGACGTACCGAGACGAATGTTACTTTCCGGGTCTGTCAGGGTGGTGAGACCTGAATAGGGAAGGCGAATTTCCTTCGCAACCTGCCGGCCCGTCGCCGGCATGAGTTGCATCAAACCGATGGCGCCGGCACTCGAGCGTACATCACGCATAAACAGGCTCTCGCTGCGCGCGATGCCGTAGGCCCAGGTCGGTGAGATTTTGGCCGCCGAGGAATGCAACTCGAATTGCTGCAGCCACGGTAAGGGATAACGAAGGGAGAGGTCGTCGTACTGCTGCAGGCTCGCGGCGGTGGCGATGGCGCGCGAATGCCAGCCCCAGCGGTCTGCGAGTATGGCGGCCTGAAGTTTCTCGTCCGGGTTGAATTGGCGCACTGCAGCGTCCCACTCGGAGCGTCCGCGGCTATCGAGTCCTACAAGAAACAACTCCCTTGCCCTGACGATGCCGGGCTTCTCCGCAACCGACACCAGTGCGGCATCGTCCGCCGCCAACTGGTTACTGTCGAGTGCATAGTCCTGGCCGAGCTCATCGGCCGCGAGGAAACCGTAGTAACTGCGTTCCTGGCTCAGCGAGGCAAACGCCGTATTTGCCTCAGCAACACGTCCGAGGCGGTGCAGCGCAACCGCGTGCCAGTACTTCCATTCTTCCGAGTCTCGCTCGTCGGTTGTCATCGCTGCGACATCAATCAGCAGGCGCTTCCATTTGGTGTCCCGCAGGCTGGTTCGCGCTCGCCAGCGCAGCACTTCCTCATCCTGGGCAGCGACTGGCAGCTTGGCCAGGAGTTTGTAGCCATCCGGCAGGTTGTCGCGCGCCGTCCACAGCGCAATGTGCCGCTCTGTACGCAGCTTTTGTTCTGCGGAAAAACCGTAGCGCTTCACAACACGGTGCCACAGGCGCAGTGCAAGCTCGGGGTCACGATATGTGAGGCGCTCAGCCGCGTAAACTAGCTGCCTGCGATACGTCGGATCGTTGATGCTCGGGTTGTGCTGGCGGAGGAATTCTTCCGGGTTTGCCTGGGCCTGGATCCAGAGGGCCGCCTCATCGACATGCGGCTGGTCAATTTTCTTCGCGAGCCAGCGCGCGAGTTGGAACTCGCGGGCCTCTATGGCGAGGTCAAAGCGTTTCCGATAGGCGAGCGGGCCAAGCAGGTTGTTATCGTTGAGATAGGCGAAGACCGGGTCACATTCGCTGACCTGGCTGGTGCCGACGAGCCACAGATCCAGCGCACGCTGGTTGACGCGCGTGAAGCGTTCGGCATCGATCTCCGCCTGCAATGACAGGCAGTCGAGCGTGGCGATGTCCTGGCCCTGGTAGAACTGTTCGTAGATGCGCTGGAATCCTCCCAGGTCCCCATCCCTGGCAAGCATCATGGCCTGCTTGTAGCGCAGCTCACGTGCCGGGCGCAGGGTGCCATGCTGCTGTATGAAAGCGTCGACATCCGCTGCCGGGGTCGTTCTCAGGTTAGCTCGCAGCCACGTGGCTCGGAGGTCGGGCCAAAGCACGTACTGTTGCAGGAGCGCCTGATCAGAAGCAGAAAGACCGTCGACGGGACTCCAGTCACCCCGTTCGACGGTCTCGTAAACGCTCTTGAACAGTTCGCGCTGTTGGTCGATCTGCGCCGCCGCAACAGGTTGCAGAACACACAGCGCGAAGGCGAGGACAGCGCTGACAAATCGTCTGCTTGTTCGCTGTGTGCTGTCCTCTCTATGCATTCATATAGCTTACCTTATCTGCAGCATGAGCGAGCGCTCGCCCCGCTGTATCAACAGGAACAGGATGCGGTTGTTTTGTGCGATGGTCTGTAAGTCGCGCAAGTCGCGGACAAGAGTGCGATTGACGGCCGTTATGACATCGCCGGATCGCAAGCCTCGTTGCGCAGCAGGGCTGCCTTCCTCGACCTCTGAAACTTCAACGCCGCTGTCGCTAGAGGTGCTGGAGCGAGCGAAGCTCGCCCCCGACAGGCCAAGGTGGATATCTTCGCCGGCGAGCAGCTGATCTTCGAGCTGGCCCAGTTTGGCTGATGTCGTGTGTGATTTGTTGTCGCGCAGGTAGCGCAGGTCAACGAGGTCGCCGGAACGCATCAGACCGATGGTATTGCGCAGCTCGGTCCCGCTCGTAATTGTCTCGTCATTTACCTCGACAATGATGTCACCGACCTTGAGGCCGGCTTTCTCCGCAGCAGACTCCGGGAAGACGCGCGTTATCAACGCACCTCCTTCAACGTCCAGATCAAGGGTCTTGGCGATTTCCCGATCGATGTTGTCGAAGTTGACGCCCAGGAGGCCGCGCCGGATCTCACCGAAGTCCAGAATCTGGCCCATAATGGAACTGGCGATTTCGGTGGGTACCGCAAAGCCGATGCCGACATTGCCACCGGAGCGGCTGAAAATCATTGAGTTAATACCAATGAGTTCGCCGTCCATGTTGACCAGTGCGCCGCCCGAGTTACCCGGATTGATCGACGCGTCGGTCTGGATGAAATTCTCGAATCCGCCCTGGTTAATGCCGGTGCGACCGAGTGCGCTGACGATGCCCGATGTAACCGTGTTGTCCAGTCCATACGGGTTACCAATAGCGATGACGAAATCGCCAACCCGAACATTGTCGGAATCGCCTATCGGCATGTCAGTAAGGTTGTCTGGCTCTACCTTAAGTAACGCAATGTCAGTGCCGGAGTCTGAGCCGACAATTTCCGCATCAAGCGTGCGCCCGTCATGGAGGGTCACCTGGATTTTGTCAGCGCCATCGACGACATGGTGATTAGTCAGGATGTGGCCACCTTCGGCATCAACTATGACGCCGGAACCCGCACCGCCAACCTCGCCGGTTCGTCCGAACCGGTCGCGACGCATCTGGGTTACCTGGATGTTTACGACAGCGGGCGACGCTGCTTCGACCAGCGGTGCCAGGCTGGTAACAGCCTGTCCGCCAACGCTGGTGGGTAGTGCCGCGTGTGCACCCAACGATGCGAGGGCGAGCAAGAGGCTCGTCCAGATCATTCGTGTTTTGGTCATCATAAATAAAGCCTCAACATTCCATTGCTCATGTTCTTGAGATTCGGTTTATCACATTAGGTTCACACGGCTGAATCGTCCGTGAACGCTCCCGCCAGTGTCGGATTATAGGCTCCGGTACAAAAGATGCCCGGGCACGCATCATCGTCGCGCCCGGGCGGGGGTTGTCGCCGCAGTCGCTGCCGGTGATCAGGCCGCTTCTACAGTGATGCGGCGGGCCTGGATCTCGGGCGCTTTCGGGATCGAAACCTCGAGGATGCCATTGGCGCACTTCGCAGCAATACCCTCTGCGTTGGCCGTTTCAGGCAGCGTAAAACGCCGCAGGAAGCGACCCGTGGCGCGCTCAATCCGCTGTACCCCGGCATCGTCGCTCGGCGCGATCGCGTGGCGCTCGCCAGAAATACTCAGCATACCGCTGTCCATCGACACATCGATATCCTCAGGGCTTACGCCGGGGACGTCGGCACGCAGCACAAAACGGTCTTTTTCTTCAATAATATCAACGGCCGGAGCCCAGTCAGCGACCGGGTTATCAGTGCCGCCGGAGGTTGCACGATGCGTCGCGAGCCGATCAAGGTCACGATGCAGCAGGTCTACAAAATTCCAGGGTTCGAATCGGGCAATATTCATTGGGGGTCTCCACTAAAAATGTGTCACAGGACGCTTAAGTGAGGCCTCCACAGGCCTTTTCAAGCCCGCCCATATGCGACAATAATCGCTACTATATGTAGTGGTTAACGTATTTCAGAGAAGTGCCAGTTTTTTTCGTCTATTTTTAAAGTACTTACTCGTGAAGGGTTTGTAAGTAATTGATTCTCATTTATAAAGTGGTATCAAGAAATTTCCGGCAAACTCTTGACAGAGGGCCTCTACGGGCATAATCTTGTCAGCACTTAGACACAACATCTTGTGTCTGATCAGAAGAGAAAAGAGGCCCCAAAAGGCACTCGTCGCGCGCATTCTGGCCGTCGGCGAGCGGGGCGCTTTTCTCCGGAAAAAAGCAAGCTAAAACAGCATTTTGGGGTCTCCTAAGGGAGTCAGGGGAGTAACAGGACCAATGAAGTCTGCCGTAAATTTGGATACTCACACGGTTACCGACATCGAATTTCAACCCGCATCGCTCGATATTTGGGATGCAAAATATCGACTTACGGCCAAAGATGGCTCGAAGATCGATGAAACTATCGATGGCACCTACAAGCGCGTCGCCAAGGCGCTCGCGAATGTAGAGGTCGAGTCAAAGCGTGAACACTTCTATAAAGAATTCGTCTGGGCATTGCGGTCTGGTGCGATACCGGCCGGCCGCATCATGTCGAATGCTGGCGCCCAGGACCACAAACCAGCCACGTCCACGATCAACTGCACCGTCTCCGGTACGGTTGGCGACTCGATGGACAACATCCTTAATAAGGTGCATGAGGCTGGCCTGACGCTGAAGGCCGGGTGTGGCATCGGCTACGAGTTCTCGACGCTGCGCCCGAAGGGTGCCTATGTGACAGGTGCCGGTGCGTACACGTCCGGTCCACTGTCGTTCATGGATATCTACGACAAGATGTGTTTCACCGTGTCGTCGGCCGGTGGCCGCCGTGGTGCGCAGATGGGCACGTTCGACGTGGGCCATCCCGATGTCATGGAGTTCATCCGCGCCAAGCGTGAGGACGGTCGCCTGCGGCAGTTCAACCTGTCGCTGCTGGTCACGGACGAGTTCATGCAGGCCGTCATCAACGAAGAGGACTGGAAGCTGGCGTTCCCGGTTACTCACAAGGAAGTCGAGGATGATGGTCTCGACATCAGTGACAACAGCCAGTTCGTTTGGCGTGACTGGCCGGAAGCCGGTAACTATGTGACCAACCCGGAAGGCCTGGTGGCGTGCAAGATCTACAAGACCCTGCCAGCCCGCCGTGTCTGGGACATCATCATGGCATCGACCTACGATTTCGCGGAGCCGGGCTTCGTGCTGATCGACAAGGTCAACGAGATGAACAACAACTGGTTCTGCGAAAACATTCGCGCGACCAATCCCTGCGGCGAACAGCCGTTGCCGCCATACGGTTCGTGCCTGCTGGGCTCAGTCAACCTGACGCGCTTCGTGGGCAAGCCCTTTACTGAAGAGGCAGCGTTCGACTGGGACACGTTCCGCAAGGTCGTCAAGGTGTTCACGCGCATGCTCGACAACGTGGTCGAGATCAACGGCCTGCCGCTGCCGCAGCAGCGCAACGAAATCCAGCGCAAACGCCGCCATGGCATGGGCTTCCTGGGGCTGGGTTCCACGATCACGATGCTGCGCATGAAGTACGGTGATGCCGCGGCCGTCGAGTTCACAGAAGAAGTGTCTCGCCAGCTGGCGCTGGCCGGTTGGGAAGAGGGCCTCGAGCTTGCTCAGGAGAAGGGGCCTGCCCCGATCATGACCGAGAACTTCGAGGTTACCGAAGAGATGCTGCGCAAGCGCCCGCAGATGCGCGCTGACGGCTACCAGGTCGGCGACAAGGTACCGGGTCGTATCCTGCATGCCCGGTATAGCCGCTACATGCAGCGCATTGCAGCCGAAGCGCCGGAACTCGTTGAACAGCTTGCTGAAACGGGTGCCCGCTTTACGCACCATAGTTCGATCGCACCGACAGGCACGATTTCCTTATCGCTGGCCAACAATGCGTCGAATGGCATCGAGCCGAGCTTTGCGCACCACTACTTCCGTAACGTCATTCGCCAGGGTAAGAAGACCAAAGAAAAAGTAAATGTTTTCTCCTTTGAGCTGTTGGCCTATCGCGAATGCATCAATCCGGAAGCGATGCCTGCCGGACCGTCTGACGACAGCCCAGCGAGCACTCTGCCTGATTACTTCATCACGGCCGACGAAGTTTCGCCGAAACAGCATGTGGACATCCAGGCGGCGGCTCAGAAGTGGATTGATTCGTCGATCTCGAAGACCGCGAACGTCCCGACGGACTATCCGTATGGCGACTTCAAGGATATTTACCTGTACGCCTATAAGCAGGGTCTCAAGGGTTGCACAACGTTCCGCTTCAACCCCGAGGCGTTCCAGGGTGTACTGGTAAAAGAGAAAGACCTCAAGAATACGAACTACACTTTCACGCTGGACGACGGCACGACCGTCGACCTCAAGGGCGACGAAGAGATCGAGTACGACGGCGAGGTACATACCGCCGCAAATCTCTTCGATGCACTGAAAGAAGGCTATTACGGAAAGTTTTAAATGATCAAAATTGAAAAGAAAATCGTTGGTTACGCGGTTAATCAGCCGGCCGAGCAAAAAGAAACGAAGCGTGAGTTCAAGCGTGAAGGCGGAGGCGATCGCGCCGAAGTTATCCGCATGCACGAGAAGCTTGAGCGTCCGGAGATGCTCGTTGGCTCGACCTACAAGGTCAAAACGCCCGTCTCAGATCACGCCATGTACGTGACAGTTAACGACATCATTCTTAACGAAGGTACCGAGCACGAGAAGCGCCGGCCGTTCGAGATTTTCATTAACTCGAAGAACCTCGATCACTACCAGTGGATCGTGGCGCTGACGCGCATTATCTCGGCCGTCTTCCGCAAAGGCGGTGACGTGACGTTCCTCGTCGAGGAACTCAAGGCAGTCTTCGATCCGCGCGGTGGCTACTGGCAGCCGGGTGGCAAATTCATGCCGTCGATCATTGCCGAGCTTGGCCACATCGTCGAGAAGCACCTGATTATGATCGGAATGATTGCTGCGCCGGAGCTCGA
>Ga0316201_10002956_pt1 | contig 12353 bp, 10 predicted proteins | sample CS6wburrow_MG_FD_204516 | JGI IMG/M metagenome (GOLD analysis project Ga0316201, IMG submission 204516) | Coastal sediment microbial communities from Delaware Bay, Delaware, United States - CS-6 worm burrow | ecosystem: Environmental > Aquatic > Marine > Coastal > Sediment | place: USA... | reverse complement strand
GTTGCCCGTGCTGCAGGAGCAACGATCGTTCAGCATCCTGAGAGCCTTGGCAACGGGGCGGCCGTAAAAGCCGGCGCAAGACAGGCGCAAGGCGACATCATCGCGCTGATGGACGGCGATGGTCAGCACGACCCTAAAGAGCTTGCGCCGCTATTCGAAAAACTCGACGAGGGATACCACATGGCCGTGGGGGCGCGCGACTCCGGCTCGCATGCCAACATGGGCCGGCTATTCGCCAACGGACTGTATAACGGCATCGCATCGTTGTTGACAGGGCGCCGGATTCCGGACCTGACGTCCGGTTTTAGAGTTGCCCGGGCGAGCCTTTTTAAAGAGTTTCTGTATCTTTTGCCAAACGGCTTTTCGTACCCGACGACAATTACGATGGCTTTCCTGCGCTCGGGATACCCGATTTGTTATGTACCCATTAATGCAGCGACGCGCGTCGGCAAGAGCCACATTCGGCCGATTCGGGATGGGGTTCGATTCATGGCCATAATTTTCAAGGTGGCTACGCTGTATTCGCCGCTCAAGATCTTTCTGCCGATCAGCGGGATTTTCTTTCTGACGGGACTGGGGTATTACGCCTATACCTACGCAACCACCGGGCGATTTACGAACATGAGTATGCTGGTTTTCAGTGCCGCGGTGATTGTTTTCCTGATTGGCCTGATCTCCGAGCAGATTACGGCGCTGACCTACAAGAGGTCCGGGTAGGCAACATCTGTCCAGTGTCCTGTCCCGTAAGTTCGTACTGTTTCAGCGCGACTAACGTTTGTAGTGATCCTCAAGCACCTGCGCCACGCAGCTGGTCAGCCGTTTACCGGTTTCGATATGCAGGAACTCGTTGGGCCCATGCGCATTCGATTTCGGCCCCAATAGCCCGGTAATTAGAAACTGGGCTTTCGGAAAGCGTTCGCCAAGCATGCCCATGAACGGGATCGTGCCGCCGGTGCCCATGTACATGGACGGCTTGCCGAAGAACGCGTTGGAGGCTTTGTGCATCGCTGCTTCAAGCCAGTCCGCAACCGCCGGCGCGTTCCAGCCAGCCATCGTCGATTCAACGTCGAACGATACCTTGGCGAGCGGTGGCGTATCTGCTTCGAGTACTGATTTCACGACTTCAGCCGCGTTTTCCGCATTGCAGGTTGGTGGCAATCGGAACGACAACTTCAAGGTTGTGAAGGGCAACAAAACATTACCTGCATCGATCAGCGCGGGCATTCCCTCGGCGCCGGTCACTGCCAGCGTCGGTCGCCACGTGTTGTTGAGCAGCAGCTCCGCGCGCGACTCGCCCGGGGTCGGGCTTTCGACGGCCCATGGAAATTTCTCGTAGACGGAATCCTGCAGGGTTTCTGCGGCGAGCCGTGCCTGTTCGAGACGTTGCTCCGGGATATCGACGTGCAGCCCATCGATGAGTATCTGTCCGTTCGATTCATCTTCTATACGGCTGATGAGCTGGCGAGCGGTTCGAAAGCTCGACGGCACAATGCCGCCGGCTGTTCCGGAATGCACGCCTTCGGTCAAAACGTCGACGCGCAAAGTGCCCGTCAGGTTGCCACGCAACGATGTCGTGCACCACAGCTGATCGTAGTTACCGCATTCGGCGTCAAGGCAGACAACCAGGTCCGGGGAGCCGATGCGGTCTTCGAGCAGATCGATGTAATAGGGCAGGTCGAAACTGCCGCTTTCCTCGCAACCTTCGATGAGGACCACGCAGTGCGCATGTGGAATACCTTGTTCTTGCAAGGCGCGGATCGCGGTCAGAGACCCGAATGTCGCGTAGCCATCATCCGCACCACCGCGGCCGTACAACTTGCCGTCTTTGATAACAGGTGTCCATGGGTCCAGGTCATCATCCCATCCGCTGAACTCCGGCTGTTTGTCGTAATGGCCGTATAACAACACGACGTCGTCGGACTGTCCCGGAATATCGATAAACAACAGGGGCGTACGACCCTCGATCCGGACGACCTCGATTTGCATGTTCTTGATGGGCTGCTGCTTGCACCATGCCTCGAGCATCGCGACGGCCGCGTCCATGTGGCCATGTTTCTCCCAGTCCGGGTCGAACGACGGCGATTTGTTCGGCACCTTGATGTACTCGGAAATCTCGGAAATAATCGACGAGTCCCACATCTTGTTGACGAAGTCACTGGTTTGATCGTTATTCATTGCTTTGTTCAGTCCGTGGTCAGTGATCGGAACAGGGTGCGCGTCATGCGCTCTGTCGTAATAAATTCCCAGCTAAAGGAATCGTACTTCGCTAATGGGTTGGTTTCGAGCACATCGTCAATGCTCTTGCCCTGCTCAATCAGCGCTTTGACCAGCGTCCTGCCGTCGATCAACATGTCGATGTCTGCCTTCATGCCAGCCTTGTCGGTCAATGATCCGTGGCCCGGGATGATCTTCGTTTCATCGTTCGCCATGGACCAGATCTTTTTCTGCGCGGCAATATAGCCGTCCACCGTACCGCCGTTGTCAAGGTCGATGTACGGAAAGATGCCGTGAAACAGGATGTCGCCAGTGTGAATGACGTTGGCGCCCGGAAAGTGAATTGCAGCGTCACCGTCGGTATGGGCCTTGGGCAGGTGTTTGATGCGGGCCTCGATCTTGCCGAGGTGGAACGTCACGCCATCACCGAAAGTAACGACTGGAAGTCCTCCCGGACCACCGGCGCCCGATGGGTCGTCGAGCAGGCGTTTACGAATGTTGTCATGCGCAAATACGACCGTCCCATGTTCGGCGAAGTGGGCGTTGCCTCCGGCGTGATCGCCATGCACGTGTGTATTGACGAGGAAGTCGATTGGGCCGCCCGCCGTCTCGGCAACATGTGTCAACAGATCTTCCGCAAGCGGCGGCAAGCCGTCGTCAATCATCGCAATGTGACCTTCGCCAACGAGCACGGCCATGTTGCCACCACCGAAACCACCCTCGGCTTCCACCATGAAGATGCCGGGCTCTAGCTCTGTGGACTTAAACGTTATCTCGGCGTCCTGGGCAGACGCCAGGGTCGAAAGTAAGCAAGCTAGTACGGCGAACTTTTTCATTGCTGTCTCCGAATGATCTGGACAGCGATTGTAACCTCGAAACAGGTGTTACTGGCGACCCGGAAACGAAAACTGCGCTTTTTCGCGAACGCCGCCTGAAGGCCAACGCTGCGTGATTGTCTTGCGCCGGGTGTAAAAGCGGACGCTGTCCGGACCATACGCATACAGGTCGCCGAACAACGAGCGCTTCCAGCCGCCGAAGCTGTGGTAAGCGACAGGTACCGGCAACGGTACGTTGATGCCGACCATGCCTACCTTGATATTGTCCGCGAAATAGCGAGCGGCCTCGCCGTCACGCGTAAAGATGCAGGTGCCGTTGCCATACTCATGCTCGTCTATAAGACGCATCGCCTGCTCTTCGGATTCGGCACGCACGACGCACAACACCGGGCCGAATATTTCTTCCTGGTAGATGCGCATGTCGGCCGTGACCCGGTCGAACAGGCACGGACCGAGGAAGAAACCGCCCTCGTGCCCCGGGACAACCAGGCCACGGCCGTCTGCGACCAGATCGGCGCCTTCATTGACGCCCAAATCGACATAGCCGCGAACCTTCTCGAAATGCGCTTTTGTGACCAGGGGCCCCATGTGATTCGCGTTGTCTGTTCCGGCGCCGACTTTGAGGTTGGCAATCTGCTCCTGCAATTTGCCGACGACCGCGTCTGCCGTTTCATCACCAACGCAAACCGCCACTGAGATTGCCATGCAGCGTTCGCCACAGGAGCCAAACGCAGCACCCATCAGGGCAGTGACTGCATTATCCACGTCCGCGTCCGGCATTATGATAGCGTGATTCTTGGCGCCCCCCAGTGCCTGCACGCGCTTGCCGTTCTTGGTGCCCGTGCTGTAGATGTATTCGGCAATCGGGGTTGAGCCAACAAAGCTGATTGCCTGAACGCGCTCGTCGTTCAGCAAGGTGTCGACGGCTTCCTTGTCACCATTGACGAGATTGAACACGCCGTCGGGCAGACCGGCTTCCTTGAAAAGGCGCGCGACAATCATTGGTGCGCTCGGGTCTTTTTCAGAGGGCTTTAATACAAACGTGTTGCCACAGGCTATCGCCATCGGGTACATCCACATCGGCACCATCGCCGGAAAATTGAACGGCGTAATCCCCGCGACGACACCGAGCGGCTGATGGTCGGACCAGCTGTCGATTCCTGGCCCGACATTGCGTGAATATTCACCTTTCAACAGTTCCGGAATACCGCAGGCATAGTCGACGACCTCAACGCCGCGACCGAATTCACCCATCGCGTCGTCGAGAACCTTGCCATGCTCATCGGTGATGGCGGCGGCAATTTCCTCGGCGTGTTCTTCCAGCAACTGCTTGAAGCGGAACATGATGCGGGCCCGCTTGGCCGGCGGCGTGTTTCGCCATGCCGGATACGCCGCCTCGGCCGCCGCGATAGCGTTCTCAACGGTCTCTTTCGACGCCATCGCAACATGCCGGGAAATCTCGCCGGTCGCGGGGTTCGTAATGGGTTCGGGACGGTTGGCATCTGCGACGTCTACGCCGTTTATAAAGTGTCCGACGACGTTCGCAGCGTCGATCTTGCTGGCAGGTCTGGCGTTCATATTGTCTCCGAAACTCGTTGGTGGCTACTCGATCGCGTCGAGGACGCGGCGCAGGGCCTCAAACGATTTTTGCATTTCGTCAGGTTTTGAATTCAGGAATGGAGAGAATTGCAGTATGTCCATGCCATTGCGAATCACGAGGTTTTCGTCCCAGAAACACTTCTTGTGTGCCTCGCCACCTCGAGCGCCCGGTGCGCCCTCGCGGGGCGCCATCTCAATGGCACCCATCAGGCCGAAATTTCGCACGTCAATAACATGCTTGTGATCAGCAAAGGAATGCAGCAGGTCCTCGAATGTTTGCTCCAATGCTGCCGCTTGCTCGAACGTGCCTTCCTCGTCGTAAACATCCATTGTAGCCAATCCGGCAGCTGCGGCGATCGGGTGTCCTGAGTAGGTATAGCCGTGAAACAGTTCAATCATGTGCTCCGGCCCCTGCATGAACGCGTCATAGATCGAGTCGCGCACGAGCACCGCACCCATCGGGATTACGCCGTTAGTAAGCCCTTTGGCTGTCGTAATGATGTCCGGCGTAACGCCGAAGCGTTGGGCGCCAAACGGGCGCGCGAGGCGCCCGAACGCGGTAATAACCTCGTCAAAAATCAACAGGATGCCGTGCTTGTCACAGATTTCGCGAAGCCGCTCGAGATAGCCAACGGGCGGCGGGAGCACGCCGGTCGAGCCGGCGACGGGTTCTACGATCACGGCCGCAATGTTGCTGCCATCATGCAGGCCACAAAGCCGTTCGAGATCGTCGGCGAGGTGCGCCCCCCACGAGGGCTGGCCGCGCGCGAAGGCATTGTGCTCGATGTCGTGGGTATGCCGGATATGATCCACACCCGGGATCAGGTTGGCACTGAATACTTTGCGGTTTGGGACCATTCCGCCGACCGACATGCCACCGAAATTCACGCCGTGATAACCGCGCTCCCGGCCGATCAGACGCGTGCGATTCCCTTCGCCGCGGGCCCGGTGGTAGCCGAGCGCAATTTTCAACGCTGTGTCGACGGACTCGGAGCCTGAATTTGTGAAGAAGCACTTTGTCATTCCCTCCGGTGCCATGTTCGTAACGCGGTCCGCCAGCGCCACGGCCTTGTCATTGGTCACCTGGAAGGTCATGCAGTAGTCCAGCGTCGCGACCTGCTTCTGAACGGCCTCGACGATCTTCGGGTGGCAGTGGCCAAGGCCACAGGTCCAGAGCCCGGAAAATGTGTCATACAACGTCGAGCCATCGTCGGCCGTGTAATAGTGACCTGACGCCCCGGTGATCACCCTCGGCTTCTTCTTGAAATCGCGGTTAGCCGTAAAGGGCATCCAGTACGCGTCGAGGTTTCTACGAACGGCGCTCATCATCAGTTCTCCGGTGGGTTCATAAGCCAGCCAGACGAGTGTACGCCTGCACAGCATTGTTAAACAACGAGTTATGTGTTCATTCATAACTTATTGATTTTAATAGAACAGACATGCAGAATGTTTATTAAAAGTAAACACTTGGAGCGCAAACACCCATGGACCAGCAAATCGGCAGACGTCTTCGCGAAGTTCGCGAGCGACTGGCGCTTTCGCAGCGCCAGCTCGCGCGACAGTCGGGCGTTGCAAACGCCACTATTTCGCAGATCGAGGCGAGCAAGCTCAATCCCACGGTCAGCATGCTGAAGCGAATTCTCGACGGCATACCGATCAGTCTCGGCGATTTCTTCGGCGACGAGTACGAAGTTCGTGACAAGGTATTTTTTCGCGCGGCCGACCTCACCGAGATTGCGGACGGCGGCGTTTCATTTCGGCAGGTAGGGGCCAGTATCGGCAGCCGTGCAATTCAGCTCATACAGGAGTGCTATCAGCCCGGATCCGGTACCGGAAAACACGCTATTACGCACGAAGGAGAGGAGTGCGGGATTATTCTCAGTGGTCGGCTGGAAGTCACGGTCGGTGAAGAAACGGCGGTTTTGTCAAAAGGCGATGCGTATTACTTCAAGAGCAGCAGTCCGCACCAGTTTCGCAACAAATGGCACGAGCCCTGTGAACTAGTCACCGCCTGTACTCCGCCAACGTTTTGATCGGGGGGCAGAAATACGTGTTATTACTCTGGCGAACAGCGGTCGATTAGTGGCAAAGTTATGGCCCGGCAGTTACCAGCAAAGCAGGACCATAATGAGCCAGTTCGGCACAGAATTTTGCGATGAGTTTTCGATCGTACGATACGTCGACGACGCCTGGCAGGCACCGTCGATAGAGCCTCTAGAGCCGTTGTCAATTCACCCGGCAGCGCATGTTTTCCACTACGCGAGTACCTGTTTCGAAGGCTTCAAAGCCTATCGTTGGAAAGATGGAAAGGCGCGCATTTTCAGGCTTCATGACCATGTCGCGCGGATGCAAAAAAGTGCGGCCTCGCTCCGCTTGCCGGTTCCGGATGCCAATATGCTCGCCAATATGGTGAAAGACCTGGTTGCACACCATGTTGATGACATACCGCTGCCGCCCAGTTCGCTGTACCTGCGTCCCACACTTATCGGCACGTTGCAGAATATTGGCGCCGCCGCGGCGCCTTCGACGGAAGCGACCCTGTTCGTCCTGGCATCGCCGGTCGGTGACTATTTTGCAGGGGGCGCGACAACGCTGCGACTGCTGATTTCCGAGCGCGCGCGCGCAACCGAGCAGCTCGGTAGCACCAAGACGGGCGGTAACTATGCCGCGGCACTTGGGCCGACGCTCGACGCTAAGGAAAAGTATGGTTGTGATCAGGTGCTGTTTTGCCCGGACGGCGATGTGCAGGAGACAGGTGCCGCGAACTTCCTCCTGATTAGCGACGATGAAATTATCACGAAGCCGCTGGATACCTCGTTTCTGCATGGCATGACGCGCGATTCGATTCTGAAACTCGGCGCCGAGCTGGGTTACACGATCAGTGAACGCAACTTCACGGTCGCCGAGCTGCTGAAATGGGTTTCGACCTATGAGGCAACGTTGTCAGGCACCGCGGCATGCCTGTCGCCGGTCGGTGCTCTGGTTTACAACGGCGAAGAAATAACGGTTCTCGATGGCGGCCCCGGACCGAATACCGCAAAACTGCAAAAGGCGTTGCAGGACCTCCAGTACGGCCTGGCCGACGACAACCACGGCTGGCTGACCGCATTGCCCTAGCGTGCTGGCGTCAAATGGCCTTTGAGAAGCGGTTGTCGTTTTCAGACTGATCGATATAACGATCAAACACCATCGCAATGCTTCTAAGCAGCAGGCGGCCTTTTTGCGTGATCGCAATGCCCGAGTCATCAAGTTCGATGAGTCCGTCGTCGACGAGCGCCGCCAGTCGCTTAATTTCAGTTTTGAAATACTCTCGAAAGTCGATGTCGTGCTCGGTGCTGAAGTCGTCAAAAGACAGGCTGTCGTAGCACATTAAAGCCTGGATGACGGCGGCACGCAGCAGGTCGTCGTCGTCGACCTCGATGCCTTTTCGAATGGGCAATTCTCCACTTTCGATCAGCGCCTCGTATTCCATTGTCGTTATCGCGTTTTGCGCGAACAGGTTGCCGATGCTGCCAATGCCGCTCACACCGAGCGAGACCAGGTCGCACTGCCGGTGTGTCGAATAACCCTGGAAATTGCGTTGCAGCGTGCCGTTCGAACGTGCTGTGACGAGTTCGTCAGACGGCAAGGCGAAATGATCCATTCCGATGTAGACGTAACCCGCATCGCACAGCTTGTCGATCGTATGATGCAGCAACTCGAGCTTGGTCTCAGGCAGCGGTATATCCGCTGCGTTGATCATGCGTTGACCTTTGAAACGCTGCGGGAGGTGCGCGTAGTTATACACGGCGAGCCTGTCGGGCTTCATGTCAATGACGAGATCGAGTGTCTTGTTAAAACTTTTTACGGTTTGATGCGGAAGGCCGTAGATGAGATCGAATGATATGGAACCAAAGCCGGATTCGATTGCGCTCTGCACGAGACTGCGAACTTCGTCAGGCGTCTGTGCTCGATTCACGGCTTCCTGAACGTCGACATCAAAATCCTGAATGCCAAGACTCAGGCGGTTGAAGCCAAGTTCGGCGAGGTGACGAATGCGGTCGGCGTCCACCGTACGTGGATCCACTTCGATGGAAAACTCGCGATCTTCGCTGTCATCGAAGTTAAACGCTTTGCGCAGTTGATCCATGAGGTCGTCCAATTGATCGCGGTCGAGGTAGGTCGGCGTCCCGCCGCCAAAGTGCAGCTGTTCTATCTTCCGGCTGCGATCAAACAGCGCCGCCTGCATATCGATTTCCCGATACAGCATTTCGAGGTAACGATCCACGCGGGCCTGATTATGGGTGACGATCTTGTTGCAGCCGCAGTAATAGCAGAGCGAGTGACAAAACGGGATATGCACATAGAGCGATAGCGGCACGCCGCTGTCATTACTCGCGACGGCGTGACGCTTGTATACATCCGTAGTTACGCTGTCACTGAACTGCAACGCCGTCGGGTAGGAGGTGTAGCGCGGTCCTCTTCCGCCATAGCGCACGATGAGGTCCGTATCAAAGCAGACGCCTGTATTGGCTCGCGATTGGTCTGTATTGCTGGTCATGGTTTCAAATCGTCCCCGATTTCGTCGTGCCCGGCCATGGGTAATTGCCGAAATCCGGCTACGGCAAGGCGCTGAGCCGGATTTTCAGGCACGCCGAAGTGCGTGCACCAAATAGAGCATAACGGTAAACAACAGCATCGCGACAGCCTGGTGCGCCGCTCCCAAAACGACCGGGACCGCCATCAGTAGTGTCGAAATACCAAGAACGACCTGCAACGCTGACGTATGTAACAGGGCGTTGACAGCGGGCCGTGCGCGTTTTGGCAAATCGGCCTTACGGGCTTTGAACCAGTAGGCAACGATCGCGATAAATGTGGCCGTAGCCAGCCAGCGGTGATCAAACTGCACCGTCGCGGTGTTGTCGAACAAGTTTCGCCAAAAAGGATCGAGCGCCATGAGTCCGGGCGGCAGCCAGTCGTCGCCCATCTTTGGGAACGTGTTGTATATCTTGCCTGCTTTGAGTCCGGCGACAAAGCCGCCTGAAACTATGGTCACGGACGTCAACACGGCCAGGCTGAGTGTTCTGCGATACCAGGGGTGCGCGGCGGCGCCAGGTGTGGCCGGAAACAGTAAGGACATCGCGACCCACAGCATGTACGCATAGATCAGGAATGCAGCGACCAGGTGTGCGGTCAGCCGGTACTGGCTGACATGCGGCACATCGACCAGGCCACTCTTCACCATGTACCAGCCGAGCAGTCCCTGCATCCCGCCGAGAATGAACATCAGCAGGTACTTGAGCCATTCCGATTTCTGGATATGGCCTTTGATTACAAAAAACAGGAACGGAGCCAGGAAAACGATGCCGATCGTTCGTCCCAACAGCCGGTGCAGGTACTCGAGCCAGAAAATACTTTTGAATTCGCTGACGCCCATGTGTGAATTGACTTTTTGGAATTCCGGCGACTGCTGATAAAGCTCGAAAACGCGCCGCCATTCCACATCGCTCATCGGCGGCAACACGCCCATCAGCGGCCGCCAGTCGACCATCGACAGGCCGGAACCGGTCAGTCGCGTGAAGCCACCCAGCACCACCATGCTGAATACCAGCCCACAACAGAGCAGCAGCCAAAACGCCACCGCGCGGTCTTGCGAGTTTCTTTCCGAAACACTGTCCATCATGACTGAGAGCCGATTCGCTGGTTCGAGTTCCACCGGATTCTAGCAGGCTTGTCAGAGCGGTGGATGCTCGTTATCGAACGGTAGCTTCCGTGATAATCTGCCGGCATGAACATCAAAGACTGTAACAACATCATGGATTTTCGGCATCTCGCGCGGCGCAGGTTACCCGACTCGGTGTTTCATTACCTGGATGGTGGCGCCGATGACGAGTGGACGCTCGGACGTAATACGGACGCGTTCAACGACTACGAGTTGCTGCCAACCCAACTCTCGGATGTCAGCACGATAGATCTCAAGACGACGTTGTTCGGGCAGGCGGTCGACTGGCCCGTCATGATTGCGCCGACAGGCGCCTCCAAGCTTTTTCACCGCGACGGTGAGTGCGCGGTTATTCGTGCGGCGGACAAATTCGGCATGGTTTATAGCCTGTCCACGCTGGGTACCACCACGATCGAAGCGGCAGCGGATGCGGGCCAAGGTCCGCAGATGTTCCAGATCTACGTTTTCAAGGATCGAGGGTTGACACAAGAGTTTGTTAGTCGCTGCCGGGAGAAAAATTACGCGGCGCTGTGCCTGACCGTCGACACACCGGTCGCGGGAAATCGTGAGCGCGACATTGTCCACGGCGTATCGCCGAAACCAAGACTGAAGTGGCGTGGCGTAATCAGCTACTCCCGACATCCGGGCTGGCTTTACCGCACGCTGGTTAGGAAGGATCTCGAATTAGTCAACATCACCAGTAGCGACGCGGGTGGAACAATCAGGAGTGGCGCGGCCGAATACATTAACAGCCAGTTCGATCGATCCCTGACCTGGAAAGACGTCGAGTGGCTGGCTGGCCAATGGGACGGTCCGCTGGTGATCAAGGGCGTGCAGACCGTCGACGATTGCCGAAAAGCGGCGAACTCGGGAGCGACGGCCGTGATGCTGTCAAACCACGGTGGTCGGCAGCTCGAATCCACGCCCGCCCCGGTCGATTGCATTGCCAAAGTCGCAGATGCGCTGCACGATCGCCTCGAGATTATCTGTGACGGCGGCGTGCGCCGCGGCACGCATGTTGTAAAAGCCCTCGCGCTGGGCGCAAATGCTTGCAGCATCGGGCGTGGCTACCTGTATCCGCTTGCCGCCGGCGGCCAGGCGGGTGTCGAGCGTGGGCTTACGCTGCTGAAGACCGAGGTTGAGCGCACGATGGCGCTGCTGGGCTGTGACAGCATTCACAAGCTCGGCGAGCGCTACGTTCAGCATCGACGGTGACGTCGCGGCACTGCCGGCAAAATTGCGCATTCCCGACCGTATTCCATGACACGTTTGTTTGCCCGGAACTTGATCGTTCGGGCCCGATTTTCGTGAAAACCCCATAATTTACAGCCTCATGCACGCAGCGGCTGTTCGCAACGGCGTCACCCAAGGCAAATCGCGGGAAATACGCTCGAATAGCGGGTACCATTTCTTTAGCTGCGACCACTGCGGCGTGGCGTTACCACCGTCGATCGGGCGGGCTGCAAGATTAAGAGGTAGTTATGTCAGGCGAAAGAGTTACCGGAACCGTTAAATGGTTCAATGACGACAAGGGATTTGGTTTCATCGAGCGCGAAGGTGGGGCGGATGTATTCGTTCACCATACGGCAATCCAGATGGAAGGTTTCAAAACCCTTAAAGAAGGACAGAAGGTCACGATGGAAGTGACGCAGGGACAGAAAGGACCGCAGGCCGAAAATGTGATGGCCGAGTAGGTTGTTCTTGCAGCGTTGCTGCGGCTGCAGCCGCGTAGCGCTGATTTCATCGCTGATTAGCGATTGCTGGAAAATCGACGACGCCGCGTAAACGAAGCAATATCATCGAATGCCGACTGCGCGGTGTTGCCGGCCGGCCGCCAGACTCTGGCGGCTCCTTCGCTTGCGCGAAGAACGACAACGAAAACGTGCTCAAGTCGCTGACCGCAGGCAGACTGAAAAAACAAAAAAGAACGAGTCCAGTGAAACTCAGGATCAAAGACAATTCTGTCCGATTGCGTCTCACGCGTAGCGAAGTCGATGCGCTGC
>Ga0316201_10002955_pt1 | contig 12354 bp, 15 predicted proteins | sample CS6wburrow_MG_FD_204516 | JGI IMG/M metagenome (GOLD analysis project Ga0316201, IMG submission 204516) | Coastal sediment microbial communities from Delaware Bay, Delaware, United States - CS-6 worm burrow | ecosystem: Environmental > Aquatic > Marine > Coastal > Sediment | place: USA... | reverse complement strand
CAGGGATGAGATTGCCAAATACATCACTGGTAGAGATGCATCCCCGGATTTTTGGGAGCATGTCGGAGATCGTGACACATTGGTTTTTGTTCCCAGCGCTCATAATGGCCCTTATGTGGGTAAGTTTGAGTTCAAGAATACTTACGGTGTGATATTTGGAGCCCGGCTTCCTGAAGATACACAGGTCCATGCGCCAGATCTCAGCCGGAATGAGATCACCATCCGGCTCAGCGCCCTGGCAGATGACCTGAGATTGAACATCCTGAAGGTTATCGCTGAAGAAGGCGAAATGAGATCCCAGGAGATCATGGACAAGCTGGATCTGAGCCAATCAGCCGCATCGCGGCATTTGAAACAGCTCAGCGCAACTGGTTATTTGACAGAAAGACGCTGTTCGGGAGCGAAATGTTATTCGCTCAATGAAGATCGGGTGCAGGATACCCTGCGGGCAGTAGCAGCTTTTTTATTATGTGAGTAGCAAATAGATCGGAGGTGGAAAATGGAGAACTTAAAAAAGTAAACGCCGATAGAACAAGTAGATTATTTGTAGTGAATTGAAAAAGAAATAACGCTAATAGGAGAAAAAAATGTTTACCTGGAATACCTACTACGTAGAAACCAAGAGGCGAGAAGATGAGATCGCCCTGGCTGCCCAAGATCGTTATTTGCGATCAGTTGAGCAAGTATGTGAATCAAGAGTGACAAGGCTAAGTATCCGGATGTTGGACCTGGTGGGTTCGAAACTGGTTGAATGGGGATCCCAATTGCAGTGCCGCTGTGCTGAATTGGCCATGACCAGCTCAAAACGCGCTATCTGATGAAGACCGTCAGACAAAAAATAAACCATCCTCTTAGCTGAACCGGAGCATCCACAAGGTGCTCCGGTTTTTTTTTATGCAACAGGGGTTTTTTCAATACCTGGACCATATGCAGTCGGATTTATTGGCCTTAAGTAAATACCCAATTAACTATTTTGTCAGTATCTTCGATGGCGCAGGCAGAGGGACTGTGATATATTCTGGAAATTGGAAAACTCAACAAAATGACCAACATATCTGGAGATAGAGTATATGAATGGAATGGCTAGCATTATCATCACCTTGGCCCTGGTTTTTTATTCAGTTGGCGTTTGGAGTGAGCGCATCCAGGGCCGTTTAAAACCATGGCACCTGGTCTTATTTATATTTGGTTTGATTTGTGACACCTGGGGAACGGGTATGATGTTTGATTTTGTAGGCGGCATGCAGTTTGATATCCATGGTATCTCCGGCCTTCTGGCTATCATCTTGATGTTTATTCACGCGGCCTGGGCTGCTGTGGTGCTTATCCGTAAGGATGAAAAAGCCATTTTGAATTTTCATAAATTCAGTGTGATCGTTTGGTTGATCTGGTTGATCCCTTATTTCAGTCCCATGTTCTTCAGCCTTGCTGGTTAATGGAGTTATGATGATCTGGTTGAAAATTGCGATAGGTATCTTTGTCATTTTGGAATTAGGCAATGTTGTCATCCTGTATTTTTTGCCGGATTCCAAATTGGCCAATGCTATGGGGTATTTTAAAGCCTGGGAGAAATCAAAGAGCGATCCCGAGGTACACGAGATGGCTAAATATCTGGTAAATTGGGTAGCCGGGACAAAACTGATCTTTGTTCTCTTATTGATCGTATTCCTCGTCCAGGGAGACGCCCAAACCCTGCCATATGTGGGTGCTGCATTGACTTTGTCAATTGCCACCTTTTTCTGGCGATTATTTCCCAGCATGAGGGACATGGATCAGAAAGGCCTGATCGACCCCGACGGCTATTCCAAAACCCTGTTTTGGATGATTCTGGGCATGATCATCATGTTTATGGCAGCAATTCTATTGGCCTTGATTTAATGGTCAATCCACGAATATCAAAAATTCCTCCCGAAAGGGAAGGTTATTTTTATATGATCCTATCCCAGAGAGTTATCCATCTAATTATCCGGTAATACCAAAAATCAACTCCAGTCTGACCAGATACGGGGCTTCCTGGTGGATCTGATCCCGTAACTATCCTCTCCATTCACTGTTAACCTAGTTGTTAGAATGACATCACTCAAATAAACCTGGAGATAAAAAAAATGAAGCTTACACCCCCAACCAAAAATGTATTCTGGATTTCTGTTGTAGTAGCCGCTGTAGGTTTGATCGGTAAATTCGGCGTTGTCGGCTTTTTGGCCCCCTACGCATTCTGGCTGCTGTTAGTAGCCTTTGTGCTGCTGGTTCTGGGCAACACCATGAAAGGTTTCTAGTCTTTTTTCTAACTCCTTTTGTTGAAGCCCCGGTGAAAGCCGGGGCTTCATGATTTAAGAATAAGAATATAATCTACAACCTGGAGGGAAATCCAACGTATTATATTAATTACCCACTATCCAGGAGTTTATATGGTATCAATTCAACAATGGATCATTCCGGGAATCCTATTTCTGGCTGCAGTTGGCTTTGGATTTTGGGTCAGTAAAACCGGGAAACCATACCATGGACTGCTATTTAATATCCATAAACTGGCAGCCCTGTCTGCGGCCATCCTCACCGGGATGAGGATCATTAAATTGGATACTTTCTTGACCTTTCCTCTTTATGTGATCATTCTGATCGCCCTCTCGGTCCTGGGCGTGATCGCCATATTTGCCTCTGGGGCGGTGATGAGCATTCAGGAGCAGGTAAGAAAGGCCCCAAAACTGACCCACCAGATTTCTGCGAGTATAATAACCGGGTCAATGTTGTTGGCTTTTTATTTTCTCAGCCAATGATCTCCTCTTTTTTGAAATATGGGCAGTTTTCAGGAACAGCCTGAAAACCAAAATGTCCCACACCTATTTTGATAATATGCTGGATGAAAATCAGGCTGATGAACAGAGGAACGACACACCTTTTATTGACCCGGTTTGAATTGCATGATTTGGATAAGGATTGAGGAGCAGGGAGCGATCTGGCTGCCCGCTTATCCCTTTAAAATCTCTCTGAATGGGGTATTATTAGGGAAGTAAATATTCATTGCAGGGATCAAATATGATGAAGCGTCTTCAATACCTTCCCATTATTTTGCTGGTTGGTTCATTAGGTGTGCTCGGGATTATGTTTGGTGTCCGGATTTTCAGCAATCAGAAACAGATCAAATCCAGTATCCAAACCCAGACGGCAATCGTGGAGCAGGCAACAGCGACTTTCACGCCTACGCTTACTCCGCTGCCCACATTTACTCCCACACCGACGCCAGCGCCGCCAACAGCCACTGTCACGCCTTTCCCCACGGCGACTCCAAAACCTGGCGAGGTGGTGGAGGAAGGATGCAATGTGGGGGTATTTCTTGCTGATGTCACCATCCCCGATAATACGGTCATCGATGCCGACACCAAGTTCACCAAAACCTGGCGCATATTCAATGATGGTTCCTGTACCTGGACCAATCAGTACAAACTGGTATTCGATTCCGGAAACCAGATGTCTGGTCCCAGAGAGAGCAATGCCATCATCCTTCCTGTCGAACCAGGAAAATCAATTGATATCTCTGTTACCTTGCGGGCACCAAAGGCCGAGGGGACCTATACAGGATATTGGATGCTTGAAGACCAGTATGGAAATCCCTTTGGACTGGGACCGGCCAGCAAGCCTTTTTATGTTCAGATCGTCGTTGTTGAATAGACATATTTAGATCCATTTAACCAAGCCGCCCTTATTACCGGGCGGCTTGTTGTTTCTGGGTACCGGGCAGGTGGTCTGCACATGGAAATGAGGTCAGGGGTCGGAATCCACTCATTGGGTTTCGACCCCTGGGTATTAAAGGACTTCGATCACATTTAATGCGATCAATTCGTCTACGATGTTCTGGATCTCCCCGGAATATTCATCTGTGATGCTGGCTTTATCCATGATATCCGAAATGGCCAGCGGCCGGGCCTGGGGAAAAGGCAGGTGGAAGAGAAATTTGCCTTGAGGTGTGGAAAGGCTGATCTTGCGCTCCTGGCGCTCCCGTCCATCCCCTTCCCAGAGGGTGATGGTGCTGAAAGCATCTCCGCTGCGGGCAACGGAGAAATTGGCGCCGTTCTCCTTCTTTTCCCGAACCAGCCGGGCCAGCCCCTCGCTGGGATTCTCCTTTTCATACCTGGAAAGGTCCAGTTCCAGCTTGATATTCGGTCTCACCAGTGTATAGCGGAAGTATGGGCGTTTCTTTTCAAAGACCTCGGTTTTTTTTGTGATCTCAAGCTCTGTCAAACCCTCCAGAAAATCCTGAGCTGTTCGAATATGCAGACTGAGCCTCGAGGCAGCTTCCGAAGCGGAGATATCCTGGTAGTTGACGAGAAGTTTGAGAAAATCTTCTGCATAATCTTTAGATATGAGTGCCCCTAAACGGGCTGCTGTTTCGTATTTCATGATCGCTCCCGTTTTAGCCGATAGGATTCAACCGCAAGGCATTCATCCGATCAATGATCTTGGATTCCTGGCCGTTCTTCGATAGCTCCAGAAACTCGCTGAAGACATTTCCGAGGGACTGGCAGATCTGGTCAAAATCAAGATCCATTTTGAACAAGAGGTAGTCTTCTTCTGTGATGTTGACGGTGATATTCCCCTCATAATCAACAGCCACCCAGGTATCTTCAAGGTAATCCTTTTTGATTCCGAACAGGTAGGGCAAGTCATCGCCGGGCAGGGTCAGCACAAAAACCACCCGGTTCTCCTCCTTGAAGGGGAAAGCGATCAGATTTCGAGAAATAAAGTCTACAAAGCGGATCATTTCGGTCTTGCTGACCGACACCTGGCCAGCGGGTCGGGGGCGGGCGGTGAAGCTGTTGCCAATATCCTCAACAGGCATAGCTGCCAGTTCAAAGACTTCCTCACCTCGCCAGCGAAGTTTTCTGTTCAAAACCTGATAGCCAGAAACCAGCATTAACCCATACATGAAGACAATAAAAATAGGAATCAGACCAGCCTCATTTCTATTGTTAATGGCTGAAGGCGCGCTGATGGAAACCAGGCCGACAAAAACCTGGAACAAGGCCACCGCCAGATAGCTGGTGTTGCCTGTCTTAAATACGATAGCAAAGGGAAATATAGAAGCCAGGAAGAAGATCCCACTCAATATATAAAATGCTGGCCCAGGCCCAAACAGGGAAATGGTACTAAAGAAGATAATCAATGTCAGGAAAGGAAACCAGATGGATTTGAGAATGTTTTGTTTTTTCATCTTGCGCTCGAATAACATTTGAGGCCTCACTTATTTCTAAGGTTATACTTCATTCTAATTGAAGTATAACAAAAAAATACTATAGATCAATAATACTTAAGATGGGTTTAAAGTACTACTTTTTACGTAATATTTTTCGGGGAATTTGCACGAACAAGGGGGATTCCATCCCTGGACGAAAAAAATCCTGGAGGTTGATCCATCCTTCATTCTTCCATTGAGGGTTTGTTTTATTCCCGATATTGAATCATGTTACACTGGAATTGTGATCAAATCGATCAGTTCCCCTTAACATTATTTGTTGAAAATCTTCCTCCTTGAAACCCAGGAAGTGCCCGGTTGTAACATTCAAGCAGTCCATTACGTTTATAGTACAAGGAACATTATGGCTCAACCGAACAATCCAGATCTGCAGCTGGTTCAGAAAGCTGTCAAAGGCAATCGGAAAGCGTTCGCAACCTTGTTCAACAAATATTTTCAATCCGTATATAACTTTGCCTTGACCCTTTCCCGTGACCCGGCATTGGCGGAAGATCTAACCCAGGAAGCATTTATCCGGGCCCACGCCAACCTGGAACGCCTCGGTCCTCCCTGGAACTTCCGGGCCTGGATCTTTCGTTTGACGCGCAATTATTTTATTGACCTTACCCGCAAGGACCGGGAAGTTGATCCACTGGAGGAAGGCCAGCATGTGATATCACCCGGCCCCGGACCTGAAAAAGAGACCATGTCTAGAGAAACGGTTGACCGAGTGCAAAAAACACTGGGAAGGATGAAGGTCCAGCATCGCGAAATCCTTGTCTTGCGCGAGTTGAATGACTTCAGTTATGCTGAGATCGGGGAAATTCTCGACCTCAGCCCATCCAACGTTAAAGTATCCCTGCACCGCGCCCGGGCTGCATTTCAGGAAAGCTATGGGATTCACCTGCTTCTGGAAGATCCTACAGGGGACTGCAAGGAAGTCACCGAGCTTCTGCACGCATTCCACGATAATGAGGAACTGATGGATCAGGAGCAGTTTGTCAAGGAGCACCTGAAAACCTGTCCGGAATGCCAGGAAAGGCAGAAAATGCTCATTGCCCAGTCTGTGGCCCTGGGGGCTATCATACCGGTTATCCCCCCCAAAGCCCTTGCCAGGCAGATCCTTCAAAAAACCGGGACTCCACCCACAGGAAGTGGCGCTCAAAAACCGGGACTGATAAAGGGAATATTTGGATATGGCGGCGGGGCTGCTGTTCTGGGTGCAATGATCTGGATCATTTACAGCTTGATAGTTAACCCTAATCTGATCCTGCCCAATTTCCCTCGAAACGGGGAATCAACCCCGACTCCCGAGGTTCTGGCGCCTGCCGCCCCTACGGAAGCTGCCGCCGAAGTGCCGCCTCCGCCACCTCCGCCTCCTGCAGAAGATGACCGCTGCCTTCTTTTTGATGATGTTGAGATCTCCCTGGTGATGTTGAATATCATTGATGGCACCTACAACTTGCCGGTTTACCTGAAAATCCCCCCGGAGATCCTGGGAGGGGGCGTGAATGGAGATTCAGGAGAATCAAATTTGCCTTATAGCGCCTGGTTGGGGGAGATTCCATCCTATAAATGCGATCTGCAGGGTTTTCCTGACCGCCTGTACTGCATGTTCACTTTATTACCAGATATGCCTGGTACCGAGCAGATCTTCCAGCTTGAACTGGAAAATTGCGGAGATCCTCTATATTCTCAGGCGGTGATGCTGCCTGAGATCCAGCAATCCCAGGACAGCCAGGATCAGCCTACCGGCTGTCATGCGGGACTGGACCCAAAGTCATGCATCAGCATGGGGGGAGATTATCGCAAAATCAACGACACGCAGTACCTTTGTTTTTGTCCCTGAGAGGAATATCTGAATTTTTATCTGCCAGACATGTATAATTTAACTTATGGAAAAGCAGGTAGACAGATATCAAACTCTTAATGAGATCTCTTCCGTGGTCAGCCAATCCCTGGATCTGGACAAGATTCTCTGTACTTCCCTGGACATGATCATGGCAGCCATGGAGATCGATACTGGCTGCATCTATACACTGGATGCCAGGACTGAGCTCCTGTCTATTGCGGCTTCCCGGGGGTTTACCAAGGAATTCCAGGATGAGATCGATAATCTGCAGATCGGGGAGAAATGTTCAGGAAAAGTAGTGGAGACTGGCGAACCGCTCATCGTTCAGGATATTAACCTCGATGAACAGCTGTCCAATGCCGGTTTGATCTCCCACGGATATAAGTCCATTGCTGTTGTCCCCCTGCATTCAAAGAGGAAGATAGTTGGAACTGTGACGTTGATCTCCCAGGATATCAAGAATTTTAATGACGAAGAAGTCCAGTTATTGATCTCGGTTGGTCAGCAGATTGGCGTGGCAGTGGAGAACGCCTCCCTTTTCCAGGCCCAGCAGCGCCGGGCGGAACAATTCCGGGTCATCGCCGAAGTTGGCAGGCAAATCACCTCCATCATGGATATTGACCAGCTGCTGGAACAGGTGGTCAGACTCATTCAAAAGTCCTTTGGTTATGACCACGTAGCCATTGCCACCATTGAAGATGACTATGCAGTCTACAGATTTGGCGCCGGGCGTCTGTGGGAGGATCCTGAGTTCAACTTTAATCCCTCAAAACTGATGGTCGGTTCTGAAGGTGTGACCGGCCGGGTTGCAGCCCGCGGGGAGATGATCTATATCCCTGATGTGCGCCAGGACCCTGAGTATGTTGAAATGAAAGGAAGTGGGACTTTGTCTGAATTGACTGTTCCCGTTATGGTTAAGGGCAAAGTGGTTGGTGTTCTGGATGCACAAAGTGACAGGCTGAATGCTTTTGACGAGAGCGACATGGTCGTTCTTCAATCCCTGGCGGACCAGGCAGCTGTAGCCATTGAAAACGCCCATCTTTATAAACAGGCCAAACAGCTGGCGGTTGTGGAAGAAAGAAACCGCCTGGCCCGGGAGCTGCACGACTCGGTGACCCAGGCGCTTTACGGGATCACCCTGCATGCCGAAGCTGCCTACCGTCAGCTGGAGGCCAGGAGCTTAGATTTGGCCAATGAGCAAATAAGTGAATTGCGAGGCACAGCCCAGGAAGCGCTGAGGGAAATGCGCTTGTTGATCTTCGAACTGCGTCCCTCTGTGGTGGAGTTGCAGGGGCTGGTGCCTGCCCTCCGCGCCCGATTGGAGGCTGTCGAGGAGCGGGCTGGTATGGAGGTTGAGGTCATCATGGATGAGAACCTGGACCTTTCTGACCAGATCCAGGATGGGTTGTACAGGATTGCCCAGGAGGCGCTGAATAACGCCCTCAAACATGCCAAGGCAAACAAGATCATCCTCAATTTGACCGGCACCATGACCAAAGTCATCCTGGAGATCATGGATGATGGCCTGGGTTTTAAGCCTGACGAGGCAGTGGAAGGTGGGGGACTGGGTTTGGATGGCATAATAGAGAGGGCGGAGCTGTTGCATGGCGAGTTAATCCTGGACAGCTGGCCTGGAAGAGGAACTACTATCAGGATCGAGGTGCCTTATGAGTGATCAACCCATCCGCATATTGATTGTTGATGACCATGCGGTGGTCCGCAAGGGTATTCAAGCCCTACTGGCTACTGAGCCATCCCTGGAAGTAATTGGCGAAGCCGAGGATGGCCTTCAGGCAGTGGCCCGGTTTGAGGAACTCAAACCGGATGTGCTGCTTCTGGACCTGCTGATGCCAAGGATGTCAGGCATCGAAGTGATCCGGGATTTAAAGGGCAAATTCCCTGCTGTGAAGATACTGGTCCTGACCAGTTTTGCTGCTGATGAACAGGTCTTTCCAGCCATCAAAGCCGGTGCCCTGGGTTACCTCTTAAAGGATACTCAGCCCGAGGAACTGGTCACAGCTATCAAACAGGTTTATCTAGGAGAATCATCCCTGTCACCATCGATTGCCCGCAAGGTTCTCCAGGAAGTCTTCCAACCCGGGGAGAAACCTCTCAGCCCGGACCCGCTGACCAACCGCGAGGTAGAAGTCCTCCAGGTCCTGGCCAAAGGGAAAAGCAATCGGGAGATCGGGGGTATACTGTCGATCACCGAAGCCACCGTCCGCACCCACGTCAGCAACATCCTGGCCAAACTGCACCTGGCCAGCAGGACCGAAGCAGCCCTTTACGCCATCAAGGAAGGCATGGCCAAGCTGGATGGAAAGGATTGATCTGATCCGCGCCCCGGCAGCTCCTGAACTGTAAGATTCTTGCTACAACATTTGGATGACAGGATGTCATCTAGAGTTCTGCCTTTCCCTCGAAAAAAATAGTCCTAAATACTTGCCTGAAATCCCCTCTTTAGCCGATGTGGTTTAGAGGGGTTTTTTGTATGATGGAGGCAGTTACCAGACAATGTATCGAAAAAGGTGAATGGATGAAAAGAAACAGCATGTGTGGCCTGCTCCTGTTATTGGTTTTCCAAACCAGCTGCAGTCTTGGTTTGGGGAATTCAAGCCTGCTTGTTTTGGGAGAGGAGCTCCAGGTCACATTGGATTCTGCGCGGGAGGCCGGGGGATTGATCGGCGTTTCGGCAGCGATAATAGATGCTGAAGGCAATGTCTGGACCGGGGTCAGTGGTAATTCTCATCCAGGCCAGCCCATTACCAGGGATATGCTCTTTGATATGGGCAGTTCCGGAAAGAACCTGACAGCTGCTCTGCTGCTCGATTTGGCTGAAGATGGCCTGATATCACTGGATGATCCGCTGGAGGTATATATCGAACCTCCGCCCGGTGTGGATGGATCGATCACGATCAGGATGCTCCTGAACCATACCAGCGGTCTGGCCAATATGGTAGAGCACCCCGAATCTCCCTTCCGGACGAATTACCGGCTGATCGATTTTGAACGCTGGTGGGAGATCGATGAGATCTTCACTGAACTGGGTCAGGATCCTTATTTTCCCCCGGGCGAGGGCTGGCATTATTCCCAGGCCGGTTACCAGATTGCAACCCTGATCGTGGAGGAAGTAACAGGATCCACGACGGCGGAAGAGATCCAATCCCGCCTGCTGGATCCGCTGGGTATTGAGGGCATGATCCTGGATTTTTCCCAACCAGTAGCAGAGGATAAAGTTATTGCCCATGACTGGGTGGACCTGCATGGACATGGGATCCCATCCGATATGTCGGACCGTTCCCGCAACTGGATCGCTTCTCTATCGCGGAACCTGTATTACACCAATGCTGAAGATTTCGCCCGCTGGGGCCACAAATTGTTCAGCGGACAGGTGCTGGAGAGCGAGTCTCTGGAGCAGATGCTTGATTTCTACCGGCCTGATGATTTCGGCAATGAGCCTCCGATCCTGACAGGGTATGGTTTAGGGGTGGTGGAATGGAAACCTTCCATGCTGAATGGCTACTACGGTTATGGGCACAGCGGCAGCATTCCGGGCTATAGGGCATTTTTGGCTTATCTCCCCGACGAGGATCTAACCATAGCCGCGCTCAGCAATTCTGATAAAGAGGAAGAATTGGGCGCTCTGATCCAGGCCTTGATCCAGGTTGCGATCGGACCTCCTCCGGAGGAAGCAGCGTTTCAACCCATTGAGGTCAATCCGATCGGCGCTGTACCGGTGGAAGGTGAGAGCATTCAGATCTTTTCCCAGCTGGAATTAATCTGTAACCAGGATACAACCTGGGAGTATGAAGCCAGCGCTAGTGATTGGATCGATGTGGGCTTCAACTGGGTGGTGGCTGCGGAACCCGAACTGGTGGAAGAAATTTGGCCCAATCACAATCACAAGATAACAATAAACGGCATTCCCCTGGAAAACCTTGCTGATTTCGAAAATGACATGTCTTACTCCGCGATTGATTGTAGTGATGAGCTGGTAGAGTTTTGGGCCAGGGGATTCACGGTTTATTTGCCGCCGCTGCCGGCAGGAGAGTATGAGATTGTCTGGCGCAGCGATGTCACCCATAAGTTCCACAATGGGTTTGTTGAATACAGGTCAGGAGATTATCTGGAAGCCCGGGCGAGGCTGAAGGTTTCTTCCTGATCACTAATTGGATTGTTATCAAGATAAAGGATGATTGGAATGACAGCCCTAAATGATTATTTTTTTCCGGCAGCCGTTCTTTCTTATCCAGCGCAGAGATCACCATTTGAGAGATTTTTGGAAAGGAGTGCCGTTTTGTATAAAGTCCTGATCACCGACGACCGCGTGACCTCTAGAAAAGGATTGCGCGCCCTGATGTTAACCCAGCCTGATATCCAGATCATCGGCGAGGCGAATAATGGGGAAAGGGCGATCCAGTTCATTGAAAAGAACAGGCCAGATGTAGTGCTGATGGATGCCTTTATGCCCAGGATGAACGGTCTGGAAGCGACCAGGATCATTAAGAAAAGATGGCGGAATATCAGGGTGGTGATCCTCACCTTGCATGATGATATCCGGGAGGAAGCCATTGCGGCAGGAGCGGATGCTTTTTTGGTCAAAGGATGTTCTCCGGATGATCTTATCCTGGAGATAAAAAATGAAAGGAGAAAATAAAATGACGTTCAATCCCAGTTATGCAGAACTGCTTGGCAGGGAAATGGAGAGGCAAAGGATGCGTGAGGCGGAAAAAGAGCGCTTGATCCGCAAAGCGGCGGCCTGGAGTCCTCCGCTGACCCGCAAGATCTATGTGATCCTGCGAGCCCGATGGGAAGACCTCTGGCAATCAAAGAGATATCCCCCCATTGCACACACTCCTAAAAAATCAACCAGTATATGAGCTACCCTCATTCTTCTTCTCTTGGTTGCCGCGGGAGGCAACGCTATTCGCAAGCAGTGATTGCCTCCCCGGCGGAGATAAGGAGTGAATTGAGTCGTTCAAGAAATAATCAGGAGGAAAAATGTCACAAGGTAATGAAGTAAAAAAATCCGGCAGGATCAGTTACCCAGCCGGGGGCATGGCAATCGGTCTCATCGTCGGAGGCATCCTGGGCCTGCTGATCGATAATCTGGCCTTCTCGGCCGGCGGCGGCATGATCCTGGGCTTGGCGATCGGCCTGGCCCTTGAAAAAAGAAGGACATCCCTCTAAAAAAGGGCGGAACGGAAAATCGAGCAGGGAAATCCTGGTTCGCTGCTTTACTTAAGAATGAAGAGGATGTTATGAATAGTAC
>Ga0316201_10002952_pt1 | contig 12354 bp, 8 predicted proteins | sample CS6wburrow_MG_FD_204516 | JGI IMG/M metagenome (GOLD analysis project Ga0316201, IMG submission 204516) | Coastal sediment microbial communities from Delaware Bay, Delaware, United States - CS-6 worm burrow | ecosystem: Environmental > Aquatic > Marine > Coastal > Sediment | place: USA: Delaware... | reverse complement strand
TCGGCCTGACCCGGCATCGGAAAATCCACCATGAACCGAATCCGCCGCAGGAACGCAGCATCGAGGTTCGAGCGCAGATTGGTGGCCAGCACCATCACGCCGTCGAAACTCTCCATCCGCTGAAGCAGAAAACCGACCTCGATGTTCGCGTATCGGTCGTGGGCGTCCTTGACCTCCGAACGTTTGCCGAATATCGCGTCGGCCTCGTCGAAAAACAGCAGCCCGTGTCCCGCCTCGGCCTCGTCGAAGACGCGCGCCAAGGCCTTTTCGGTCTCACCGATGTACTTCGAGACAACCTGACTGAGATCGATGCGATAGAGGTTCAGCTCAAGTGCATTCCCGAGACACCGTGCAGCGAAGGTCTTGCCACCCCCTGGCGGCCCGGAAAAGAGCAGCGACAGGCCCCGCGCATCCGCTGCGTCACGTTTCAGCCCCATCGTTTCCCAGACGTGGGCGCCATGGCGGTGCCAGGCTACAGCGTCTTCCAGCTGGCCGCGCACCTCGGGCCGGGCGACCAGATCATCCAGGGACACGTCGCTTTCCACCAGTTTCACGGACGGCCCCATCCGCCGCGCACCCTCTGCCCGGATCGCCTGCGCAAGAATGCCTGCGTCCGGCGGTGGGCTTGGCGTACCGTTGAGCGGATGCTTCATCGCCACCAGCACATCGGCCTCGGCAAGGGCGGCGCGCAGTTCGGGCAGGGTCAGATGAAACCGCCTTGCCAGCGCGTCGCGCTCGTGCGCGGGCAGGGGCACGGTCTGCCAGAGTGCTCTGGTGTCGTCGATATCGAGAGGCGGTGCGTCGACCGCCCGAAATCCCGGATGATCCATGCGGTAGGGCGCAATCACCACAAACGGGACTCCACCACACAGGGGCAAGGCGGGCGGGCGGTCCAGCTCGAAGAGATCCAGCACGCTCAGGCGGTCCTCGCAGGCCTTCAGCGGAGGCGCGCCGTCTTCCTTGCCGCGCAGGAACAGCGCACCTTTTCCGAGCGTGCCCGCCAGATCCAGCGCGAACTGCCTTGTCACCCTGCGTGATGCCCCCCTTATCCAGACCGCGCCGGCGGCCGCCAGGAGAGCCGCAGCTGCCCGCGCCGCACGCGTGTGCAGCACCACCTCGGGTCGCGCTTCAGTCTCTTCCGCCGTGGCCGGCGCCTCTGCCCCAAAAAGCATCGCCGCCTGACCCGCGATCAGACGCAATCCCTGCTGGGCCAGGGGCCGCGCAGCACCTGCGGGCTCGACGCGCTCAACCAGCCCGGCCTGATGCAGGCTGCTGGAATCGAGGGCTACAGCCAGCGCAGTATCGTAGTCGGCGCCCAGTCCCGCCAACGCAATCTGCGCAAAGGCCGCAGGGGTCGGCAGCAGCAGCCGTTCGTCCTCCGCCAGTATCGAGAATGCCGCCGCCGCATCCGGATACCGCTCAGTCGCTGCCAGCGCGGCAAAAAGCCAGTCATCGAGTGAATCGCCGCGCTCGGACGCCCGCTTCAGCGGCGTCCAGCGATCTTCTCCGGCAAAGGCCGCGCGTGGATCTACCGGTGCCTCCGGTGCCATGCGAACTAGGCATTCGGCCGCCAACAGCGCGGCCTGCCGCATCCAGTTGACGCGGAATTCCAGCCCCGCGCTCATGACGTCACCTGCAGCAGCACATAGGGCGTGAAGGCCCCCGAACCCAGTCGCAGGCTCACCCGGTATGGGATCGCGCGCAGTCCGCCACCCGCAAGTGTCGCGCCCAGCAAAGTTACGCTGCCCGCCGCAACGGCATCCGGGGGCAGGTCAAGCACCTCGGCTGGGTCACGAATACCCGCATCGGGCCACATGAAAACCCGGTCGGTCGTGCCCAGGCCACTCCCGCTCAACACCAGATCGCCGCCCAGGGGCAGCGCCGCGATGGGCGCATCGACCCCGCTCGCGGTGGCGTCGAGTACCGTGACCGGTTCGGGATCCGACCCCGCAACCGCGCCTCGAAGTACGGCATCGAAATCGCCGGCAGGTTCTGCTGCCGGGTAAGTGGCAAACACCCGGCCCGCCGCATCGGGCCGCGCAATTTCCAAGGGCCCCGCAGGAATGTCGGCAAAGGTGAACTCCACTCCGCCGATCCGCAGGCTGACAGCATTGCCCGCCTCCGCGGTCACCAGCATCAGCCGGCCACCTGCGCGAATACGCGCGGGAACCGCGTGCAGAATGCGCGGCGGCGCGACCGGTGCGACCCCCGCCAGCCGCACGCCCCCGGGGCGCACGATATCGGGACCCGGACGGGGAGCAGTCAGCCGCGCCAGCTGGATCGGCCCCACCTCGAACAGTGCCCATGGCCGCAGGCGCATCTGTAACGGCGTGTAAATTTTCTCCATCAGGTCGGCCGCCGTAGGCACATGCACAATGGTCATCTGACCTGTTCCAGGCGTCGGGTCCAGTTCGGGCGTGGCCGGGTCGTCGGGCAACGGCAGGTCCAGCACGGACCCCGTCTCGAAGATCTGCAGTGCCTGACCCAGCCTGTTGATCGCCTGACTGGGCTCACCACTGTCGGTGCTGCCATAGGCGGTCACCAGATAGAAGGCCGACAGGCTGACCGGTGGTGCGGTTTCCTGCCCGTCAGGGCCGGTGACCCAGGGATCGTTACGATGGGTGGGTTGCGGCGTCACCCACATCAGCGAAACACGCACCGCTTCTGCTGCACCGGCGGCGTTTTCGATCGGCGGTGCGGCCATGACGTCCGACAGACTGGGGGTCAGGTTGCGCCTCAGGTACCCCGCCAGTGCCACCCCGGCATCGTGGAGGTTTTCGAACACGGCCATCCCCTAATCCTCCCCGAATCCGGAGAGCGGGATAGTGTGGGCGCGCGGCGCGCGGCGCACGACGGACAGGGTCGGGCGCTGTGTGCGGACATCGGGTGGACGCACCGAAATAAGCACCTCGCCGATCTCGATCTTTACCGGTGAAGGTGCCGGTGGTTCGGGCGGGCGGGCCTTTGGTTGCTCTGACTGCGTGACTTCAGGCACCAAAGGGCGAGGCACAGGCGCCGCCGCCGTACGGGCTGGCTCAGGGACCGCCGCCGGTGCGGGCGCCTTTACCGGCTCAACCACCATCGCAGACGGCGGAGGCGCTGCTGCAACCTGAGTCTCGTCTCTGGCCCCGGGCTCCACAGGCGCGGCGCGTGAGGGCTCCTGTCCCGGCTCGTCGGGCGCAGCCGACGGGACAGTCGGCGGCAACGGCTGCTCCATCACGACACCATGTGCATCAGTCGACGACTCCGGGGCCAACACAACAATCCGCTCGCGGCGCGGCGGCGGCTCCTCTGTCGGCTCAGGTTGCGCAGCGGGGCGCTCGTGAGAAAGCTGCACCTCCTCCCGACTGGAAAATGCCGGTGAATTTCCGTTTGTGTCAGGCGTCGGACCGGCGATTGAGGCCGCGGCCTCACGTGGCGTCTGCTCACCGACTTGTCGGACCTCCGGCCAGATCTTTTCCGCTTCCGGCTTGGGTAGGCTCTGGACTTCGTCTTTTGGCGGTGACGCGGATTTTGACCAGGGTTGACGGACGCCTTCGCAGTCACGTTTCTCCGTTACCGCCTCGAATGCTGCCATGTGTTCGGAGGGGGCATCCTCCGGCGCAGACGATCTCCGCCCTTCGTCCCTTGGCGGCGCGGCCTGCATCGCCTCGTGGCCCCCGATCTCCGCGGCCAAGCCAGCCAAGGGTTGAATCTCTGGCCACGTGTCGCGCACAGGGGCAGCATCCGACATGGCGATAGCAGGTCGGAGCCGCGTTGTTACACCATCTGACGCTGCCTGTGACGTCACGCCCAGCAGCCGCGCCAACCGCGGTCCGAACCCCTGGTGTTCAGTCTCCGCCATGGAAAATCTCCGACCGCAGATCGTCCCGTTCGATTCGCGTCAGATAAGCCTGCCGCCGCTCGCGCGGCAGCGCCAGGATCTCGGCCTCCGACCAGTGATAGGTGCTGGCAATGCGATGCACCCCGTCCAGCAGCCGCCGGGTCTCGGCCTCAAGTTCCGTCAAGACGAATTTCGGGACGTCAAAGGGGGCGACGATATTGCCGCCGCACTCGGTGCAGGTTGTGCCGATCTGCAGATCCAGCCCCGCCACCGCCTGCTCTAACGCCGCGACGGCCGCTGCCCGCGAAGGCCCGACCAGTACCTGCTTCGCCCAGTCGACATCCCGACCGGCGGCTTGGGCCAAGAGCAACTCCAGCCGCCGCTCGACGCCGTTTCGAGCCTCCACCTCCAGCACATCGCTCAAGCGCAGCGCCCGCAGCTTCTCACCATCAACCTCCGCCACCACAGTCGGCGGCGCGCGCGGCAGGTCATCGTCGCCAAAAATCAAAGCCACTTTCGCTGCACACGAAGGGCAGATCAACTCAGCTGAGATTCGCGACCCGAGCAGCCGACGGCGCAACTCCAGCAGGCGCTCCTCCCAGACCGGCAATTCCGGGTCCTCGCCAGACGCCAGTGCGCCGATGCGCATGGCAAACTCTGCCAGTCGTGCGCACTCGCCCGTCGCACCGCCGAGAAGCATCATCTCGTCGGTTCCGGTGATCTGGTTCATTGGCATTCTCCTGGCCGCCGCGCCTGGCGGTTCAGGTCTCTGCCGGCTCGGTCACCGCCTCGTCAAGGACGAAACCCTCGGCTTCCAGTTTAAGCATCTCGACCGCGACCGCGTTGGCATTGGCGTCCATCTCCGGAAGCGCCTGAAACTCGCTGACCCATGCACGCAGCAGGTTGTACGCCATCACCGGCACACCTTGCATGTTGTGCACCACGATCCGCACGTTCTTGCGGTAGTTGAGCAAAGAGTTGGCTGCCGCGCCGTCGGGGTTGTTGACCTGATTCGCCCAGTTGATGAATTGCTTGTCATGGGTGAGTCCCCGTTCCAGCGTGACCGGCTCGATCTTGGTGCGGCCAGGCATCTTGCGGACGATCCCCGAATCTCCCGCTGCGCGCCATTCGACCGCCTCGGTCGCTCTCTTAAGGGCGGACATTTTGGACAGCGCTGCCACGATCTGCCCGTCCCAGACCACCTGGAACCGAAAGTTCTTGTAAGGATCAATCCGGTGCGCGTTGACATTGAACATTGGCATGAGATCGGCTCCTTAACTGATCGCAGTTTTTTGCGAAAGCGTGACAATGACGAACTCGGCGGGGCGCAGCGGGGCGAAGCCGACTTGCACATTGACGATCCCCGCCGCCTGATCGTCGGGTGTCGTTGTGTCACTGTCACATTTCACGAAATAGGCCTCGCGAGATGTCTCTCCGGCAAAGGCACCGTTGCGGAACTGCGCGTCCATGAAAGCTCCGATCGACTGGCGCAACGCGGCCCAGAGGGTTTCATCATTGCCCTCGAAGACAGCCCATTGAATGCCGTTGTAGATCGAACGTCGCAGAAACATGGCGGTGCGCCGCACGTTGATATACCGCCACTCTGTCGTGGGCCGTCGCGTTCGCCCACCCCAAACCACCCGGCCAGCACCGGGTACTGTGCGGATTGCATTCAGCCCGTGCGGGTTCATCCGGTCCTGCTCACGGTCGATGATGTTGAAATCAATTCCAGTCGCACCCGCTACCGTGGCCTCTACGCCGGCAGCGACCTTCCAGACGCCGCGCCGACCATCGGTGCGCCCGTAAAGCCCCGCGACGTGCCCGGCCGCCGGGATCGCCAGCGTTGGGTTGCGACCCAGCCCGATCGGATCGCCCACCACGATTCGCGGCCAGTAGAGCCCCAGATGATCGGATGCGTTGATGTTGGTGCGTGCATTTGTCACTGCGTTTCCCACCGGGTCCGTCGCGGCGATGGAGCGCGGCGCATCGGCCACCAGGAACAGATCACGCTGCGGCCGCGCCTCGACGTAGGCGAGCACCGCGTTCAACGCGTTGTTATGCTCTGCTTCGGTCGTCGCGTTGAGCATCAGGTCTGAGCCGCAGACTATCAACGCCGCATCGTCGATCCCGTCGAGCGCCGCCAGCGCGGCCGAGTAGCCGGTCGAGGCCACGGCAGCATCGCCACCGGTGCCACCCGCCAATGCCGTGCCCGGCGGCGTGGCGGCTGGATCGCCGTCGTTGTTCGGGCGGAACACGTCCGAGCCCAGCCAGGTCACGTAGGCCGATCGGGCCAGTTGATCGACCAGGTACTTCTCATCCAGCGGATCGGCTGACAATCCTTCGAATACCTCGACCTCGGTATGGCTGGTCTCGCCCGGTCCCCGGTAGAAAACATGCAGGTTGAAACGCGCCGGATCGGCATCGGCCGAGTCGACAATGGCCACCCGCAAACCCTCTCCCCAATCGCCCGCCGCCCGCGCATTGATCGCGGCGTTCAGCGTGCCGTCGGTTACCGCCAGCGTCGAGGTGGCCAGGGTGCCGCTGACGAGTCGCAGGATGTAGGCCCTCGGCCCGCCGTTGTCGAAGAAGCCCTGGACCGCGAAAGGCATGAAGAGCCGGGCGGTCCCACTTGCACCCGTGTCGGTACGCATGTAGCCACCGAATAGTCGTCGGTACTGTGTGGCACTGGTGATCGGCGTCGGACCGACCGGTCCGCGCTCCGTTTCACCGACGAAGATCGTCACTGCCGTGGGGGCAGCCTCTATGGCGCGGGCACCACCAGGGGCTTCGCGAACATATACTCCGGGTGTCAAGGGTGTAGTCATATCAGCTACCTTTATCGCTATCCGAGGATTTCGGAACAATTTGGGGCTCGCCCATCACATCTGCGACGAGTCTCTTTTCCCCGCTACCGGCGCCTGAAGGCTCTTCCGGGGTACGTGCATTCATCTCGTGGTCGCTTTCAAGGAACAAGGTACCGAGATCCTTCAGCCACAATTGCCAAACGCATCACCATTAGCTGACGCGCGGAAGCAAATGGCAAGGCGCTGCTGGGTACTGGCGAAAGTTTCTTCCTGAAGGTGATTAGTTCCTATTGCAAAAACATAGTACCGAAGACGAGCTTCGTCAAAATTGTGTTTCCCAAAATTTCACGCAGCCTTTGATCGAGGCAGGGAGAACCTCCTTCGAACCCGAAAAAAATCAGCCAAGGCTCGGCGCTAGGAGGTCCGAAGTTGGCTGACAGGCAACCGGAGAATCACAACAGCTGCTGCAGGTAGGTAGGTACTCGCCGACAACCCTCACCTACTCGGCTCTGGCATCCCGAAACCGGGCCAAGGAGGGCCGGACCGGTGCCAATGCATCAGACGTGGCTCGTTGTGAAACTGACGACCAATGCACATCCGCCCAAAGCGTGTCCGCACTTGATCGAAGACACACGCTCAACAACGAGCCAGGAATGGCTCCGACGGAAGGGGTATCCCGGCCTCGATGCATCGGCGTGCATGCCGGTGATGTCGATGGCATGACCCTGTGTCGAATGTTCAGTACCGCCATCTCAACCATGGTCGTCCCTCGGTATCCCAGCTCTGACAACAGCCGTTAACGGTGAACCCCAACCACCACACACAGGTTTGGCCCCGACCGCTTCTACCGCAATATCGGCAAGTTTAATGATGCGGGCCAAATTTCTATCATCAGGCGTTCAAACAGAGAGCCGGTTCCGTGGGACCACACCGATGGGGAAGTTCATGAAGTCCATACAAATCGCGGTCTTGTCGCTGACGCTGGCAGTCGCACCGCTGGCCCTGGCCAGCGATGTGATACCTGTCAAATGGGCAACCGCGACCAAGGGCGGTGGTTTTCAATTATTCGGGCAGAACATGGCCGAGGTGATCAACGCCACGGACACCGAGCTGCGGGTCGAAGAGCTTGCCACCAGGGGAAGCCGACAGAATCTCGAGTTGCTGGAGGCTGGCGAAGTTGACGTCGGCCAAGTCGAGGGGAACGCCGCGCGTATCGTGCTGGATGGCATCGGGCGCCCGGCGGCGAATCTGAAGGCTCTTTCGGTGATGTACCCCAACCCGGGGATGTTTGTCGTGCGTGGTGATTCAGCCCACACCAGCATTGAAGACCTCAAGGGACACCCGATTGCCTTCGGTACCAGGGCATCCGGCCTGCGGATACTTGCCAACGATGTGCTGGATGGCCTGGGGCTGGTGCCGGACAAGGACTTCCAGCAGATCATTCTGGACACGGCGGCGCAAGGTCCGAAGTTCGTTCTCGATGGCGGAGCGCAGGCGTTGTGGGGCGCCGGCATAGGTTGGCCGGGTTTCGTGGAGGTTGCCGATGGCCCGAGCGGCGCCCGGTTTATTGCCCCATCGCCGGAACAGATCGAGCAGGTGCTCGAGAAACACCCGCATCTGCAGAAAATGACCGTCCCGGCCGGGACCTACAATGGCCAGGGCAAGGACATACCATCCGTCGGCCTGTGGTCACTGATCCTGGCGAGGCCCGATCTCGATGACACGATCGCCTACCGTTTGGCGCGTGCCATTCACCTCGGCCATGAAGCCCTTGTTCAACGCCTGCCACAAGGCCGATATGCCACGGCCGCCAACACCGTGCGGGTTGTTCCAGAGCAGCGGCTGCATCCTGGCGCCGCGAAATACTATCGGGAGATCGGACTGCTGCCCGGCCCGGCGGAGTTCGTAAAGATCACGCCGTTGGGCAGCCATGATGGTGAGTTCTGTCGCTATGACCGGGCCCTGATCCTTGAAGACCCGGATGGAACCCGCCTCCTGTATGACGCAGGCCGCACCGTTGCCGGGCCGGATGATCCTCGTCTCGGTAACATCGATATCGTATTGGTGAGCCACATGCACGGCGATCATGTCGGTGATCGCCACGTACCGGCGACAAATGCGGGCGATTGCGCAGCACCGGAGTTCTCGGTCGGGTCCTTACCCAACACCAACAGCGTCAATATCGCCCTGGCCAAAGGCGCCACAATCGTCACCGGCAGCGAGATGCCAAAGTTCTTTGGCGCTAAGCTCCAGGCCCTCGGTGGAGATCCCGGACAATCGCAACTGGTGCGCTTTGGTGGATCGAGAAAGATCAATGGCGTGACCCTGACCACCGTCCCCGCAGTGCACTCCAACGGAATTTCCGGCGCCATGATCGGCGGTGAGCTGGGGGCCCTGCTGGACCAGACAGGCCTTACCGCCTATGCCGGGCCACCCACTGGATACGTCGTGACATTTTCGAATGGACTGAAGGTTTATCTTTCCGGCGATACCGGTATCACCGCCGAACAGCAAACGGTCGTCAAGGACCACTATGCCGCGCAACTGGCTGTCATGAACATCGGGGATACCTTCACGACCGGCCCCGTGGAAGCGGCCTATGTGGTCAACGAACTGATCAAGCCCACGTCGGTGATCGCTTCACATGCGAACGAACAAGCGACCGAAAACGGCAAACTGCTCGCAGGAACCAGAACTGAAGCATTTCTGCAGGCATCCGAGATGCCGGTGCATATCCCTTTAAGCGGAAAGACAATGCATTTCGATGGGAAGGGAAGTTGTCAATTGGGATGCGACTGACCGGATAAAGAGTGTTTCCCCCATCGGTGGGCTTGACGATAACATGCCTTCAAGGCGCAATCGCAACACTGTCTGTGTGAAAGCGCGCCCTGGCTAGAGACCATCTGCAGCCTGCTGCAGCGCTTCGACCCAGTTGGACAAGCGCCGCCCGTTTACACCGAAATCCCAGTAACCGGTTTGTGATCGGCTGTAGGCGAAGAACGTCGATGACTCATCATTGACGGCGACCGCACGAAAGCTCACCTTGTCGATGAATCCGAATAATGCGCTGCGCTGCTCCGCTTCCACCTGCAGGCCGTCGCTGGATAAACCGACGATGCGGGTGCGCGGCGCCTGCTTGACAACTTCCAACCAGGCGCGGGCCAACCGTTCTGCCGGCAACTGGAACCTCGGCGCCGCTGCATCGGGATGCAGCGATGCATCGGCATCCGTCGGCGCGACCAACCAGTGATTCGGGCTGGTCGGGCGCTCTAGGGCGCCAAACTCAAGGAACTCGGACATCGTAGAGGTCTCCTTCGGTCGACCCGACTCGGCACCGGTGTTCGCTGACACCACGGTCAGCAGAAGCGCAATGATGCCGGTGACTGCAAAAACGGGTGTCATATCTTCGTGATCTCCAAACGGCCGTTCGTTACCAGGCGGCGCCGTGCCGATTTATTTGGAAGGAGAAGGACCGCCGCCAATTTCGCCGACAGCCTTCGAACGACCGCGAGGGGGGATTCCCGATACGCTTTTCGGCTCGAAAGCTCATGCACGAGTGTGGATGGCTTCAACGTCAAAGACCACAATTTTCGTTGCTGTTTTGGAGCCGTCAACCGGCAGTGGCCTGTTCCCTGTCAAGCGGGTAGATGTCTACCCCAACAGCGCCGTGGGAACTCGACCCGACGCCAGGGCCCGTCATGTTAAACCTTTCGGCCGATCGCAGGACTAACCTGGGACGATCACCGGCATCGAGGAACCTTTGGCCAAGCTGACTGCACTGTTGCTTCTGCTACTAACCGCGTCCGGCGTTGCGCCGGCTGCCAACAGTGCACGCACCGATCAGGTCCGGCTCAGCCTGTTGTCCGAGCACGCGGCAGCGATTCCGGGGGCAACGCTTTGGCTCGGCCTGCGCTTTGAAATGATCCCGCACTGGCACGTCTACTGGCGTAACCCCGGGGACTCGGGCGAGGCGCCGCGGGTCGACTGGCAACTGCCCCACCGCTGGCAGGCCGGGGACATCCGATGGCCTACGCCACAACGCATCCCGGTTGGCCCGCTGGTGAACTACGGATACGAGGATTCGGTCACGTTGCTGGTGCCGGTCGCTATCCCGCCAGGCCAGTCGACCGGTACGCCGGTCGACATCGTCGCCGATGTCAGCTGGCTGGTTTGTCGCGAAGAGTGCATTCCGCAGGAAGCAAGGCTGCAGCTCTCCCTACCCGTGGCGCGGGTCAGCGGCAATCCCGCGCCGAACCCGTCCTTCGACGCCGTGCGCGCACAGTGGCCGGTGGCCTCGCCGGGCACTGCCGGGTATGTTCAGGAGCACGGTGCGCTGACGCTGCGCATCGACGCGACCGGCTGGGCCAACGCGCAGATCGCGGAGCTGTGGTTCGCATCCGACAATTGGGGGCCGGTCGCGCCTTCGCAACCTCAGTCGTGGCGATTTGACGGCGATGCGTTGCTGATAACACTGCCGGCGGGCGAGGCCCCGGTGTCCGCCGGCGGGCCGCTCGACGGGCTTCTGGTTGTGACGGAGTCAGGTTCTGACGGCCCCTTGACCCGCGGCTTCACGATCAGTGCAATGCCGCTTGACGCCGCATCGACGCCGGCGGGCGAGCCACCCGTGACCTTGATCCTCGCGCTGGGTTTCGCTCTGCTCGGCGGCCTGTTGCTCAACCTGATGCCCTGCGTACTGCCGGTACTGTCGATCAAGATTCTCGGCCTGGTGCAACACGCCGGCGGCCAGAGCGCACGGCATGGCCTGGTGTTCGGCGCCGGGGTGCTGCTGAGTCTGCTTGCGCTTGCCGGCCTGTTGATCGCGCTGCGCGCCGGCGGCGCATCGCTCGGCTGGGGTTTCCAGCTCCAGGAACCCTGGGTCGTGATCGCCCTGCTGTACCTGATGCTGGTGCTCGGCCTGAATCTGTCCGGCGTGTTCACCCTGGGCAGCGGCTTGGCCGGCGTCGGTCAGACGATGACCGAACACAAAGGATTACGCGGGACCTTCGCGACCGGTGTGCTCGCGGTGATCGTCGCCAGTCCCTGCACCGCGCCTTTCATGGGGACCGCGCTCGGCTTCGCGCTGACCCGGCCGCCGCTAGAGACCCTGCTGGTATTCGCCGCACTCGGAGTCGGATTCGCGCTGCCGGTGACCCTCCTCGGCATTTGGCCACGCTGGGTTCGCCTGCTGCCTGCGCCCGGTGCCTGGATGGAGCGTCTGCGCAATGCGCTGGCCTTTCCCTTGTATGCGACGGCCGCCTGGCTGCTATGGGTGCTGAGCCAGCAGGTCGGCCCAAGCGGGCTGGGAGGCGCGCTTGCCGGTAGTGTGCTGCTCGCATTCGGCCTTTGGTGGCTCGGCCAACCGCTGCGCCGACGCGGCCTGCGCAATGCGTTGGGGGGCGCGCTGATCTTCGGAAGTCTGGCGCTGATGGTCACCGCCGGGCGCGACACGCTGACGGCATCTGCGGCGCCCTCGGCCGAGATCTGGAGCCGCGACCGGGTTAGCGCACTGCAACAGGACGATCGCGCGATACTCGTCAACTTCACCGCCGCCTGGTGTATCACCTGCAAGGTCAACGAGCGCGTCGCGCTGACCACCGACGCGGTCCGCCAGGCACTTGACGAGCGCGGCATCGCCTACCTCAAGGGCGACTGGACCCGCCGTGACCCGGCGATAACCCAGGAGCTACAGCGCTATGGGCGCAGTGGCGTACCGCTATACCTTTTATA